>Ga0210064_1001283_pt1 | contig 10859 bp, 9 predicted proteins | sample Muzzi_CordC_D2_FD_185531 | JGI IMG/M metagenome (GOLD analysis project Ga0210064, IMG submission 185531) | Wetland microbial communities from San Francisco Bay, California, USA, that impact long-term carbon sequestration - Muzzi_CordC_D2 (SPAdes) | ecosystem: Environmental > Aquatic > Marine >...
AAAAACTTCCAGTGTCATTGGTCGTCCAGACCAGGGAAGCCTCCATGACGAAGAACCGATCTCTCCATTTTCTCGGCGCGCTGCTAGTCGCCGCCGCCATCAGCATCGCATCGACCGCCTCGGCGACGACGATCAGCTTTGCGAATCCAGACCCGATCTCGATCCCGACCGCCGGCAAGGCCGATACCTACCCGAGCTCGATCGCGGTCAGCGGAATCGTGGAAACCGTCGTCGATGTCAACGTGACGTTGAGCGGCCTCTACCACAGCTACTCCGACGACCTCTACTTCGTTCTCGAAGGTCCGAGCGGACAGTCGATCGTGCTCTGGAACGACGCCGGCGGCAGCACTTCCCTGTTCAACGCCAGTATCGTGTTCGACGACGAGGCGGCCGGCGCAATCCCGGACTTCGGCCTCTTCGGTAGCGGCTCCTATCAAGTCAGCCAATACGGTTCGATCCCCGGCGCTGCCGACACGGCACCCGCACCGGATCCCGGCTTCGGCGGCAATCTCGCGAACTTCGATGGGCTGGATCCGAACGGCACCTGGAATCTCTACGCTTACGACGACGCGAACGGCGATTATGGCACCCTCTCCGGTGGCTGGTCGCTCACGTTCGAAACCCAGCCGATCCCCGAGCCGACGGCTGCGGTGTTGTTCGCGGTCGGGAGCTTCGTGGTCGGCGGTACGCTGCGCCGACGGCGGGCATAACCACGCGGATCCACCGGACCCCATACCCGCGTCATGGCCACCTCGAGCCCCTGCCGTCCACGGATGCCAGGGGCTCGACTCGTCAGAGCGCCTCGGAGGCGGAGCGCGCTCGCCCACATGACGGTCGCTGTCGCCCCCGGGCAAGGGTCGCGGGGGTACCGTTCCGAACCGTTTCCGTTGCGATGATGCTGCTCGCCGTCTGGATGCCTTCGGCGGCCTCCCCGAGCGCAGCGGCAGCCGGAGGAAGATCACCCGAAAGCGAGCGTCAGATCATGGTCGATTCGCAGATCGTCGGACGCGGCATCAGCAATCCGAATGTCCTCGAAGCCATCCGCAAGGTTCCCCGGCACCGCTTCGTACCCGAATCGTTGCGGAAGTCGGCCTACGAGGACCGTCCGCTGCCGATCGGTCACGGCCAGACCATCAGCCAGCCGTACATCGTCGCATTGATGACCGAGCTCGCAGACGTCGAGGCCGGCGACAAGGTTCTCGAGGTGGGAACCGGCTCGGGTTACCAGGCGGCGGTGCTCGCAGAGATGGGCGTGACGGTGTATTCGATCGAAATCATCGAGCCGCTGGCCGCGCAGGCCGAAGCAGCGCTCGCCGCGACCGGATACGGCGACCGAGTCGAGATCCGTACGGGCGACGGCTATGCGGGCTGGCCCGAGCACGCGCCGTTCGACGCCGTCGTCGTCACCGCGGCGCCGCCCGAGATCCCCGACCCGCTGAAGCGGCAGCTGCGGATCGGCGGACGCCTCATCATCCCGGTCGGGAAGTCGTTCCAGCGTCTGCTGCGAATCACGCGCAGCGAGACGGGCTTCGACGCGGAGAACGTGCTGCCGGTGCGTTTCGTCCCGATGATCGGCCGCGCGCAGGGAGACTGAAGCCACCGCATTGCCATTCACGATGGCAGTGCGACCAGGTGACAGTCGGCCCCGGATCGGGGAACATCCCCCGCCCATGGCCCTCACCTGCGGCATCGTCGGTCTCCCGAATGTCGGAAAGAGCACGATCTTCAACGCTCTCACGGCGGCCGGGATCCAGGCCGAGAATTATCCCTTCTGTACGATCGAGCCGAATACCGGCGTGGTCGTGGTCCCCGACGATCGTCTCGCCCAACTCCAGGCCATCGTCCAATCCAAGCGGGTCGTTCCGACCACCGTCGAGTTCGTCGACATCGCCGGTCTCGTGAAGGGTGCGTCGAAGGGCGAAGGGCTCGGCAACCAGTTTCTCGGGAACATTCGCGAGACCAACGCGATCGTCCATGTGATTCGTTGCTTCGACGACGAGAACGTGGTGCACGTCGACGGTTGTCCCGATCCGCGTCGAGATGTCGAGACGATCGAAGTCGAGCTCGGCCTTTCCGACCTCGAAACACTCGGAAAGCGGATCGACCGCATTCGCCGTGTGGCTCGCTCCGGCGACAAGACCGCGCGCTCCGAGGTCGAACTCTTCGAGGCCCTTCAGGCGCACCTGAGCAACGGCTCGCCGGCCCGAACCTTCGTCGTTCCGGACGCGATGCAAGTCGCGTTCCTGGATCTCCACCTGCTGACGGCCAAGCCGGTGCTCTACGTGGCCAACATCGACGAGAACGCGCTCGTCGACGGGAACGAACACAGCCGAGCACTCGAGGCATTGGCCGAAGGATCCGGGGCGCGCGTCGTGCGGATCTGCGGCAAGGTCGAAGCGGAACTCTCGGAGCTTGCAGAGGACGAGAAGCTCGAATTCCTCACCGACCTCGGCATCGTCGAACCGGGCCTGAACCAGCTGATTCGCAGCGCGTACGAGCTACTCGACCTGATCACCTTCTTCACCGCCGGTCCCAAGGAGATCCGCGCATGGACGATCCGGCGCGGCTGGTCGGCCCCGAAAGCCGCCGCGGAAATCCACAGCGATTTCGAAAAGCACTTCATTCGGGCCGAGGTCATTCCATTCCAGACCTTCATCGATCTGAAGGGCGAAGCCGGCGCCAAGGCCAAGGGCGCAATGCAGGTCGAGGGCAAGGACTACGTCGTGCGCGACGGCGACGTGATGCACTTCCGCACCAGCGCCTAGCCGAGTCCTCGGCCGAATCCGGACACGGGGGCACGGCGTGCTCCCGAACCTCGCGAACGCACCCGGGCTTCTGGCTCCGAGCGAGACGCTCGCGAGCTCGCGAACCGGCCGCTGAGATTGCTCCGCGGGCACCGTCCCGTGCGAGGCTACGTTAAGATTACGATTCGTGACTCAGTCCAGGGGGCTCCACCATGAGGTTCGCTCGAATCCTTCTCGTCGCCGCACTGCTCGCCTCGTTCGCTTGTGCCTCGGCGCCCCCTCCGCCTCCCCCGCCGGAGCCCCCGCCCCAGGCAATCGCCCCGCCGCCTCCCCCGCCGCCGGACCCGACCACCTTCAAGGCCGTCGTTCCGTTCGATGCGGGCAGCGCAACCCTCGGCGATGCGGGCATCCGCGAACTCGATGCATTCGCTCGCAAGCTCGAGCCGTTTCCCGAGCGCAGCATCCACGTGGTGGGTTACAGCGAGGGCTCGGCCGCCGACAGCGCCGACGAATGGGTGTCCGAGCGACGTGCCAAGAGCGTCGCGTCGTACCTCGTGGCGCTCGGCATCCCGGCCGAACGTATCACGCTCCAGGGGCGAGGATCGGCGTCGGCAAAGAGCACTGGACGAGGGTCCGGAAACCGCGTCGTCGAGGTGAGCGTGCGCTGACCCGCGCGCAGCTCGACCGGGCGTGGTAAGCACTGGACATGCCCGGAGCTTCGACGTCGATCAGCGCGCAGGAGGTACTCGCGCAGGTCTTCGGCTACGCCGACTTCCGGCCCGGTCAGGCCGAAGCGATCGCGGCCGCGCTCGACGGCCGCGACTCGATCGTGTTGCTCGCCACCGGATCGGGCAAGTCGCTCTGCTATCAGGTTCCCGCCATCGTCGCAAGCCGTTCCGGACGCGGCACCACCATCGTGGTTTCGCCGCTGATCGCGTTGATGCACGACCAGGTCGGGGCACTCGTCGCGCGCGGAATTCGCGCGGCGGCGCTTCACAGCGGACAGGGCGAAGACGAACAGAAGCAGGCAGTCGCGGCCTTTCTTCGTGGCGAGCTGGCCCTCCTCTACGTTTCCCCCGAACGCGTCGCCCAAGCGGGATTCCGCCGGATGCTCCTGCGGACACCGATCGCGCTGCTCGCGATCGATGAAGCCCATTGTGTGAGCCAATGGGGACACGACTTCCGTCCCGACTACATGCGGATTCACGAATTACGGGAAATCGTCGATGCACCGGCGATTGCACTGACGGCAACCGCGACCAACGCAGTAATGGAGGAAATCGAGAATCGGCTGGCGCTGCGAGCGCCCGTGATCGTGCGCTCGGGGTTCGATCGCCCGAATCTTCGTTTCTCGGTTCGACCTTTGCGTGCCCAGGCGGCTCGCCTCGCTGCGCTTCAGGACGAGATCGCCTCGGCCGGGCTCCAATCCGGGCGCGGAACCGGGCGCGGACTCGTCTACTGCAGCACCCGCAAGACCACGGAGGCGGTCGCGAAGGCCCTCCGAAGTGCGGGAATCACGGCGGGTCACTATCACGCGGGTCGTTCCAAGCTCGCACGGGAACGCGCGCAACGGGCGTTCGAAACACGGCGCACGCGCATTCTCGTCGCAACCAACGCGTTCGGAATGGGAATCGATCTACCCGACATCCGTCTCATCGTGCACTTCCAGACACCGGGCAGCCTCGAAGCGTATTACCAGGAGGCGGGGCGTGCCGGGCGTGACGGCGACGCGTCGCGCTGCGTGCTGTTCTTCGGCCCCGGCGATCTCGCCACCCAGCGTCGACTCCAGTCGAGGGCCTCGACGAGTTCCACGACGGAGCATCGCAACGAGCTCGCGCTGGCTGCGATGGAGAGGTACGCGACCAGCGTCGAATGTCGCCAACGCCGACTCAGCGCCCACTTCTCGGGCGGCGACGAGCGCGCGGCCTGCGGAAACTGCGACGTCTGCGACGACGCGGATGCGGTGCGCGCGGCGCACGCGTGTTCCGAACCGGATCGATCCCGCGTGCGGACACTTGGTAGCGATGCGCACGATTCGATCGTGCGCGCCGTCGACCGGCTGAATCGACCGGTCGGAAAGGCCAATCTGGCCCGCGCGCTCCGGGGGAGTCGCGCCAAGTCATTGTCCCGCGGTGGTCTGCTCATGCTTCCGGAATACGGGACTCTCGCGGAGTACGACGAAGCTTCGATCATCGCGGCGATCGAAGCACTGCTGGCCGACGGACGCCTCCGGCGGACCGGTCGCAAATACCCGACCGTCTGGATTCCCGGCAAGCCGATCAGGGGTACGAAGCAGACTGAAGGAGCTGCTCCCCGCAAGCGACTCGAGCGGCGACCGGGCCGTCACGGCGGCTCGATCGCGCGAGCTCTCGACAACTACCGACGCCGCCAAGCCCGAGCGCTCAAGTGGAAGACCTATATGGTCTTCCAGCGCAGGGCCATCCTCGCGATCGACCGTGAGGAACCCGATTCACTCGACGCGCTGGCGCGTATTCCGGGACTCGGACCCGCCAAGATCGAACGATTCGGCGACGATATCCTCGATCTCGTCCGCCAGCACCGCAACGGCTCGGAACCATCCGAAAAATCGGGAGGACGCCGGTGACGGAGACGGAGCAAGGAATCGGAGAGGAAGCGCTCGACGCTCTAGCAACACCGAGCGCGTATCCGGACGATCCATCGGCCGGCGACGGGATCGAGGCGATCCAGACCCATATCTCTCATGTCTTTCTCTCCCGCGAGCGCGTCTACAAGATTCGCAAGCCGGTAGACCTCGGATTCCTCTGCTTCGCGACGCGCTCGGACCGCAATGGCGACTGCCTGAACGAGATCCGTCTGAATCGCCGCATCGCGCCGGATGTCTATCTTGGAGTTGCCGCGATTCGGCGCGATTCCGCGGGCCGTTGGCGGATCGGTGCGATTCGCGAGACGCTCGAGTGCGGTGCAAACGGCGAGCCATTCGAGCACTGCGTCGTCATGCGCCACCTCCCGGCCGATCGCAACGCGAAGAACCTGCTCGAAACCGGCGGGCTCCTGCCCGAGCATCTGCGAGGCCTCGCGAAGACCATCGCGCGATTCCACGCGGCCCATGGGCTCGGAAGCCCCGCTCCGTGGTCGATCGAGGCGTGGCTCGAACGAACCCTGACGCCGGTTCGCGATACGTTCGAACTCGCGCGAACCGCGGCATCCGACGCGATCGATCCGACCCTGCTCGGCCGCTGCGAGGCTTCGATGCTGTCGCGGTTCAGCGAGCGCCGAATTCGCTTCGAAGCGCGGCGAAACACCGGGCGGGCCGTCGACGGTCACGGCGACCTCCATCTCGACCACATCTGGTACGAGCACGGTCCCGCCGATCCGATCGCGATCGACTGCATCGAATTCAACGAGACGCTCCGGAAGATCGACGTCGCGGCGGAACTGGCCTTTACGGCGATGGATCTGGCCTATCGCGACCGCCGTGATCTCGCCGAGACGTTCCTGAACGCCTATGCCCTCGAAACCGACGATTATTCACTCTACGACGTGATCGACTTCCACATCGCACACCGGGCCCTGGTGCGCGCGTCGGTCGCGGGCGTCGCCAGCGGCGAGACCGAGGTCGGCTTCGAACAACGTCGCGCGGCCGCCGAAAGTGCGGGGGCGCATCTCCGGTTCGCCGCCGACGGACTCTCTTCCGATCGATGCGGCTCCGTCATCGTCGTTTGCGGAATCGTCGGTACCGGAAAGAGCACGCTCGCCAATGCTGCGGCCGAACACTTGCCCGGCGTCGTCGTGGCGTCCGATCGCGTTCGGAAGCGACTCGCCGGGCTCGATCCCGAGATGCGCGCGATCTCCGCGCCCGGTGAGGGCATCTACGACGACGCGACGACCCGGCGGGTCTATCGAGCGTTGCTCGACCGCGCACGTCCGATCGTGGAATCGGGTCGCGTAGCGATTCTCGATGCAACGCATTCCCGTCGAGAGCATCGCGCGGCCGTGATGGACTGGGCGGACGAACGCGGCGTGGCTGCGTTCCTGCTGGAGGCGCGTTGCGAAGCCGCCGAGACGCGCCGCCGGTTGTTGGAACGCGAACGGGAGCCCGGACGGATCTCCGATGCGGGGGTCGACTTCCATGCGGTGAGCAGCCGCGATTTCGAGCCGACCGACGAATGGCCGTCCGATCGCCGTGAGGTCATCCACACCGATTCGGCGAATTGGCGAGCGACCCTCGTCGAGATTCTGGATCGGATTCCGGAACGCTAGTCGTCTCCCGGGTTCGGCGGTCGGCGAGCGACGCCGCCCCACCCCACCCCACCCGCGACCGACCCGCCCGGCTCCGTTTCCTCCCGGGGTTGCATGGCGGGCGAAGGTGTCCATGTTCCGCGCCGGAGAGTGGACGCGGGTCGCGGTGCGATCATTGTGCTGCTTGGCATGCGTCCCGATTTCCAGGAGGAAACCATGCCCGAAAAGAACGAGAACAAGCCCGTACGCCGTGATTTCTGGGACGAACTCGATCCGCTCCGCGGCTTCTTCGGTGCCCCGGTTCGCACCCGGCTGACGCAGAGTCCGTGGGGTGATCTTCCCGAGCGCACGTGGTCGCCTGCGGTCGATGTCGCCGAAAGCGGCGATTGCTACATCGTGACCGCGGAGCTTCCCGGGGCCGACAAGAAGGACATTACCGTCGAATGCCACGACAACGTGCTGACCGTCAAGGGAGAAAAACGCAACGAACGCGAGGAGAAGGACGAGCATCGTCACTATATCGAGCGCTCCTTCGGCAGCTTCACGCGAAGCTTCCGCATGCCGCCCGACGCGTCCGACGATATCAGCGCGAAGTTCCGGGATGGCGTCCTGACCGTGTCGGTCCAGAAGCGCGAAGAGAAGAAGCCCAGGGCCGTTTCGATCGAAGGCTGATCACGACCGCGTGCGGGAGTCAGCTGCGTGCCGGTGACCGTGTTGTCACCGGCGCGTCCCCTAAAGAGCGAAATCTTCGCGAGGCCAACGATGTCCAAATTCCGTGAAGTCCACAACGAGCTGAAGCGACGACGGGCGACCCTCGAGCGCCGCTTGGAACACATCCAAGACGACCTCCGCCGAGTTCAGGGTCCGTTGGATTCCGACAGCGAAGAGCGAGCGGTCGAGCTCGAGAACGATCCGGTGCTCGATGCGCTGGACGCGTCCGGGCGCGACGAGCTCGCGGAAGTCAAAGCCGCTCTCGACCGTCTCGAAGGTGGCGAATACGGCTACTGCAGCGAGTGCGGCAAAGAAATTCCGATCGGACGACTGCATGCGGCGCCGACGGCCCGAACCTGTGCAACCTGCGCGGCCTGATTCGATCCGTTCGCCTCCGATCCGTCTCGCCCGGCGTATTCTGCGACCGTTCCCATCCTGCACCGCTCCGGGTGCCGGCGCCCTCGCTGACGACCGCGCGCAGGATCGGTTTCATCTCGTGGCGGAAACTCTGCGTTGCGGCTCGTGGTGGCCCGTGACGTCCATTCAGCACCAGCTCGTGCGCGAGTTCGAGCAGCCGCCTGTCGAGACTTCAGCGCGGATCGACTAGCCGAAGACGTGACGATCCGGCCGGACCACTACTGCCGGGTGTGTCTCCAGCGCGCGATCCCAGCGACCGCGAACGAGCCCCAGTCCCTCCAGGCTCTGCATCCGGATACCCGGAGTCGCCACGACCGTGCGCGTCGCCGGCCCGATCTCGAGATCCTCCCTGCGCCGGGCGACGACGGCGATGTCGCAGTCGCTTCGTGTCATCTTGCGAGAACACCCACTCCGTCGTACCGGGCCGACCTCGCGATCGCCGTCAGTCGAACAGCAGTTCGCAGCCGCTGTTCGCCAGAAGTGAATCCAGCGCGGCGCGATCGGCGCCGGACAACCGCGCGTATCCCTCGCGCAGCGCCGTCAGACACTTTCCCTGGTACGGAAACGGGCGTTGCACCCACGGCCTGCCCGCGACGGTGCACTCGACGCGTTCGAGGCCATTCGTGAGGGCGTCGGCATTCCCGAGCAGGAACGGCACGTAGACCCGTCCGATCTCTGTGAAGAACGCAAGCAACGTGGCCGGCACTTCGGCGCGCGAGATCCAGTCGGTTTCGGCCGGTTCGACGCCGGACAGGTCGTCGATCAGATCGACCCAGGCTACGACCCGCGGCGCCGTCTCGAGCGCGATCGCAGCGGGTGTCGGATCGAAGCCGACGAGCTGGGTGAGTTGGCCGTAGAGCGCGAAATCCGCCGCTCCCGGGCGCGATCCCATTACGAAGCGCGAAGTCTCGAGGTGTGCGTCGAGCAGCGCGAGCAGCCGCTCGTAGCTTTCTTCGATTACAGGCGCCGTCGTCGGGTTCGACCCCACCACCCACAGTCGATCGACCTGTCTCTTGGCGAATACTTCGCCCGCCGCTCGCGAGTCGGCCTCGCGGGCGTCGGTCTTGAACCAGCGCGGCAGGATCGCCGCCGCCTTTGCGACGTCGGGTGGGTAGGCCCAGCGATAGTGGAACATCGCCTTGGTCAGCCACTCGTCCGCGAAGTCTTCGAGTAGCGCGTCGAGGTAGGCCACCACCGGGTCGCTCGGTACGACACGACGCCCCGCATGACGTGTTTCCAGCTCGCGAATCAATGGCGTCGAGTCGACGCGGGCTTCGATTCGACCATCGCTTCCGGGAAGCAGGAGCTGTGGTAGGAGATCCACCTTGGCCCTCGGGAGCCCTTGCGATTCCGGCGATCCACGAGTCACCCAGAGGTGGGGAATCCTGCGATAGCGCAGGACCGCGCGCAATTTGCGGCTGTACGGGGAGCCTTCGGCTCCAACGATCGTGATCGGTGTGGAATTCAAGTCGACCTCCGAACCAATGGGACGAACGATCACGAGCAGTGATTCGACGGCGTTCGATCGATCCTCGCTGCGGGAGAATCGCCGATACCATCGGAACCCGCACGTACGGTTCGATCGGCGCTGCTGTTCAAACCGATCCCAATTCCGGCGCTGGTTTCGGAGTCTCCGGCGCAAACGTTGCCCCCGTTTCCGGGGCACCCTAAGTTATGTAGCAACGCTACACAAATGACGAGCGAGTCCCATGGAATCCGCGAACAGTCCGCTCTTCGAGCCCGCGCGCATCGGCCCCATCGAACTGAAGAACCGCTTCATCAAAGCGGCCACCTTCGAAGGCATGACGCACGACGGCATTCCAGGTCCGAAGCTCACCGGCTTCCATCGTCGGCTGGCCGAAGGCGGAATCGCGATGACCACACTCGCCTACTGCGCGACCGAAGCCGACGGCCGACTCCACGACAAGATGATGTACCTGCACCGCGGCATCGAGCATCCGCTTCGCCGCCTCGTCGACGAGGTTCACGGAGCCGGCGCACGCGTCGCGGGCCAGGTGGTCCACTGCGGCGGCTTCTCGAAGAATCGCAATCTGCAGCGATTGAAGCGTCCTCTCGGACCGTCGCGTGGAATGAACCTGCTCGGAGCGCCCGCCGGCATGCCGATCGCGGGCGCCATGGGCCCGAAGGACATCGATGCCTTCGTCCGAACCTTCACGGACGCAGGACGTCTAATGAAGGACGTCGGCTTCGATGCCGCGGAGGTCCACTTCGGTCACGGCTACGGGCTGAGTCAGTTCATCAGCCCCAAGACGAACCGCCGCACGGACGAATACGGCGGATCGCTCGCGAACCGGATGCGGCTGCCGTTGCGGGCTCTCGAAGCCTTTCGCGAAGGAGCCGGCGACAGCCTCGCCGTGATCGGAAAGATCAGCATGTCGGACGGCGTCAAGGGCGGCGTGAGCTGGGAAGAAGGTGTGCGTGTAGCGGCCATGCTCGACGCAGCGGGCATCGACGGGATAGTGACCAGCGCCGGAACCAGCAGCTTCAATCCCATGCTGATGTTTCACGGTGACAGCATGGCACACGGTCTGATCGAACAGGAGAAGAATCCGATCGCGCGCCTCGGGTTGAAACTGTTTGCGTCGAGGTTGTTCCGCGATTACCCCTACGAAGAGATCTATCCGCTCGAACACGCAAAGCGGGTGCGTGAGGCCGTCCGTTGCCCGATCGTCTACATCGGCGGCTGCGCGACACGCGAGAGCGCAGAGACGCTGATGCGCGAGGGCTTCGATTTCATCCAGCTCG
>Ga0210064_1001284_pt1 | contig 10851 bp, 9 predicted proteins | sample Muzzi_CordC_D2_FD_185531 | JGI IMG/M metagenome (GOLD analysis project Ga0210064, IMG submission 185531) | Wetland microbial communities from San Francisco Bay, California, USA, that impact long-term carbon sequestration - Muzzi_CordC_D2 (SPAdes) | ecosystem: Environmental > Aquatic > Marine >...
GATCTCGTTCTGCAATTCGGCGGCCGCGTCATAGCTGGCCGCTGCCCGGTTGAATGCACGGCGTGCCTGCTGCTTGTCGATGGTATTTTTTTTGGTCATAAGCCTTAAAAAGCTGAATATATCCGTGTAGGAGCGCCGTCCCCGGCGCGATTCGGGACTGCCTGTTGATAGGGAATTAATTGTGCCGGGGACGACACTCCTACAGCAGGAAACGGCTGATTAGTCTTGCAACGGCCTGCGGTGCGGCCAGAAACGGCGCGTGCCCGGCACCCTCGATCACCTCCAGTCGCGCAGTCGCACATAGCCTCGATGCTTCCCTGCCGGCGTTCACCGGCACCAGCATGTCGCGTTCGCCCATGATCATCAGCCATGGGCGGTCAAGTGACTTCAACCCCTCGCGTAAATCGCTGCTGCGCAGGATATCCAGTCCGGCAAGCAGTGCTGCCGCATCCGGTTCGCCATGGGCCAGCAGGGTTGCGCGCAGCGCCTTCAGCACGGCGTTTGCACGCTCACTGCCGCGTACCTGCAACGACAGAAAGCGCTCAAGTGTGCGGACATAGTCCTGCACCAGTTCGACAGAGAAGGTCTCCAGCAGCGACGGCAACATGGCACTCTGCCAGCCCGGCTGGCGCACGAAACAGGGCGTGCTGGCCAGCGTCAGCAGCGCGCTCACATGCCGCGGATGTCGCTGGGCGGCCCGCATCGCAACCAGCCCGCCCAGTGACCATCCCAGCCAGGCGGCGCGCTTCGGCACCACCGCCAGCACCGCGTCGACCCACTCCTCCAGCGAGTCCTCCCCTCGCCAGCCACTGCGTCCATGACCAGGCAGATCCACGCATATGACCCTGAAGTTCGCTTCCAGCAGTGGCGCAAAGTCATCCCAGATGCCGCTGTGCAACCCCCAGCCGTGAATCATGACCAGATCAGGGCCATAGCCGGCGGTTTCAGTATAGAGACTCAAGCGCCTGAACTCCCGCTGTCCCGAGCCGCCATACCCGTGCTGTCCAGCGCTTCCAGCAACTGGTCCACCTGCGCTTCGCTGTGTGCCGCGGAAAAGGTGATGCGCAGTCGTGATGAACCCTCGGCAACGGTCGGCGGACGTATCGCCGTGATCAGGATTCCCTGTTCCCGCAGGGCCAGACTGAGCTGCAGCGCCCGCGTGGCGTCCCCCACGATCAACGGCTGTATCGGTGTCTGCGAGTCGCACAGTGCCAGCCCCAGTTCACTGGCGCCGTTTCGGAAACGTTTAATCAGTTGCTGCAGATGCAAGCGCCGCCAGTCATCCTCCCTGACCCGCTGCAGTGCCGCACGGGTCGCACAGGCCACCGCGGGTGGCGGAGCCGTCGTGTAGATATAGGTACGTGCCTGCTGTATCAGGGTTTCTACCAGGGCCTCGCTCCCGGCCACGAAGGCGCCAAAGGTACCGAAGGCCTTGCCCAGCGTCCCCATGAGAATCGGCACCTCGTTGACTCCGAGACCGGCCGCGGCGACACTGCCACGGCCCTGCGGACCCCGCACACCCAGGCCGTGTGCATCATCGACCAGCAGCCAGGCCTGATGATGGGCGGCAATCGCTGCCAGCTCTGCCAGCGGCGCAACGTCCCCATCCATGCTGAAGACGCCATCGCTGGCCACCAGGGTTTCACATCCCGGCGCTTTGGCCAGCCGCGCGGCAAGTGCCGCCGCATCATTACGCCGGTAGCGGTGCAGTCGGGCCTGGCTCAGCCGTGCGGCATCCAGCAGCGAGGCATGGTTGAGACGGTCCTCAAAAACCCGGTCGCCGCGCCCCAGCAGCGAGGACATGACACCCAGGTTGGCGCTGTAACCGCTTGAAAACAGCAAGGCCCGCGGCCGCTGCACGAACGCGGCGAGTTCCTCTTCCAGAACGTGATGCGCGCGGCTATGTCCCGTGATCAGGTGCGACGCGCCGCTGCCACAACCAAATTCATCCAGCCCGCGGTGAAAGGCGGCTACCACGTCGGGGTGATTGGCCAGCCCAAGGTAGTCATTGCTGCAGAATGACAGATATTCCCTGTCGTCAACCCGAACAAAAATGCCCTGCGGGCCGTCGACAATCAAGCGCTCGCGATACAGTTGTTGAGACCGGCGTGCCTGCAGTTGTGTGGCAAGGTTTTTCATATACAGGGAAAACAAGTCTGCAGGAGAGTCTTGCAGGCGCGAGTTTTTCGCCGACGCCGGTTCGCGCCTGCAAGGCGCTCCTGCACCCGAAAGAGCGTTTCCGTACTACGCCGGATGCAAGCCCAGCCTTGCAAACAGGGCATCATCCGCGGCGGTATCCGGATTCCCGGTGGTCAGCAACTTCTCACCGTAGAAAATGGAGTTCGCGCCGGCAAAGAAACACAGCGCCTGCAGCTCATCCGTCATGGCGGAACGCCCGGCCGACAGACGCACATAAGCGGCCGGCATCAGCACGCGCGCCGTCGCAATGGTGCGTACAAACTCAAGCGCATCGATGTCCGGCTGCTGCTGCAGTGGTGTACCTGCCACCTTCACCAGCTGGTTGATCGGTACACTGCCGGGATGCTCCGGCAGGTTTGCCAGTTCGCACAACAGTGCCACCCGGTCACTACGGCTCTCGCCGAGGCCAACGATACCGCCACAGCAGACATTGATGCCGGCCTCGCGCACATGCGCCAGGGTATCGAGGCGCTCATCGTAGCGGCGCGTGGTGATAATTTCGCCGTAAAATTCTTCTGAAGTGTCGAGGTTGTGATTGTAATAGTCGAGGCCGGCATCCTTGAGCGCGTGCGCCTGCTCCGCATCCAGCATGCCAAGTGTCGCGCAGGTCTCCAGCCCCTCGGCCTGCACCCGGCTCACCATCTCCAGCACACGCTGAAACTGCCGCCCCCTGGGATTGCGCCACGCGGCCCCCATGCAAAAGCGTGTCGCTCCCGCCCGCCGGGCACGTCTTGCGGCCAGCACCACGTCCTCGACATCCATCAGGTGTTCAGGCTCAAGGCCGGTGTCGTAATGGACACTCTGGGGACAGTAGCTGCAGTCTTCCGGACAACCGCCGGTCTTGATACTCAGCAGGGTACTGATCTGCACGGCATTCGGATCGAAATACTGCCGGTGCAGGGTGTGGGACCTGAATAACAACTCGTTGAACGGCAACTCAAAAACAGCCTTGACCTCGTCACGCGACCAGTCATGGCGTACATGACTTTCAGGTTTATCCGACAGACAGGCTGATTGCTTGTTCATAGGCTTGGCACCCATCGTTTCAGAGGCTGGTGACTATGGGGCGGATCATTTTATCTGTCAACCAGTAAAGGCATTTATGGTTTACAAGTATGCGCAAAGGCTGCAATCACTTCTGTTTCCGTCACACTGCCGGTTGTGCGGTGACGCCACCGGGACCGCGCTGAGGCTGTGCCCGCGGTGCCTGGCCGATTCACCGTGGATAAGCCATGCCTGTTCACAGTGCAGTCTGCCCCTGCCCGCCGAGGCTGCAGACAGCCACTGCGGTCGCTGCCAGCAACGGCCACCCGCCTTTGATGCGACGACGGCACTGTTTCATTACCAGCCGCCGGTTGATTACCTGATCAAACAACTGAAGTTCGCCAACGAGCTGGCTATTATCCCGCTGTTATCCGTGCTCCTGTCCGAGCGACTGTCAACACGTCTGACACCGCTGCCCGCACTGCTTGTTCCGGTGCCGCTGCACCACACGCGCCTGCGTGAGCGCGGCTTCAACCAGGCGACAGAGCTGGCCCGGCGTATCGGTCGCGAACTGGGGATTCGCAGCGATCACCGGCTGTGCCGGCGCAACCGCAACACCCGGCCACAATCGCTGCTGTCGCCCAATGCACGTCGTCTGAATTTGCGTAACGCCTTCAGCGTGCAGGGCCGCGATGTTGCCGGACATGTAGCCATCATCGACGACGTCATGACGACCGGCCATACCAGCAACGAACTGGCTCGGGTTTTAAAACAAGCCGGTGCAGAGCAGGTAGAGGTGTGGGTGATTGCCCGTGCCGGGTAATCCGATAATGATGGTTGCTGCGCGCGTGCGTCAGGACATGCCCTGCCGGGCATAGAGATAATCAAACAGGATCCCCAGAAAGATCACCATCCCGAACCAGTTGTTGTTCATAAACGCCTTGAAACAACCCTCGCGGGTACGATAGCGAATCAGACGTTGCTGGTAAACAGCCAGCAGGCCTGCCAGTATCACGCCGGCATAATAGATCAATCCCAACTCTGCCTGGAGACCGATCATCAGCAGGCACAACAGCACCATGATCTGAATGATGCCAATAATCTCGCGATCCGAATCCCCAAACAGGATCGCCGTTGATTTAATACCCAGCGCCAGATCGTCTTCACGATCGACCATGGCATAGAGGGTATCGTAGGCCGTTGCCCAGAGCAGCGTTGCCAGGAACATCAACCAGGCGATCTGTGGCACGCTGCCGGTTTGTGCTGCAAAGGCCATCGGTACTGACCAGCCAAAGGCCGCGCCCAGGAATACCTGCGGCAGATGGGTAAAGCGCTTCATAAACGGATAGATGGCCGCCAGCAGCAGCGCGACCGGTGATAACAGGATCGTCAGGGTATTCAGCTGCAGCACCAGCACCAGGGCAGCCAGACATAACACCAGCAACAGGATTTTTGCCTCCCGGGTGGTCACGCGCCCGCTGGTTAACGGACGGTCCCGGGTGCGCGAGACATGGCGATCGAGGTCACGGTCAGCATAATCATTGATAATGCAACCGGCGGAACGCATCAGGACGACACCCAGCACGAAGATTACCAGGATCTTCCGGTCAGGATGGCCATCGCTGGCAATCCACAGCGCCCAGAGCGTCGGCCACAGCAACAAAAAGATACCGATCGGCTTGTTGAGCCGCATCAGGCGGGCGTAATCACCCAGACGTGCTGTAATCGATGAGGACATGGTGCCTGTTATACGTTTGTCAAATCACCTTCCCGGTGACATTCGCTACGGATTTATCTACTGCCTCTCCAGCACGGCGCAGGTGGACTACCGGCAGGAAAATCCGGCAGAAAAACCTCGCTGACGAGCAGTGGCCTGCCAGAAAGCCTGAAGACCGTCCGCCTGCCCCATATTTCTTCGGGATGCTGCGCCAGGTGGCCGGTAGCGGCCTGAAAAACAGACTCACCCCTGCAGATCCGCGCCACTTCGAGCGGGCCACGCTGCATACCGGGGTCGGCAAACAATACACCACCCAGCGGGCGCGTACCCAGATTTGCCAGGCCCTGCAACTTGCCACGCAAGGATGTCGCGGGAATGACGGTACGTGCATAGATCCATGGCTGGCCATCACAGAGCAGGTGCACCTGCCGGATAATCGCCACACCCGCCTGGCGCATCCCCAGCACGCGTGCCTCATCTATACCCGGCACATCCCAGGCCTGCGACAATACCTGTACCCGGAATGTTCCCGGGCAAAGCCGCTGCAGGCGCCGGGTCAGTGAAGCGGTATCCAGCAGCCAGCCGGACAGCCCGCGGGGAATACGGCTGCGCGGAACATAGCCGACCGGTTTCCAGCAGGTCGGGCGGGTGTCGGGGTTCACTGTTTTCAAGGCAGAATATCATCGGGATCCTACGGGGGCGGGATTATGGCACGATTGTGCAGCGGTTTCTGCAGGCGCCGTATCACGGAGGTGGTCCGCTGCTGCGATTAAATTTCAATTATCCGGCGATCAGACCTCGCCGTAATCCACCGCCTCGCCAAGCCAGCGCCGGATCAGCGGCGACACAGTCTCCGGCGCCCGTTCCAAGAGCTGTGTTGAGGCGGCCTCCACGGCAGCCAGCAAGGACTCATCGCGCAACAGGTCGGCAATATGGAATTGCATCTCCCCGGTCTGACGGGTACCCAGCACCTCACCGGGGCCACGCAATTCCATGTCACGACGGGCAATTTCAAATCCGTCATTACTTGCCCGCAACACGGCCAGGCGCTCACGCGCCGTCTCCGGAAGCGGCGGCTGGTACAACAACACGCAATTGCTCTGCCGGCTGCCGCGTCCGACGCGCCCGCGTAACTGGTGCAGTTGCGCCAGTCCCAGCCGTTCAGGGTTTTCGATAATCATTAACGAGGCATTCGGAACATCAACACCCACTTCAATCACCGTGGTCGCAACCAGCAGGTCCAGCTCAGCGGCCTTGAAGGCGGCCATCCGTGCTTCCTTTTGCGTCGCCGCCAGGCGGCCATGCACCAGGCCAATGCGCAGCTCCGGCAGGCACTCGGCCAGCAATGCGGCCGTCTTCTCGGCCGCCTGGCACTGCAGCACATCGGATTCTTCAATCAGCGTACACACCCAGTAGGCCTGCTGGCCGGACACACAGGCGTTGCGCACTGACTGAATCACCTCCTCGCGCCGCTCCTGACTGACCGCCACGGTCTTGACCGGTTGTCGCCCGGGCGGCAACTCGTCGATCACCGAGGTATCCAGGTCGGCGTACACGGTCATGGCCAGGGTTCGCGGGATCGGCGTCGCTGTCATCACCAGCTGGTGCGGGCGCTGTGCACCCAGCCGCCCCTTGTCACGCAACGCCAGTCGCTGATGCACACCGAAACGATGCTGTTCATCAATTATCACCAGTCCCAGCCGGTCAAACTCGACCTCGTCCTGGAACAGCGCGTGCGTACCGACAGCCACTGCCGCTTCGCCGCCGGCAATCGCCTGCAGTGCCGCGCTGCGCGCCTTGCCCTTCGATTTGCCGGCGTGCCAGACAACGCGGATATCCAGCGGCGACAGCCACTCACTGAAACTGCGACAGTGCTGCTCGGCAAGTAATTCCGTGGGCGCCATCAGCGCGACCTGATAGCCGGCCTGAACCGCCATCAGCGCAGCACACGCCGCGACCACCGTCTTGCCCGATCCGACATCGCCCTGTACCAGGCGCGCCATCGGATGGGTACGGCAAAGGTCGCCTTGAATCTCGCTGACCACCCGCTGTTGTGCAACGGTCAATGAAAACGGCAAGCTGCTGAGATAGCGAGTGACGAGTGCCTGGCTGCCGCTGAAGGCCGGCGCTGCCAGGTGCTGCGCGCGCTGGCGGACGCGTCTGAGACTCAGGTGATGCGCCAGCAACTCCTCGAAGGCGAGCCGTTGCTGGGCCGGATGCCTGCCGGCTGCCAGCAGCTGCAACGGGGCATTCGGGGGTGGACGATGCACATAGCGCAACGCCGCCGGCAGTGACGTCAGCCTGAATGAACGCACCAGGTCGGCCGGTAACCAGTCGACCAGCGCACCCGCGTTGTCGCCATCCTGCGCGCCCAGGTAGGTCAGCGCCTGTTCAGTCAGCATGCGCAGGGTCAACTGGTGGACACCCTCGGTGGCCGGGTACACGGGGGTGAGGTGGTCTTCCATGACGACCGTTCCGGCGACCGGCAGCAAGGTGTATTCGGGATGGATCAGCTCCAGTGTGGAGACGCCGCCACGGGCCTCACCGTAACAGCGGATCGCCGCACCGCGCTTGAAGCCGGCCTGCTGGGCGGCATTGAAATGGAAAAAGCGCAGCGTCAGTGCGCCGCTGCCGTCACTGATACGCACCAGCAGACTGCGTCGACGCCCGAAGCGGACTTCCGCGAGTTCCACGATCCCCTGAACCACCACCGGCTGACCGGACTGCACCGCGCCCATGGGCGTGACGCGGGTCCGATCCTCGTAGCGTGCCGGCAGGTGAAACAGCACATCCTGAACGGTGCGTATCTGCAACCGCTCGAGTCGACTGGCAACACGCGGTCCCACGCCCTTGAGCACCGTTACCGGGAGCGTATCGAGATTGTCGGGGGTTTGACTCAAGATTGATGGCAGATATTTACCGCGGGACTGGATCATTGCCAGCCGCGCAAGGCGAATTCCGGCGCGTCATCGACAGGCATTCACCGCTTTATGCCAACCGGGCTGTCACTGGGTTTCCAGTTCCATGACGGCATCCATCTCCACCTGCGCGCCCCGCGGCAGTGCCGCGACACCCACAGCCGCACGTGCCGGATAAGGTGCCTGAAAATATTCCGCCATGATCTCGTTCACCAGTGCAAAGTGGCCAAGGTCGGGAAGAAAGACGTTCAACTTGACGACATCGTCCAGCGTGCCGCCAGCAGCCTCCGCAACCGCCGCGAGATTGTCAAACACCCGTCTGATCTGCGCATCCATATCATCGCCAACGAGTTCCATGGTCGCCGGGTGCAGTGGAATCTGCCCTGACAAATAGACCGTGTTGCCGCTACGGACAGCCTGTGAGTAGGTACCGATTGCCTGTGGCGCACGATCTGTCTGAATGGGTTGTCGTGTCATCGCGTGTCCCTGTAATGAAAATGCACAGTATACCTGACCATTGCGTAAGTCTTGTTGCGGGTGCAGCGTCTCGCCGCGAATAAACGCGGCCGGACGGCGCGCCTGCTCAGCTCCGGGTTCGCGTAATCTTGATCACCGAGGAAATATTGCGCACCCGCCGCATGACGCGTGCCAGGTGCTGACGATTGTGTACCGTGATGGTGAACTGCAGCTTGTTGGTCAAGCCGTCGCGCTCTTCTATACCGACGTTTTCGATGTTTGAGTCGGCGTCCCCGATGACGGTTGCGACCCTCGCCAGCACTCCCCTGCGATCCTCGACGATGACGCTCACTTCAACTGGAAACTCTTCATCAATACCCGGCTCCCATTGCACGTCAAGCGTGTTCTCCTTCGGGTATTTTCTGTCGGCTATGTTTCTGCAGCTCTGGGCGTGGATCATCAGGCCGCGCCCGCCGGTAATGATGCCGATGACAGGATCACCCGGAATCGGGCGACAACACTTCGAAAATCGCATCACCATGCCCTCGGTGCCTTTGATCACAAGCGGTCGCATGGTCCCGGCATCATCCTTGGAGTCGGCATCTTCAGAAGGCACCAGGGCGCGTGCCACCAGCACCGAAGGTCGTCTCCCCATGCCCACTTCAACCAGCAGGTCATCCAGCGTCTTCAGGTGATACTCATTCAACAGCAGCTGCAGACGTTTCTCTGATATATCCACCGCGGGAACCCCGAAAGCACCCAGCGCACGGTCCAGCATGCGACGTCCCAGTTCACTGGCCTCTTCCCGTTTCAGATTCTTCTGATAATGGCGGATATTGGAGCGCGCCTTGGCCGTTACTACAAAGTTCAGCCATGCGGGACTCGGACACGCACCCCTCGCGGTCACGATTTCGACCGTCTGTCCGTTGTGCAACACGGTGCGCAAGGGTACGACCTGCCGGTCGACCCTGGCATCGATACAGGTATTGCCCACGTCGGTGTGTACGGCGTAGGCAAAGTCGATCACCGTCGAGCCAAAGGGCAGCTTCATGATCTCGCCCGCCGGGGTGAACACGTACACGGCATCCGGGAACAGGTCGACCTTGACGTTCTCGAGAAACTCAAGCGAGTCGCCGGCACGGGTCTGCATCTCCAGCAGTTCGCGCATCCACTCGCGCGCGCCGGCATGCATCTGGTCGATCCTTTCCTCGTTGGCCTTGTATACCCAGTGTGCCGCCACGCCTGACTCGGCAACCTTGTTCATGTCCTCGGTACGAATCTGGACCTCCAGTGGTACACCATAAGGTCCAAACAGAATGCTGTGCAGCGACTGGTAGCCGTTGGCCTTGGGAATGGCAATATAGTCCTTGAATTTTCCCGGTACCGGCTTGTACAGGTTGTGCATGATACCGAGCGCCCGGTAACAGGCATCGACATCCTTGACGATGATGCGAAACGCGTAGACATCATAGATTTCTTCAAAGGACAGGGTCTTGTCACGGATCTTGCGGTAAAGACTGTAGAGGTGCTTCTCGCGGCTGAGTACGCGCGCGGCCAGATTCTCCTGGTTGATGCGGCGCTTGATGGCCGCATTGATCTTGTTCAGTACCTCCTTGCGGTGTCCGCGTGCCTCCAGCACCGCTTTCTCCAGCACCTTGTAACGCAACGGGTAGAGTGCCGCAAAACCCAGGTCTTCCAGTTCCACACGCAGTGCGTTGATGCCAAGGCGATTGGCAATCGGTGCATAGATATCCAGCGTTTCCCGGGCAATACGCCGGCGCTTGTCAGGCCGCATCACGTCCAGGGTGCGCATGTTGTGCAGGCGGTCCGCCAGTTTCACCAGAATGACACGAATATCGCGCACCATCGCCAGAATCATTTTGCGGAAATTCTCCGCCTGCGCCTCTGCCTGACTCTCGAACTCTATCTGGGTCAGCTTGCTGACCCCGTCCACCAGTTCAGCAACATCGGCACCGAAGGCACTTTCAATTTGCTCCTTGACAGTTGGAGTATCCTCAATGACATCGTGCAGGATGGCGGCAATAATCGACTTGTGATCAAGGCGCAGCTCCGCCAGGATGCGTGCCGCGGCAATGGGATGGTAAATGTAGGGCTCACCGGACAGCCGATGCTGTCCCTCATGCGCCTCCGCGCCAAACAGGTAGGCGCGATAAACTTCCTGCACCTGGTCCTTGTCCAGGTAGGTCTCCAGCATACTGCACAGGTCGCTGATCAGAAATCGCGAGTCATCTGCTGCATGTATATCCGGTCTGCTTGCCATGAGTCCCTGGTGTTGCCGTATCTGCCTGTACCGACTGACGGTTTAATCAGGTTTGATAATAAATCAATGACTGCCCGCCAGTCCCGATAATATTTGCCACCGGGGGCTATGCAGGCTGGTGCACCACGTGCTGGTGATGCAGCACAATTGAGGATGTTGGCGACCAGGCGCGGCCGCTGCCACGAGTGGCGGGCAGGAATTATTCCGGTATCAGCTTTCGGCTGCCGGCGGGGTGTCGTCCGCGCTGTCGGGGGCAGCGGCTTGCGGGGATGCAGCGTCCTCGGCCGCAGTGTCTG
>Ga0210064_1001285_pt1 | contig 10847 bp, 14 predicted proteins | sample Muzzi_CordC_D2_FD_185531 | JGI IMG/M metagenome (GOLD analysis project Ga0210064, IMG submission 185531) | Wetland microbial communities from San Francisco Bay, California, USA, that impact long-term carbon sequestration - Muzzi_CordC_D2 (SPAdes) | ecosystem: Environmental > Aquatic > Marine >...
AGAGCAATGCCAGGATCGGCTACGCCTGGCTGCTGCATCAACCGGGATTGGCAGCGCCCATCGTCGGTGCCAGCAAGATCGCTCATATCGAGGAGGCGGTGGCAGCCACCCAGGTCAAGCTCAGCGCAGACGAGATTCAACTCCTCGGCGCGTCCTACACGCCGCATGCTGTGCTGGGGCATACTTGAAGCAGAACCGCCCATGCGTTCGATACCTTGCCGGGCTGACCCAATTTCTATGATTCTGTCACCGATTCCCGGGGTCATGCTTCTTTTTCTGGCTATCTTTTTTACTAATGAGGTCATTATTGTTTAGACATGAGTTCACCGCCCGCTGCGCTCGAGATCGCAGAACACGCAGAGGAAAAATCCGCAAGGGCACAGGAAAAGACAAGCTAAATTCTCTGCGTTCTCGGCGAGCTCTGCGGTGAAGATATTATTACAATAGCAGACTATGTCTAAATAATTATGGCTCCCATAATATATCACAAACAGATTTTTTCATAAGTGGATTCGAAAGGAAACCGATTTATGACGGCACAAGACATTCTTGACAGTGAAGACTTCAAACGCTGCGCAGCATTCCACGGCCATGTCTGCCCCGGTCTTTCCATCGGTTTTAAGGCGGCCCGGACTGCCATGGAGTGGCTGCGGGAAAAACGGGCTGCGGATGAGGAAATCGTCGCCATTGTGGAGACCGATGCCTGCTCGGCAGATGCCGTACAGGTGCTCACAGGATGCACCTTCGGCAAAGGAAATTTTTTATACAAAGACTACGGAAAGATGGCCCTGACGCTTCTGAGCCGAAAAACGGGTCAGGGCGTTCGCGTGATTATGAAATCCTCCGCATTCAAACCGGATGCAGAACACATCGCCTTACTGCAAAAAATCACCCGCGACGATGCCAAAGCGGAGGAACACAAACGCTTTGAAGAACTGCATTTCAAGCGAACCTGCGATATACTGGAGAGTCCGGTGGACAGGCTGTTCACCATTAGCGCCGTGGAGATGAACATTCCGGCAAGAGCGCGCATCGAACCCTCCGAACCCTGTGCCCGATGCGGCGAACCGGCAATGCCCTCTAAAATGAAAATAGTTGACGATCAAAAAGTATGCCGGGGCTGCCTGTAGAATACGGGGCTGTCAGAAAATTGGGGATACGGGTTCGAGTCTTAATTAGTGTTTATTGAAAATCGATTAATCATAATTCAAAAATTGACGAGTAATATCAAAATATCAATCAATAGGAGGAATTTAATGAGCACGGATTACGATAAAGGCTATAAACAGTTCGCTGAGATGGTTGGTGAAGAAAACATTGAGTCACTGGTCTCCCGTTTTCGGTCTGTTTGCCCGGATTTTGAGAAAGAAGTGATTACCGTCCTGGGCGGCAGGATATGGACCCGGGGCGGTATCGATCTGAAGACCAGATCTCTTTGCAGTATTTGCGTACTGGCTGCCTTGGGTCGACAAAATGCGTTGAAGTTGAATTTTAAGATGGCTTTGCGCAACGGTGCTCAAGTACCGGAAATATTTGAAGCGATCTTTCAGGTCGCGGCATATGCCGGTTTTGCGGCAGCCTGGGACGCCCTGGAAAAGCTGGCTGAAGTATTGAATGAGGATGCTGCCTGAAAATTAATGGTATCCCATCCTGATTAAGGCTCAAACTCGACTTTCCATCATTCAGGTTTATATTTACAGGTAATGCTCAGGATTTTTCGGGATAATTAATACGGTTCAATGTTGAAAATCGCTTTTTTATGCGATCTGGATATATTATGGGAATCGTGAAAGGAGTTTAGAATGGAAAAAATAGTCAGAGTCAATGCCGCAGCGTTAAAATCCCTGGACGATACGAAGTTTGTACCCAAAGCCGTTTACCAGAGCCAGGGGATGAAAGTCGTCCTGGCTTACTTTAAGGAGGGCCAGTTCATTCCGGTTCATACTCCGGCGGTAGAATTGGTTTTGTGTATTCTCGAAGGAAAGGCCGAGGTGGTAGCCGGCGAGGAGCGCATGGTTGCTGAAAAAAATGATATCATCATTATTCCCAAAGGGGAAAAAAGAGGGGTTAAGGCGTTGTCCGAACTGACGGTCTTGCATGTCGTTCAGCCACCTCCTTCAGATATGGACCATAAGGAGGTTCATGAAAGGCTGGCTAAAGGCAAATTTGACTGAACCCTGGTCGCAAGCAGGTTGCCGTTTACGGAAGAAATGCCTATAAATGGCTGATGAAAAATCGGGGTGGCGACATGAAAATATACGAACATAAATACATGGACTTTGTACTAAAAGATGACAGGATTGATTTTATCTGGAAACCGGAAACCTCAGATATGGATGACTACGGATTTCAATTTACGATATTAAGATATGCTTCATTTGCCATGGAATACCGGATTAAAAAGGTTCTCATTGACCTGACCGATTTTAAGTTTAGTCCGGGTGAGTCATCCGGGAAATTCCACGCTGATTATGTCACTAAGATCTATAATATGATCGGCGTCATCAAAAAAGTATTTGTAGCCCCTTTTATGGACAGCAAAATAGTCGGCCTGGAACCCGGAACCGACTATGACAATGCCTTTATGAAAACTTATGATGAAGCAGTTGCCTGGCTTGACAGCTGATTAACCAGCCCTGAAAAATGCGCATTCAGGTTGTAAATTTTTCATTGAAAACTGAAAAAAGAGGCGGACAAAATGGCTGCATATCTTATTGGTCACATTACTGTAAAAAATCCTGACAAATGGAAGGTCTACGTCGAGGGAGTTCGAAAGTCACTGATCCCTTTTGAAGCCGAGGTCGTTTTCCGGGGAAAGCGGGCCGCAGTTTTGGCCGGCGAGCTTCCCCACGAGAACACGGTCGTTATAAAATTTCCCGACCAGCCGACCTTGCAGCAATGGTATAATTCAGATGATTACCAGGGCTTGATTCCCAACCGGAATGAAGCCGCTGATGTCGTAATAATAAGCTATGATGCTTGAGTCTTTGCAGCAGTTCTTAATTGCCGGAATTAAGAATGTTGTTAATTTCCGAATAATGAGGCTTATATGAATTCTAAGAAAAGTCGGTTGGATCAGCAAAAAATGGACCGGGTTATTGTCGAGGCCCGACGCAGCCGGCAGCAGCGCGAACAGGGTTATCGGGAGAAGGCGCTCAAACTTTTCCCCTGGGTATGCGGGCGATGCGGCCGGGAATTTGAGGGCAAGAAACTGCGTGAGCTCACGGTCCATCATCGGGACCACAACCATGATAACAATCCGCCTGACGGGAGCAACTGGGAATTGCTCTGTATCTACTGTCACGATAATGAACACTCGCGCTATCTGGATCAGGAATGGTACGACACCAGCGCGCCGGACGATGAGCAACGGCCGGCTGCCATTGATAGCCCCTTCGCCAATCTCAAAGACCTGCTGAAAAATAAAAATAGCTGACCAATTGTCTCCGATGTGTCTATAATGACATGATCATGCCGTCTCAAGAGACAAAGCGCCGGCCGGTGGCAATAACGGCTGCATTTTTCCTGGTCCTTGCCGCAAGCTTTATGACCTGGGGCACCATCCGCTATCATTACACGTGGCAATTTATGGCAAACCTGGAGCATCCGGGGCTGTGTAACCGCATTCTGACCGGTGAAGATCTTTCAGATCTGAAGCTCGGCGCCGGGCTCAATCAAACAGGTTCCGCCTGGAAGGCCGGATTCGACATCTTCGGGGTATTCTTTCCCCATTGGCTGCTGACGGTCGCGGCCGCTTTTTTATTTGGATTTGCCATGCTCAGCCACTTTGACTATTTGCTGATCAATCCATCCATCCTGCAAATACTTTCCTTCTATGGGTTAATCCATGTTACGGCTTCTGCCTGGGGTTTTTTCAGTCAAGGCAGCATCGGCTGGGGGCTTATTTTAACAGGCATCGGGTATTTGATTTTTCTGGTAGTGTCTTTACGCTGGCAATAGTTATGGATATTGACTATACGCATGCGGACTTTCCTCTGCTAAGCGGCTGAGCATGTCCTTCAAACAACCCCAACGACTGCATCATTCGTTCCACTGCCGGCAGTTGCACTGCTTCGAATCAAAAATAAACGGCCCTGTAAACAATTCACCGATAGTGTAATTATAAGATTGTGTCTATGATCTGAATGTTGATGGTAAAAACAGGAAGATAAAAAACTATCCCATTTTGCCTTTGATCCATTTGGGGTCAAATCCCCTTGCACTGTAGTTTAATTTTCGTTAGGGTTAAGCAAGACATCGGCGCGTCAGTGCTTGGTGCGTTAAACTTGCATCCGGGTGAAAAGCAGCCGGACTGTATGGCAAGAATCAACGCCTGCTTCAACAGGCGCTATGATATCTTAGTGAAGGGAGAATAGCCGCTTATGGCTGATTTGTTTGAGGCGGGGCAAAGTTACATATTCTATTTTTATTATGGCAATAGAGGGGGTTTCCAACAAATTAGCGGCCAGGTCGTTTCCTATGAACATCCTTTCGTAAAAGTTGAAACCAAAGGATTAATACGCATCCTCAACTGCTCGTCAAATTTTTTTATTGAGGCTATCGCGCGGAAGCAAGGCGAAGAGCTAGAGGAGTTGGTATTGGAAAAAGATAGTCGGCAAAAATAAAACGACTATATGGAAACTGCCTGCTTACTCAATTAAACTTCAATCCAGGCCGGATGGCGGTAATATATCTTTGATGCAACTTTATACAGAGACCTATCCTCTCAGATTAAAAGAACCCGATGAGAAGTATTTGAAAGAAACTGCGGCCGTATGCACTTGCAACCGCGAACACTATGAAAAGAAGATAAAAACAATTGAAGCTGATTACTGACGATAAAGACGCAAGAAAAGGGTCAGCAAAGGAAAAGATTTAAATCCTCTCATAATCCAGCATCCCATCTCGTCCTCATTCCATTCGACCTCGTACATTCTCTATTTAAGCTTTACCCCCCCCTTTTTACTGATTAAAATTATGACCAGAACCATTAGATATGTCATATTATTTCATTTGACATTGGCATTATGACAGTATACTATGCGACATTATGACAGACTATTATCCCCGAGATATTACCGATGCAGTCACCATCGCTCTTGAGAATATGCCTGTAGTAGTTGTCACCGGAATGCGGCAGACGGGCAAAACAACCTTCCTGTGTTCTCAACCCGACCTCAGTGATCGAAGCTATGTCAATTTTGATGATTTCGCCCAGCTTGAATCGGCAAAATCAGATCCGGATGGCTTTATAGGCGGCCATAAGCCCATAACGATAGACGAAGCTCAGAAATGCCCCGAGATATTCGTGGCCATCAAACGAGCTGTTGATAAAAGGAGAATTCCAGGGCAGTTTCTGCTTTCCGGCTCAGCCAACTTTTCGGTTTTAAAAAATATTACCGAGAGCCTCGCCGGGCGATCTGTCTATTTGGCGATACATCCATTTAACCGCCGTGAAGTGCTTCGTCAAACGGTATCGGAGCCTTTCATAAAAAAATTTTTCCAAAATCAGAATATTGAGCAGAAAGTTTCGGGCAAGCCTGTCCGTCCAGAGGAAGTCGCAAGGGGCAGCATGCCGACGGTTTGCCTCCGCCAGGTCAAGGATCCGGTAATATGGTTTCGGGGTTACGAGCAGACTTATCTTGAAAGGGATGTGAGGGAACTGAGCCGGATTGGAGATCTATCAGCGCTGCGGACATTGCTTCGTCTTACCGCATTGAGGACAGGTCAGCTTCTGTCTCCGAGCCAACTGGGGCGTGATGCCAAACTAAACGCGGCCACCACCTCCCGTTACCTGTCACTCTTTGAAGCATCGTTTTTAGTCACCAAAATCCAGCCATACTTGGGAAACAAATATAGCCGCCTCATCAAGTCGCCTAAACTGTATCTGAGCGATTCAGGCCTGGCAAGCTATCTAACAGGGTTGGAACCATCATCATCAATTCGCACCGATCCGCTCTACGGAGCCATTTTAGAAACCTACGTGGCCCAAAATCTGCTTTCAATTCTGAGTGCCAAATGGCAAAATGCCTCGCTATATTTCTGGTCTGTCCAGGGCCGTCACGAAGTGGACTTCGTCATCGAAGCAGGACGATCCTGCATCGCTTTGGAGCTCAAGTCGGCGGCCAGGTGGCAAGAAAGGAGTCTTGCTGGTTTAAAAGCCTTTTTGGCGGCAACGCCTCATTGTAAAGCGGGAATTCTCTGCCACAGCGGCGAGGATGCGGTGAGGCTTGGCCAAAAACTCTGGGCACTGCCAACTAGCCTAGTTCTATCGTAAGCCGGGCATCTTCGACCCGTAAGACAATTACTGAACATTCGGGTAACATTCGTTGTTGACTGAGTTGACTAAATTGTCTTGTTCCTATGGAGGAGAACAAAGAAATGGAGGTATAGAATGCCACGTCGAACTCAGTTAGACGCCCCTGGGATCTGCATCAGGTCTCCGAGTTTTAATGAACTCGGATTGCGACTGATTAGCGAAGACGCACGAGTTCGCATTAGCTTAGGTTGCCAGGCAGCCGGAAGTTTTGACATCGGCCGTATCAAAGATTATAAAACAGGTGAGTCAATCAACTCAGCCAACAACCCCTATTTCCCAAAAAGCATAAAAAAACTTTCGCTCTGTACATGCATGAATTCCTGAATTTTGCACGAGTCGGAGGCTTTTATTGGCCAGGAACTTTATTATGCAGGGTACCCGGGGATTCTATTCTGGCCTTACGGGGCATAGCGCTTATTTATCAGATCTCAAAATTATATAAATAGAGAAATAGAACGGATGTCCCAATTGTCCTAAAAATGGCTTTGGGCAACAACAGGCTGAATATCGACTTGGGAACAAAATTTCAGCTACTTAATTCACTATTTAAGCATTGACGCTGTAACTCCAAGATAGTGAAATCCATATTAACGCCATGTAAAAAAAATTATCGTCGCATTGATCAAAGAGTGCGTAATAAATGATATTCCGAGATTGCTTTTTATGTAAATCAAAGAAAGGATAGCAAAAAGGGTAAAAAACCGAATCGAACGGAATAAATCTAAGGGCCAATCTAAGTTAAAGCCAACATGTATAGCTGTTTCAAGAAGCGACGTTGCTATTACAGCTAAAAGTACGCTGTAATTCTCCTTCAAGATTCCTAATATGTATTTAAAAAATAAATATGAATATTACAAAAGATAGCACATCGCCTAGTACATTTTTCAAGAAATAATTTAATGAATATCTATCTGTGCTGATCTGTGAAAATCTGTGTCCTGATAAAAAATCCACGATTAGAGGAGATACCATCTTACCCCGCATTTGTTTTCAGAGTATCTAACACCGCCCACTCCAGAAACTGCGTATATACTTTCCAGGAATTTTCCCCGTATCCGCCGGCCATCAGAAAAGCCGCCGGTATGCCGCGCTCCTTCAAGAACCGATACACTAAAAGATCGCGATCTTTTAGCTGCTCAAGAGACAATTTCAGATCAGCGGTAGACGGCAGTTCGTCTTTTTCGTAGGGATCTGAACCGGAGACGACAACGGCCAGATCAGGTTGCGGGAAGCCTTCAAGTTTATTAAGACCTTCCTGGAGTCTGGCAACATACAGGTGATCCTCCCCCCGGGCCATGGGAATGTCGATATCACTGTCGATGAAGGATGGATTCAGATTGCCGGCCTTGTCGAATTTTTCTCCGTCCAGCGGCCACCCGTGAGCCATGTGGATACTGAGGGTGGTAATTGTGTCGTCTCCGCGGGTCAGGGCCGCTGTTCCGTCTCCCTTGTGGGCATCCGTGTCGATCACCCAGGCGGTTCGGATAAGTTGTTCGGTCTGAAGTTTTCGGATGGCAATAACGATATCGTTGAGCATGCAAAATCCATTACCAAAATCTTTCTGGCCGTGATGCATACCGCCGCGAAAAGCAAAGCAAAATTTCTTATCCAGGGCCACCCGGCAGCATTGCACCGTGCTGGCCACCGTGACAAGGGTTCGGTCAAACATCCTGGTCAACGGAAGCGTCGCATTTGCCGGATTATACCGGTAATAATTACCCTGATCATCAATCAACTCAAATGTCCGGATGATCTCCTGTTCGAGTCCGTTTGAGTAAAGCTTTTCGACATATTCATTCGAATGCACCCGGAGCAGATCTTCCTTGGATATTTGCTCTTCAATTTTTGGAATGTGCCATTGAGCGATCTGCGGACCCAGGCTTTGGTGGGATTTTAAATATTCAAAGGTTTTCACGGCCCGGCTGGCAAGCACCGGAATTTCGATGCCGAACTCCAGGAAGCCCTCATTGAGATTTTCTTCATAAAGGATCATTGGTCGACTCCAAATCGTTGATTGTAAGTTGCGGAATTAAATATTCTAAAATAGGGACACGGATAAACACGGATTGAACAGATATTTATATTTTTATTTTATGTAAAATAGGTATCCAAACACTCATTTACAACAAATTGTATAGTTTAAACTAATTAATTGACACCAAACATGAAAATGCGTAATATGAATTCATATTGAATGCATGATTTGCATGCAAAATTATGGAGGTATTATCATGAAAACTATGACAATTAGGGGATTAGAGCCCTCACTAATAAATAAATTGAAAGCAAACGCAAAGAAACAGGAAAAAAGCTTGAATCAATTTGTCATTGATACGTTAAAACAGCATATGGGCATGAAAAAAGAAAAAAAATTTACTGCTGTATACCACGATTTGGATCATCTTTTCGGCAAGTGGTCTGAGAAAGAATTTGAAAGCGTTCAAGGAAAGATTGACTCGGAACGCAAAATTGATAAGGAACTATGGGAATGAAAAACCTGCTCATTGATACTAATATCTATACCTATGCTTTCAATGGAGTTGCTGAAGTCATTAAAGTTCTGCAGCGCGCTCAAAAAATCTCGATTTGCACGATTACCATCGGCGAATTGCTGTCAGGGTTTAAAGCAGGCTCCAAAGAAAATACAAATAGGGCAGAATTAGAAGAATTTTTAGATTCCCCACGAGTCCAGTTGCTTGTTTTAGATGAAGAAACAGCAGAATTTTATGCCGAAATCCAAAACGCATTGAAAAAAAAAGGAAAACCCATACCAACCAATGACATATGGATCGCATCCATTGCTTTACAATATGGCTTGAAATTGTATACTAATGATCAACATTTCAAATTCGTCCCGGGATTGATATTAGTCTAATTGAAAGCCAATATGATACCGCAGTGATCGGGAAAAAATCTCAAACAAGAGACATGTGGCATCGCATGCAGGACCGAGAGAACACGCCAACAAAATCAAAGGTTAACGACGAACAAAAGCGCTATGAAGCCAAAACATCATCGGATATCGCCATCGAAACCGCTGCTAAAAAGCTGACAAGGCGGCAAATTATTCGGGACGCCTCAGAATTCGTCAAAAAGCACATCAGCCGCCAGCCGCCCGTACAGCGATTTTTCAGTTTTATGCCCACCATGTTGACCCGGGTATCCCCCTTTCACTTTAAAGGAAAAATGAAGTATACGGAATGGCCCCTGGTTCGTCTGGATTCCGGAGATGCAAACTCCTGGGGTCGCATGCGGGTGGTGGGCGAGCTTCTCATCATTTTTGACGAGACGATCCTCTTTGCCCTTCTGGCTTTGATGACAAAATATCAAAGCGATGCCTTTGAAACCAACCAGGAGGAACTAAGCCGCCTGGCCGATGTCCAGCCAACTCCCAATACATACAGTGCCATCTGGAAAAGCATTCAGCGCCTGGCGGGAACCCGCATCGATCTGGAACTTTTCAGCGGCAAGGGCCGCAAACGAAAAGACTTAAAGGAGTTAACCGGCTCCATTCTGAGTTTTGCCGACATAGATCGGGAAACCGGCAGCATCCGGGTGGTGATCAACCCCTACTTTCTTGAAATGTACGCCACCAGTTTTGTGACCAATATCGACTTAAAATTCAGATCCAGTCTTAAATCCGATGTCAGCAAGGCGTTCTATCGTTATTACCAGGGGCAATATGAAACAGAATCCAACATCGACATCATGCGTCTGGCCCGGGCGGTAAACCTGGAAAAAGATCTGGAAATACGTCGCCTGAAGGATAAAGTCCGTGCCGGTTTGAAAGAACTTCAGGATCGGAGTTACCTGAAACTATACCAGATCACACGCGAAAACCGGGTCATCATCGAAAAATCAAAAGACTCGGCCGCCAATTTTCAAAGCCAGATCCTTGATCCAGCCAAAATTGCTTACGATGCCGATTAAAGAAATAATAGGCGCAGCATAAAGTAGTTAAGCCGCGAGCGCATCGCTCAAACAAGTTTCTTCAATTTTCATTAAACAGTCTACAACCCGCGTGAGCTATTTTTCGAGTTGGATTAATTAAAAGTCCTTAAAGTCATCATCTTCCAGCGCAATAATTTGCTCCGGATTGACTTCATTTTTCTTTGCAACCGCCATCTCGTTATAATCAGCACCCATCTGCGGTGATCGAAGCTTTCTTTTGATTTTTGCAGACGGCTGTTGTGCTGCAGGGGACGCATCACCGGTATGCTTACCCGCCGATCCCCCAACCAGACCGATCAGCCGGGCAACCATTTCTTTCAGGTAGCCGGCCTGGGAAAACATTTCCTCGGATGAAGCGGATGACTCCTCGGCGCTGGCGGCGTTTTGCTGGGTCACCTTATCCATTTCGGAAACGGCTGTGCTGATCTGTTCTATTCCCCGGGCCTGTTCATCGGAGGCCGCGGCAATCTCTGCCATCAGTTCGTCGATCTTGGATGCGCTTTCAGTTACCTGGGCAAATGCGTCATTCGTATTGGCAACCAGATTCGATCCGGTTTTGACTTTCAGGGTGGTATCA
>Ga0210064_1001286_pt1 | contig 10847 bp, 1 predicted proteins | sample Muzzi_CordC_D2_FD_185531 | JGI IMG/M metagenome (GOLD analysis project Ga0210064, IMG submission 185531) | Wetland microbial communities from San Francisco Bay, California, USA, that impact long-term carbon sequestration - Muzzi_CordC_D2 (SPAdes) | ecosystem: Environmental > Aquatic > Marine >...
TTTCCATCCCAATAGGGCCAGCCCGCTTGTGTCTTGCAATGGAAGGCCAAGCGAAGCCCTCAAGTTTCTAGAACTTCCCGATCAAATTGATGAACAGACCCTGATGCTTATAATCCAGTTGGGTCAGATCATCCGAAAAATCACTGAAGTTATAGCCGACCCCCACCTTGATATGATTACCCAAATGGCGGTATATCCCCACCAACACCCCGCTACGGCTATCCTGCGCGTCGGGTAAGTCAAGCATGCGGCCCTCGATGAGTGCATCCCAGCGGTATACAAAGTGCCAGTCCGCCCGCAGCACAAATAGGTGGGCCCGGCTGTCGAAGAACTCCGGATTCTCTCGATCCACAGCCACCTGGCCATAGCGGAAGCCGTATTTGCCTCCTACGGTCCAACGCGGGGTCAGGTCATACATGGCATCCACTGATACGATATGGCTGCGCTGGACAAAGTCGGACACTGTATTGGTACCGGTCACCTGATCGGTCGCCGGAACATTGTAGAAATAAGTATACTTGAGCAGCGCATTCAGACGGTCATCTTGAACAGGGCGATACGCATAACCCAGGACCGCTTCCGTATAATCGCCGTTATAGGAATCTCCCATGGAACTCTCACTCTCGGCATAATTGATTTTACCGATGAGTCGCCAATCTTCGGACAGTTGGTACTTCAAGCTGTTTTTAAACAGCCAGGAGGTGCGTTTGGAGAAGCTGGTGTCCGGCTGCTCGATGTTGTCGACCCGATATTCCAGTGAGTTGGCGATTTTCAGCTTGTCGAACCCATAACCGACACTCACGCCCAGAGCTGTTCTCTCGAGTTCGGCCGCGGTGTAAGGATCCTTGAGGGTTCCTAAGTCGAGGTTGGCTCCAAAATTGAACCGATCGAAAGGCGTAAGTTTTACGCCGGTAGAATGCATCAAACCTGTGGGCACGTCCCCGTGGGTATACCGCTCTTCGAAGTAAACACTCCCGCTGTCCGAATAACGCGTTCGGAAACCGGTAGCCATATTGCCCTTCCTGGCACGCAAGCCATTATCGGTTCGTTCGTTCTCGAGAGTATAATTATTGTATAGGGTGGTCCGGTCGGAATACAGATACTCGGTCCCGATCTTACCACCTGTTCCGAGATCTCCTCCGGAAATCTCACCGGTGACGTTGAACCGGTCGGTCAAGCGTAAACTTCCGCCGGCACCGATTCGGTCGTTGTCATCGCGGTTGCCGCTCTTTTGAATCGTTCCCTGCACGAAACCGTAGGTCGACCATTTTGCATGCGAATCATACTTTAGCCGGGCTACTGCATCCGTACGATCACCCTCTTCCTGGGTTGCGGGGACCACCGCCGAGTTGTCTTCACGGCTATCGTAACGTACGCCCGAACTCAAGGTCCAGTGCTCACCCATCCGGTAATCGAGATCCAGCTCGCCGGCTTCGGTGTCGAGGCCTTCTTGTTGAACCTGCTTGTCCAATTTCAAACGAGCGCCCAGATGGTCGGTAAAAGGCAGATCCGCAGTTCCGCCGTATTGGGTCAGATCGTGGGCGGTTACCTTACCCGGAGCCGAATAGCCGGCCTCGAGATCCTGCAGATAGAAGGTGACGCTGCCGCGCCCGTTTTCAAAAAAGTCCTTAAAGCCTAAACTGGCATCGAGGCGATAGGCCGAAGCCTCGACTTCGTTATTGTTAAAGGGATCTGACGTGTCGAAGTCGAAACCGCCGTCATTTGAGGTCGTTGTGAGCAGACCCGGACCTTTGGTACGTCCCGTTTCGAGCCTGACCCACGATGCCGAGGACTTGCGGATCGTCAAATCCGCCCCGCCCAGACTGTTTTCGATGTCATCTTCTTCATCCTGGTCGACGGTCAAGCCAAGCTTGACGTGCTCGTTGAACCAGTAATGAACCCTGCCACCGATAGCCAGTGTATTCGGGTCATCGAATCCAGGGGTAAATTCATAACGAACCAACAGGAATACCGGATTTCCGGTTATTGAACCGCTACTCACCAGCATGCCGTCGCTCGCCGTTGTGGGCAATGGTTGCGCCAGCAGGATGCGTCCCTGCAGGTAGTCGATATCGTAATCGAGCGCCGAAGTCAGGTTTTTCACCGCTAGAACCATCCCGGAATCTTTGTCGCGAACCTCGATGCGCACACGCTCGGAACCCTCCAGAATGTCCTGCCGACGCAAAAAATAGAGCGACCCGTCTGTGCCGCGGAATTCATCTCGCCCCGCCACGGTACCCGGATCTGCAGCAAAACCATCCAACAGCAAACGCGGCTCGCCGAAACTGGTGCTATCAAGGGGTTGAAAATGCAAATTGGCACCGTACAGCCCACGGTCTACGTGTGCCAGGTCATTATCGGTATATCCGATCTTGAAGTTGCCCCAGAGCCCGTAAGTCTCATCTTTTTTCACCTTTACGTAGAACTTGCCATTGGTGGGAGCATCTTCCGTGACAGTACTGTCATCACCAAAGGTCGGATAATGGTAATCCGGATCTATTCGCCGGAAAAGAGCTTCGGGCGATTTGTCCAAGAAATTCGAGAAAATATCGTCAAGAGGTCCTTCCCGCGTATCAGCGCTCGCCGTCAGTGACCAGCCGTTCTTGAATTTGCCGTTGGTATAGAACCCCAGTCGACCTTGGAGGCTCATGTCTTCACTGTATTGCGGTTTATCCGGCGCCAGCAGTTCCGCCGGTCCGTCGGTCTTATTGCCGGATAGCGTCAGGTCGGCGATCCCCACGGTGAACCAGTCGCTTTTTTTCAGCGCCAGGTCACGCAAGAACAACTCGCCGCCGCCGAATTTGTCGAGCACGGCCACTTCCACGGTATGCATGCCCTCCGGCAGGATTTCTTCGGCCACGAAATTGCCCTTGTCATCCACGGGTACGGCATAGCCGGCCATCCACACCTTGTGTCCTTCGGGTATCTCGACGCCCTGAGCCCGCACAGTACCACCGCTAAGGGGAATATTGTGAATGGCGATGCGGCTTTCGCCATAACCGGCCAGCAGTTCCGCTGATGTGTCCATTTCGGCAACCGACGGATCGATATGGTCGACCACCCACAATGGCTGGCTGCCGGTCTCGTCGAAAAGTCCCTTGTCGTCATACACCCGCACGAGATACTGCAACTTTCGTCCCGGTGCGGACACAGATTCGAACTTCGGCTGCCATTCGGCCATACCGTCGGCATCCATCTCGACGACGGCGAGGGGCGTATCCCGGACGGACTGATTCTCTTCGAAAATCCTGACCTCAGAGTGCTTGATGAAGCTGCGATAATTGGAGTACAAGCGAAAATACACCAGGTTCTCGACAAACGTCGTATCCGCCAAATCCTGGTATTGGATCGTACGCGGCCAGACGGTCACGTTCAATCTGGGTTCCACCTTCAAGTTGTCATGCTTGAACTGGATATGGGCGTTTTCAAGGGCCACGTCAGTGCAGCGCTGGACATCCGAGCTGCATTTGCCCGGATCATCTATTGGTTTCCCATCGACCGTGATACGCATGAGATTGAGAGCAAAGGGATCAACCGGATGCACCTCGCGGGTCAACGGGGTGACCTCCATTCCCTCGTAATCATCGCGGACGATCAGTTCATCGTAGACGGCCTGCACTTCGACACGCGATGTATCGGACTCGATAAAACCAGCGTTGACCACATCGTCGGTCTGAACATAACCGCGACCGTCGAACTCCGCCTGCTCTTCCGTCAGTCCCATCTGCTCGCTGACAGCCGCCATGGCCCGGCGTGCGCGCGCCATGGATAATCCGATGTCATCCCCGTAAATCGCAGCCGTACGCCGATCAAGGCGTTTGTCTCCGGTATAGCCAACAAACTGAAGGCGGGCATGGGTCTTGTCGCTGATCTCATCCATAACGCGACGTAATGTGTCTGTGAAGCCATCCGGCATTAAAGGTTTGCCGTTTTCAAATAGGATGGGATCAATGCTGCCTGACGGAGACTCGTAAACGCGGGTAACGATTTCGGCACCGGGAGCGTCCGGGCACAGTTGCGGCTCGTCGGGCAGATCCTGCAAGGGGTCGTCGTGCCAGAATTCCACTTCGACGCGCCGATTCAGTGATCGCCCCTGTTGCGTATCGTTGGAAGCAACAGGTCGCGAGGCCCCCCTGCCGTCGCTTTCAATGGCAGCATTGGGCAAACCCAGGTCATCCTGAACAGCGAGTGCAACGCGCCGGGCAACCGCTTTGGAAAGCCCGACAGGACCGCCGTATATGCGTTTGTCCCGTCCATTCAGCGGGGTGTTATCCGCATAGGCGATGATTTTGACGGCCGGATTCCGCTTACCTCGAAGATTTGTCATCGCCTGTCTGACTTGCTGCAAAAATTCTTCCGGCACACTAATCATTCCTTTGTCATAATGAAGGGGAGGAATCAGATTCTTAATGCGTGCGCGATGGGATTGCCCGTCCTTGTACCGCAATTTACAGACGGTTTCGGTCCGGCAGACCTTGATGCGATTTACTTCACTGGGAACGATTACTTCTTGCTCATCGGGCTTTTCGCTGAACTCATCATACCAAACCTGTACTTCCACGCGTCGGTTGAGCTGTCGACCTTCCTCAGTCGCATTACTGGCTACCGGCAGGCTGTCGCCCATCCCTTCGTAGGAGATGGCTTCGGGGGGGAGATTCAGTGCGCGCTGGCAATATTCGGCAACGGTGCCAGCCCGTTCCCGCGACAGCCCGATGTTGTCGCCGTACAATGCTATCAGCTCACCCCTCAGCGGCAGGGAATCCGCATGACCTACAAAGTGGAGTCGTACATTGGCACGATCACGCATGCTGTCGAGCACATCGCGAAGAAGCTTAATATAGTTCTCGGGGATTTCCGCTTCTCCCAGACCGAAATGGATAGGTGGAATCAGATTATCGAGCTTGATTGTTTTTACTTCCTGCTTGAGCACTTCTCGCATCTCCGTGCTGTCTCCCTCATCCTTTTTGAATACGGCCGGGTCATGGATCCATGACTTAAAGGACTGATCCGCCGGCAGATGCATCTCGGCCGCCTCTCCGGGTGCATCCGTTTCTCTTACCCCAGTTTCCACGGATAAGACAGCCTCCGCGCCTGCCGCAGTGACAACACACAAACATAAGATGGCAATACTGCACTTCAGCAAGAATCTCATCAATATGTATAGTTTAGACAACATAGCTTCAATCATTCTGTTATCACTGACCGGCAAGCGGAGCACCGCGTCGCCAGAAAATTTCGGTTTCAATAGCAAGCCGGTATCCACCATCCGACTGCTTCCACAGTTTGGTGATTTTCTTTTTCAATGCCTCAAGACGTTCCTGCACCAGGCCTTTACGTTCCACATCGCCAAGATATGACAGGCGCAGCACGGAAGGCGCCTTCCTCAGCTCTTCAAGCAATTGCGTGATCTTGGTACTCCACTGCAGCCGTAATTCGGTTTTATTCGGCTTAAACACCCCATCGGCGATATCGATACGCACCACGCGGTGGATGGTCGCACCGAAATTGAAGCGCAGCATTTTCCCACGGGTGGCGCGCTGAACGCGCGGATTTTCGGTCGTCAGGCGATAACCGCTCGGCAGGGTGCGTTCGTCCAGCTTGAGGATGAAATTGCTGCCGTGATCCTCGTCAGGTACCGCCGCGCAAGTAATATGGAAACGCCCGTCTTTATCGGATGTGGCAATCAGACCGCGTACCGTCACTACGCGAACCCCGGGAAGGCCTTTCTCGCCCGTGTCCTGCTGCCCGTTCAGGTTGCGATCGTCGAACACTTTGCCGATTACATCGGTGCAATCAAAGGTCGGGTCGGGAATAACCCGCACGGTGGCAGTTGCTTCCCCCGAAACAGCACCGCCGGTTGCGGTGTTGAGCACCATCGCCCGATTAACGTATTCTTCTTCGGAGACGCCGGAACCTACCACCAGCAGCAACTGGATAGTGTATTTTTGGTTAACCTGCAGTTCGAGGTCATCCCAAACCAGCTCGCGGCCGTTGATCCGCGGTTCGGCTGGATTGCCGTCCATGCGGGCGGAACCAGCCACATATTTGAAACCGGCCGGGAAACGATCGATGATACTGATGTCGTACAGCGGCACGCCGTACACGTTGGTCACGGTAATCGTGTAAGGCACCAGCGTTCCCCGAGTCACGTTAATTAGAGGCGTGGTTTTTGTGATGGCAACGGCTCCATCCAGTACAGGATCGATGGGAATGAAATTGTTGAATATTTGACTCTGCCCGGGCATGTTTCCGTTGCTCAGCAAGAGGCGCATATAATAGACAGTACCGGCCGTTCGCGGTTGGATCGACAGCGGCGGCACCACCGCCGAAGCCACAGCTTCGCAGTACTCGGTCGTAGCAGGCACCGCATCGTCCGCACTTCCCGGGCAGGCGGGAACGGAGAATGCGGCCATGGATGCATCACTGGCCGGCGGAATAATCTGGGACGGCATAGCCATGTAACCGGTTGCCGGCGGTGATACCTCGATAAGATAGTCGCCATCAGCAGGACATGATGCATCACTGAAGTTCAAATCGAACTTGTAGAAACCGTCAAGGGCTGTGATCTGATTCTGCTGAACCGGGTCATCGAAGCACTGGCTCGGCAAGGCTGTTCCGGTCGCCGAGTTCAGCAGCGCCACTCTGGCACCGGCAACCGGTTGACGCCCGACCGAGTTGTACACCGCCCCGTTGGGCCAAAGCGGCAGATTCAGATTCTGCAGATTGGCTCCCGAAGCAACGGTGATGGCACTGATCCGCTGCGGGCCGTCGGTGAACGGCGAGTCTGCGTTACCCAGCGAGGGAGTGTTAGGACCCGCACCTGCTGCATGAAAACGCAGCTCATAGATCTCCGATGTCCCTGTGTTGGGCGCCAGCCCGGTTAATCGATAAACGCCGTTGGCATCCGTCAGCACCGTGGCGAGCAATTGATTGTTGCGGTATAGTTCGACGGACCAGCCCTCGAGGTGCCACTCGGTGCCGTCGTTGAGCTTGTTCAGGTTGGCATCATGCCAGACAGTGCCGTTAAGGGCAGCGCTGCCCGGCGTGCCGCCCACGTCAAGGGATACGCTGGTCGAGGCAGTCTGCGCCGGGTCGTTCCAGGTGACGGTGGCGGTATTTGTAAGGGTCGTCCCGATCGCCACCGTTGGATTGATCTGCACTCGGAACCGCACGACAACACTTTCGCCCGGTGGCAAATTCCCGTACTGGGCGTTATAGTCAGCGGTGAGCATCGCGCCCGTATAAGTCACACCGGCCGGAGACCCATTAAGGCTGCCCGAGCCGGCGACATAGGTCACCTGACCGACCATCGGACCCAAGTCGTCGGTCACCTTCACGAGTGTGGCGGGCCGGCTACCGATGTTGGTGACCTGGATGGTGTATTCCAGTTGGCTGTCCGGCAACGCGGCGCCACCGCCAACAACGAAAACCTCCTTGAGAATACTTAACAGCTGGGCATTACCCACTACGACCTGGGTAGGCTGGTCGCCGTTGGAATCAATGCCGTCGGCATCGGTGGGCTCGGTGACTTGCTCGTTGCTCGTCACGTAGCCTTGGTTGCTGATTATCGTACCTTCAGACACACCGAGGTTCACCTGGACATTGAAGGTGACCACGGCTGTTGAACCAATCGACAAGGCACCATTGCCGGCGCTGGGCAGTGGCGGCGTCAGATCGGAAGAGCTAACATCGATGCCTGAGACCAGAGGAGAAATCCCGCCATCCGGCTGCCCTACTGGGAGGCCGTTCAGTTGGACAGAGTCGGGGACATAAGTTGTGTTTACGGGAACCGCGTCGGTAAAAACCACGCTGGTGGCGGGCGCTGCTCCCGCGTTGGTGATGGTGATGGTGTAACGCAGCATGTCACCGGGATCGATAATACCGTCTGAGTCGTTCAGGATTTGCACCGTCTTGAGGGCATCAACCAGTGGCACATTCCCCACGACATCCCGGGTCGGATCATCCAGAATCGTTGTTGCCGGATCGTCCGACGGCTCTTCGGGAGCCGGGCCGCTACCCACGCCAGCAGCGTTGACGAAGCCTTGGTTGGCGATAATCGTCCCATCAACCACATCACTGTTGATCACGACCTCGAAGGTGACCGTTGCTACATTGCTGGTCGTGGCCGTCGAATCGGCGCGCATATAGCCTGCCGTGGTATTCTCGGGAGCATTGATCTTTATACCGTTTTGCAGGGGATTGACCCCGGAGGGCGCGTCAGGCACGGTATTACCGTTAAGGGTTGTGCTGTTGGTCACGTAGGCGGTGTTGGCCGGAGTGTAATCCCTCAACTGTACATTTACAGCATCCTCATTACCGATATTTCTGATGGTGATGGTATAACGTAGCGAGTCACCTGCCATCAGTTCAGCGGGGTCGCCGGTGATATCCTGAGAAGTTTTCCAGACTTCGAAGGCAGGCGCAGAGCTGATCAAGGTGGAGGTTTCGTTGCTTGATTCGGAAGTCAGATTGCCTCCGGTCAACAGTGCCTGATTCAACACGGTCGTTCCGCTTGGAATCGATGGGGCGAGTCTCGCCTCGAACACAATGGTTACCGAGTCGTTGGGATTCCCCTGTACAGCCAGGGTCAGGTTACGAATATCAACAATACCCGTGCCGTTTGCGCCGCCCGTGGCACTGGTGTTTGTGGTGTCGGCGTTGGTATCTGAGACGCTGATCAACTGCAGGCTGCCGGGAGCAAATTGAGCGTCCAACTCGTCTACCACCGAGGCGTTGTTCAAAGGAGCAATACTCTGATTGGTGAGAACGATGGTGTAACGGAGTGTATCACCGGGCTCGGCATTCGTACCCGGATCTTGCCCCGTCGTCACATTGATGACGGACTTTACAATAGAGACCGCGAACTCGGTCATTATCGTTAGGGAAGCCGGACCAGTGAAGTAGTCATTTTCCACCGGCGTGCCCGTGCCGTTGCGCTCGAAGGCGTTTGGGCCGTCCAGCCCGGTCCACTGCACCGTAGCGCTGTTGGTCAGTTCCTGTCCCGCCAGCACCCCGGTCAGCACCATCACATCGTAGGTAACGGTGACTTGGGTCCCCTCGGCCACGTCGATATCCGCGGTGACGTCGGCCAGGCTCCAGGTCAGGGTCTGTGGGATGGTACTTCCATCTCCCGTTACCGTCGGGTCGGTGATGGTGTTGCCCGTGCCGTTCACGCTGGCCGTGCCGCTCTGGTAGGCCAGTCCTATGCTAAAACTGTCTTCAATCAGAAGATCGAACGCATCGGAGAAGTTATCTCCCGCTGCCCCGCCGCTGGCGGTGAAACTCACGCTGTAGCGCAGGATATCCCCGACATTCGGGGCCACGCCCGGGTTGCTCACGTTCGCCACGGCTTTAGCGATGGCCAACCGCGGCTCGACGATGGTCACGGGTCCGCTGGTTGAGGAGGTGTCTGATCCTGCGGAGATGTTCGTAGCCGTATAGCGGGCGGTGTTGGTGAAGCTGACGCCGGCATTGGCCTGGTCATTGTTGACCACCCGCGCCGTCAGCGTAATGATGACCTGTTCGCCGGCCGGAATATTGCCGATCCCCAGATTCACGTCCCCCGGAACAACACTGTTGTCGGTCAGGGTCACCGCCGCGCCCCCCCCATCGACCGCAGTGGCGCTGACATACTCCAGCGCGGTGTGCAAGGTGTCGGTCACCACCACATTATCGAGTATCTTGTTCATCGGCACTGCGGGCACCGTGATTTTGTAGACCACATTATCCCCGATGGTCGCTTCCGCCGGTGATATCAGGGTCTTCAATAGCTGCTCATCATTCACCAGGTTCGTCATCCACACTTCCGCAACGCTGGTGGACGCGTAAGAACGGCCCGGTTGGGAAAGCGTCAAAGACCAGTATTCAGGCAGTCCGGCCTGGTTGCTCCAGGTCTTCGAAACCGTGAGATCCGTGTGGAAACCGATGTTGTAATCGACCGTGATGCATTCACCCGGATTGACGGGAGCACTGTCCAAAAGCGCGATCCGCATCTCACCCCCTCGAGGGGGTGCGGTGTAGGTGTAACCGGTACCCGTGATCAATGTGGTCGTGCCGATTTTCACAACCGGTGGATTCGTCACCAGGTCGTTCTCGTCAAGCTCCGGCGCAAGTTGGTCCGTTATCACCACACCGTAAGCCGGCGCCAGACCGTCGTTACAGGACGAGAGCTGGAAGTTCATGACATCGGTCGAAATGTTGACCTGGTAAGGGTCGGCCACCGTCCCGGTGCCGACGCGCCCGTTGCCCAGATCCATTTTGCTGATCACTCTCATTTGCGGCTGACGTACGTCGATTGTCTCCGTTGCCGTCAATCGATTGGGATAGACCGCCGGATCGCCGCCCGTGTAAGAGAGTTTCGCCAGGTTGTCGAGCAGAATACGGGTGTCATAACCCACACCCACCAGTGGTGCATCAATAACAACCCTCGCGACATACTGAATTACCAGCGTATCAATCGGCGTACCGTCATTGCTGGGCTGGTTGGTAATATCGCCGAGTTCCCAGCGCAGCGTTCCGGTATCGCCGGCCGCCGGTTGGGCCGCCAACGTGTAACTGAAATTGGCGCCACTTGTGATGGTGAAGCTTTCCAGGGCCATGCCTACCGGCAGATCATCCACCACCATGACGTTGCTCGTGGTGTATTCCTGCAGATTCAGCGTCAGATCGTAGGTTACGGTATCGCCGACGCGAACGATCGGATCGGTCGTACTGGGTGGTGTCTCGGCATAGGAGTCCACGACAGCCGATTTGGATATGGAAGTGTTATCAAGCGTGGTGATGCTGACAGTGGCCGGACCGTAGCAATAATCATTGAGTGTATCGGTCGTCGGGCAACCGGCGCCGGT
>Ga0210064_1001287_pt1 | contig 10843 bp, 8 predicted proteins | sample Muzzi_CordC_D2_FD_185531 | JGI IMG/M metagenome (GOLD analysis project Ga0210064, IMG submission 185531) | Wetland microbial communities from San Francisco Bay, California, USA, that impact long-term carbon sequestration - Muzzi_CordC_D2 (SPAdes) | ecosystem: Environmental > Aquatic > Marine >...
ACGGTTTCGACGTGGAGCGCTGCCTCACGGTAGTCGCCGCCGACAGCCGACGCGCCATGGCTCCGATCGCGACGCGCTTCTTCGGCTCGCCGAGCGCCGAGCTCCAGCTGCTCGGCGTCACGGGAACCAACGGCAAGACGAGCACGACCTACCTGATCGAATCGATCCTGCGTCGCGCCGATCGCAAGGTCGGCTTGATCGGCACGGTCGAAATCCGCTACGCAGACGTCCGCGAACGCTCGGTGAACACCACGCCCGAGAGCCTCGACCTCCAGCGCACGCTGCGCAACATGTGCACTCGCGGCATCGAAACCGTGGTGATGGAGGTCTCCTCCCACGGCCTCGAGCTCGGCCGCGTCGAAGGCTGCCGCTTCGACATTGCCGCGATCGGCAACGTGACCCAGGACCACCTCGACTTCCACGGCACCATGGACTCCTACCGCGATTCGAAGGCGCTGCTGTTCTCGCGCCACCAGCCGGGCGGCGCGATCGCAGTCGTGAACCTCGACGATCCCTCCGCGGGAGACTTCGTAGCCGCCGCGCAAAGCGCGGGTTCACGGCTGGTCCGGGTCTCACGCGACGCCGGCTCCGACGCCGAGATCCGACTACGGCACGCCGACGTCTCGCTCGACGGCACGCGAGCGACCGTCGCGACGCCGCTCGGAGATCTCGAACTCGACTCGCCGCTGGTCGGCGACTTCAACATCGAGAATCTGCTGGTGGCGTGCGGCGTGGCCGTCGCCGCCGGGGCGGCACGCGAAGCGATCGAGAGCGGTGTCGCGGGCTGCCCGCAGGTACCGGGGCGCGTCGAACGCATCGGATCCGACATCCGCGAAGCGCCGAGCGTGATCGTCGACTACGCCCATACTCCCGATGCGACCTTGAAGCTGCTCGAGGCGCTGCGACCGCTCTGTCCGCGTCGACTGATTACGGTATTCGGCTGCGGCGGCGATCGCGATCGCAGCAAGCGCCCGCTGATGGCCCGAGCCGTTGCGGGGCTCTCCGATCTGGTGATCGCGACCAGCGACAATCCGCGGACGGAGAACCCGGAGCGCATTCTCGCGGACGTGGCCGAGGGCTTGTCGGACCTCCACCACGTCGAACCCGGCGCGCTGCGCGGCGCGAGCCGGAGCTACACCACCCTGCTCGACCGGCGCGAGGCGATCGAGCTCGCGATCGCGATCGCGGAGCCCCAAGACACCGTCATCCTCGCGGGCAAGGGACACGAGGACTACCAGATCCTCGGCCGCACCAAGGTGCCGTTCGACGATCGCGAAGAAGCGTTGCGCGCGTTGCGGCGGCGAGCGACATGAGCGTGGGATTCCGGGTGCGCGACGCGATCGAGTGGACCGACGGGGAGCTGCTGCGCGGCAGTGGCGATCGGCTGCTCACCGGCGTCACGATCGACAGCCGCGCCGTCGGCGATGGCGAGCTCTTCATCGCAATCGTCGGACCGAAACACGACGCGCACGGCTTCCTCACGGGCGCGGTCGAGTCGGGGGCCGGCGGGCTGCTGATCGAACGCGGGCGAGAACTGCCGGCCGGAATCCCGTCCACATTCCCGGTCATCGCAGTCGCTGACACCACTCGCGGGCTCGGTCGACTCGCGCGCGGCCATCGCAGCGGCTTCGCGGGGCCGGTCGTCGCGATCACCGGCAGCAACGGCAAGACGACGACCAAGGAAATGTGCGCCGCGATCCTGTCGGTGGCAGCGCCCTGCGGCAGGACGCTCGGCAACCTGAACAACCACTACGGGTTGCCGCTCACGCTGCTGCGGCGCGAAGCCGACGACGCCAGCCTCGTGGTGGAAATGGGCATGAACCACCGCGGCGAAATCGCGGAACTGGTCGCGATCGCGCAGCCGACCGTCGGGCTGATCACGAACGTCGGCAGCGCCCACATCGAACACCTCGGCAGCCGCGAAGAGATCGCGCTCGAAAAGGGCGATCTCGTCGCGGGCCTGTCGCCCGATGCGACCGCGGTGCTGAATGTGGACGATCCGCTCGTGGCGGCGCAGGCCGAGCGCACGCGGGCGCGCGTACTGCGTTTCGGGTGCAGCTCCGGCGTCGACGTCTCCGCCGAGAATCCGGTGCGCAACGGCGACAGCAGCTGGAAGTTCGACCTCGCGACGCCGGCTGGGCGGATATCGGTCGAGATCGCCGGACTCGGCGAAACCACCTGGCGGAACGCGCTCGCAGCGGCCGCGGGGGCGTTCGCGGCGGGGGCATCCCCCGAACAGATCGCCGAAGGCCTCGGCCGCTACGAAGGCGTCGCGGGGCGGCTCGAACATTCGCTGCTCGCGAGCGGCGCGATGCTGATCGACGACAGCTACAACGCGAACCCGCAGTCGATGGAGGTGGCGCTGCGCTTGCTCGCGGATCTCTCGCGCGACGGACGAAGCTTCGCGGTGATCGGCGACATGGGAGAGCTCGGCGACGCGGCCCCCGAGGCGCACCGGCGGGTCGGCGCGATCGCGGCCGAGCTTCGGATCGACTTCCTGTTCCTGCTGGGCGCGCTCGCCGAAGAGGTTCGCGCCGGCGCGATCGAAAGCGGCATGGATTCTCGGAGGATCGAAATCGGGCGCGACGCCGAGTCGATCGCCGACCGATTGCACGAGCGGCTGCAGCGCGGCGACCACGTCGTCGTCAAGGGTTCACGCGCGATGAGGATGGAGCGTGTCGTCCGGCGACTCGCCGAACGCGGCGCGCCCCGGGAGGCAACGAACTGAATGTTCTACCACCTGCTCTACCCGCTGGCGTCGGACTTCAGCTTCTTCAACGTCTTCCGGTACATCACCTTCCGCACCGGAGCCGCGACGCTGACCGCGCTGTTCATCTCGTTCATGGTCGGCCCCGCACTGATCCGGGCCCTCTCGCGACTCGACGTCGGCCAGCCGATCCGGGAAGTCGGACCGGACCACCAGAGCAAGGAAGGCACGCCGACGATGGGCGGCCTGCTGATCCTGTTGTCGTTGCTCGTATCGGTGCTGTTGTGGTCGAATCTCGACAACGTCTACGTCTGGATGGTCATCGGCGTCACGGCCGCCTACGGCCTGCTCGGCTTCATCGACGACTACCAGAAGGTGACGAAGCGGCACAGCGCGGGCATCCGAGCGCGGGTAAAGCTCATCTGGCAGACCGGAATCGCGATCGTCGTCGCGCTTGCGATCTACAACGCACCCGGCTTCGATGCCGAACTCTCGGTTCCCTTCTTCAAGGACTTCACGCCGCACCTGGGCTGGCTCTACGTGCCGGTCGCCGCATTCATCATCGTCGGCACGAGCAACGCGGTGAATCTCACGGATGGACTCGACGGACTCGCCATCGGCCCGACGCTGGTGACGGCTGCGACCTTCCTGATCCTCGCCTACGCGTCCGGCCACGCGGTGATGGCGGACTACCTCGCGATCAAGCACGTCCCCGGGGCGGGTTACCTGGCGATCTTCTGCGGCGCCCTCATCGGCGGCGGGCTCGGCTTCCTGTGGTTCAACACCTCGCCGGCCCAGGTCTTCATGGGCGACGTCGGATCGCTCGCACTCGGCGGTGCGATCGGCACGATCGCGGTGCTGATCCGGCAGGAATTCCTGCTCGTGGTCGTCGGAGGAATCTTCGTCGTCGAAGCGCTGTCGGTGATCATCCAGGTCGCCTGGTTCAAGCTCACGGGCAATCGCGTGTTCCTGATGGCGCCGATCCACCATCACTTCGAAAAGCTCGGCTGGCCCGAGCAGAAGATCGTCGTTCGTTTCTGGATCGTCTCGATGATCCTCGGCCTCGTCGCCCTGTCCTCGGTGAAGATCCGCTGATGGGCGAGCTCGCCGGCAAGGACGTGCTCGTTCTCGGCCTCGGAATTTCCGGGCGGAGCGCGGTGAACTTCTGTGCGCATCGCGGCGCGCGCGTCGTCGCCGCGGACGAGCGCACGGAGGCCGAGATCGGCCTGCGCGGCGACATCGACCCCGACGTCACGCTGCGCCTCGGCGTTCCGTTTCCCGCTCCGAACGATTTCGATCTCGTGGTTCCGAGCCCCGGTGTCCCGGCCGAGCGCTACCGGAAGGGGGCTCGACGCATCTGGGGAGACGTCGAGCTCGCGTTCCGCCACCTCACGGTCCCGATCGTCGCGATCACCGGAACCAACGGGAAATCGACGACGACGCTGCTCGTCGAAGCGATGCTCCAGGCAGCCGGCTTGCGTGCGCTCGCGGCGGGCAACGTCGGCACGCCCGTGCTCGATCTGGTCGGAAAGGCACTCGACGTCGCGGTGCTCGAGGTCTCGTCGTTCCAGCTCGAGAGCACCGACGCGTTCCGGCCGCACGTGGCCGCGGTGCTCAACATCACGCCCGACCACCTCGATCGGCACGGCAGCATCGAAGCCTACGCGCGCGCCAAGGCGCGAATCGTCGCGAACCAGCAATCGGACGATGCGGCCGTGCTGAACATGGACGACGCACGCGTGCGCGCGTTCGCGAGCGAGACCAAGGCGCGCATCGTTCCCGTCCGCTGCAGCGGGCCGGCGCCGGGCGGGGCGTGGCTCGACGCGGGTGCCGCGATCGTGACCGATGCCGCCGGGGCGACGCTGCGAATTTCCCTCGACGGCATGCGGCTGCCGGGCGCACACAACCGCGAGAACGCCGTCTTCGCGCTCGCGATCGCGGCCGCGGCCGGCGCCGATCCGGCTCGCGCCGCGCGCGCGCTGGCGACGTTCGCGGGGCTGCCCCATCGCGGCGAAGTCGTCCGCAGGGACCGCGGTGTGACGTTCATCGACGATTCCAAGGCCACCAATCCGGGCGCCGCCGCGCGCGCCATCGCCGGAGTCGACGGCGCGATCGTCTGGATCGCGGGCGGGCGCGACAAAGGACTCGACTTCGGCGAGCTCGCCGAGATCGTGAACGAGCGCGTCCGCGCGGCGGTATTGATCGGAGAAGCCGCAGAGACACTCGCAGCGCTGCTCGGCCCCGGCATCGAGGTGCGGCGCGCCGAATCGATCGAAGCGGCGGTCGAGGCCGCCGCGGGAATCGCCCGAGCCGGCGACGTGGTGCTGCTCGCGCCCGCGTGTGCGAGCCAGGACCAATTCCGCGATTACGCGGAGCGCGGCGATCGCTTCCGCGACGCTGCTTTGCAGTGGCAACCACGGGAAGGACGCGCGTGAAATTTCGACGTTCGAAGATCGGTGGGAACCCGGCGCGCAGGGCGAACGCGAGGCGTCGAGCCGCGATTCGCGACGGGCGCGGCGAACGGGGCGGGCGAACGCAGTCGCTGCGGCGGATGCAGCGGGCCGCCTCGCTGCCGGCGCCCCCCGCCGTCGAAGTCCAACCGCTCGATGGCGGCGTGATCGCCGCGTCCGCGATCCTCGCCGGCATCGGAATCCTGATGGTCTACAGCAGCACCGCACCGCTCGCGATCGGCCGCGCCGTGCCGCCGCTATTCCTACGCCACTGCGTCGCGGTGGCGATCGGCGTGAGCTGCATCGCGGTCGTCATCCGGATTCCGGTCGCGCTGTGGTTGCGACTCGCGCTGCCGCTGTGGGGGCTCGGCGTCGCCATGCTGGTCGCGACCGCGATCACCGGCGTCGAGGTGAATGGCGCCCGTCGATGGCTCTCGCTGCCGGGCCTCGACTTGCGACTCCAGGCCGCCGAGTTCGTGAAATGGTCGACCGTGCTCGCAATCGCAGCCGTCACGTTCCGCACCCACGAACGCCGCAACACTCCCGGACGACCGCTCGTGCTGACGGTCGGATTGATCGCAGCGCCGGTCGGGCTGCTGCTCGCACAGCCCGACTTCGGCAGCGCGGCCGTGCTGATCGCACTGGCGGGGCTGTTGCTCTTCGTCGCGGGCACGCCGCTTCGCTACCTGTTGTTGCCCGCCGGATCCGCCGGCGTGCTCACGGTCGCCTACATCGCAACCCACGAGTACGCGAAACGAAGGCTCACCGGCTTCCTCGATCCGTGGGCGACCGCACATCAGGAAGGCTTCCAGCTGGTGCAGTCCTTCGTCGCGTTCGGCCGCGGCGGCAGCCTCGGCGTCGGCATCGGCGACGGACGCCAGAAGCTCTACTACCTGCCCGAGGCGCACACCGACTTCGTGTTGTCGGTCGTGGCCGAAGAACTCGGCTTCATCGGCGTGCTGGTCGTGCTCGGTGCGTTCGCGGCCCTCGTGATCGCCGGCACGCGCATCGCCGCGCGCGCGCTCGACCCGTTCTGCCAGATCGTAGCCTTCGGAATGACCGCGCTCATCGCGGTACCGGCCGCGGTCAATGCAGCGGTCGTGATGGGCCTGATACCGACCACTGGCTTCACGCTGCCGTTCATCTCGTTCGGCGCGAACTCGTTGATTCTCTGCTGCATCGCGATCGGGATCCTGCTCCGGACCGGATCGCGGGAAGCGCGACGGCCGCGCAAGCGCAACGCCACTGCATCGTCTCGGGGGTTCTTGCGAGCGTGAACGAAGCCCGACGAGAAATCCGCTGGGTTGTCGCCGGAGGCGGCACCGGCGGCCACGTGACGCCGGCCCTCGCGCTCGCGGAGCGCATCCGCGGACGCGGCGAGCAGGTGCTGTTCATCGGCTCCGAACGCGGACTCGAGACCCGGCTGGTTCCCGAAGCCGGCATCGACTTCGTCGCCCTGCCGGCGCAGCAGCTGATGGGCCGGAGCCTCGCAGCCCGACTCGGCGCGGGCCCCGCAATCGCGAAGGCCTGCGCTGCAGCCTGGCGACAGATCGGAAAGTTCGAGAGCGACATCGTGCTGTCGGTCGGCGGTTACGCAGCGGTCCCCGCGGTGATCGCAGCCGGGCTCCGACGTATTCCGATCGCGCTGGTCGAGCCCAATGCGATCCCCGGGCGCACGAACCGAGCGTCGGCGCGGCTGGCGCGGCGCGTCTTCGTGCAATTCGACGAAGCCGCCGAGGTGTTCGCCGCCGCGATCCCGCGCGATCGCATCCGCAACACGGGCATTCCGCTGCGGCTGCAGCTGATCGAGACCTTCCACGCGATCCCGGCTCGGCGCACGCCCGCGGAACCGTTCCGGCTGCTGGTCTTCGGCGGCAGCCAGGGAGCGCACCAGATCAACGAGACGATGATCGAAGCGATCCCGCTGCTGGATACGGCGCGCTTCGAGATCTTCCACCAGACCGGCGCCAGCGATCGCGAACGGGTTTCCGAGGCCTACGCGCGGGCGGGCATCCGCGCCGAGGTCGTCGAATTCGAGCGGAACATGCCGAGCCGCTACGCCTGGGCCGACCTCGCGGTCTGCCGGTCGGGTGCGCTCACGGTCGCCGAGCTCGCGCTGGCCGGGTTGCCCGCGCTGTTCGTCCCCTACCCCTACGCAGCCGACGATCACCAGGCCGCGAACGCTCGCGCCATGGCGGACGCGTGCGCCGCGCGCGTTCTCGCATCGAAGACGCTGACCGCGGAGCTGCTGGCGGCACAGCTCGCGGAGCTCTTCGCGGCGCCCGAGACGCTTTCCGAAATGAGCAGGGCCGCGGCGAAGCTCGCGCACCGGGATGCGGCCGAACGGATCATCGATGACTGCGCGGCGCTCGTCGCCGCGGGCGGTCGGGGGTAGCGCGCGTGTTCCGACGCATCAAGCACATCCACTTCGTCGGGGCCGGAGGCATCGGCATGTGCGGCCTCGCCGAATTGCTTCACGACCAGGGCTACCGCGTCTCGGGATCGGACGTGAAGGCGGGAGCGACCGTCGAGCGGCTGCGATCGCTCGGCATCCCGGTCGCAATCGGGCACGACGCCGAGAACGTCGGCGTTGCGGACGTCGTCGTCTACTCGTCCGCGATTCGCGCCAACAACCCCGAGCTGCTCGCCGCCGAGAAGCGCCACATTCCGGTGATCGCGCGCGCCGAGATGCTCGCCGAGGTCATGCGCCTCAAGGACGGCATCGCCGTCGCGGGCAGTCACGGCAAGACCACGACCACGTCGCTGATCGCGCACGTGCTCTACACCGCCGGGCTCGACCCGACCGCAGTGATCGGAGGCCGCGTGCTCGGATCGGGCGGCACACCGACGGGCGCCCGACTCGGCGCGGGCGACGTGATGGTCGCCGAAGCCGACGAGAGCGACGGGTCGTTCCTGCGACTCGCGCCCGTGATCGCCGTGGTGACCAACATCGACCCCGAGCACCTCGACCATTACGGGGATTTCGACAGCCTCAAGGACGCCTTCATCAGGTTCGCGAATTGCGTGCCCTTCTGGGGTTGCGCAGTGCTGTGCCTCGACCACCCCGGTGTGCAGTCGATCCTCCCGAGCCTGAAGCGACGCTTCACCAGCTACGGCTTCACCTCGCAGGCCGATTGGATCGCCTCGGAGATGGAGCCCGGGCGCGACGGCGTTCGTTTCCGGGTTCGGCACGAAGACAACGACCTCGGAACCGTCCAGGTTCGGCTGCCGGGCCGGCACAACATCCTGAACGCGCTCGCGACGATCGCGGTCGCGCACGAGCTCGACGTGCCGTTCGCGAAGACCGCCGACGCACTCCAGACATTCGTCGGCATCGAACGCCGCTTCGAGCTGAAGGGAGAGGTCGCGGGCATCCGGGTCGTGGACGATTACGCGCATCACCCGGCCGAGATCCACGCGACGCTCACGTCGGCGCGCAGTGGGCACGGCGGCCGGATCGTCGCCGCCTTCCAGCCGCATCGCTACACGCGCACGCGCGACGTCTGGGAGGAGTTCCTGACCGCGTTCAACGAAGCCGACGTGCTGATCCTCTCCGAAGTGTACGCCGCCGGCGAGGACAAGATCCCCGGCATCGAGTCCGCAACGCTCGTGGGCGCGATCCGAGCGCACGGACACCGCGACGTCCGATTCGTCGCCGACATCGACGACGTGCTCGATGCGCTCGTGGCCGAGGCGAAAGGCGGCGACCTCGTACTGACGCTCGGGGCGGGCAGCATCACCACCCTCGGCAGCCGGCTCGTCGAGCGTCTGCAGGCGGAGCGGAAATGATCCCGGACGGCGTACGCGGCGAGCTCGAACGGGCACTGGGTGACCGGGTGCAGTTCGCCGTTCCGCTGTCGCGGCACACGTCGCTGCGCGTCGGCGGCCCGGCCGGAGCGATCGCGGCACCCGCCGACCGCGACGAGCTCGCACGGCTGCTGGATGTCTGCTCGCGCCACGACATCCCGCAGGTGGTGCTCGGCTCGGGCTTCAACGCCATCGCACCCGACAGCGGTTTCGACGGCGTGGTGATTCGACTGAACTCCTGGCGGCGACTGGAAGAGGAGGCCTCCGGCTGTCTGCGTGCCGAAGCCGGCGTGTCGCACGCCCAGATCACGAATTTCTGCGTCGAACGGGGCCTGTCCGGGCTCGAATTCGCCTGCGGCATCCCCGGCAGCGTCGGCGGCTGGATCGCGATGAATGCGGGCATTCCCGAGCGCGAGATGAAGGACGCCGTGCTCGAAGTCGAGGTCGTGGAACCGAACGGAGCCGCGCCGAAACGGCTTCGACGCGACGAACTCGACTTCAGCTACCGCGCGCTGCGTGGCCTCGCGGATGGCGCACTGATCCTGTCGGCGCTGTTCGAGGTCCGGGCGGAGTCCCCGGAGCGAGTGAAGGCCGAAGTCGAGCGATTGCTGGCGAAGCGGAGCGACGCGCAGCCTCTCAATCGCCCCTCGTGCGGCTCGGTGTTCAAGAACCCGCCGGGCGACTTCGCGGGTCGCCTGATCGAATCGGTCGGCCTGAAGGGCCGGCGAGTCGGCGGCGCCGAGATCTCGCAGCGGCACGCGAACTTCATCACGAACCTCGGCGGAGCCACCGCGGCGGACGTGCTGGCGCTGATCGAAGAAGCGCAGAAGCAGGTCTACGACGCCACGGGGATCCGACTCCTCCCCGAGGTCAGGATCCTGGGGAGAACCGCATGATTGGGCAGCGAAGCAACCGCTCGAACCGCCGACCGACGCGAACGCGCGCCGAATCCAGGGCCGAAACCCGTCGCACGCGTGCGCTCTCGCACCTCCAGCGAGTGCGCGGGCAGACGCCGCCGAAGCGGGCGCCGCGCGCGCTGTTCGTAACGGCCGCGGCGCTCGCGGTGGTTGCGGGCGCCGCCTCGGGTGTATCGCTCGCGCGCGGCTCCGAATGGCTGGCGCCCGACGCACCCCTGGCCGGCGTCTCGGTGATCGGCGCGCGGCATCTCGGCGCGCTCGCCGTCGCCAACGCCGCCGCCATCGCCCCCGGCGCGGGCGACGTGGCGTTCTCGCTCGAGGCGATCGAGCAACGCCTCGAAGCGCATGCCTGGATCGAACGCGCCCGGGCGTTGCGACTGCCCGGCGGGCGGCTGCTGTTGAACGTCGTGGAACGGGTTCCGGCCGCGCTGGTCGGGGTCGAAGGGTCCGACCGGCGATTCTTCGCGGACGCGAGCGGCACCCCCTTCGCAGACGCTCCCGCCGATTCCGACCCTTCGATGCTGCGGATCATCGCCGCCGAACCGCCGCCGTTGCTCGAGCCGAACGCTGAAATCGCGCGCGCGATCCGACTCGCGCGCGAACTGTCCGGCTTCGGCCTCGCGCCCGCGGCGCAGATCACGCTCGCGGCAGCGAACGATCCGACCGGCCTCTCGCTACACCTCGAGGGCATCGCGCCGCGGGTCCTGCTCGGCCGCGACGACTTCGATTCCAAGTTGAAAGAACTCGCGCGTCTGCTCGCGGCCTCCGTACCGGAAGTTGCAGAGGCGGGGGTGATCGACCTTCGATTCGCAGACCAGGCAGTGCTGCGGAACGAACCGCTTCCGGAGGAAGCGGATACAAGCGGCGGTGACGCGCGGATGCGCGGGGCCGCCCATTCCAAGGGCCGTTCGGGCGATCCGGCGGCCTGACTCACTGGGGGGTGAGACACATGGCCAGGAAAG
>Ga0210064_1001288_pt1 | contig 10822 bp, 7 predicted proteins | sample Muzzi_CordC_D2_FD_185531 | JGI IMG/M metagenome (GOLD analysis project Ga0210064, IMG submission 185531) | Wetland microbial communities from San Francisco Bay, California, USA, that impact long-term carbon sequestration - Muzzi_CordC_D2 (SPAdes) | ecosystem: Environmental > Aquatic > Marine >...
GGGAGGTGAGGTAGATCGCGGCGACTGCAGCGGGTATTGCCACCACCAGCAGAAAAAAACCGCCGATGGCGGGATCGATACGCCCGTTACCGGCGCGAAAGCGGAACAGCGTTATTTCCAGTACGAGCATATAGAGTGGCAGCAGGATTCCGTTTTCCTTGCTGAATACGGCCAGGCTGCCGCATACAAGAAGCCCCGCCAGGATCAATGACAGCCCGTGTTTCCCGGCCAGCATGCGACGCCTGCCGGTGACGTAGAGATGCAGGCCGCAGACGGTAAACAGCGCCGCAAGGCTTGTCATGCGCTGCACGATGTACAGGACTGAGGTGAGATTCAGCGGGTGCACCAGCCACAGGCCCGAGACAATCAGCGGCAGCCAGGTCACGATCCGGTCGGACAATTCCGGGGCGCGATACTGCCGGTAGCTCTGCAGCAGCATCCGTCCCAGCAGAAACAGGGCGGTGCCGGTGAGCAGGTGAATGCAGAGGTTGACGACCTTGTGGGAAAAAGGCGCGATTCCGAAGAAATAGCGGTTCAGCGCGAAGCTTGCCATGCTGACCGGTCGCCGCAGCGCGCCGGAGCCGGATGAAAACGCGGCAATTTGCAGTGATTCCAGATCGAGCGTCCCAAGTTCCAGTTGCCGGTTCTGCAACAGGTTGGCGCGGTCGTCAAACATGTAATCGCCGGACAGGCCGGGATAGTAAACAGCGACAGTCAGCAGGCTGACCAGGATAAATGCCCAGATTTCCCGGTGCCGTGATAGCGGGTGCTTCATCTCGGTGTGCGTTGTCTGTTCGGGTCAGGCGTCATGATCATGCGGGCACGTGCAGCGGCGGTCGGCTCGCGCCAGCGCACACTTTTACCATACTTCGGCAACCCCGTGGTGGCTATACGAAAAAAAACGCCCCGTTACCGGGGCGTTTCTCTTGCTTCAGACAGCGCGCTGCTTAGTTGCGGCAGTTGGCCGGCAGGAAGCGGGCATCGATGTGAGTGGCACCGGCTGGGCTGATGCAGGTCCATGCCATGGCGCCCGGCTGGGAAGTATCCGGCTGCAGTTCCACAGTGTCGTTACTGTCGACCTTGTTGGCGGAGATGGTCCTGTACCCAATCACGATGATGCCATCGCCACCGGCTGTAGATCCGTCAGCATCGATGAAAGAGACGTAGGTGGCCGAAATACTGGCAGCAGCCGGCAGGCCATAGCTGCCATTGCTGTTCATGAAAGTACCCTGGCTGTCAAATGTCTCGGCGACGGCCAGCTTGGCGGCACCGGCCATATTCAGACCTTCAGAGACCTTGGAACGAATGGTGTAGTCCTGGTAGGCCGGGATCGCGATGGCGGCCAGAATGCCGATAATGGCGATCACGATCATCAGTTCGATCAGTGTAAAACCTTTTTGCAGCTTCATGGTGTTTCCCTCTCTGGTTTGTTGATGGTTCATAGACAGCTGGTTGACATCCCTGTGGTAGCCCGACACCGAGCTTCCCTGTTCAGCCTTTACTATCGGGTAATGCCCCGGATTTGGCTGTATGGGGAGATACAGAATCCGTGCCAACGTTCACATAAAATCCGGAACTCAGCCGGGCCGGTTGGACAAAATTGGAAAAAACACAACAGGAACATAAAGATGAAATGTCAAAGAGTTGACGTGCTGGTGCGGGTGCCGGGGCTTGGCGCCGGTAGACGCCCGCTCACCAGGGAAGAGATATTGCGATGCAGGTCACAGTGAACGTCAGAATGTGACGCCCAGCGTCACTTTGTGACCTGGAGCTACAAAATCCCGGGGTTGCGGTTACTCGAGTCCGAGTTTCTTCAGGCGATAGCGCAGTGCGCGGAAGGTGATGCCGAGCATCCGGGCTGCCGCGGTCTTGTTGTAGCGGGTCTGCTCCAGCGCCTTGATCAGGACGTCCTTCTCGATCGTGTCCATATAGGTATCGAGTGAAACATTACCCGGTGCCATATCCGGAGCCTCTTCCGGGGAAGCAGACGTTGCCTCCTGCGGCACTGCCGGGAGCTGCAGGTCGGCGCAGCTGATGGTGCCGGCTTCGCTCAGGGTGGTGGCGCGTTCCAGGATATTCTCCAGTTCCCGCACATTGCCCGGGAAGGGGTGGCGGCACAGGGCCTGTAATGCGTCATCCGCCAGCATCAGTCCGGCCTGGCCATTCTGGGCGGCCAGTTTTTTCAGGTAATGCCGCGTCAGCATCGGGATGTCCCCGGCGCGCTCGCGCAGTGGCGGGACCTGCAGCTGTATGACGTTGAGGCGGTAGTAAAGGTCCTGGCGGAAGTGCCCGCTTTCCACCTGTTTGCCGAGGTCCTTGTGGGTCGCCGAGAGGATACGTACGTCCGTCGGTATCTCCTGCCTGGCGCCAATCGGCCTGACGGCCTTTTCCTGGATGCTGCGCAGCAGCTTGACCTGCATGTGCAACGGCAGTTCGGCGACCTCGTCGAGAAACAGGGTGCCGCCTTCCGCGACCTGGAACAGCCCGTCCTTGTTGCTGACTGCACCGGTGAAGCTGCCCTTGATGTGACCAAAGAATTCGCTTTCCATCAGTTCGGAAGGGATGGCGCCGCAGTTGACGGGCACGAATGCCCGGTCCGCCCTGGGCCCCTTGCTGTGAATCAGCCGGGCGACCAGTTCCTTGCCGGTCCCCGACTCGCCGCTGATATAGACGGGTGCCTGGCTGCGCGACAGTTTCTCGATGGTTGAGCGGATGGCGCACATGGCCTCCGAGTCGCCCAGCAGGGTGTTGCGGCTGCGCCGGTCCCGCTGGTGGTGGTCGTCAGACAGCTTCAGCACGCTGTTGATCAGGTTGCGCAGCACATTGAGGTCAACCGGCTTGGAGACAAAGTCGAAAGCGCCGGCCTTGAGGGCCTCGACCGCCGTTTCCATGTTGCCATAGGCCGTGATGACCGCCACCGGTATGTTCAGTTCGTGCTGCTGGATATGCCTGACCAGGTCGATACCATCGCCGTCAGGAAGCCGCATGTCGGTGAGGCAGACGTCAAACTTCCCGGTCTGCAGCAGGTCCAGTGCCTGTTGCAGGGTGGCAGCGCTGCGGGTGTCGATATTCATGCGCCCCAGCGTCAGCTCGAGCAGTTCCCGGATATCGGGCTCATCATCGACGACCAGTGCGAGATGCGTACTCATGGATTCAGGCTGCCGGCACTATTCGCTGAGTGGCGCAGACAGGCTGTCGACACGCGGGAAATGGATACGGAAACAGCTGCCGCCGACGGGTGCCGGAAGGTATTCCAGACGCGCCTGGTTGCTCTCGCAGATCTCCCGGGATATGTACAGTCCGAGGCCGGTGCCGTTGCTGCGGGTTGTGAAAAAAGGCTCAAATATCTTGTCGCTCATGTCGGCTTGGATTCCCTGTCCGTTGTCTATGATATCAAGACGTACCGAGGCAGCGGAACCTGAGCGGCTTCCCGCCAGGTGGATTTTCACATTGCCGCCGTCGGGCCGGGCGTGGTTGATCGCATTCAAGCACAGGTTCCAGACAACCTGGTGCAGCAGACTGGGGTCGATATAGACCTCCAGCTCGGGTGCCGTCATGGAATATTCGATCTGCTCCGGCTGGCAGACGCCGCTGTGGGAGAATTCATCGACAAACTGCTGCAGCCAGTCCTGCAGGCGGATCTGCTGCGGCAGGGAAGCCCCCGGACGTGACAATTGCAGGACATTTTCGACAACGGCATTCACCCTGCGGGTATGGTCACCGATGATGGTGACCAGCCTGCGGTCGCCGTCATTGAGGGACTCCGACTCGTTCAGCAGCTGGGTGGCGTGGCTGATGGCACCGAGCGGGTTGCGAATTTCGTGGGCAATGCTTGCGGTCAGGCGCCCCAGCGAAGCCAGCTTCATTTGCTGTGCCTGCTTCGCCATGCTGGCCGTGTCCTCCAGAAAGATCAGCGAACCCGGCCCGTCCCCGGTGCCGAGCGAGGTAAAGTGCGGCAGCAGGTTCGTGGTCTCCGAAATATTTTCCAGCAGGCTGGGTTCACTGTCAGGATGCCGGCGCCAGGACCGCAGCTGCTCGTGCAGGGTCGGCGCCAGGGCCGCCAGCGGCTGGTTCGCCACCGTCTCCGGGATGCCCAGCAGCCTGCTTGCGGTGGCATTGATCAGGCGCACGTGATCCGCATGGTCGGTGACGATGATGCCGGCCTGCAGGCGTTGCACGATCAGGGCATTGAGCTTTGCCAGGTTTGCGAGATCAATGCCGCGGCGGCGTGCCAGTGCCTCGCTTTCATGGATGCGCCGCACCAGCAGGTAGGTCAGCCCGGCGGTTGCAAACAGGGCCAGGCCCAGCAGCCCGCTCTGGGTATAGTCGGTGCCCCGCGGGGAGAGATTCAGCAGGTCGCTGTAGAGTTGTTCCCCCATGACCGCCATGGCCGCCACCGCGGCGAACAGGAAGGCCATGCGCCCGGGCATCAGGATGCTGCCGGCGGCAACGCTGATCAGCAGCAGGATACCCAGGCCACTTGCGGGGCCGTTGCTCGCAAACATCAGCAGCGTCAGTGCGAGGATATCCACCAGGATCTGGATCGTGACCTGCAGCTCGTAGCCGGGGTGGTGCAGGCGGGTGGTGAACCCGGCCACCAGCCCGAAGCCCAGATAGCCGATACAGCCCGCCGCATAGATCCCCGGGTAGGTGATGCCCAGCGAGGTGCTGTCGGGAATACTGAAGAACAGGGAGGTCAACAGGCCCGCCAGAATCAGGCGGTAGAAGGTCAGCAACCGCAATGGTTTCCACGTCAGGGCGTCGTGCTCCTGCTGGTCCAGAAAGCTGTCTTCGTAACTTGCAGTCATTGCCGCTGGCTGTTCAATCCGCCTTGTTCCTGTCCCGGTGAGGAACGGCTAGCTGTTCGCGCCCGTGTCGTCTTTCAGGTGGGCCTCGGAACAGTAGAAACGCTCGTCCCGGGCAAGTGCCTCGTTTTCCGGGATATACACGCCGCAATGGGCGCACTGCACCATGCGTGCCGATTTTTGTCCGCGCTTGCTTGCCGGACGGGAAGATCGCAACAGGCCCCTGACCGCGATGAAGACCAGTGCGACGGCAATCAGGATGACTAGTGTGCGCAACGGCATGGATGTCCTGTCCGGATCGGGTGTGCGGTTCGCAGGATGCGACTTGGGCGGTAGTCCGGTTTCATGGTGTGCCAATACTACCCTAACTCTTGCGGCAGGTGATGCCCCGTATGAATGACTTGATTCCGGGTTCCCATGTTTGCCACACTCGCGCCATGCATTTGCACGAATATCAGGCCAAGGCGCTGTTCACGAAGTATGGTATTCCCGTGCCTGCAGGCGTGTTGCTGCGGGACGCGGCTGACACAGCAGCCACACAGGATCTGGCGGACTCGCCGGCACGGGTAGTGAAGGCGCAGGTGCACGCCGGCGGTCGCGGCAAGGGGGGCGGCGTCCGCCTGGCAAGGGATGCCGGCGAACTGAATGCTGCCGTGAACGCGCTGCTTGGCAGCCGGCTGGTGACGCACCAGACAGGGCCCGCGGGGCTGCCGGTCAACAGCGTGCTGGTGGAGCAGACGGTCGCGATTGCACGCGAGATCTACCTGGGTATGCTGGTGGACCGAGCCCGGGAACGTGTCACCGTGATGGTCTCTGCGGCCGGCGGCATGGACATCGAAACAGTGGCGGCCAGGGACCCGGAGGCGATTATCACCGAGGCGCTGCATCCGGCCGCGGGACTGCAGGGATACCAGTGCCGCAACCTGGCCTTTGCCCTCGGACTGGAAGGCCTGCAGATCGGGGAATTCACGCAGCTGCTGCAGGCCGCCAGCCGGCTGCTGCTGGAGTGTGATGCCAGCCTGCTGGAGATCAACCCGCTGGTGGTGACCGATAGCGGCGGGCTGCTGGCGCTGGATGCCAAGGTTGACCTCGATGACAATGCCCTGTTCCGGCACCCCGAACTGGCGGCGCTGCGCGATGCCAGCCAGGAAGACAAGCGCGAGAATGCCGCGCGCGAGCACGGCCTGAATTACATCCGCCTGGACGGCAACATTGCCTGCATGGTCAACGGGGCGGGGCTGGCCATGGCGACCATGGACCTGATCAAGCTGCAGGGCGGCGAACCGGCCAACTTCCTCGACGTGGGTGGCGGCGCGACGGCGGACCGGGTTGCCGAGGCCTTCAAGCTGATCCTCTCCGATCCCCGTGTCACGGCCATCCTGGTCAATATCTTCGGCGGCATCGTGCGCTGCGACCTGATTGCCGAAGGGATTCTGCAGGCGATCCGGGAGGTCGATGTCACGGTGCCGGTGGTGGTGCGGCTGGAAGGCACCAACGCGGAAGCCGGTCTGGCATTGATCGCACAATCCAGTCTTGCCGTGCAGACGGCCAGCGACCTCACCACGGCCGCTGAAAAGGTGGTATCCGCCGCGCAGGCCGGCCGATGAGCGTATTGATCGACAGCACGACACGGGTTATCTGTCAGGGTTTCACCGGTTCCCAGGGTACCTTCCATTCGCGCCAGGCGCTGGAATACGGTACGCGCCTGGTCGGCGGTGTCACACCCGGCAAGGGCGGGCAATCCCACCTGGACTTGCCGGTTTTCAACACGGTGCGCGACGCCGTGGTGGCAACCGGGGCCGAGGCCAGCATGATCTATGTACCGGCGGCGTTTGCCGCGGACGCGATACTGGAAGCGGCGGCTGCCGGCATCCACCTGATCGTTTGTATCACCGAGGGCATCCCGGTGCTCGACATGCTGCGTGTGAAGGCGCTGCTGCGGGAGTCCGATGCCAGCCTGATCGGCCCGAACTGTCCGGGAATCATCACACCGGGCGCCTGCAAGATCGGCATCATGCCGGGCATCATCCACACGCCCGGCAGCATCGGGATCGTGTCACGCTCCGGCACGTTGACCTACGAGGCGGTGTTCCAGACCAGCCGCGCGGGGTTCGGCCAGAGTACCTGCATCGGCATCGGTGGCGACCCAATCCACGGCATGGATTTCATCGATTGCCTGCAGCTGTTCGAGGCGGATCCGGAAACCCGCGGCATCGTGATGATCGGCGAGATCGGCGGCAGCGACGAAGAGCGGGCCGCGGACTATATCCAGGCACACGTCAGCAAGCCGGTGGTGGCCTACATCGCCGGCGTGACGGCACCACCCGGCAAGCGCATGGGGCATGCCGGTGCCATCATCAGCGGCAGCCTGGGCACGGCGGAGGCCAAGATCGCCGCGCTGGAAGCGGCGGGTGTCACGGTGGTCCGGTCCCCGGCGGACATGGGGGTGGGGATGCAGCATGTGCTGGATGCTTGAGGCCGGGGTTATTTTGCCTGTACCAGGCAGCTTCTACCTTTGATGTTGCGGGTTTCGCCCTCTCGGGCCAGGTGCTTTCTCTTGTTTGCTGTTGCCGCAGCAGGTTTCATTTACTGAGTGTAATTTGCTTACGGGTTTCGCCTCCTCGGCGAGATACTTTTCTTTGCTCCGCCAAAGAAAAGTATCCAAAAGAAAGGCGGTCCCGAAGGCTTGGTTGTCAAAACCCTTGAGCTTACAAGGCCGCTACGCAGCCTTGCCCATGCGCTTCTCGCCGATTTGGGCGCTCGCCGAACTCGCAGGATTTGCCGCGCCTTGTGGCTTGCAAATCCAGCTCAGACAGGACGGCTCACTCAATCCCAAACCGGCTGCGATGCTCGGCTGCACCGGACGGGCATCCAACCCCGCTGGTTGTCGTGCAGGAGTGCTCTCTTTATGCCCGTTCTTCGGGTACTGAGCGCGATCCAGTCGTTTCAGGCAAAGACAACGGTTCAGGGATGACATCCCCAGCCCCGTCTGGCGCAGCCGAGCATCGCAGGGGAAACCGGGACAAGCTTGCGCCCTGTCTGAGCGAATCGAGCGCAGCGAGATCGCGAGTTGCGCGAGCGCCGGTTTTCCCGAGAAGCGCAGGGTATCCGGGCCTGAATCGCAGATTCAGGCCCGGACAAGCCATCGGGTGCCTTTCTCTTTGGGTACTTTCTCTTGGGCAAGCAAGAGAAAGTACCTCGCCCGGGAAGGGCGAAACCCGAATTCAAATTACACTCAGAATTGGAAACATGCACCAGTCGCGTGGGTGCTCACGTAAATGTGCCTCGCCCGGCAGGGCGAAACCTGTAAAAATACTTCATCGCTACAAGAAGCAAACAGCATGACATCAGCGCAAGAAAAAAATACCGGACTCCGCATCGTCATGGCGCAGCAGGACTTCCTGGTCGGCGCCATTGACGCCAATGCCGCGCAGATACTGGCGGCCTGTGAACGGGCGCGGGATGAACTGGCGGCGGATATCATCGTGTTCCCGGAACTGGCGCTGACGGGCTATCCCCCCGAGGACCTGTTGTTCCGCGCGCATTTCATCGAGCACGTCGGGCATGCGATGGAGCGTCTGTGTGCCGGGATCAGCGGGATTACCGCCATCCTGGGCTATCCGTTGCGGCAGGCGGACGGCCTGTACAACGCGGCCGCGGTCATCCGGGGCGGCGGCGTGGCGGCGGTGTACCGCAAGCAGCACCTGCCCAACTACGGCGTGTTTGATGAAAAACGCTATTTCAGTGCGGGCGCTGCGCCCTGCGTGCTGGAGATCCGCGGGGTTCCCGTGGGGATCACCATCTGCGAGGACATCTGGCAGCCCGGACCGGCACAACAGGCGGCGGATACGGGGGCGCGGCTGCTGATCAATATCAACGCCTCGCCGTTTCATGCCGGCAAGCGCCACGAGCGCGAGCAGCTGGTCATGCAGCGGGCGCGCGAGACTGTTATGCCGGTACTATATGTGAACCTGGTCGGCGGCCAGGACGAGCTGGTGTTCGATGGCGGCTCGTTCGTGGCGGACCACGACGGCGTGATCACGCAGCGGGCACCGGATTGCGAGGCCGGTCTCTACCCGGTTGATTTCCGCGTGGATGAAACCGTAACCCCACTACCCGGCGAATGTCCGCCGCACCGCGCTACCGAAGAGGCGATTTATCGCGTGCTGGTTCTCGGGGTGCGTGATTACATCAACAAGAATGGTTTTGGCGGCGCGGTGCTGGGCCTGTCCGGGGGAGTTGACTCCGCGCTGACGCTGGCGATCGCCGTGGATGCCATCGGTGCGGACCGTGTCGAGGTCGTGATGATGCCGTCGCGTTATACCGCGTCAATGAGCCTTGAAGATGCGCGGGCAGAGGCCGCGGCGCTGGGCGTGGCGCATCATGAGCTGTCCATCGAAGCTCCTTTCAGCAGTTTCCTCGAGGTGCTGGGGGGCATGTTTGCCGGTTTGCCGGCGGACACCACCGAGGAAAACATCCAAGCGCGCTGTCGCGGCATCATCCTCATGGCGGTCTCGAACAAGAAGGGGAAGATCCTGCTGACGACCGGCAACAAGAGCGAGATGTCCGTGGGGTACGCCACCCTGTACGGCGACATGGCGGGCGGCTTCGCGCCCATCAAGGATGTGCCCAAGCTGCTGGTATATCGCCTGTGTGCCTGGCGCAACAGTCTGGGACCGGTCATCCCGCAGCGGGTACTGGAGCGCCCGCCTTCGGCGGAACTGGCGCCGGACCAGAAGGACGAGGACAGCCTGCCGCCGTATTCAGTGCTGGACCCGATCCTCGAGCTTTACATCGAACAGGAGCGCAGCGTGGAAAGTATCGTGGCGCAGGGCTATGAACCGGCACTGGTCGCGCGTGTTGCCATGCTGGTGGATCGCAATGAGTACAAGCGTCGCCAGGCACCGCCGGGCGTCCGGATCACACAGCGGGCCTTTGGCCGGGACCGGCGCTACCCGGTGACCTCGGGTTACCAGAACTTCCAGAAGGACCGGCCTTTCTGAGCTCTTTCGTAGCCGCGGGTGTCTTCCAGCAGGGCAATTTCCGGGCTGGCGGGATAGTTCGTACGCAGTACCCGGATGGTGTCCTGTTCCAGGTTGTGCAGGCCGAGCGCGCGGTAGGCGCGTGCCATGATGACCAGCGCGGGCTCGACCGACGGTGTGCGCTGGAAGTTCTCCACCACGTATTCACCCCGGTTTGCGGCGGCCACGTAGGCCTTGCGGCGCATGTAAAAGTCCGCCACGTGGATTTCGTATTCAGCCATGTTGTTGCGCAGGAATATCATGCGCTGGGCCGCATCGGCGGTATAGATGCTGGCGGGGAAGCGCTGCACCAGCTGATCGAAGTCGTCGTAGGCCGCACGCATGGTGAAGGTGTCGCGTTCCGACGGATCCTGGGGCAGCAGTCTATCTGCGATGGTCTTGCCGCGGGTGTAGTTGACCAGTCCCTTCAGGTACCACGCATAGTCGACATTCTCGTGGCGCGGGTAGATCTTGATGAAGCGGTCGGCCGCGGCGATCGCCAGATCGGGCTCGTCGTACTTGTAGTAGGCATAGGCGATCTCCAGCTGTGCCTGCTGGGCATAGCGTCCAAAAGGATAACGCGCCTCCAGTTTCTCGAAATACTCGATTGCCTTCTCGTAGTTCTTGTCGTTCAGTCTGTCCTTGGCCTCGGTGTACAGCTGGCTGGCCGACCAGTCCTTGGTTTCATCAATCTGTTCCGGCAGCAGCGAGCAGCCGCTTGTGAGCAGCAGCAGAAGAACCAGGAAGAAACTCGAGAAACGCATGGGCTTGGTTTTTGTGTCAAAATCAGTCGGGTTGTACGGGCCGTCGCGACGGCCGTGGAAGTATAACCCAAAGACAGCTGCAATATGACGCAAACCATTCGACTCCGGCTGACCATCCCCGACGCGATGCGCGGCCGGCGTCTTGACCAGGCACTGGCGGAGCTGGTGCAGGAGTACTCCCGCAGTCGCCTGCAACAGTGGATACGCGCCGGCCAGGTTAGCCTGGACGAGC
>Ga0210064_1001292_pt1 | contig 10804 bp, 8 predicted proteins | sample Muzzi_CordC_D2_FD_185531 | JGI IMG/M metagenome (GOLD analysis project Ga0210064, IMG submission 185531) | Wetland microbial communities from San Francisco Bay, California, USA, that impact long-term carbon sequestration - Muzzi_CordC_D2 (SPAdes) | ecosystem: Environmental > Aquatic > Marine >...
TCGCCATCATACCGGTGGTCATCATCTATGTCTTTTTTTCCGAAAAACTGATTCAGGGCATGACGGCAGGAGCCGTTAAATAGGAGGTTGGTCGATGGCGGTTGTGAAACTGGACCGGATCACGAAAGTTTACGAAGGGTCGAAAGAATCAGCCGTTAAGGACATTACCTTTCAGGTTGATGATGGCGAGTTCATGGTTCTGCTCGGTCCATCGGGCTGCGGCAAGTCAACCATTTTGCGGATGATTGCCGGGTTGGAAACCATTTCCGGCGGCCGACTCAGCATCGATGGGAGGATAATGAATAACATTCCGGCCAAAGACCGCGACATCGCCATGGTTTTCCAATCCTATGCCCTGTATCCCCATATGAAAGTCAGGGATAATCTGGCTTTCGGCCTGCGGCGGCGCGGCATGCCCAAAGAACAGATCAAACAGCGGGTGGACCAGGTTGCCGAATCGCTGGGCTTAACGCCGTATTTAAACCGCAGACCGCATGCCCTTTCAGGGGGTCAGCGCCAGCGCGTTGCGGTGGGCCGGGCCATCGTGCGCGATCCCAAGGTATTTCTGTTCGACGAACCGCTTTCCAATCTGGATGCCTCCTTGCGGGTCAGCACCCGCAACGAGCTGGTGAGTCTGCACGACCGTCTGGGGGCGACAACCATTTATGTAACCCATGACCAGGTCGAAGCCATGACCATGGGTTCCCGCATCTGCATAATCAATGACGGTCAGCTGGTGCAAATCGGAGCGCCGATGGAGGTCTATCGCCGGCCGGCCAACACATTTGTGGCCGGCTTTTTAGGCAGCCCGCCAATGAACCTGCTGCCGGCCCGGTTGGAGAAGGCGACGGCAGGCCGGTCTCTGGGTATCGGAAACCAGACCATCACCGTTCCACCAGCATGGCACAGCCTGCTGACGGGTTGTTCGGAAGACGTTATTTTTGGGGTCAGACCGGAAGATCTGTTTTTGCCGGGGCAGGCTCAAAGCGGCAACACGATCGCGGAAATGGACATGCAGGTCAGCGGTATTGAGGCCCTCGGAGCTGAAACGGTTTTGCTATTTAAAGTTGCCGGACTGGATCAGACCATCTTTGTCAAAGCCGACCGCTTTGCCAGAGCCCGGCGGGGTGATTCAATCCGCGTCAAGGTCGATTTGTCCGCGGCCCGCCTTTTTGACCCGCATAGCAAACGGGTAATTAAGGAAAAAATTGAAGAATGACGATTGAAGATTTAAAAATTGTTATCTGTCTAATCTTCATTCAAACATTTTTTGGAAAAGGCTATAAACGATAGAATTCAATAATTCTTCAATCTACAATTTTCAATATTCAATATCAATGGAAGGAGATGACATGGCAGCCAAAGAAACGGCGTTGACGATTAAGCGCAAATTCCCACGCACGGCCCAAAAATTTGTCAAACAATTCATGAATCTGCCCACCGGAAATGTCTGTGATGCCCAGGGCCGAGTCGGGGCACTGGACTACCGGATTAAGCCGGTCAGCGAAATGTCGCAATTTTGCGGAACCGCGATGACCGTCGACAGCGGACCACGGGATAATCTGGCCGCCTGGGCGGCGCTGGAAATTGCCAGACCCGGCGATATTATCATCATTACTACCGGCGGGCACCTGGAAAGCTCGGTGGTCGGCGATCTGTATGTGGGCATGGCCAAAAACGCCGGTGTTGCCGGAATCGTAACCGACGGCGTCGTCCGGGATCTGCCCGGCATCAATGAGGTCGGTATCCCGGTGTTCGCGCGCGGGATTTGTCCCAATTCTCCTTGGAAAAACGGGCCGGGTCAGGTCGGCCTGCCGATCGTTATCGGGGGTGTCGGCGTTAACGCCGGTGATATCGTGGTCGGCGATCAGGATGGCGTGGTGGTTGTGCCGCGCCAGACCGTACCCGCCGTGGTCGATGGTCTGAAGGCCGTCCTGGCCAAGGAGAGAACGATGGAGGCCAACGTCAAGGCGGGAATGACGGTACCGGGCTGGCTCAAGGAAGCCTGTGATGCCAAGGGGGTTCAGTATTTAGATTAGGAGAACGGAATGTCCACGCATAAGGTATTTTACTTTAGCCATGCTCCGGAAAATGTTTACGAAATCATTCGCGAAGAGGTACCGCCCGGCTTCGAGTTGATCTCCCTCACCGAAGACTCCGACGACGAGCGCAAAGAGAAACTGGCGGATTGTGAGGTCGTCATTGTGGCCGCCAGGCCCATGACCCGTGAATTTGTGGCGGCGGCCCCCGCATTAAAGCTTTTGCATCATCAGGGCGTCGGCTATCAGGACACAGTGGATGTGGCAGCATTAAAGGAACGCAAGATCGAACTGGCCCTGACTCCAGCCGGCACGTCGATCGGTGTGGCCGAACACACGCTGCTGCTGTCCCTGGCGGTCTGCAAGCGGCTGCCCTACGCCGACAGCGAGCTGCGACAGGGACGCTGGCACATCAACAGCCTGCGCCCCTATTCGGTTGAACTGTATGGCCGCACCGTAGGATATGTCGGGATGGGACGCATCGGGCAGGAAACCGCCGCCCGCTTTAAAGCCTTCGGCACGGCGGGTATTTATTATGATCCTTACGCGGCACTCACGCCGCAGCAGGAAAACAGGCTGGGATTGAGTCGTGTCGAATTCAATGACCTGCTGGCCGCAGCCGATATCATCACGCTGCATGTACCGTCCGGTGAAGATACCTATCACATGATTGATGATGCCGCTATAGGGCAAATGAAGCCCGGTGCCATTGTAATCAATACCGCCCGCGGGACGGTGATCGATGAATCAGCACTCTGCAAAGCGCTGCAGGAACACCGCATCGGCGGAGCCGGCCTGGACGTTTTCGAAGAAGAGCCCTTCCGGCCGGATAACCCCCTGGCGTCTATGCCCAATGTCGTATTAACGCCCCATATCTCAGCCGGCACCCGCGATGCGCTCAAAACCAAAATGCGGGCATTATTTCAAAATGTTCGGCGCTTTTTTAACGGTGAGGAATTGGAAAACCAGGTCAAATTGTAGAATTGTTACCAAAACTCCATGGCCATATGGCCGTGTTGTCCCGCGAATTGAAATGCTCACGTACTACCGTGTACGCTCCGCTTTCAATTCACGCGACGCCTTGCCCTCCGGCCTGAACTGAAGTTTTGGAACGACTCCTAATTTTTATTGTTGCCTTATCAACTATCTAATTGGCAATTAAATAGGGTTGTCTGTTATGCTGCCAGCAAAACACCAAAATTTAACCTGCCCTTCGGCCGACTGTCATTTCCACATTATCGACCCGCTGCGGTTTGCTCTGGCCCAAGGTGCCGGCTACCAGCCGCGCCCGGATGAAACAGGCACCTATACGGATTTCACCGCCTGCATGAAATCCCACGGCATCAGTCACGGATTGGCGGTTCAGCCCAGCGGCTATGGCTACGACAACACTGCTTTGCTGGATGGTATCAAAAAGTCGAAAGGCCGGCTAAAAGGCATCGCCGTGCTGCGGCCCGGCATTTCCGAGAGGGAACTGCATGGCCTCAGTGATACCGGAGTTGTCGGGGTGCGGTTTAATCTGGTGGATTTTGACCCGGCCGGGCTGGCCAGGAGCGGGGCAGAAAATCTGCTGGAAGCAATCCGGGAGTTGGGCTGGTTTGTTGAAATCCAATGCAGCGCCGCAGACTTTATCAACATTCAACCACTCCTGCGCCGCACGAGAGTTAAAGTTATAGTCGATCACATGGGCAGACCGGACCCAGGGCTGGGTACTAATGAGATTGGATTTAAAACGATTCTGGCAATGGCCGACACGGGCCGGGCGGCGGTGAAGCTGTCCGGGGCATTTCGGGAATCAGGCCAGACCTATCCTTTTTCAGACCTGGATCCTTTTGCGGAGGCAATTTTAAGGGCATATACGCCGCAAAACTGTATCTGGGGATCAGACTGGCCGTTTTTGAATATCGATCCCAAACCGGTTTATCGTCAAACTCTGGCCTGCCTGCAACGCTGGCTACCCGATGAGGCTGAGCGGCGCAAAGTTTTGTGGGACACACCCGGCAGGTTATTTGGCTTTAGACAGATATGAAGACGAAGACCAAAATCAGGGTCGCCATTGCCGGGGCAGGGATGGTCACCCGGCACCATCTGCGGGCCTGGCACAAGCTGCCTCAAGTGGAAGTGGTGGCCATCTGTGCCCGGCATCTGGCAAACGCCAAATCCCGGGCGGCGGAATTCAACATCCCGGCAGCCTATGATGACGTCGCCGCCATGCTGGATCGCTCACAACCGGATGCCCTTGACATTGCCACACCGCCGGAGGTCCATCGCGAACAGGCCAACCTGGCAGCGGAGCGGGGAATTGATATCCTGTGCCAGAAACCCATGACCCCGGATCTGGCTGAATCCGAGCGGCTGGTGACCGAAGTGGGCGACCGGGTGCGATTTATGGTCCATGAGAACTGGCGCTTTCGACCCCAATACCGTCAGGCGGCCAGATGGCTGGCGGAAGATCGGGTTGGGTCGGTACAAGAGTTTCATTTAACCACCCGCAGTTCGGGGCTTGTCATGCGAACCGCCGGCGGCGCCGCCTTTGCTCTGGAGCGTCAGCCGTTTTTGGCCGGTCTGAAACGCTTCATCATTATGGAACTGCTGGTCCACCACCTGGACACAATCCGCTATTTAGTGGGGCCGGTTTCCGTCACGGCAGCCAGCATTGCCAGAACCAGTCCGGAAGTTATCGGCGAGGATGCCGCGTTGATCAGTTTAAACGCGGCCGGCGGTGGCTTTGGAACCGTTGCGGGCAATTTTTCCGCGGCCGGATTTCCACCGCTGCCTTCTGACCGATTGGTGCTTATCGGAGACAGGGCAAGCATCATATTTGAAGGAAATGTCCTGAGATTGTTCGGCGAATCGGAAGAAACGTTGAGCATAAATCTTGAGCAGGCCTATCAGCAATCTTATGACAACGCAATTGCGCATTTTGTAAAAGCCCTGGAACAGGGAGCACCATTTGAAACCGACCGCCTTGACAATCTTCAAACCCTGCAGCTGGTGGAAGCAGCTTATCGCAGAGCCGGGGAAACGGAATAGAGGATTAAAGATTTACGGTAATCGCTTCGCTCAGTCTGTTTAAAAATTGAAAGTTTAGCACGCATTTTTTATGGTTTCCGGCCGGAATTTTTTTACCTACGGTTTATGGAATTCACTTCATAATTTTATATATCCGGGTTCATATTTACACTTATCTTTTCCTTTGCCTTTAGTCATAACTTACAAAATTAATTGTAAATTTTACAATTTGCCGCCATTGGCACACCGTTTGCTATTGTAGCAGTTCCAGGGGGCGGGTTTAAGTCTTAATTTTCTTAACCGGACAAGCCTTAAACCCCTACCCCCTATAACTAACCCTAAGGTTAATAAGGCCAGGCCACAGAACCAGACTTTGCTAAAGGCTTATTTTAATTGATCTCGGGAATAAGAATAAAATGCTGCTAATTTGGCAAAAATTGAAAGTTGGGCTGTTAATTGGAATGCTTTACGCGGTTTACTGGTTGATCAGGAGTTCCCAGGCCCTTAGACGAATAGAGAAACGTCGCCTCTATTTGAGTGAAAAAAGATAGCAGGCATTATGTGGTTAACGTTTTCAGATAAACTTAGAATTGTTTTGCGCCATTTACGCAAAAGAGCTACGAAGTATATTCTTGAGTTGTCTCGCGGGCTAAAAATAACATCCTGAGGCAAAACTCCATTTGCCGAAAACCATCAGTTTATATGAACCGTGACGGCATGTTCCCGAATGCCGTTGTTTCCGTACCCCAGAACATTCCAGAGGGCGGTCTCGGGTTGCCGCCGGCCATTTGAATCTGTCGCACGCGCCATTACGGTGTATTCACCCTTTGCTTTGGTTTCCCACAAATACTCCCAATGTCGCCAGGCATAAGGCTGGTCGGGGCCGATAAGCTTTGCCTGCTCCCAGGTGTTGCCACTATCGACAGATACCTCAACTTTAAGAACTTTGGCTTCTCCGGCATAAGCCGCGCCCCGGATCGGCACGATACCGGCAGCAAGTGTCTGCTCCCCGGCAGGCTCGACAATAATTGATTTGATGTCGATATCCGTGACCAGCTTACCGGATTTCGAATCTTCTCCCTTCTGGAATACGCGGTAGACCTTGTCCATAAAAAAGCCTTCAAAGGGCTGGTCCAGAACGGTAATGTTTGTGAGCCACTTGACGCAATTGGCCCCGGTCCAGCCTAACGCCAGGGCCCGCAAGGGGTATCCATGTTTAAGCGGCAACGTCTGCCCGTTCATCTCATAGGCCAGCAGCGTCGACGACATGGCCTTTTCAATTGGAATGCTGCGAATAAATTTGATGCCGGCCGATCCCAGCGGTTTATCAAACCCCTCAAAGCTCACATGGCGGGCATCGTCCTGCAGACCTGCTTTTTCGAACAGATCCTTGAGCCAGATCCCCCCCCAGACGGCATTGCCCACACCACCGATGGTCCAGGGATTGCCGGATGCCTTGTCTTTGAGCAAAGAGCGACTGTTTCCGGAACACTCCAGGGTATCGACCACCTCCACCTTGGGCAGGCGCCGGATATCCTCAAAGGTCAAAGAGAGCTCATTTTCGACCAGCCCCTCGACATGCAGTACCCATTGCGCAATATTGATCGGTGCGTCCGGGAACTGCCCCTGATTGCGCTTGAAAAAGACTTCATTGTCCGTTATCCATGGGCGCAATGATTCGTTGGGGGTTTCGGCGTTCAGTGGTCTTTCGGTCATGATGCGCAGCTTTTCATCCATCTTAATGCCTCCACGCTATTGGAATTAACTATTAAGGTTCTTCTCCAAGTTTGTTGGTGTAATTTGATCCAATAGATAGATATGAGTTTTGATTCAATTATATTTAATCGCCGCGCTTGCTTGCATCCCGCTCTGCGGGGCTCGCTTCGCTCGTTCGACTGACGCAGACAATATCCGGCCGACGTGGCCGGATATTATTCCCGTTGCCCTTCGAGCAAATTTAAAACCATTCGTTTTATTTCAGCTTTATTCCTTTTAAATTACCAATCGCGAAGCGATGCTAACTTTAGTCCGGCCAGGCTTGCCGGGTCGAAGCCTTGTGCGAAGCCTGGTCGGCCGGGCTAATTGTCTGCGACTGTCTGGGTGTGCTTGCCGGGTCGAAGCTTTACGCGAAGCCTGGTCTGCGGCTAGTTTATCAAAGATTTTATCGCAATTGACCCGGCGTGATGATCGTTACACATTATTTAGCAGTGAATCAACTTTTTTTACATAGCCTTTGATGTCACACTTTCGTTCCAAACCTGAAGCAGCCATATAGCGGATTTTGCCGAATACCGGCCGCTCAAACCAGGCCCGGTCATGCACACCGTATACCCAGGCCACACCGGTATATGAGTTGGGGTCCCGTCCGTCCAGAAAATATTTGTTGTTGATGGCCAGTGTTGTTCGAAACGCGTGTTCGGGGGTTTTGGACCATTCCAGAATTTTTTTGCCCCAGTACATGCGCATGTAGTTGTGCATAAAGCCGGTATATCTCATCTCGCGCATGGCCGCATTCCAGTATTCATCATGGGTTTGAGCATTTTCCAATTGTCGCCGGGTGTAGACATGTTCTCGGGAATCTTTGCGGTGATCGGCCAGGGTTGCACGGGCCCAGTTCGGCAAACATTTGTAGGAATCATAATGCGTCGCGTAGTTAACGAAATTCATGGCCAGTTCCCGCCGCACGATCAACTCTTCCAGAAATGAATCCCTGGCGGTTTGCAGATCAGGGCCGACCCGATCAATTTGTAATGCCAGATAAAGCGCAGATATCTGGCCGAAGTGCAGATAGGGGCTCATGTGTGAAATATCATCTGTCTGGGGCTGATTGCGATGGTCGACGTAGTGGGCCAGGTGCCGATGAAGAAAGCTTTTAAATATCTGCCTGGCCCGCGAAGATCCGCCTGTGAAAAAATTGGTGACCGGCGGCACACTGCGGTCAAGCTTCATCTTTTGCAGCACCGCCTCTATATCCTCAATATCGATGCCTTCAGGGTTAAGATTTAGCGATGATTTTTTAACGGTGGTGGGTTTAAAATCAAGCAGGTAATCTGTGAGGTGTTTATGAATTTTGGGTCGAATCGTGCGGGCGGCATATTCGGCTTTGTCGGAAACCACCCTCAGCGGGACGATCACATCGCTTTCCACCTGGACGACACGGCAGGCAGCCTGCTGTGCCACCCGGTCACGCCAGGCTTTCTGATGCCGCAGGTAACCGCAATCACATACGATCACGGATGCGCGGCGTCCAAGTTTTATGGCGACCTCATCCGGTGCCCCCGTTTGAATGACCATTTTGATGCCGCGCCTGGCAAGAACGCTCCGGGTTTCCTTCAAACCCTCCAGCATAAACGTATAGTGACGCAGGTTCGCCTCCGGGTAATCATCCATCAGACCGAAGGCGACGAGAACTCCCTGCCCCAGCCGGTTGGCCTGCTGGATTGCATATTCCAGCGCATGGTTATAATCAGCTCGCTGGGACTGCTGCATCCAGTAAAGCACATACCTGCCTTCGGCGGCATTGAGGTCATTAAGAAGTTGGATACGGAATTTTTGGATCATAGGGTTTCAGTGTCAGATTATACGTGCGTGCGCAGCTTGAGCTCCAGCGGGTGAGGATTGAGATAGGTCTGCTGCTTGAGATAGTGCTGGTCGTATTTGCGCACGTAATGATTGATCAGGGTGATCGGCACGAGCAGCGGGACCAATTCATTGCGGTATTGTTCGAATACTTCAAGCAGTTCCTGTTTTTCATCCGGCGTTAATTGATTTTTGAAATAGCCCATCAGGTGCTGCGTAACATTGGTGTGCTTTTTGATGGTGGTTTTCAATTTCAAGGCTTCCATCAATATCTGCTGATATTGGTCGTACAATTCCTTGATTGGCATCTTCTTGCCGTCTGCCACCAGTTTGCCCATTAAACGATAGTGTTTTGGACTGTGCGACAGAATCAGAAGCTTGTTGCGGGTATGAAAATCAACCAGATTGCCCATGCTGCGCTTCACAGCCAGATGTTCCCGCCAGCGTTGCATGGTAAAAATCTGCTCCATATAATTTTCCCGGATTAACGGATCATTCAGGCGTCCGTCATCCTCCACCGGTATCAAGGGAAAATGTTCCATGAAGACCCGGGCAAAGATTCCGATGCCGACTTTATGGGGCATGCCCTTCTCGTTGTACACCTTGACCCGCACCATACCGCTGCTGGGGGAATCGCTTTTGAATATAAACCCGCACAGATCTTCCTTTTCCAGTTCCCTGACGCGTTTTTTGGCCCAGGCGATCATGCGGTCGGTGTGATCGGTTTTCGATTTAAACGTTATCAGGCGTGGATGGTCCGGATCGCCGACCAACCGCATGGATTCTCTGGGAACGCCGAAGCCGGCCTCCACCTCGGGGCAGACCGCAACATACACCACAAACTGCCCCAGGGTGTGGGTCAGGTATTTATCCAGTTTATGCCCGGCATTCCAGCGCACTTCATGGCCAAGCAGGCAGCTGCTGATACCAATCCTGAATTTTTCTTGCATTTGTGTTGTTCCCATCATCCGGAGTTGCAACTTTGAGTAATGTATTCCAGCATTTGACAGTCTCTAAATCTTTGTGGTACTCGAATTCTATTACCATAAATTTTGATAAACTTCAAATTGAAGCGGCAATATTGCACAACAAAAGGATCGCTATCCGAATGCAGTATTGCGGATTAGGTATTTAGCGGGTTTGACGCCCGTCTGATGAGCCTTGATTTTGTTTAAATTTAAATTTGCACCACCCAAAGATATGGTAAAGTTGAAAAAAGCAATGACAGTGCTTTCACGATTATCATCCAACAAGCTTTTAACCCTGTTTGTTTTCTCGCTCTATTTTCTATTGATCGGCCACAAACTGATGCGCCTGGGAATCCATGGCGACGGGGTTGAATATGCCAGTGTCGCCCGGAACCTGGCCGACGGGGTGGGAACATTCTGGAAGCCTTATCTTGACGACTATCTTCATCCGGTATTCCATGAACATCCGCCATTGGTATTCTGGCTGCAATCTTTATGCTTTAGAATTTTCGGCAACGGGCCCTATCTTGAAACATTCTATGGCTTTTTCATGGGTCTGATAATTCTATTCTGTACCGGCCTATTCTGGCAACAGGTTCGCCGGGATTTTCAGTGTCCGGCAGTTGGAAGCTGGTGGCCGATGTTGCTGCTGGTGCCGCTGCCGATATTTACTTATACTTTGCCGATTAATCGAATTGTCAATACATGGACGCCGCTGGCCATTATGGCTGCCTATCTGGCATATCTGGGCACAATTAAATCCAGACATAACGTATGGTTCGGCATACTTGCCGGCGCTGCGGTTTATCTGGGCTTTATTGCCAAAGGCCCGGTGGCATTTTTCCCGCTGGCAGTGCCGTCACTGGCGTGGTTGATATTAAAAGCGGATTTTTCAAAAGCCGTGATCGCCACGTTTTTAGCCCTTATCACCTTTGCGGCAATCCTGCTGGCCACGTTTTACTTATATCCGGACAGTGTTAAATTCTGGCAGGGATTCTGGCAGGCCCAGGTCATTGCCAGCTTAAAAAGTGAAAGGGGCGCAGCCCGTCCCCATTGGCATCTTTTGGAGCGCTGGATATCGGAGATGATTGTTCCTTTTCTGATTGCCGGGGTGTTCCTGCTGGCTTTCAAAGTCCCATTTCGCAAAATTAGATTTAATCGCCAGGCCCTGTTTTTCCTGCTGACCGCACTGGCGGGCAGCTTGCC
>Ga0210064_1001295_pt1 | contig 10798 bp, 10 predicted proteins | sample Muzzi_CordC_D2_FD_185531 | JGI IMG/M metagenome (GOLD analysis project Ga0210064, IMG submission 185531) | Wetland microbial communities from San Francisco Bay, California, USA, that impact long-term carbon sequestration - Muzzi_CordC_D2 (SPAdes) | ecosystem: Environmental > Aquatic > Marine >...
CCCCCGCCATGGCGGCATTCGGCAGATAGGCGGCCAGGGGTGCCACCAGCAGGACGATGCCCATCAGCAGCACGCCGGCCATGACGGCGGCCAGCGGCGTCTTTGCACCCGCCTCATAATTCAGTCCGCTGCGGTTGAACGACCCGGTGGCCACATAGCCGGAGAAGAATCCCCCGACGATGTTCGACAGTCCCTGCCCGATAAACTCCTGGTTGCCATCGATATGCTGGCCGGCCCGGATGGCAATGGAACGCGCGATGGAGACGGCTTCGGTCAGGGCAAACAGCGTCACGGCCAGTGCGGCAGGCGCCAGGCTGCGAATGGTGGCAAGATCGAATTCCGGCATGGAGAGCGGCGGCAGCTGGCTGGGCAGGGCGCCGACTGTTGCGATACCGTGCGCATCGGCATCGAGCAGCACCGAGACCGTGCTGCCGACCAGCATCGCCCCTATCATGTAGGGGAAACGCGGCAGAAACCGCTTCAGGGCAATGCCTGTCGCCAGCGTAGCCGCACCCACCGTCAGCACATAGGGGTTGATGGCATTGGCATGGACGAACAGGGCATGCAGGGTTTCGATCGGCCCGATCCCCCGGGGCATTGCCACGCCAAAGAAGTTTTTCAACTGGCTGGCAGCGATCAGCACGGCAGCACCGGCGGTGAATCCCACCACCACCGAGTGGGAGATGAAGTTCACCAGTGTGCCCAGGCGTGCCAGCCCCATGAACAGCTGGATGGCGCCGACCATCAGCGTCAGGGTCAGCGCCAGCTGTACGTACTGGACGCTGCCGGGTTCGGCCATTACGCTCAGGGAAGAAAACAGCACAATCGAGGCGGCCGTGGTGGGACCGGAGACGAGATGCCAGGAGGAGCCGAACAGGGCGGCGACGATCGCCGGGACCATGCCGGCATAGAGCCCGTATTCGGGCGGCATGCCGGCAATGGTGGCGAAGGCGACACCCTGCGGCAGCACCACGATGGCGCCGGTCAGTGCGGCCACCAGGTCGTCCCTCAGGGAGGTACGGTTAACGCGTGGCAACCAGCGGAGAAAGGGCAACAGCCGGCGCATTGCCGCTGCACCGCCCTGGTCTAGGGAGGGAAGAGAAAGTCCTGGGTTGTGAAGATTCATGTGATTACCGGGTGACAAACGGGTGAAAATTTTCGGGTGTGGGTCCTGCCTGGAAACAGGGCGTTACAGGCTGCCGCCGTCGAGCACTCGGGGCGTGGATTCCTGATGCTCCTTCTCAGGCTCGGTACCGGGGAAACTGCCACCATCGCCCAACAACCTGGAAGCGGACGCCCGTGGATTCACAGACGACATACCCTGGATCTTTGTTGTCCGTTCGGCCAGTGCAAGGACCATGACAAAAACGATGGCCAGTACGATGAGGAGGCCTGGGCTGTATTCGAAGACCGCGATGAGACCGGCAAGCGCAACGGAAAGATACTTTACGGTTCGCCACACGGTATTGTGACCGTCAAAAGGCAGGGTTGGCGTATGGATGTGTTGCATGGTTAGCTCCAGGTGAATAACTTGAATTCAGGGATTCCCAGAGCATAGCGAAGCGCCCGTCAAGGGAACGCAAAGCAAACGTTAAGCCAGCGTTAAATGTCTTTTGGGTCAATAGACTGTATGCTTTCAATCGCGGCCTTGCAGGAAGGAGTGGCAAGGCACAGTCCGGATGGGGCGTGCGCCCGCAGGGACGCAGGCGGCAGGGTAATGCAGTAGATGTGCCGGGTAGAATCCGGGAAAATGGCTGTTTCCCCGGGTTCCGATCCTGTGGCCGGCAGCGGCAACTCCGGACACGTCACCGATATGGACATAGCGTCTGCGGGTCATGCCCCCTTCCGCACCGGGTCCCCGGACTTTCCCGGGGGGTTGAAAAATATCAGGCTGGCGATGGTGCCGCCACCCGGTCTATTGGCGAGCGTTACCTGCCAGCCCTGGCGTTTGCACAACCGCTGGACCAGGGACAATCCCAGCCCGGCGCCCTTGCTGTCACCGCCGCGGACATAGGGACGGAAGAGCTGCCGGATTTCGGGGGTCTGCAAGCCCTGCCCCGTGTCTTCCACCTGGATGGCGCCTGACTCGAGTCTGATCCGGACCTCACCGGAGTCGGTGAACGTCAAGGCATTGCGCAGGAGATTGCCAATGACCATGGCAAGCACCGCGTGATCTGCGGCCACTTTCGGCTTTTGCATGACCTCCACGGTCAGGGTCACCGGTTTGTCGTGCAACAACTGGCGGTGGCGTGACACCAGCTCCTCGACGACCGCCTCCACATCGCAATCCCCCCCCTGCACCGCGGGTGCCTCCTGCTCTCGGGCCAGGGCAAGCAGCGCCCCCGAGATCTCCCCCATCTCCGCCACGGCACGGTCGATACGGGCAATCCGGAGCCGGTTCTTCCGGTCGATGTCGGGATCGGCCATCAGCAGGTCCGTCGCGCCCTGGATGACTGCCAGCGGGGTACGCAATTCATGACTGACATCGCCCGTAAAGAGACGCTCGCGTTCGATGAAGTCGTGCAGGCGCAGCAGGTAGTTGTCGAAATCCGCGGCAAGCCGCTGTACCTCGTGCCAGGGAAACTGCGCTGCGAGGGGGGACGGGAGATCTTCCTCGGGCTGCCGTTCCGATACCCGTCGGATCAGTTCCGTGACCGGCGCAATGGTGAGACCCGCCAGCCAGCGGCCGGCAAACGCCGAGATCACCGTGATCATCAGCACGCTTGCCGCCAGCATCAGCAGAAATCCCTGTTCACGCCTTCTCAGGGCGGTGACATCGTAGAGCACGACGAAACGCTGCTCGCCGACCCTGCGCACGGCGGCCCGATAGGGAATGCCGTCCAGCACCAGGCGGTGGCGTCCGGGGACAAGCGCGGTCACCGCTTCCGGCACCTGCGTGCTGTTGCCGTCCGCTGTGACGACGAAGGCCCGGATGGTGGCTGTCCGCTCCGGCAGGGAGTGGGGATTGCGTTCGCGGCGCACCACATAGTCGTCGAGTTCTGCGGTCAGGGTCTCGTCGATCAGCCGCCGCTCCAGGTCCTGGGAGGCCAGGTAGATGACGGTGGCCAGGGCCAGGCTCACCACACCGCCGAAGACGGCCAGAGTGACCGCGACACGATTTCGCAGACTGCGCCTAGCCTGCACGCCCTTCCCTCCCGCCGGGGTTTCTGGCCACAGGGCGCGCCCGGTGGTGCGTGTGCCGCTCAGCGGTCATCCGGACCCGCCAGCTGGTAGCCGATGCCGCGCATCGTGTGCACCAGCGGCACGCTGCTATCACGGTCCACCGCGCTGCGCAGTGCGTGCATGTGCGCGCGCAGCGCGTCGCTGTCCGGCGGATCGTTGCCCCAGACGGCATGCTCCAGCTCCTCACGGCGCACCACGGCGGGCGAGCGGCGCATCAGGAGTTCCAGGATGCGCATAGGGATCGGGCCGAGCTCGATGCGGCGGCCGGCGCGCTCGACAATCAGGCGATCCAGATCGAAGCTGAGGTCCTCCACGACCAACCGCGCCCGCGCGGCCTGGCCCGGGCCCCGCCGTAACAGCGCCATGATGCGCGCTTCCAGCTCGGGCAGTGCAAAGGGCTTCACCAGGTAGTCGTCTGCACCGCATTCAAAGCCCTTCAGCTTGTCGCCCAGGGTATCTCTTGCGGTCAGCATCAGGATCGGCGTATCACATTCATCGCTGCGCAATCTGGCGCAGACTTCCAGGCCATCCATGCCGGGCAGCATCAGATCCAGGACGATGACATCGTAGCGATTCTCCCGGGCGAACCGCAGTCCGGTCAAGCCGTTGTAGGCGAGATCCACCGCGTGGCCGCGGGCCTCGAAAAAATCGCTCAGGTTCTCGAGCAGGTCAGGATTGTCTTCGACGATAAGTAAATGCATGCATGAAAAGATCGTTTCCCAATCCGGAGCAGCCGGACACCGGGGTATGGGGCCATTCTATGCTTTTTTCCCGCAAGTGGCCCACCGGATCCCCGGGCTTCCTGGTTTATGATCCAGGCTGCTTCGACGAAGAGAGAGCCGGGTGGAGCCAGCGAGCCAGAACCCGTTCGTTCCAACAGTGTTACCGGTGTGACCGGTAAACACGCTGCTTGTCATGGTGGGGCGCAACGGATTACACGGGCTGTGCCCTCGCTCCTTCGGGGTCAGCATCGCGCATGTGACGCTGTTGCCTCGACAAACAGGGTCGGCCCGGGCTCGAACCTTCGACGAGCGGATCAAAAGCCACACCCATGCAACAAGTCACAACAACCTGCCACATCAAGTACAATGAGTTAGGTAACTTTAATCGCTGTCGAGTTTCGCTGATAATGGCCATTACTTGTGATCAAGTACGCCATGAGTGCGCCACAAAATCTCACCGCGATGCCCTAATGACAACAACAGATCATCTACAATTCGATAAAAGCTGGGCTGATTTCTTACTGCCAGAGTTCGATAAAGACTACATGAAATCGCTTGAAGACTTTTTGCATGAAGAGAAAGATAGAGGCAAGGTGATTTTTCCTCTCTCATCTCTGTGGTTTAATGCGCTCAACAGTACGCCACTGGATAAGGTCAGGGTAGTGATCCTGGGGCAGGATCCTTATCCGACGCCGGGGCATGCCCACGGCTTGTGTTTTTCGGTTATGCCAGAGGTAAGCCCGATTCCAAAATCACTGACTAATATTTTCAAGGAACTGAATGATGACCTTGGTATAAATAATCAAAATGGTAACTTGCAGAACTGGGCAAATCAGGGCGTATTATTGCTTAACAGCGTATTAACCGTTGAGCAGGGACAAGCAAAGTCGCATCATGGCAAGGGTTGGGAAATTTTTACCGATAAAGTTATTTCAGTTGTAAACGCGCTCGAGCGCCCTGTTGTTTTTGTGCTTTGGGGCGCCTATGCACAGAAAAAGGGTGCAATGATTGATGCCTCTCGCCACCTGGTGATTTGTTCACCTCATCCTTCCCCGCTTTCAGCGTATCGTGGCTTTCTGGGAAGCAGACCGTTCTCGAAGATTAATCATTTCCTTAAGCAGAAGGGGCAGTCTGAAATTAACTGGGCGGTTTAGTCAGAAATTGAAATAAATTATTGCGCTGGCAAGAAGGGATCAGAGTAACGGGTGCCAGATCTCAATTATTCAAGTCGTGCGGGGTTTTTCTGTCCCACTAACAGGCATGGAGATTGGCAGCACGCAAGCGTGCTGCTTTCTATTTAGGTTTCTGGTCACTGTTCCTTAACCTTCATCCGCCTTGCTGATCTCAACAATTTCAGTGGCGATCTTATTGCCGCGAACTATTTCAGGGTAATCCCCTCTCGGCAACTGCTCCTGCGTCGCCTAAGGCGCCTGCTGTTGGTGCCCTACCTCCTGCATCCCTGCAGTCGTGACCTTCTCCCGGAGCACCCAAAAAGCGGGCATAAAGGCGAAGCAACGTGCTTATTGGTTCGTGTAGTGATTCGGCATGTCCTGCGTGCCATTGTCACCGTCATCAGTTTTGTATACAGGACGTTACCGGATTTCACTGCAACTTAACGGGACAGCAATGGTATCAGATATGAATAATGGCTAATCGACACCGAAAACGCATCATACCGGCCTACTTCCTCATTCCAACCGCCAGGAAACCACCCCATGGCAGCACAGCTGGCAACCATGGCTCACTCCACCGCGCCAGCCGGTTCCCTCGCGGAAGAAAAATGGCACTGCGCACAGTTATCTCTTCAGGCGTCGGCACCAGTGCTGGCAGCCACTGCCTGACCACCTCTCCGGTCGTATCCCAGCGGGCACCGGCATAACTACCCTGCCCGTGCTTTTCCCGATGCAGCAGGCTGTACCGGTTCAACAGACCCAGCACCAGGGCATGTCGGGTCACGCGCCACATCTCCCGCAAGGCAGTCAAAGGGGCATCGATGAAGCACAGGCTGGTCACGGCCATGGCGCAGTCGAAGGCCTGGTCGGGAAACGGCAGTGCCAGTGCATTCCCCTGCAGGTAGTGAATGTCATCTCCCTGCAACCGTGCGAATCCCAGCGCGGCCGGATCAGGATCGATCCCGGTAACCGACATCCCAAACCGCGCGAAGTGCCTGCTGAAGTAACCGGTTCCGCACCCGACATCCAGCAGGGAGTCGCCTGCTTCAGCCCTGAGCAGATCCCGCAACAGCGTACATTCACGCTCACCGAGCCAGTGTCCACGGGGGGTGTGGTACCAGGCCTCATAGGCTGACGGATCGGTGATACCCTGCATGGCGCTGCCCGCGATTACGGCACCAGGCGGTTGATCCACCGGACCAGCCGCCGGGTTCCCGGACTGAACAGCTTCCTGCCATACCATGTATTCACGGTGCGGCGGTGTATCTGCGCCAGCGTCGGATAGGCGTGTATGGTCGCAGAAATATCTCCGATCCCCGCCCCGGTCTTCATGGCCAGTGCGATCTCATGGATCAACTCCCCGGCATGGGGTCCCAGTATCGATGCACCGAGTATCCTGCCCTTGTGGATCACCAGTTTGGTGAGACCGGCCGTCTGCCCGTCGGTCATGGCACGGTCAATATCCTGGAACGGGAAGCGCAGTACGACAGGGTCGATGCCCTCATCGCGCGCCTGTTCCTCCGTCAGTCCCACCCGCGCCAGTTCCGGATCGGTGTAGGTCACCCAGGGAACCACGCCGTAGTCAGCTTTCTTCGGAATACGGAAGACAGCGTTGCTGATGATGACACCGGCCTGGTACTCTGCCATGTGCGTCAGCGGATAGGGCCCGCACACGTCACCACAGGCATAGATATGTTTCTGCGAGGTGCGCTGGCGCCGGTTCACCTTGACGCCCTTCGCATCATGATCAATACCGGCGGCTTCCAGACCCAGGCCCTCGACGACCGGGCGCCGGCCGACGGCGACCAGCAGTGCGTCGGTAGCCAGCAGCATCCCCTCACTGCATTCAAGCTGCGTTTGATTGGCATCCCGGGATACCCGCTCCACGGTGGTCGAGGTATGGATGACAATTCCTTCTGCCTCCAGCAGGGCCTGCAAGGCATCGGCCACCTCGGGATCTTCCTGTGGCAGCACGTGCGGCAGACGTTCCACCACCTCAACCCGGCTTCCAAGACGGGCAAAGGCCTGCGCCATCTCCAGACCGACCGGCCCACCGCCCAGCACTACCAGCCTTGCCGGCAGCTCACGCAGGGAAAACAGGTCTTCGTTGGTCAGATAACCGGCTTCTTCCAGGCCCTTGATCGGCGGGATGAAGGGCTGCGAGCCGGTGGCGATCACAAACCGCCGTCCCCGGATTATCTGGCCGTTGACCTCAACCGCATGGTCATCATTGAATGTTGCCGGTCCAAAGAGAACTTCGCAGCCATAGCCCCGGAAACGCTCCGGATCGTCATGTACCTGGATGCGGTCAATGACCGACTGCACATGATCGGCAACCTTGCCCAGATCCACCTCCGGATTGCAGGCCGGCAAACCGAATTCAGGCCCTCGCCGCATCAGCGATGCAACCCGGGCGGCATGAATCATGCGTCTTGCTCGGCACACAGCCATAGTGCAGGCAGTCGCCACCGAGTTTTTCGGCCTTTTCAATCAGCGTGACTTTCATTCCTAACTGCGCTGCCACACTGGCCACCACCAGGCCACCGGCACCACCGCCAATAATCACCAGGTCACGCTTACTCATCAATGGCTCCTTCAAATCTTGCCTGGAGCGGGATCTGCCTGTGGAATACGGCGTAATCGATCGGCGTCCTGTTCTCATAGCCGATCCGCTGGCGCCGGCTCTCGGCCAGCAAGTGATACCGGATCTCCGCCTCCACTAGTATTGCTTCGCTATCAGCAGGTACTTCAAGTTCGTAGCGCCGTGGCTGCCAGCGCGCCAGGCGGTTGTCCTTCAGGTCGATAATAAACGGCCGCCACATGACAGTGCGTTTGAGCGTGTGAGTCTGTTCTTCAATCACACGGCCTGATTTATCGAGCACTCGCAGCTGTACTGTCAGATGCCGGTCCGGTGTTCCGGTGGGGACATAGTGGGCGGCGCCGATATTGGTGAGGGTCAGGTGAAATACCCGTACGTCCTGCCGTGGCTGTTGTACTTCTGCGAAATCGACCGTCAGGGCCTTCCTCACCATTTCCCGATCATGCCCACCCCGCCAGAAATGTTGCCGGGTAGCGCGCATCACACCACCCTCGATCAGTGGTCGCCTAACCCGGGGCATGTGGCACTGTACGCAGCCCAGCACCCGGGTATCAACTGCAGTGATCTCGCCCGATTTACCCTGCACCCGTGTTCCTGGGACCGGTAATTCACTATATTCATCAAAACTGTTCATCTCGTCGGCTTCCCTGTTGTCCATCAGGGTAGCCAGGTACTCCAGGTCCTGCTGGTCAGGAACAGTCCCAAGTGTGCTTTCGATTTCCGCGACTGTGCCGCAGGGCGGGAAGCGGAAGAAGGTATCCCAGCGCTCCCCTTCCACAATATGGCAGCGCACACAAACCTGATTCGGGTCATCCAGGTGTTTTACAGGATGGGGGGCACCGGTTGTGCCGAGCACACCGACGATGGCTCCGTCACGGTAATGACACGCGGCGCAGGTGACACCTTCATGCTGCAGTTCGGGATCGAAGGCAGGATTATCGGCCTGTTCCGGATCCCACTTGTCCTTGTCGCGGTATCCCAGCACAAGGTGCGGCTGCTGGCGATCGAGCGGCGTATGGCACAAGCGGCAGATAGGCTGTGCATCATCAAACTGCCAGTCGACCTGGAAATAGGGGTCGATCCAGGCCTGGCTGTGAATCGTGGTGCGCCATTCAGCATAGAATTCCTGATGGCAGGCCGAGCATTCCCGGGCACTCAGTCTGCCCGGCAGTGCAGATGTTTGCGTGGTATCGACTGGCCAGGCGAACCGGTCATCAACCACGAAGATATTCATGGGCCGTATGAAGCGCCAGACCAGAAATACAACCAGTCCCAGCAATATAACAACAATGACGGCACGGCGATTCATTCTCTGTTTGTACAGTCCGATCCCGGCTAGAACACCATCACGAGGTCACTGTCCTTCACCCAGTTCGCCAGCGCTTTCATGGAGCCACATTCGATTCCCGGCAGCATGGCCGGTTCATCGATCGCACAGTCGCTCAATGCCATACCGCACGCACTCACTTGTAGACCGCAGGCCATGAATACCCTGAGCAACCCCTCGAGATTGACCGCACCTTCCGGCACCTGGTGGCCATGGCGCCCGACCTCAACCCCGTCATCCAAGAGATGCACGCGCACAGCCATGTCTTCGTCCAGCTCCGCGCCGGCAAACCGCAGTGACTCCCAGGCCTTTTTGTAAAATCTGCAGGGCGCGTTCTGAATTACGATAGCAACAGTCGTAATGGTGTCATCATTTCCTTATTCATGCGAGATCGACTGCCAGGTGTCTGCCACTACTTCGGCATTCCCGATGCCCGAATCTTGTGTCTGCTATCGAATCACCGGCAGACCCGCCTCCAGCCATTTTGTCATGCCGCCGCGCACGATGTGCACGTCAGCGAAGCCTTCCTTCGTCAGCAGCAACGCAGCCTTGGCGGAGCGTTTGTCCGTCCGGCAAACAATCGCAACCGGACGCTCCAGATAATCGCCCAGCTCAGCCATGCGCTGCTGCAACTCCTCCACCGGTATATTCATGGCTCCCTCAATGTGTCCCTGCTCACCGCCGAAGTCTTCCGCCGTGCGCACATCGAGCACCAGCAGTTCCTTGTCGGTGCTGCGCCGCCGACTGAATTCTCCGGTCTCTATCATCGGGCCGCGACGCAGGGTGCCGATCAGGCGCGGCAGGAAGGCCACGACGGCCAGCAATGCCAGCGCCAGCAGCCCCTTCTGGACCATGCCTTCGCCACCGGCGACCGCCTCGCGGCCCGCGTAGCCCAGATAGGTGTAGGCGATTGCACCCGGCAACATAAAGATATAGGTCGCAATGACGTATGGCAGCAACTGCAAGCGCGTCAGCCCAAGTGCATAGTTCAGCAGGTTGAACGGGAACAGCGGCACCAGCCGCACGAAGGCGACGAAGCGCCAGCCCTCGCCCTCGACGCCATTGATCAGCTGTTTCACCCGCCCGCCGGCCTTTCCCGCCACCCAGTCCGACGCCAGGTAACGCGAGATCAGGAAGGCGAGCGTGGCGCCCAGCGTGGCACCCGTCAGGTTATAGAAGGTTCCCAGCACCGGCCCGAACAATACGCCACCGGCCAGCGTGAGGACCGAGCCGGGCAGGAACAGGACAGTGGCCAGCGCGTAAATCAACATGAACAGCAGGGGGGCAACCGGTCCTGCCTCACGAATCCAGGCCTCGAGCGCGGCACCGTCAAACTGGTCGCGGTAAAGGATGGCCAGCGTGATACCCGCCACGAGACCGAGGATCAACAGGATGCGGATGAGCCGGTTATTGTTCATGGGCCTTCTCCCATTGCCGGCGGTTGATGGCATAGTCCTGCACCTTGCCGACATAGGGAATCGCCAGCATCCCCGGCAGCCAGCTGCACCATTTGTCCACGCGGAAGGTACGGATGCCGATGGTCATGGACTCGTGCCCCGTGCGCGGCCGGGCGCGGTAGGTGCCGAACAGACGGTCCCACCAGGACAGGTTGAAGCCGAAGTTGCTGTTGGTCTCGTCGTCCTCGATGGAATGGTGCACCCGGTGCATGTCCGGTGTTACGACGAACAGCCGCAGGATGCGGTCCAGGATTTCGGGAAGACGCACATTGCCGTGATTGAACATGGCGGTTGCATTCAGGACTGCTTCAAACACCACCACCGCCACCAGCGGCGGG
>Ga0210064_1001298_pt1 | contig 10788 bp, 8 predicted proteins | sample Muzzi_CordC_D2_FD_185531 | JGI IMG/M metagenome (GOLD analysis project Ga0210064, IMG submission 185531) | Wetland microbial communities from San Francisco Bay, California, USA, that impact long-term carbon sequestration - Muzzi_CordC_D2 (SPAdes) | ecosystem: Environmental > Aquatic > Marine >...
CTGGAGCCGGAGACGCTGCAGGCACCCGCGACGCGCACGGAATACACCTGCCCCATGCACCCGGAGATCGTGCAGGACGGACCGGGGAGCTGTCCGAAATGCGGCATGGCGCTGGAGCCGCGCACGGTCACGGTCGCGGAGGAAAACCCGGAACTCACCGACATGACGCGGCGCTTCTGGATCAGCACCGCGCTGGCGCTGCCGGTATTCCTGCTGGCAATGGTCGCCGACATGGCGCCGGACCTGCTGCCTGCGGCGCTGCCGATGCGGGCAGTGCAGTGGATCGAATGCGTGCTGGCCACCCCGGTGGTGCTGTGGGGCGGCTGGCCATTCCTGGTGCGCGCAGTGCAGTCCGTGAAAACCTGGAACCTCAACATGTTCACCCTGATCGGGCTGGGTGTAACGGTCGCCTGGTGCTACAGCCTGGTTGCCCTGCTGGTGCCGGGGGTGTTCCCGCCCGTCATGCGACACGCCGACGGCACGGTCGCCGTCTACTTCGAGGCCGCCGCCGTCATCACGGCGCTGGTGCTGCTTGGCCAGGTGATGGAGCTGAAGGCCCGTGGCCAGACCAGCGAGGCACTGCGGCTGCTGCTGGGGCTGGCGCCGAATACCGCGCGCCGCGTGAATGCCGACGGCAGCGAGGCCGACGTCCCGCTGGACGAGGTCAGGGTCGGCGACCTGCTGCGGGTGCGGCCCGGTGAGAAGATCCCGGTGGACGGCACGGTCACCGAGGGCGCCAGCAGCGTCGACGAGTCCATGGTGACAGGCGAATCGATCCCGGTGGAAAAGGCGGCAGGCGCGCAAGTGGTCGGCGCCACGGTGAACGGCACCGGCAGCCTGCTGCTGCGCGCCGAGAAGGTCGGCGCCGACACCCTGCTCGCCCGCATCGTGCAGATGGTCGGCGCGGCGCAGCGCTCGCGCGCCCCGATCCAGCGGCTAGCCGATGTCGTCGCCGGCTGGTTCGTCCCGACGGTAGTCGCCGTTGCCGCCATCGCCTTCGTCGCCTGGTGGACCTGGGGGCCGGAGCCGCGGCTGGCGCACGCCATCGTCAACGCGGTGGCCGTGCTCATCATCGCCTGCCCCTGCGCACTGGGACTGGCCACGCCCATGTCCATCATGGTCGGCACCGGCAAGGGCGCAACAATGGGCGTGCTGATCCGGAACGCCGAGGCGCTGGAAATCATGGAAAAGGTGGACACCCTGGTCGTCGACAAGACCGGCACACTCACCGAGGGCCGGCCCGAACTGGTCGCCGTGCTGACCGCGGAAGGCTACCGGGAAAGCGACGTGCTGCAGCTCGCCGCCAGCCTGGAGCGCGCCAGTGAGCACCCACTGGCGGCTGCCATCGTCCAGAACGCACAGGACAGGGGGATCGAGCTCCAGGCGGTGAACGATTTCCGTTCCATCACGGGCAAGGGAGTGACCGGCGATGTCAACGGCCGCCGCATCGCACTCGGCAATCGCGCCCTGCTCACCGACCTCAACATCGATCCCAGCACGCTGCCGCAGCGCGCCAAGAGCGCGCGCCGCGAGGGCCAGACCGTGCTGTTCGTGGTGATCGACGGCCAGGCCGCCGGTCTGCTGTGCGTTGCCGACCCCATCAAGGAATCCACGCCGGAGGCGATCCGCACGCTCTACCGGGACGGCATCGTGGTCGTCATGCTGACCGGCGACAACCAGACCACCGCCATGGCGGTCGCGAACCACCTCAGCATCGACCGCGTCGAGGCCGAGGTGCTGCCGGAACGCAAGTCCGAGATCGTGCGCCAGCTGCAGGCCGAGGGCCGCATCGTCGCCATGGCCGGCGACGGTATCAACGACGCCCCGGCCCTGGCGCAGGCCCACGTCGGCATCGCCATGGGCAGCGGCACCGATGTCGCCATGGAAAGCGCCGGCATCACCCTGGTGAAGGGCGACCTGCGCGGCATCGTGCGCGCCCGTCACCTGAGCCGCGCCGTGATGCGCAACATCCGCCAGAACCTGTTCTTCGCCTTCATCTACAATTCCCTCGGCGTTCCCGTCGCCGCCGGCGTGCTCTACCCTTTCTTCGGCCTGCTGCTCTCCCCGATGATCGCCGCGGTCGCCATGAGCTTCAGCTCGGTGTCGGTGATCAGCAACTCATTGCGGTTGCGGCGCAAGCAGCTTTGAGGTGCCGGAAAGTCAGTGGATCCGGCCTGGGGGGCACGGGACACTTCGCTGCCTGCAGCGCTTGCCAGGCCTGTGTATGCGGCAGACGCTTGAAGACCGCCATGAAGCCGCTGCGACACCCGGCTTTCAGGGCTGCTCAAAGCAGCTGATTTTCCGCTTCGAAAGCACAGGAGTCATCACGATGGTAAAGCTTGCTATTGTTCAGGAATCACCCGTACTGCTGGATCGTCAAAAGACAATCGCCATTGCGGTAAGTGCGCTTGAGCGGGCCGCAGCCGCTGGCGCCGGTCTGGTGATATTTCCCGAAGCTTTTATTCCGGGCTATCCGGCGTGGATCTGGCGCCTGCGGCCCGGGGTTGACTGGGGGCTCAGCGAAGCGTTGCATGCCCGGCTGCTGGGCAACGCGGTCAACCTGGATGCAGGCGACCTCGCACCGCTGTGTAATGCGGCCCGCAAGCATCGGCTGACCGTGGTTTGCGGCCTGAATGAAAGAGACGGCCAGCTCAGCAAGGCAACACTTTACAACACCGTCGTAATCATTGGCCCGGAAGGCGATATCCTCAACCGTCACCGCAAATTGATGCCCACCAATCCGGAGCGCATGGTCTGGGGCTTCGGCGATGGCTCTGGTTTAAAGGTCATCGAAGCACCCGGCGGCAGGCTCGGCACGCTGGTGTGCTGGGAAAACTACATGCCGCTCGCGCGCTATGCCCTCTATTCGCAAGGCATCGAAATCCATATCGCTGTGACCTACGACAGCGGGGATGACTGGATTGGCACATTGCAGCATATCGCCCGCGAGGGGCGCTGCTGGGTGGCGGGCAGCGGCGTCGCTTTGACCAACAGCGACATACCCGCAGACTTCCCTGAAAGAGAGACCCTGTATCCGGATTCAGAAGAATGGATCAACCCGGGCGATTCCGTGGTAATTGCGCCAGGCGGTGAAATCGTGGCCGGCCCGATGCGCAGGGAGAAGGGACTGCTGTTCGCTGACGTGGAACCCGGGCGCGTCGGCATTGCCAGGAGAGCGCTGGACGTCGCCGGACACTATGCCAGGCCGGATATCTTCACACTGCATGTAAACAACCAGCCGCAAAGTCCGGTCAGGTTTGAAAAGTGAGACGGAACAGCCCGTCCAGACCACACTTCACGAAGCGCAGGCTCGCCCTGATACCGGGAAATACCTACAGGGATACCAGATTTGCAGCTTGGATGAAGCGCACGCCAGCAGGATGATGGTGAGACCGGGGTGGGCCTGGACCATGCAGGCGGTACGAGTCCATGGATGGACCCGGCAGGGCGAAGCAGGACGCCAGGGCCGGGGGTACCAGAAGCAGGCGCCCAAGGCGATACAAGAGCAATTGCCAAGCGGTGTCCGGGGTGACGGATTTCCCCGGGTTGACGGTTATCGGTAACAGGTGTAGCGTCTCGTTTCCATTTTGCATCATTCCATGATGCTAGCTTCCACGACGCAGCGGTTACCAGCCGCGACGCTACACCCACCCGGAAAGTACATATGGAATTCTTCAAGACTGACACGCATATCGATTTCATGGGCAAGCGCCGGGTCATGGCTGTCGTGCTGGCGTTACTGATCGTCCTCAGCCTGGGGGCACTGTTCGTTCGCGGACTGGTGCTCGGCCTGGACTTTACCGGGGGCACCCTGATCGAGGTCAGCTACGCTGACCCGGTGGAGCTGGCGGACATCCGGGAGGCCCTGTCAAAGGGCGGCTTCAACGATGCGCTGGTGCAGCATTTCGGCTCGCCGCGCGATGTCATGGTCAGACTGGCCCCGCAGGGCGGCGAGGACAACGCGAACCTCAGCAACCGGGTCCTGGACATGCTGCAGCAGTCCAGTTCCGGCAAGGTGGACATGCGCCGGGTCGAGCACGTGGGCGCGCAGGTCGGCGAGGAGCTTACCGAACAGGGCGGTCTGGCCATGCTGTTCGCGCTGATCGGCATCCTGATCTACGTGGCGATGCGTTTCGAGTGGCGTTTTGCGCTGGGTGCCGTGCTCGCCACCGTGCATGACACGGTATTCACGCTGGGTGTTTTCGCGCTGTTCGGAATCGAGTTCGACCTGACGGTGCTGGCGGCGCTGCTCGCCGTCATCGGCTACTCGCTGAACGATACCATCGTGGTGTTCGATCGTATCCGCGAGAACTTTCGCCGCATCCGCACCGGCACGGTGGCAGACGTGATGAACGTGTCGATCAACCAGACCCTGTCACGCACCATCATGACCAGCGGCACGACCATGATGGTCGTGGTGGCCCTGTTCGTCTTCGGCGGCCAGGTGATACACGGGTTCGCGCTGGCGCTGATCATCGGAATCATGATCGGCACCGTTTCCTCGATTTATGTCGCCAGCCCGCTGGCCCTGTGGCTGGGCATCAGCCGCGCCAACCTTGCCGTCAGGACACGGGCTGAAAACGAGGCCGATACCGCCCCCTGACCGTGGCAGGGTGCCGGGAGGAAGGCGCCTGCGGCAATAACCGGGTGGACAACGGAGTGGGGGCCCGTTTATTAATATAATTGGCTCTTCCCCGAATAGAGTGGGTAGATTACCGTATGGTGGATGAGAGACAAAGACCTATACGCCCAGATACTGGGCATCAAGAGTCCATGGCAGGTAACCCGTGTTGAACTGAGCGTGTCAGAGGGAGAAGTGACGGTACAGGTAGCGCAGGAGGACGGGGTGAGGTTTAGCTGCCCGACCTGCGGAAAAGAGTCGCCGGGGTATGATTCACGTCCCCGCCGATGGCGACACCTGGATACGTGTCAGTACAAGACGATTCTGGTTGCAGATGTACCCAGGGTGAAGTGTGAAGCGCATGGTGTGGTCACGGTATCAGTGCCATGGGCGGAGCCTGGTTCAGGGTTTACGGCGCTGTTTGAGGCGCTGGTGATTGACTGGTTGAGAGAGGCATCCACGCTGGCGGTTTCTCGCCTGATGAAGCTGAGCTGGAACGCGATAGACGGCATTATGCAGCGTGCTGTTGAGCGGGGGCTGTCTCGCAGAGAAGATACCTGCGTGACGCAGGTAGGCGTTGATGAGACGGCTTTCAGGAAGCGCCATGACTACGTAACGATCGTATCAGACCAGAAGGCTGGCACGGTGCTGCATGTGGGCAGTGATCGCAAGAAAGAAGGTCTCAAGGATTGGTATGGCAGTCTGACGGAAGAGCAGCGGGCGGCGATAGAGAGTGTATCGATGGATATGTGGCCGGCATTTATCAATGCCACACTGGAAAGTATTCCGGGAGCAGAAGAGAAAATTGCCTTCGATAAATTTCATGTGGCCAAGTACCTTGGCGAGGCTGTTGACAAGGTGCGTCGCCAGGAGCACAAGGCATTGATGGCCGAAGGCTATGAGGATCTGAAAGGCAGCAAATACGACTGGCTTTACAACCCGGAGAACATGACGCGCGAACAGCAGATGCGGTTCAAGGCGCTGCGAGAGAGCACCCTGAAGACGGCCCGTGCCTGGGCGATCAAAGAGTTGGCGATGTCGCTCTGGCACTATGTCAGCAAGACCTGGGCCCGAAAAGGCTGGGAGCAGTGGTTATCCTGGGCAGTACGCAGTCGCCTGAACCCAATCAAGGAGGTTGCCAAAACCATCAAAGAGCACCTGTGGGGGGTATTGAACGCGATTGCTCTGAAGGTAAGTAATGGTCCGGCGGAAGGCATCAATAGCCGGATAAAGACCATCAAGGTACGCTGCAGAGGTTTCCGCAACAAGAAGCGGTTTGCCAATGATATCTACTTTCACCTCGGAGGATTGGATCTTTATCCTGAGGGAGTGAGATGAATGTTACCCACTCGACCAGGGGAAGGGCCATATAATTAAAGGTGGAGCCTCCCGGAGGGTCCACGCCGGCACGGGAGCAATTCCATGAAAAATATCATTCATGCTGCTGCACTACTGGCCCTCCTCGCAGGCATCGTCCCTGAAGTCACTGCCGAGCCGCCACCCGCCTATGAGGGCAGAAGGCTGTATGTTTCCTACTGCCAGTTATGTCACGGTACCGGTGGCAAGGGCGACGGACCGCTCGCACGGAAGATGCAGATCAGTCCGGCGGACCTGACGACCACCGTCCGCTCCCGGAGTGACACCATCCTCAGGAAGATCATCACCGGAGAGGGCCGGCAGACCATAACGGGCCGTGATCGCCACAACCTGCTGAGCGCCGCCATGCCCGAATGGAAGGACATTTTCAGCGACGCCCAGATCGATTCCCTGATTGCCTACCTCCGCTTCCTGGGCAGTTCCAGACACGAGCTGATGGGGGACCCCGAGGTCGGACTGCAGCTCTACGGGAAGTACTGCCAGGTGTGCCACGGTGTGGAAGGCGAGGGCGACGGCATCATGACGAAGCTCATGGGGATTTCGCCGATGGATCACACCAACCCCAACGTGACCAACCGCCTCGACAACGAGGAACTGGCCCTCAGCATCCTGGACGGCAAGGGCACATATATGCCGGCCTGGCGCGGCATCCTCAGCCAGGCGGATGTCGAGGCACTGGTGAGCTACATTCGACTGCTGTCGCAGTGACCCGCTGACGCGGCCGGTCCCGGGGGGCGGCAGGCATGCAGCAGGCCATGTGCCCGAGGGGCGGCCCGCAGCGCCGGAAATGGCATGAAACCGCGGATTCCTCGCTGCTCCATCCGGGCTACGGCCTGTTCACTTTTACTTCCAACTTTTCACTTTGTCAGGCGCCATCCCCGGATTCCGCTTTGCTCCATCCGGTCTACAAGGCGGCATCGGGCTGCTGTCGCAGTGTCACGATGCCGCTGCAGCCGTCAGTGCAGGCGGTCTTTGCCGGACAGGAAGCGTTGCCGCTCCTGCTCCGAGGGGATCTCATCGGCCAGCAGCTGGTAGAGCTGGTCGAGGCTGCTGCTTCTGCGCATGGCGCGCTTCACCAGGACGCCGGCCATGGGGCCGATGATCAGTGCCAGCTGCTCCTGGACTACCCGCAGTATCCGCTCGTCCAGGTCGTCTCCCGACTGTGGCGCCGCGGTGTCATCACCGGATCCTGTATCGCCGGCTACAAGACCGGTTTCCCCCTGCGCCTGGTGTGCACGAACCTCGTAGACATCGTACTGGCGCACGTGCTTGTCGTTGTGCACACCGATGTAGGTAAACAACTTCGGATTTTCCTGCGACAGGCAGCTGATCACGTCGTAGTAGGTGCGTGACACCAGCAGCTGGTTCGGCTGTGCGAAGCTCATGATCCGCTGGGCGGCATTGATCCCGTCGCCGATGGTGTTGCGCTGGCCATTGATGTCCTCGAGGATCTTGACCGGGCCGAGGTTGATACCCATGCGCACGCTGTAGCAGGTCTCGCAGATTGCCCTGACGTCGACAAAGGCATCGCGCAGGCCGACGGCGACATAGAGCACGTCCTCGGGGGCGCCCAGGTAGCACACAGCGAGGCCGTCCCCGGTATCGAGCTTGATGCAATCCTCGTTGGGAAGACTGCGCAGGGCGTCGCTCACCAGGGTGCTGAAACTCTGCTTGATCATCATCTGGAAATCCACGGGATGCTTCGAGTACCCGACGATATCCATGAACAGCACCGTGCACAGCCAGGTGCGATTGTTGCGCGGCATCCCTGTTTTTTTCTGTTCTTCCGTCATGTCTCATTCACCCAGCATCTGCATCGCCTTTTCCAGGCTGCGGCGCATGCGGTTGAAGGACCGGTTCAGATCCGCGATCTCGTCCTTGCCGCTCACCCTGAACTCTGGCACGTCCATGTGCCCGGTACTGATATCGTCTGCGGCATGTGCCATTTCCCGTACCCGTTTCACCACGATCTGGCTGAGCATGATATTGATCACGATGAATATCACCGCGAATATCGCGATCAGCGAGACCATGAAAATCACGAACTCCTGCCGCGCCTTGGCCAGCGGCACCGACAGCGGCACGCTGACGACCTGGGCGCCCACGACCTCGTCCAGCTGCCAGCCGAAACCGTTATTGCTGCCGTACAGCTTGATCATGGTTTCGGGCGCGGCATCGATCGTGCTGTGACAGGTCAGGCAGTTCTTGTTGGAGATCCTGATCGGGCGGGCATAGTAGAGGGATTGCCCCAGCGGGGTTACCCGCTCGCCGCTGATTTCCGTGGTCTCGGGGTCATCCCTGAAAATCCGGATGATATCGGTCTCCCAGTCGGTGGCATGGTCGCGCGGATTGGTGGGATTCAGCGCCGCCTCCTTGTAGGTATATTCCGGGTGCATCTCCCTGACGGTCTCGAAGTTCTGGGTGGCGGCGTAGGAAGGCACCGACTGGGGCAGGAATTCGCGCTTCATCTGCAGCGTCAGCAGCGGCCGGATCTCCTTGACCGTGTAGCCGCGAATCGCCATGGCCGCCTCCATCATCATGCCGGCCTGGGTAAGCACTTCCTCACGGGCATGCTTCTGCAGCACCGAATAGGAGATGTAGCCCGCGATCGCGAGGCCGAGTGAAAACACGGCGAACAGTACGAGATTGAACTTGGTGGTCAGTCGCATTGTTTGCCCCCGGATGCGAAACCTGGTTTATGACGGTTGCCTGTTGCCGCAGGCCTGGTAGTCGTTATACGCGCGGGTAAACCCGATCAGGCTGATGCGTGCCGGGTAGCGCTGCGTGGCCGGATAGGTGGGCCAGAAGCGCAGGTACATCGTCACCGCGCGGCCGTGTATAAACTGGTCGATCACGGTCTCCATGCCGGTGCTGAACAGCACGTCCTTCTCGTCGACCACGGCATCCGCCGGAATGAAGTCCTTGTCATCAACCGCCAGGCCCACGTCGTTAAAGCTGAAGTCGATATTGGACTCCGTTCTGACCCGCAATGTCCCGTCGGCCATACTGAGATGCAGCCGGGTATCCGTGTAGCCGTCGAAGAGGCTGATCTCCTCCGTCTCCAGTACACACCCTGTCCTGCCCGGAGCGGAGTCTGTGACAGTCCAGCCGGCATGCGTTGCAAACGCAACGGCAGACAGCACGGCAAAGACCAGCGCCCTGCGCCACATGTTGTCCAGCGGAATCACCCCCGACAAATCCCTGCCCCCCTCCAGCGTCCCGGCGTAATCTTATTCTGATTCAAGTCTAGCATACGGTTTGCTGCGGGCGCGCCGCAATGCCCGGCCCGGCGGGAAAGCGCTGCAATCAGCGGCAATCGAACCTTGTTCGGCCATCCGGGTCACATCCCGGTGACCGGCTTCCTGCACCACCGGGATGCGGGTATAAGGAAACAGGCGGACCCTGCATATGAACAGAACGAAACATCTATTCCCTGGATGGTGCAGTGGCCTGCTGCTGTTGCTGTCACTCCCGGTGTTTGCCGTGGACCATGCCGTTATCCTCATGTACCACCACTTCGGTGACGATACGCCACCCTCGACCAGCGTCACGCTGGCACAGTTCGATGCCCATCTCGCCTACCTCGCGGACAACGGCTACCGCATCTGGCCACTGGAAAAAATCGTTGCCCACCTGCGCGAGCGGAAGCCCATGCCAGACAAGGTGGTCGCGATCAGCGTCGATGACGCCTATACCTCGGTCTACCACGAGGCCTGGCCGCGACTGCGCGCGCGCGGCTGGCCGTTCACCGTGTTTGTCGCGACCGACCCGGTCGACCAGGGCCTGCGCGCCATGATGAGCTGGGCGCAAATGCGCGAGATGGCCGCCGCGGGTGCGAGCTTCGCCAATCACAGTCGTGCCCACGAACACCTGGTGCGGCGCAGGCCGGGAGAAACCGGGGCGCAGTGGCGCACGCGCGTGCGCGCGGACCTGCTGCATGCACAGGCGCGCCTGCAGGCGGAACTGGGCAGCGTGCCAGCCCTGTTTGCCTACCCCTACGGCGAATACGACAGCGACCTGCGTACCCTGGTCGGGGAACTGGGTTACAGCGGCTTCGGCCAGCAGTCCGGTCCCGCCAGCCGCTACTCGGACCCGCTGGCGCTGCCGCGCTTCCCGATGGCGGTAGCGTTCGCACAACTCGACGAGGTGCGCGACAAACTGCAGTCCCGGCCGCTGCCGGTGCTGTACGCGGAACCGGACGATCCGGTGCTGTCGCCGGACAACACGCGACCCGTGCTGACAGTGACATTGCAGCCCGGTGGCTACGCCCCGGGTACGCTTGGCTGCTATGTCTCCGGGCAGGGGCGTGTGGCGCCGCACTGGCTGGACGCGAAGCGAACCCGCTTTACGGTGCAGGCAGGGAAACCCCTGGCAGTCGGTCGCAGCCGCTACAACTGCACCGCGCAGGCCACCAGCGGGACTGGCTGGCTGTGGTACAGCCAGCCGTGGATCCTGCGTCACCCGGACGGCAGCTGGTACCGGGAATAGCCCGCGGCGCACTTCAACCCGGAGCATTGCAGGGTTGCAACCGGATAGTATATAAGCATATAATTAAGTTCTAACTAAATGCCTGTACTGATCCGATGCCCGTTCGACGAGGACAATTTCGCGCTATCTGCCTGAATGCCAGTCTGTTTCTGGCGTTCGCCCCGGTGCTGTCGATGCCGGCAGACGCGCTGGCCTGGACCGGCCACCCTGTCGCCCATCCCGCTTATCCATACGGCCCGCCCGGGTCTTACCGGACCCCGGCCATGCCCGCCCGGGCGCGGCCCGCGGCCTGGCAGTACCCG
>Ga0210064_1001299_pt1 | contig 10783 bp, 12 predicted proteins | sample Muzzi_CordC_D2_FD_185531 | JGI IMG/M metagenome (GOLD analysis project Ga0210064, IMG submission 185531) | Wetland microbial communities from San Francisco Bay, California, USA, that impact long-term carbon sequestration - Muzzi_CordC_D2 (SPAdes) | ecosystem: Environmental > Aquatic > Marine >...
CACGGCCATCAGGCGGATGGCTTCCTGGGTCTTCCGATCATGAGTACGTCCGTCTCTTTTCATGATCGGCTGGTGTTCAGCTGGTGCCATTAAGTTCCCTGTTTGTAGACTATATTACTGACTACTGAGTAATTTCCTGGTAAACAAATCGACCGCAGTCACGCACCATCAACGAACACGTCATTTATTACCTGCAACACATTTCCTTCCAACACAGGTATATTCAAACCCGCCTTCCTGCATTATCGCGCGTTCATAGACGTTCCTCAGGTCGATGAAGACGTTGCCCTTCATGACATCCCTGATGCGCTCAAAGTCCAGTCCCCGGTATTCGTTCCACTCCGTCATCAGCACGCAGGCATCTGCTCCCTTGAGCATTTCATAGACGTCATCGAAATACTGCACCTTCTGCGGCAGCAGCTTTTTCGCCTCTTCCATCCCCTGCGGATCGTGCGCATGGACGGTCGCACCCTTGTCGACGAGATTGGGGATAATCGCCAGCGAGGGTGAGTCCCGCATGTCATCCGTTTCCGGCTTGAAGGTCAGGCCGAGCACGGCAATGGTCTTGCCGGCTTCGCTGCCGCCAAGCGCCTCGCGGATCTTTTTCACCATGCGCGCCTTCTGCGCAGCGTTCACCTCAACCGCGGCCTCGACGATGCGGCAGGAAGTGCCATGCTCCTGTGCAATCCGGATCAGCGCGGTGGTGTCCTTGGGGAAGCACGAGCCGCCGTAGCCCGGTCCGGCATGCAGGAATTTGCTGCCGATGCGCTTGTCCATGCCCATGCCTTTGGCAACGGCATGCACGTCGGCGCCCACCTGTTCGCACAGGGTGGATATCTCGTTGATGAAACTGATCTTGGTGGCAAGGAAGGCGTTGGAGGCATACTTCACCAGTTCGGCGCTTTCCCGGCCGGTTACCATGATGGGAGCTTCTATCAGGTTGATGGGGCGGTACAGTTCGCGCAGCAGTTTCTCGGCGCGCTCGCTCTCCACACCCAGCACGACGCGGTCCGGGCGCATGAAGTCGCCGATGGCCGCACCCTCGCGCAGGAACTCCGGGTTGGAGGCCACGTCAAAATCCGCGTCCGGATTTTCCTCGCGGATGATGCGTTCCACCTGGCGCGCGGTACCCACCGGCACGGTAGACTTGTCGACAATCACCGTGTAGCCGTTCAGGTGCCGGGCGACCTGCCTGGCAGCCTCGTACACGTACACCAGGTCCGCATGGCCGTCGCCGCGCCGCGTCGGCGTGCCGACGGCGATAAACACCAGGTCTGCCTCGCTGACGGCCGGATCGTAATCGGTCGTGAAGTGCAGGCGCCCGGCTTTTACGTTGCGCTCTACCAGGTCATCCAGGCCCGGTTCATAGATCGGCATCTTGCCGGCCTTGAGGTTGTCGATCTTGGTACTGTCAACGTCGATACAGGTGACGTTGGCACCGAATTCTGCAAAGCAGGCGCCTGATACCAGGCCAACATAGCCGGAGCCGATCATTACTACGTTCATAGTGTGGTTACCGCATTCAAGTTAAAAGTGAAAAGTTATCAGTGAAACGTGAATCGAAAACAGTTAATGGCCACGGAATCCGCGGAAGGACACGGAAAAATTAAAAACAAGTACATAATCCAGTACTTATACCCCCCTCCAATAGAGAGCATATGGAACTGTGGTTCAGTATTAATTCATGTGTTTCTGTGGCGAACAACAGTGATCAAGCGCGACCGCAAGACGCTCCTGCATGAACGCGTCTGAACGGATGTCATCAGTGTCCAGACAGCCTTCGTGTAGCAGGTGGCGCATTTTATAACCAATCAATGAACTGCAGCTTGGGGATTCGCTTGAACTCTTTTGTATTACTTGTAACAAGTATCCCCTGCTTACTAACGGCAGTGCCAGCAATCATTACATCATAGGGTCCTATTGGCGTTCCGTTCTTTTCCAAAGCAGCACGAATCATCGCAGAAGCTCTTGCTTCTTCACTCCCGAAGTTCAACACTTCCACCAAAGCACATAACTCTTCCAGTTGTTTTGTCCTTTTTCTGGGGGAAGTAGATCTGGCAATGCCATATTCAAGCTCATACAACACTACAGCGGGTATTCCGATATCTTTGGGTGATACTGCCAACAAGTTATCTGCAACCTTCCCTATACCCTTAAAAAAATATATTAATGTGTTCGTATCAAGGATATACACTAAAGCTCCTCTCGTTCGACATCCACACCAAGATTTGCTCTGCCCTCTTCAGCCAGCGGCATGTCTTTCCAGGCACCAGCAAGATGAGTGATTGATTCAGGCCATTCAGTTGCCACTTTTGCCTTGATCAAGCTTGCTATCCACTTGCTCTTTGACAGATGTTCAGCCTTTGCTGCCGCTGACATCTTTTCCTCAATTTCATCTTCCAGGTAAATTGTCACTTGCCCCATAACTCATACCTCGACCAGATACATATATGTGTGATTATATGTGTCATGACGGGAATATCAATGGCCTGTGTTGCGGTATCAGCAAGAATGGTGAGGGCTGCACACCCGGCAGGCATACGTTGCGCACATTTCTACGGCTATTTTTGATGTAAATCAGGAGCCTGATTATTTGATGGCCACGGAATCCACGAAAGGGCACGGACAAATTGACTACAAAACCACTGCTGCTCCATCACCATCCAACCAGGCGGTGCAATCTACGGATGATCTCATTCAGTTCTTCAATTTCGAGCTTTGCCAAACGATCTGTTTGCAGGCGGCGAATCGAAATTGCACGACAGTGTTCTACCAGGGCATAGCTTTGCACTTTAAGGTTGTCGCGCGCCGGCAAGGAAAGATGCAATGCCTGGTAATCCGGATCGGAGCGGCCACTTAATGGACAAACAAAAACATGCGGGGGGCTCACATCCAGCAGAAACTGATCGGTTAGTACAACTACCGGCCCGAGCTTGCCGACCTCAGCACCCTTTGCCGGATCAAGGCGAGCAAGATACACCCCGCCCCGAGTCAATCGCGCTAGCCCTGCCACCAGTTGTCCGGCTCGCCTGGCCCCCCCTCCATCATTCCCTGGTCCAGAACTGCACTGTCGCGATCATACTCAGGGTCTTCACGCATGGCCTCAAGGGCCTTTGCCATATCCTCCCGTTCCAGGCGCTTGCTTATATCAGCCAGCTCATGCTCAAGGGCAACACGAATCAGCTCTGTTCTGGAAATACCCATCTTCTCGGCGGCCTTTGTGCTTTGCCGAGCCAGTTCATCCGGCAGCTTGAGAGATATTGCTGTCATTGCATCACCCTGATTGCTACATATAAATGATGATATCTCATTATATATGTATTTTTATATTCAGCATCAAGCCGCTCGATAAAATTCACTATAATTCAGATGGCTACATATCAAGCGTTTCAATCAGAAAAGATTGATAACCGTGGAATCCAGGCAAGAACACGGAATTATTAAAACCCCTCTCATCCCTTGGAAGCTGGAGCACCCTAAAGGGCATAAATACCCCAGTGGGCACAAGCGCCTTATAGGCGCGAATCGCGGCTGCAAGCCGCTCCTACAGCAAGCATTTTTGCAATGATCGGGGCAAGGACGTTCTGAACAAGTCCCAGCCCGTCATTCCTGCGTGATCCGGACAAAGGCGCAGGGTGCGTTGTTGCGAGTCATCCAGAAAAATCAACAGGCTGGACCCCGGCATTCGCCGGGGTGACGAGGTGTTCAGGATTTCCTTTATAAACATCCGACCAGATGGAACAGTTGGCGGGGCAAAATTTATTCAGCGTTACCTTAGGCAACTTTCTCAATATTTCTAGTTGGCCGGATTGTCTTGATTTCTTTCGCTTCTGTCTTCTCTTTGCCTCATACATCATCCAGGGAGGGTATGAAAAAATTTCGCTCCCCTGTCTGGCGTAACCCGTAATCCAGAAATATTAACAGACGCCTTATGTCCGTCCTTTCCACATTTTTGGATTTCGACGAGCATGAAGTACCGCTAAAACAGAAATATAATCCTTGCTCTCTACGAAAAATATACCGAATGGGAACCGATGAATTAACACTCTGCGAACATCTTTATGAACGATTCAATATATATGTGGTTTACGTGATGCACGTGACAACGCTTCTTCAACACAAAGAAGGAAATTCTGACCTAACCCTTTTCTTTGAGATTCGTACCATTGATAAGCATCTTCAATATCCAATTCCGCCTCTGGGCGAATAATTACTCGCATTTCATTCATGTACTGGAAATACGATTTCTAACATTTTCCCATGAATCTCCAGCTTCAGGATCAATCGAATAACGGGTTAAACGGACATCAAGCTCTCTTTTCTGATCTTCTGTTAATGGGAATAGCTGTTCATCAGAAGCCACGCTATCCCACAATTCTTCAGCTAACAGTATTTTTTCAGATGGGGTAAGCTCATGTAAATTCATGATATATTCCAGCTCCATACGACGGTTATTGCTATTTTAGCGGATCCTTGATTCAGATACTAAAGGTTATCACCGGCACCTTAATAGCGAGCGTGAGAGGATGGACATGATGTGCCTGAAGCCGTAATACGGCGTCGATTCCACTCACGGAAACTGCCTTTGCGTAATCCCCACAGGCTCAAGAAACTCCTCCAGCAGCATATCCCCTGGGTGGGTTGGCTCTCTATGTGTCGGGATGCTTACCATACCTCACTTCTAATGATAATCAGTTACTTCAACGTTGGTACGTTTCTGTAACTGATCTGATCCAGGGCGCCAGATGCGCAAGGTCGCAGTTGTTCGATGCGAACAACTGCATCAGAAATGCATGCGCCGTCCCGGGTTCAACAACGATTTTGTAGCCGTTCAGACGCAGAAAGACATCCACTGAAAAGAAAGCCACGCGCTTGTTACCATCGACGAAGGGATGATTATTAATCAGTGATTCGAATAAAGCGGCGGCCATGTCGATCAGGTCAGGGTAGTAACCTGTTTTGGGTCTGTAGAGCGCACTTTCCAAAAGACCCCGGTCGCGAATACCCTGCGCACCGCCAAAGCGATCAATCAGTACAGCGTGGATTTCCAGCACCTCATCGAGACTCAGGAACTGGACAGGATTACCTGGCAAGCAATTGTCCCAGCTCGTCGTTCTCGTTCATGGAATCTGCAAGGTGATCAAGCACAGCTGGCCGGATGCGCCGCCGTTGCAGGTAGTCACTGATTGCCTCGGTGAGCAGGCCCGAAACATTTTGATGCGACTCTTTCGCCAGCATCCTGAGTTCTTCCCAGACCTGTGCTTCAACCTTGGAACTGATCTTGATTGTGGCCATGCAGGCAGTTTAGTTGACATGTCATGATACGTCAATCTTCTTTCATCCTCTCTATCCTTTCAAGGAAAATCGCCGCCGGACTCTGGGTCTGTTGCTGCTGCATGCCGACAAGCAGTATCAGATGCGGGAGATCGCCCGGCTGACAAGTACTGTCTCAGGTACCTTACCTAAAGAGTTGGCTCGTCTGGCTGACGCAGGCCTGTTGTTGAAAGAGACTGCGGGTAATCAGCTGTTCTATGGAGCGAATCGCAATTGCCCGATTTTTGATGAACTGGCAAGTATTCTCCGCAAGGCGTCCGGCTTGACCCTTTAGAATGATGGCCTTTGACGCCATATATAATTATGGTATATAGAACCATATGAACACAAGGAAGCTGTTCTATCACAAGGAAACCCGTGGCGATGTGATCCTGGAAATGGTGATCTGGCAATTACCTGAAAAATCCATCGAAAGGCCACATCAACTTAAATACCGATTCTTTTGCGGTACTGCAGAAACCTGTTTTGTACGCTACGACAATGAAACAGGGAAAGGCGATCATCGCCATTATGGCGAGCAGGAAGCGCATTATTATTTCCAGTCTATCGAGAGACTGGTTGAAGATTTCCGTAACGACTGCATTCGGCTGGCAGATTGGGAGTGGTAACGATGAAACGCATTGAAATTGAGATCATGCGCTCGAGCAATGCATTAAACGCTGCCATAGAAATTTGGCACAAATCCGAAACCGGCAAGCCTGTCACGCCGCGTATATCCTTCGGCAGCATCAAAGACCTGTTTTCAGCTATCACAGAGAAGCGCCTTGAACTTCTGCGCTACGTGGCGGAACAGAAGGAGGTATTGAATATACGGCAGTTGGCCCAGGCACTGGGTAGAGACTATAAAAATGTCCATACCGATGTCGGTGGGCTGGAAGAACTCGGCTTGATACAGAAGGATGAAAAAGGCGTGTTAACCGTTCCCTATGACGAGATTGTCATTCATGCCGGGCTCACGGAAGCCGCTTGACCACACGAGAATGCTGCAACAAAACCGTGTTCTGCCCAAGCTCCCCGTACAGCTGTTCATTTAGGGAGTAACTTGTTCAAGTTCTCCTTAATATTCCGTGTCCTTCCGTGGATTCCGTGGCCATTTTCTCTGTCAATCGCGGCTGCTACAGGGCCTCGTCTGAACGGGTATCGTCGTCGAGGTCGAGATACCCCTCTCGCAGCAGGTACAGCATGATCTCCTGTACCGCCTGCATCGGGCTCTTGCCGGTGGTATCCACGCGGATCTCCGGATTCTGCGGCACCTCGTAGGGGTCGCTGATACCGGTGAATTCCGGGATGATACCCTGGCGCGCCTTGGCATAGAGGCCCTTGCGGTCACGGCTTTCGCACACCTCCAGCGGCGTGGCCACGTGGATCTCTATATAGGCCCCGTACTGTTCTATGTTTTCCCGGACGTCACGGCGCATTGCAGTATAGGGGGCAATCGGCGCACAGATCGCAATGCCGCCGTTCTTGGTGATCTCGCCGGCGACAAAGCCAATGCGGCGTACGTTGATGTTGCGGTGCTCCCTGGAGAAGCCCAGCTCGCTGGAGAGGTTGAGGCGCACGATATCCCCGTCCAGCAGGGTAACCGGGCGGCGTCCTTCCTCGATAAACTTGGCGTACAGGATCTTGGCCAGCGTTGACTTGCCGGACCCCGAAAGGCCGGTGAAAAACAGCGTGAGCCCCATCTTGCCACGCGGAGGGTAGGCCTTGCGCAGCGCCGCCAGCACATCCGGGTAGGAGAACCAGCGCGGCACCTCGATATTGTGCTCCAGGTGGTGCTTCAGATCCCTCTCGGTAAAGCAGATGCCTTCCTCGCCCTGCTTTTCAACCCGCTCGCCGGGCAGGAATGCCTCGGCAGCCGGCATGTAGACCATCTCCCGCACCGGGACCATTTTGATCGCCAGTTCTTCCTGGTATTGCTCCATCATCTTCTGTGCCGCGTAACGCGGATAGTAGCGCTGGTTGCCTTCCCGCACACCGGGCGGTGAGGCGTGATCGGGGCCGACGATCATGTGCGAGCAGCCGTAGTTCTGGCGGATGATGGCGTTCAGCAGGACTTCGCGCGGACCCGCCATGCGCACCGCGGATGGCAACAGTGACAGCACGGCCATGCTATGCGGATAGTGGTGCTGAATCGCCTGGTAGCACTTTACGCGCGCGTAGTAGTGCAGGTCGCCCGGCTTGGTCATGCCGACCGACGGGTGCAGCAGGATATTGGCCTGTGCCTCCTTGGCGGCCTGCAGGGTGATCTCGCGGTGCAGGCGGTGCATCGGCTTGCAGGTGTGAAAACCGATCACGTTCTGCCAGCCCATCTTCAGGAACAGATGCCGCAGCTCTTCCGGGGTATCCCGCAGGGTTTCGAAATCATTGTGGACCGGCAGTTGCACACCCGTAACCTCGCCGCCGAGGTAGGTCGCATGGACCTGTTCCATGAGGTAGCGCACCCCGGGGTGGTCCGTCGAGGTCGTGCCGTAAATCTCCTGTGCCTCGCGCTGCTTGTCCGGCTGCCAGATGTCAGACACCGTCAGGACCGCCAGCATGAAACCCTCGCCGTCGCGCAACGCCAGTTGTTGCCCGGGTGCAACCTTGTTTGCCTGCGCGTCAGGTACGTCCAGCGTGACCGGGATTGACCACAGACTGCCATCCGACAGGTGCATGGACTTGATCACCGAGTCATAGTCTTTCTGAACCATGAACCCGCGCAACGGTGAAAAGCCACCGCACAGCAGCAACTCCAGGTCACAGAGCTGGCGCTGGTTCAGGGTGATTGAGAGAAAATCACCGGACTCGGTCTTGAGCGCTTCCGCCCGGTCTTCGTCAGCAACAAGGTTGCACAGCTTGCCGCCATGCGGCGCAATCAGGTGTTCAGTCATAAATAATGGTCCAGTCAGCCTTTATAGATGCAAGAGTTGTTGTTGCAGAAGCAGCTTGTATCGGCAATCAATGGCGAGCATAAAAACACAAGGCCGCTCCAGTCCGTCCCTGCATCAGATAATTTATCTGAATTTCAGAAAATTGGTCATTGTACCAAGTGCATACCGTCAACTGCAGAAAAAGATTGGGGTAATGGGGGTAATGGTGTCAGGAACCTTTTTCAGCCCAACAAAAAAGAATAAAAAAGGTTCCTGACACCATTACCCCAACTGCCACCGGGCTACATCCGGGATGAATCAGACAACAGCTTTCCGAACCGCTCCAGTCCAGATATGACGTCCGCTCCCAGGTGGACACGCAGCGCGCGGCGCTGGCGCTCCGCCAGCACGGCGAAATCTCCCCGTGCCTGGGCTGCTTCCACGACGCCAAAGGTGTATTTGTGCCCCGGGACCGGCAGGTCGTCCGCTGCATCGCAGGTCAACTGCAAGAACACCCCGCTGTTGGGGCCGCCCTTGTAGGCCTGGCCGGTGGAATGCAGAAACCGGGGACCGAACCCGAGGCAGGTCGCAACCCGGTATTCCCGCAGAATGTCGCCGCGAATCGCCTGGAGCGAGTCGGTATGGGCCGCGTTGCGCTCGATATAGGCCAGCAGGGCCACGTAATCGCCCGGCCGGACCCGTCCCAGGTGAGCCTTGAGTATGTCGCCGACGCTTGCATTGGTGCCGCAGGCCGCCGTCAATTCAGCCGCGTTGCGCGCATCGGTATAGATCGACAACACCCCGTCGCCGGCTACCCGGGTCTCCTCCGGGAAGCTGCCTCCGGACTCGTAGGCCGCCGTCAGCTTGCGGGTCTCGATCTTGCTCGCTTCCACGTCCGGCTGGTCGAATGGATTGACACCGATGACTGCGCCGATCACGGCGGTAGCGATTTCCCAGCGGAACAGCTCCTGGCCGAGATCGTTGATATCCGCCAGCGTGATGCGGATAATCGGGTGTCCGGCCAGTTCCAGCCGCATGACGGCCCGGGCCTGCTCGGGGTCAGCCGGGGCATCCGCGCACAGGTAGACGAATACGCGGTCGTCCCCATAGCCGCCGGGGGCCACCAGGGCCTCGCCGTCAAGCGGTATCACGCCCTTGCCTTGCTTGCCGGTCGACTCCGCGACCAGCTGTTCCAGCCAGGCGCCGATGGATGCCAGTTGCGGCGTTGCGAGCAGGGTCAGCTTGTCGCGCCCGTGATTGGCGGCCACGCCGAGGATACAGCCCAGCACCGCACCCGGGTTGTCACTGATCTGCCCGCCCGGACCGCAGGCCTTGACCATCTCCCGGGTACTTTCTAGAAAGCGTCGGCAGTCCACCCCGAGCACTGCTGCCGGCACCATGCCGAAATTGGACAAGGCGGAAAAACGTCCACCGACATCGGGCCTGCCGCTGAAGATACGCCGGAATTGCTTCTCTGTGGCCTCCTGCTCCAGGTGGGAACCCGGGTCGGTTATCGCCACGAAATGGGCTGCTGACTGCCCGGCGCCCACGGTTTCGACCATGCGCTGGTAGAAATAAGCCATGAGGATATTGGGTTCCAGGGTGCTGCCCGACTTGCTGGCCACAATGAACAGGGTGCGCGGCAAGTCAACGGCGCCCTCGACGGTCCTGACCTGAGCCGGATCAGTCGAATCCAGGACCTCGAGGGCTGGATAGCCTGGGCCGCTGCCGAAACATTCCCGCAATACCTCCGGCGCCATGCTGGAGCCGCCCATGCCGAGCAGGACCACATGCGTAATATCGCTGGCTGCGATCTCCTTCCCGAAGTCCTGCAGCTCGTCAACCTGCGCCAGCGACGCCTCCACGATATCCAGCCACCCCAGCCACTGCGCCTCGTCACCACCACTCCACAGGGCGGCATCGCGGTTCCATAGTCGTGACATTCCGTCATTTTGCTGCCATTCATCCAGTGTCTGCTGCACGGCAGCTGCGAGTTCGGAAGGCAGGGTATAGCTGAGCTGGTTCATCATGATCCTTCTGTTCGGTAATCAGACAGTCCGGCATTGTACCGTCTATGGGAGGTTGCTTAACAGCATGGGGAGGGGATCACGGCGAGGTAGTTGGTAATGCGTAGCCCGGATGCAGCGGAGCGGTATCCGGGGCAATCCCGGATTACGGCCCGGTGGCCTTCATCCAGGCTGCATCGCTGTTCCCCCGTCATCGCGAGCAAAGCGAAGTAATCTCCTGATCCGGCGCGAGTCAGCTGGAGTTTGCTTCGTCGCTTTGCTCCGCGCAATGATCGCCGTTTTAATCCTGGACTCGTTTCTCTCCATATATGGGCGACCGGGCCAAACCCTACCCCAGGTACACCGAGTCAGGAAAGGCGGCCCTTGAAGTCCGCGTAGCCGAATTTTCGCACCACCTGCAGTTCCCCGGACGTCGTCCAGATCGCCAGCGACGGCAGGTTCACCCCGTTGAAGGTCGTGTTCTTCACGAAGGTGTAATGGATCATGTCTTCAAACACGATCCGGTCGCCGACCTGCAGGGGTGCGGCGAAAGAATAGTCCCCGATCACATCACCGGCGAGACAGGTATTGCCG
>Ga0210064_1001302_pt1 | contig 10773 bp, 6 predicted proteins | sample Muzzi_CordC_D2_FD_185531 | JGI IMG/M metagenome (GOLD analysis project Ga0210064, IMG submission 185531) | Wetland microbial communities from San Francisco Bay, California, USA, that impact long-term carbon sequestration - Muzzi_CordC_D2 (SPAdes) | ecosystem: Environmental > Aquatic > Marine >...
GTGAGTTGCCTTTTAACGATTTCTAATATTACCGGTGGCTAAAAGGCGGGAGTCGGCCAGTTACCTGCCGTTCGCTGATCCTTGACCGCGGATTTTTTGCTGGGCCGGCAACGGGCATAACCGGCCAACAGCGGACGTAGAGATTTCCCGAAAGCGGACATTCAAATATTAACCAAAGGACTTCGTTTTTCGCGTGACGCCATGATCGTAACAGACTCTGTTGCCCTACTAAGGGCGACATATAGCAAATTCCGTTTCACTTGCGTTTCCGGGAAGTGGTCCAGGTCACAGGCGAACACGAAGACATACTCTGCCTCAAGACCTTTTGATTTGTGGACAGTGCTTAGTGCTTTCCGTGGAGGTTTCGGATAGGACCGTGAACGCCTTTTCGAGATCTCTGCAAACCCCGTCAACGGATCGTCGTACCCCTTCAATTTGATGAGGTCATCAAGCTCTCTCTGATAATCGATATGTAGCTCAGAAAATCCATCGGCGTTATGGACGATCAACCCTTTGAGATGTTCTGCAGCCTTGGAAAAGCTTATATGGTCTGGCTCTGCGCGAATGAACTCTGCCATTACCTTCAATTGCGGCGGAATTTGTCCTCTTGGGTTATTCGAAGGCGCTCTGATCTCTTGTATAAGCCTATTGCCGTACCTGTTGCTACTAAACCCAACTAACAGACTTTTTAAACAATCAACAAAGGCCGATGCTTTTGTGATTAAATCTCCTTCCTCGTCGTTGAGTGCCTCAATGAATTGCTCCAAGTAATTTCGTGTGTGACCTTCCCATATCGGAAACCTCGGTCGGAATGTTCCCCGAAGGCTTTGGATCGTTGCGTTGGATCCAGCGATTAGAAGTATCTGTTTGTCTTCGTTGAGAAAAGCGTTCAAATCGCGCCAATTCTCAGGCCTCAACTGGTAATTTGTTGGCATTGGTGACCCGTTCTCTGCGAACCTTACATTTACTCCCCTTGGGAGGCGCCCTTTAAGGTCAATTGGCCGCTCGTTCTTTAGGTTTTCCCTTGCGCCCAGTATCCATTCACCTAAATCAGGATTCGTTCTCTCCCATCGGTGGGGTGTTTCAAGCTCCCCAAATTCGGATTCATCTTTCAGCGCATCCCAACGTGCCAACGCGGCCTCAGCTACAGCATTTTGACCTCGTCCTCCAGGGATTATCTGCATTGGATCTCCAAATAACCTTAACAGGGATCCTTGCTTTGCGAGAAGTTGAACGATCTCATCTTGCGCTTCGTTCGAGTCTTGATGTTCATCGCATATAACAACAGGAAACAATTTCGCTAAATGTTTTGCAATCATTGGATTCGAACATAACAGACTTGACACTTTCGTCGCGAGTAACTCATACCCGTATTGCCGGGCCCAAGCGGATACATCCTCTGGCAGTTCAAGCGATAATCGGTACGCTGTGGCAATTTGGTTTGTCAGACTATCGAGAGTCCTGATGTCAATTTTGTCGTGATACTTTTGTGTCCTTTCAGCGATGACTGAACAAGCTGCATGTGTGTGCGTTAGTACCAGTAATCGCCCAGATTTGAGGCTTGCTGCCACGTCAGCCGCATAGTTTGCAGCTTGATGTGTTTTTCCGCATCCTGCTGGTGCTTCAATTACAACAATTGGCGCGTCGGATCGGAGAAGATTGGCAATTTCATCGTCAGTCATAACCTATTTTCTCAACGACCGGTTTTTCTGAAAGAGCCAGGACTGAATTGAAAAACGGCCTAAGCGTTTCCTCTAGTGTCTCCCATTCACTAGAATTTACGAGGTGAACCAATAACTCTCGGCCACCACTCCCATCAGCTCTTTTGAACCAACTCTGCGCGTGTTTCTTCCACGATTTCTTCTCGCTTTTATCTTCGACTTCAGTATTGTCTCCGGTCGCTGCCGCAATTATTATGTCCTTCAGTTGTCTGCCTTGTTCATCCGCTGCTTGTTGAATCTCCTCGAATGACTTTCCTTCAATTCCTAAACGAGTTGCAATGGTCCGCAACCTATTCCCATCCCAGTCTCCATCTTGATCTTTGAACAGATGCTCAAGATAATCATCTGGCATCAAACTCAAGATGTTTGTTTCTATGCATCCTTCCGGCCACTGAAACAACCGCGCTTCCATGGCAGCCTTGAGCTGTGCCCAACGTTCTGGTTTTTTTCCATCATTATCCGCGAATCCTGCGAATTTAATCCCTGACATGTTGAGGCTTTCTAGAAGATCGAGCAATTGATCATCGCCCTGTCCAAGGCTAACCCTAACGCCAGCATCAAGAGGATTGCCGCCAAAAAGCTTCTCTAAAATCTCATTTATGAAGCCGACCTCAGTCTCACCTTCGGCGATGACGGAAACTCTTGAAAGAAAAGTTTCCGGATCGCGCCGTTGGTGTGTCGCGGTCTTCTCTCGATCCAGCGTACCTAAGTTACCCGCCGCATCGATGTACCAAAGCTGTGCACCCTCTGAACACGAGACCGCAACGGGGCTATGTGTCGTAACAAAACTCTGTGATTCGGATTTTAGAAGAGACGAAATCAGTTGACGAAGACGATATGGTTCCAAACCGCGCTCTAGCTCATCAATCGTCGTAATTCGCGCCCCATTGTGTTTTGCTGCAGAGATTTGCAGTGCCGCCATACGGCATGTGCCTGCTCCCCAACTTGTGAGAGGGAGGCTTACATCCCCCTTGTTTGCAAGTAGCCCGATTAATGAACCGATCGAAATTCCCTGGCTGCTCGTTACCCCTAAATCCAATCCCGATGGTAGATGCTCCTTTTGTAAGGAACTATCTAATTGATCGAGAGATATTTTTGCGTCATCGTTTAGAGAATCTTTCAAGGGAATCTGTGAAATGGCATGTCCAATCTTTGATCGCAGGCTGTTATCGGCAATCAGTCTATCTAACGCAGAACCATATACTAGCCTTAGATCACGGTCATTTCGGTCATCATTTGTAAGTTCGACCAAACCGATTTTACGACGCAAGCCGACAGGAAAGTGTTCCCGAGATCCGTCGGGCTGAATAATTTCCCATGACAATTCGTAGTCGCCTGTAGCACTAACCGCGATTTTAAAGACGGGGCTTTGGGCTTCTGGAACCTCGTCCGCCTCAGCGGCTGGGAGAACCGGGTTCTCTCCATCCCATTCCCAAGGCCAGTATATCTTGGTACTAGCCGAAAACTCGAAATCGTCCGACACATAAATCGTGGCTTCTATGCTGAAGCCATCTTCACTCTTCTTGTTCCAGAAATCTGATTCGGTAAGAGAACGGTTGCCACTTGGGCTAAACAGTAAGCCCAAGGCTTCCAGAATTGTAGACTTACCGCAATCGCCTCCACCAAGGATGATGTTCATGCCTTTATAAGGAATCCATTTAAGGTTTTCTATACCCCTGAATCCTTTTATATGCAGCTGCCTGACTTCCACTTTCTTGGCCATTTATCATCTACCTATCATTGTGCTTCGCATCGGCATTTTCCTATATGTAGGTACAGATAACACTTTCTTGTAATAACCCTCAGTGTCCGCTTTGGAGCGTTCAGGAACCCTGACGAGGGTCTGCTAAGGGTCGTTTCTGCTCGTACACTATTCGCTTATATTGGCGAATACGAAACGAGCATTTCCGGCCTGTAACCTGCCGTTCGATTTCCTGCTAGATCCCTGGTGCTGCCCTGGCCGGCAACGGTGAAAAGCGGCCACTTTCGGACCTACACGGACGACCAGCGAAGGGCAACTGTGCAGCATAACGGGACGTTCACATCTTTCCACAAGACTTTGCCTGCTGAGCTGTACCTGCTCTACTTGATATTCACAGATTCTGTTCGGTAGTGACAGACGTCTCCCGATATCACTCCTTGCCGACACCTGTGGACATTCCGGTCAAACGCGCAATGATCAGTGAACTGGCCAAGGCAAAGAGCGCCAGCATCCAGACGATTACGGCGCCGGAGGGCAGGTCTAGCAGCGCCGACAGGACCAACCCCGCGGCATAACCTGCGGTACCGAGCAGATAAGCTGCGAGCAGGGCATATTTCCCGAAGCGGCGTACCGCAAGAGCCGGGATGATCAGGCTGGCGAATACCAGGTAGACCCCGACCAGTTGCACAGAGGCCGTGATCGCCAGCGCAAACAGGATATAGAAAAGTACTGATCGATGCGCAGCCCCAAAGCCGAACCATACGAACAGGATCAGCGTGTACAGCAGGGCGACCGGTACCAGCTGGTTCAGATCCACCCACAGGACCTGTCCTACCAGCAGATCCTTGAGGTGCTCGCCGCCGTGCGGGTTGTTGGCCAGGATCAGGATCGCAGCGCTCGCTGCCAGGACGAAGGATGTACCGATCACGGCTTCCAGAATTTCGGGCCACCGTTGTTCACAGAAATACAGGGCCAGCGCCCCGAGCAGAGCCGCTGAACACGCCGTCAGCTGTATCGTCAGGGCGTTTTCCTCCCACGCCATGGCATGCGCCCATAGCACACCAAGGCCTGCGATCTGGGCGATCGCCAAATCGATGAAGATGATCCCGCGGCGCAGGACCTGCTGCCCCAGGGGCACATGAGTCGATAACACCAGCAGCCCGGCAAGAAAAGCGGGGCCGAGTATGATCAGGTTCAGGCCATCGGTATTCATGGCTGCGCCTCCTGCAGCAATGCGATGCTTGAATCGAACAGGCCGAACAGGTCCGTGGCCTGCGCATTGCCGCCGACGGTGTACGGCAATTCGAGCATCACCGGGCCGGCCTGTTTGCTCAGCCATTCGGAGGCGCGCGCTTCCTCGAACGGCGCGCGGATGACGGCCCTGGCTGGCGTTATCTTCAGGGTCTCACGCAGTTCAGCCAGATGACTGCTGCTGGGGGGGACGCCGGGTTTGGGTTCCAGGGTGCCGATCTGGTTTAAACCGAGCCAGTGATTGAGATAGGTCCAGGAATCGTGATGTACCACGATCGGCATCCGCCTGAGGGGTTCAGCCAGTGTATCCCAGCGTTGCAGGGCGCTCTGCCAGCGCTGGTTGAAATCCTCCAGACGCTGGCGGTAATCCGCGGCATTACCAGGATCGAGTTTGGCCAGGCGTTCGGCGAGTGCCGGTGCGATACGCTCGATATTGTGTGGATCGAGCTGGATGTGTGGATTTCCCCGTGCATGGATATCACCTTCGGCGCGATCCAGGCGCTGCGGCACCCCCAGCATCGGGACGAAATTCGCAGCCTCGAAGTACCCATCGGTTCCTGGCTTGACCCCGGGATTGCCCCCGCGCGCCATCAGCACAGGAAGCCAGCCGGTTTCAAGTTCGGCCCCGGTGCAAACCACAAGATCAGCTCGCCGCATCTGGGCAATCAGGCTGGGCCTCGCCTGGATATAGTGCGGGTCCTGTTGCGCGGTGGTTGCGGTAAAGACCTCGGCGTGATCGCCGGCAAGTTCCGTAACCAGCGACGCCCACTCGGGTTCGCAACTGAATACGCGCATGGCGGCCGGTGCGTTGAGCGGCAGCAGAAGCAGGGCGAATAAAACTGAAAGTACTTGATGTTTCATAGTCTCACCTTGAAATCAAAATTCGTGGGCTCCATGGGCACCGAGGCTCATGATGTATTGCAATGACCACTCATTGTCGGTCTGGTTGATCAGGGATTCATCGTGGTCATACTGCAGGCGCAGGCGACTGAACTCGCTGGGTGACCAGTCCAGCATCATCGTCCAGCGCTGCGGGTGATAGCCGTCATTGTCGAGGCCGGAGGCATTGATGATGGACTGGTTATCCGCAAAACCGCCGAGGCTGGTGACCTTGAGATGGTTGTCCGCACTCAGGCGGTCGTAACGCAGCCCGGCACGCCAGTGCGCCATGAACTGGTACACGCCCTGCATATACCAGCCCCGTTGTTTGCCGTGGTAGTCCATCAGGCCGTTGTTGCCGTCATTTTCGACCGCCATATCGCCCGATTCATCGCGATAGAAATACTCACTCTGGAACTTGAAGTTGCGCTGCGTGGCGTTGCCGTTTGGCGCCCACTTCCAGACGAAATCCCCGACCAGCAGACTGGAGTCGCCGTTGAAGGTGTCGCTGGTATCGCCCGGAACATCGGTCTGGCGATCGTTGGCGTTGACCCACAGCCCGGACAGGCCGGCCTGCCAGGCATTGCTCGCTCCCACGTCGCCGCCGACTTTCGCGAACAGGCTCTGCACGTCGCCAAGCACCTGGCTGGAACTGCCCGCCGGGAAGCTATTACCGGCAAAGGTCTCACCGCCGATCAGGAGATAGGTGTCGGTCGGCGCCACCCAGTCGAGTCGCAGGCCGGTGTCGCCGTACTGTCTGTTGAGAAAGGCCGAGTAGGCCAGCGGTGCGTCATGGAAATCCCAGGCATGTGAATGAAACCGGTTGAGATAGCCGAAGTTGGAATAGAACTTTCCGAAACGCATGCCCAGTCCGGCCGGCAATATCAGAGGATCGACGAAGGCCTCTTCGATGCTGACCTCGGTACCATCATTGGCCTGATCCGCAAAGCTGATGGTCGTCTGGCCATAAAAGTACGGGTCCACACTGGCGGAGGCCGTGACCTCGGTTTCGTCCAGTGTGAGCCCCTCGGCCGCAAGTCCACCCTCCTCGCCCAGCTGGAAGCCCGGCAGGGCGTAGTTGTCGGGGTTTTGGGAATAACTGTTCACCGAGCCCTGCAGGACCACCGACAATGCCGGGTTGAATGCGTTACTGAGGTCCTGCGTTACCGGCATTGCGGCGGCGGGGGACTCCGCGGCAGCGATCGGGGCAGCGGTGCTTGCCCCGGATAGTTCGCTCTGGTTCTGCCGGGCCAGGGCCTCGGCCTGCTCCAGCCTGGTTTCGAGTTCCTTCAGCCGGGTTTCGTACTGCTTCTGCAAGGTTTCCATTTGCTGGCGGATATTCGCCAGCTCGTCGTCCATCGACGCGTGGACGCAGACGGGTAACGACAACGGCAATAACGTGATACAAGCTTTTACGCCTGGATTCATGAGATACCTCCATGCACTGCATACATGCCATGTGCCATGGCATGCGATGTGGACTTTAACTAACGGGTGAAATTACGTGTGCAGTGCGGAGACTGGAGGGGATCGTGCAACCTGCCGCACCGGGGTACGGGAGACAGTGAAGCTTGCAGGCAGGATGCCGGGAGGTTCGATAGTCGCTTCGTCAGTCGCAGGCAGGGAACCTGAGGCAAGTGCGTGATCGAGCCCATGGGATGCCAGACAGATCGTGCATTCCTTGGTATCGGCATGATGCTCGATATCCATCTGGTGCAGCACCAGACTGAACTGGCAGATGACCAGCACCAGGACAAATAAAAGTCTGTAGCGCCTGTAAGGCACGTGTCCGGGAACTGTGGGTCGATTGATCACGAATGGGGAGAATACCCACAGTCCCGTGGAAACGACAACTTTTTCAACGCCATGCTTCGCAGACGAATGCCATTATACGAATTCTACACTGAGGGGGCCGGGTCTGAGCGTGACAAGGGCTGTGAGAAGCAAGCAGATCGATAACCGGGTGAGGATTCTCATTCGTATTCTCTCCTTGAGTCAGATAAAAAAGATCCTGGCGATCAGAATGGCGTATTCCACATAGTGCGCCCAAAACATGACCGGTTGCTCGGTCACACCTCATGTACGCAAATGCCAGACCAGCAGACATTGACCTGCCAGTTTGGGGCAATGGCTGCATATAGCCACGTGAAATTGAAGGTCCGACTTCGGCCAACTTCGGACATACAGCCCGAAAAGAAAACGGCGACCCGAAGGCCGCTGCTGTTGTAATTGTTAGGCTGCTTTTTTGCGTCTGGATATTCCGATCAGTCCCATAATGCCAGTACCGAACAGCCAGGCGGCGGGTGGAACAGGGACCACTGTCCAGCTACCTGGGTTATTCGTGCCCGCGAGCCCAAATTCAACGTCACCAAATTTGTTATATAAGCGTCTCGTGTAGGAACGGGATCGGCCGAACTTACCCTTCCCGCATCTCCGGGGAAGGGCGGGAAGCAGAAAAAGTCACTGTTTACGAAGAGCAGTCCGTACTCACACTCTCGGTTTCTCCCACTACTTGCTAAAAGGTGACCATGCAGGGTCACTTAGATCGGCTGCGACGTCTGGCAGCAACTGTTGGCGTCTACTGCCATCCGAGGATACGATCTCAAGACTTGAACCATTGATGGCGCTGCGCTTGTCGAAGATGATGGCGTTACCTGCTGGCGAAAAACTCAGCGAGTCAGCTCCCATAGTGTGCTCGAATGTGTCGAACTTATCATTCTTCAAGTTCAATATCGCTATTCGTTGAGTCTCGCCAACTCCATGGACGAGCGCTATATTGGTTCCATCCGGAGCGAAAGTTGGTGATCGATTGGAATTACCCTGAAATGTAAGTTGTGTCGCACCCCCACCCATGATCGATATGCGGTAAAGCTGTGTCGAGCCTTTTCGGTCTGATGAAAATACCAGTGACGCACCGTCTGGTGACCAGGTGGGCTCGCTGTCAACGGCTTCGTTATGGGTGAGTCTGCGTAGATGATCTGTTTCAAGATTTAAGCTGTAGATCTCAGGATTACCTTCGTGAGAAAGAGACATAGCGAGATAGTTGCCGTCAGGTGACCATGCAGGATCGGTATTGGTTCCTTCAAAGTCTGCAATTGGCGTTCGCTTGCCCGTAGTAAGCTGATGGATATAGATTACAGGGCGTTTGTCTTCAAAAGAGACGTAAGCGAGCTGAGACCCATCGGGCGACCATGATGGCGATTCAATCGGCTGCCTCGATGACAAAATGGTCTGCGGATTATACCCATCGGAATCCGCCACCTGTAGTGCGTAACTCCGCTGCCCACCCGTCCCGATCGCCTTAACATAGGCGATGTGTGTATTGGAGACCGCTAGTTCGCTTGTCAACGGTACCAAGGGGATCTTTTCCGTTTGGGTGGTTTGCGAAGCTTGGGCATCGTCATGCTGCAAATCGGTGCGTTTTCGAAGACTTGCATGTACTGTAAAGCTTGACCCGGGCTCTAAATTAATCTCTTCCTTATGGGGTTCATAACCCTCTTTCTCTACCCGCACATTGTAATTTCCAGGTACTAATTCCACATCCAGACGCGTACTGCCCATCTCTTGTCCATCGATGTATACGGTGTCGCCTCGGACGTTGGATCGCACGGTAAGCTGTGCTTCCTGTGGCAGGTGCTTCGGTTGAGATGGCATGGCGACGGGCGACTCAGCACCCGTTAGAGTTGACTTCTGGAAATAGAAATCCCCCAGCAGGGAAGATTCCGACCAGGGTATCTGCCGCCCTTCGGTATCTCCACTAACCCCAATCCGCGTTCGCTTGAAAACATCTTCCAAGTCGAGGTTGGCAATTTCTAAGTTAAGCAGTAGGTGCTTGGTGAAAGGGCTGTTACGACCAGTCCCGTCCGCCGCCACTTTTCCTGGGGCTGTCGAATAGGCCAACAGGCTGCCGAGCCGACCTTGAGGTAACTCGAGACGCACAAGACCACGACTCGCTGAGCGCCAGCTACGCTCAATCGGGTTATTGCGACAAGCATCCAGAATAACGATGTTGAGCCGCGCCTCAGCCTCCTCCATGTATTTCAGCACCAAACCCGCGTCCACAGCCGCGTACTCAACGTCCGCTTCGGTTTCGATATCGGCTCCGACAGGAATCAAGTAATTGCGCCCCCGCACCTGAATACCATGACCCGCGTAGTAGAAAAGACCGACACCACCCCGGCGTTGTAGCCGCTTTCGGAATTTCCGCATGGCTTGCATGAGCACACGCTTTTCGACATCGAGCGACAAGACGACCTCAAACCCCAGCCCACGCAGTGCCTCGGCCACATCAGTGGCATCATTGACGGGATTTCTCAAGGGTGCCTCGGGGTAGCTGCCGTTGCCAATCACCAAGGCCGTGCGCGCTGTGGCGGACTTGGCTTGTTCACCCTGAGCGTCATAGACCAAAACCACGCCGCGCTCGGCTGCGCTCGCAAAGGGTACAACCAATAGCGCAAGCGCGAGCCAGCCACACACGGCCAAGAATAGTCTCCCTACCCGGTTGTCCTTTACCACCACCCCGCCCTTCGGGTATCAATCTTAACGTTGATGGGATGACTTCAACTCAAAAGCCAGCCCCCGTATCAATAGACTATTTATTGTGTGTACCACAAGCATATGAGCAGCACATTGATTTCGATCAATCAAGTTTTTCATCTCCTATCATTTCCCTATGCATAAAACTGGATTCATGAAAGATGGCGGAATAACTTGAGCTAAAAGACCGGGTCTCGTTGCTTAACCGTCGTTCAGAGTTTTTGGCTGAATGAGGACTGTGGGTCGACTCCTGCCTATTAGAGAAATGTTATATAAGCGGTTCCTGTAGGACCGAGATCAGGCGTGAACCTGCCGTTCGTGAGAGCGAAAGCCCCATCCTATGCCGTATCCGGGTAGGGGTAAGTTCGGCCAGAAGCAGACGCTCAGAACAAAAAAAGACGGCCCGAAGGCCGCCTGTGAGATGAGCAAACTTTTAAGCCGCTTTCCTGCGTCTGGATAGTCCGATTAGTCCGAGTAGTCCGGAACCGAATAGCCAGATACCAGCAGGTATGGGTGCGTACGCGTAGTTTTCGATGCTTAGCTGCACACCTAACAGACCATCAAACCCGGATGTTGGCGAAATTTCAAAGCTTGCAGTACCCCAGTGGATGGAATGCACATCTGGTTCAGGCAAGCCTGCCGTACCAAACTCAAAGATATCGAACATGTCTACAGGCGCTGGCG
>Ga0210064_1001304_pt1 | contig 10769 bp, 8 predicted proteins | sample Muzzi_CordC_D2_FD_185531 | JGI IMG/M metagenome (GOLD analysis project Ga0210064, IMG submission 185531) | Wetland microbial communities from San Francisco Bay, California, USA, that impact long-term carbon sequestration - Muzzi_CordC_D2 (SPAdes) | ecosystem: Environmental > Aquatic > Marine >...
GATCCAATGCGTGAGATTCGGTTCCCAGACGCCGAAGTAGTAGACGTACTGCTGGAGGATGTCGCGCGTGTCGCAGCGCAGGCGGCAGCCGAAGCGGGTGCAGGCGTCGACCTCGTAACGCTCCCACGCGAGGTAGGGATCGATCACGCGCTCCCACAGGACCTGCTTGCCGACGGCGAGCGGGAAATACCGCACGTAGGAACGCAGCAGCGGTGTCGAGACCGATCGGTACTTCTGTATGGCCTGCGTCTCGTCACCCTCCGGAAAGCCGTCGTGCAGCGGTCATTCCAAGCGGTGAGCGTAACGTCGAGGTTCCGACCGCGGCAAGCATCGGCCGCAGCGGAGCTCACCGGCAAGCGTCGTGCAACTCCGCTTCGAAGACGGTCTGCATTCCGGTGTCGATTCGCCCGCTCGTCGATTCTTCGCAGAAAGCGTGGACTTTGCCGCGAAGGGAGATGAGAATTCTCGGAATGCCCGCACCGCTCCACATCGTCGTGCTCGGAATCATCGGCCGGGATCCCGTCGCCGGTGTCGCGTGGCAGGCCCTGCACTATCTCGAGGGTTTCCGCCGGCTGGGACACGAGGTCTTCTATCTCGAGGATACCGGCGATTGGGCCCCCGACGCGGAAGAGGGCTGCCGACATACGATCCGGTCCATCGCACGACTGATGGACTGGTGCGGGCTCTCGCAGTGCTGGGCCTACCGGGCGGCGGCGGCCGGGAACGCACTGTTCGGGGCGACGGAAGGTCGCTTGCGAGACGTGCTCGGGCGGGCGGACCTGCTGGTGAACGTCACCGCTTCGACGCGGCTGCGCGACGATCATCTGAAGGTGCCGATCCGGATCTATCTGGAGACGGACCCGGGATTGCCGCAGATCGCGATCTCCGACGGCAACGAATCGGTGCGCGAATTCCTCGCCGCCCACACGCACCAGCTCAGCTTCGGCGAGAAGATCGGCGCAGCGGATTGCCGGATCCCGGCGGTCCCCTTCCGCTATCAGTCGACGCGGCAGCCGGTGGTGCTCGATTGGTGGTCCGACGCCGACCTCCCGCCAGTCGCAGCGACCGAGAAACCGGCGGCGTTCACCACCGTCGCCACCTGGCGTGAATCGTCGAAGGACGTTCGTTGGAAGGGTGAGACCCTGACGTGGAGCAAGCACGCACCCTTCCTGCGCTTCATGGATCTGCCTCGGAGAACGTCGACACCGCTGGAGCTCGCGTTGGCCTGTGGTGACGACGAGGTGATCGACGGGCTCCGGTCGCAGGGTTGGCGCACCGTCGACGCGGCGTCGCTTTCACAGGACATCCTCCGCTACCGCGATTATCTCCGCGCGTCCTTCGGGGAGTTCACGGTGGCGAAGGATCAGTACACCCGCCTTCGAAGCGGCTGGTTCAGTGACCGGAGTGCCTGCTACCTCGCCGCCGGGAGGCCCGTCGTCACACAGGAGACCGGCTTCAGCGACATTCTTCCGACGGGCAGCGGGTTGTTCAGCTTCGAAACGCTGGACGATGCGGTCGCAGCCCTGGAGGTCGTTGCGGCCGATCCTGCGGCGCATCGCCGCGCGGCGTCGGAGATCGCCCGCGAGTATTTCTGCGCGGAGAAGGTGCTGGAACGCCTGCTTCGGGATGTGTCGGCGTGAGTCGGAGCGTCTGCCTGTCCGCGAAGACGCTCCACTATCCGGAAGGGGGTGGGCATCTCTGGGTCTACCTCAACTGGGCACTCGGGCTGCGGGCCAACGGCTGCGAGGTGATCTGGCTGGAAGCCCTGCCCCAGCCCCGATCGGTCGACAAGCAGCGAGCCACCGTCGAGAGCCTGAAGCGGAAGCTCGCACCGTTCGGGCTGGCGGATTCCGTGGCGCTGTGCTCCTGGAACGGCGACCCGCTGCCCGCCGAGCTCAGCCGCGGCTGTGTCGACCTGTCGGAGATTCCCGAGGCGGACCTGCTGCTCAACGTCGCCTACGGAATCCCCGCGGAGATCGTCGCCGGGGCCCGCCGAGCGGCGCTGCTCGACATCGACCCCGGTTTGCTCCAGCTGTGGCTGAGCAGGGGGCAGGTCCGGATCGCGCCGCACGATGTCTACTTCTCGATCGGCGAGACCGTCGGTCGCGCCGACGCGAGCTTTCCGGATTGCGGGCTCGCATGGAACTACACGCCTCCCTGCGTCGCGCTGGACGAGTGGCGCGTGACCCCGGTCGTGCCCGGCGCTCCGTTCACCACGGTCACGCATTGGCAGGCGGGCGAATGGATGGAGGAGAACGGCGAGGTCTACGACAACGACAAGAAGGCGGGCTTCCTTCCCTTCCTCGATCTGCCGCGACGAACGGATCATCCGCTGGAGATCGCACTCTGCCACGACCCGGAAGAACGCTCGGAGTGGGAGCTGTTGCAACGGCACGGTTGGCGCACGCGACACGCCTGGGAGGTCAGCAGTACGCCGCAGGAATACCGATCCTACCTGCAGCAATCGCTGGCCGAATTCAGCTGCGTCAAGCCCTCCTGTGTCAAGCTGAACAACGCCTGGATCAGCGACCGCACGATCTGCTATCTGGCGAGCGGTCGCCCCGCCGTCGTGCAACACACCGGAGCCAGCCGCTTTCTTCCCGACCGCGAGGGTTTGCTCCGCTTTCACGACATCGCGGAGGCGATCGAATGCCTCGATCGGGTCGCTGCCGACTACGAAGCGCAGTCACTGGCGGCGCGCGATCTGGCCGAACGATATTTCGATGCCCGCGTCGTGGTGCGCCGTCTGCTGGAGCGGGCGCTTCCGTGAGGCCCGCAGCGGAAAAGCGGGTCGCGGTGCTCGCCTATCACAAGATCGGAGAGCCCCCGGCGGGCGAATATCCGACCTGGAATTACGTGCCGGAGTCCGTCTTCCTCGAGCATCTCGCGCAATTGGCCGAGCGGCGCTGGCGGCTTCTCGATTTCGATGCCTTCCGTCGCGGACTCGCCGCTCCGGAGCTCCTGCCGGAACGGTCGGCGTTGTTGTCCTTCGACGACGGCTACGCGTCGATGCACTCGACGGTGTTGCCGCTGTTGCAGCGCTTCGATCTGTCCGCCGTGCTCTTCGTTCCGACGGCCTACGTGGGCGGGCACAACCGCTTCGACGCGGGGGTCGAGCCCCGCGAGCCGATCTGCGATCGATCCGAACTCGTCGATCTCGAGAGCCGGGGCGTATCGATCCAATCCCACGGCGTCTCGCATCGACCCTTCTCGCAGCTGTCGACGGCCGAGATCCGCGACGAGCTGGTGCGTTCCAAGGCGGCGCTCGAAAGTGCGGTGGGTCACCGCGTCAGCGGGATCGCGTACCCCTACGGCGACCCGGGCCGCGATTCCTCCGCGCTCGACGCGATGCTCGTCGAGGCGGGCTACGAAGTCGCCTTCCTCTACAAGGGCGGAACCTTTTCGCTTCCGGCGGCCGACCGCTTCCGCCTGACGCGAGTCGCCATGGGGCCCGACAGCGATCTCGCAAGCCTGTTGGAGGACGGGTGAGCGACTCGCTTCGCATCGTGGTCGCCGGAATGGTCGGTGCATATCCGGTCGGCGGCGTCGCCTGGGATTATCTCCAGTACGTGATCGGCCTGGCCCGCCTGGGGCACGACGTCTTCTATCACGAGGACACCTGGATCTGGCCCTATCACCCGCTGGAGAACACCCGCAGCGCGGACGGCGGCTATTCGGCGGACTTCATCGGGCGTTTCTTCGAGCGCTACGCGCCCGAGGCGAGGCACCGCTGGCACTATCGACATCTGCACGACGAAAGCTACGGCATGCCGGCTGCGGCCTTCGACCAGGTCGCCCGCTCCGCGGATCTCTTCATCAACGTCAGCGGTGCCTGCATGATTCCCGATGCGCTCGGAGCGAACTGCGTGAAGGTCTTCCTCGACACGGATCCGGGCTACAACCAGATCATGCTGAGCGAACGCTTCGGCTGGTCGGAGAACGTCGAGCGCTGGTGTGCCGGAGTCGCCGCCCACGATCGTTTCTTCACCTACGCCGAGAACATCCATTCGCCGGACTGCCGTGTGCCACGGCTGGATTTCGACTGGTGCACGACCCGGATGCCCGTGGTCACCGATCTGTGGGAAGCGACGTCCACGGACTCCGATCCGGCGGCCTCCTGGACCACGGTGATGAGCTGGAACGAATTCGCAGGACCACTCGTCTATCGGGGGGTCGAATACGGGAGCAAGGATCGGGAGTTCGAGAAGCTGATCGGATTGCCGGCTCGAACGCGATCTCGATTGTGCGTTGCAGTGGGTGGGGCCGCCGCGCCGCGTGATCGTCTCGTCGAAAACGGTTGGGAGGTGGTCGACGGCCCTTCCGCGACCGCGACCCCGGAGGACTACCGCCGCTTCATCGCGGCTTCGCGTGGAGAAATCTCGGCGGCCAAGCACGTCTACGTCGCGTTGCGGACCGGTTGGTTCAGTTGCCGCTCGGCCTGCTATCTGGCGTCCGGGCGCCCGGTCGTGGTGCAGGACACGGGCTTTCCGCCGGAGCTGCCGGTGGGGGAGGGCCTGCTCGCATTCGATTCGGTCGAGGAGGCTGCGACCGCGCTCGACCGGGTGGAATCGGAACCGGCGCGTCACGCCCGTGCCGCTCGCGAGATCGCCGCGTCGTACTTCGACTCGGCGGGAGTGCTGGGTCGTTTCGTCGAGGAGGCCTTTCGACGTGACGCGTAGGCGCGGCCCTGCACGGGGCGGGAGCGGACTTCGAATCATCGTCGCCGGCTACCTGGTTCGCGGGCCGCTCGGTGGCATGGCGTCGTATCACCTCCAATACCTGAGGGGCCTTCTCGATCTGGGGCACGAGGTCTTCTTCATCGAAGACAGCGACGATTATCCCGCCTGCTACGACCCGGTGCAGGATGTCACCGGAACCGACGCTTCCTACGGGCTGCGTTTCGCAACGGCCACCTTTCGACGGGCCGGGCTCGCAGACCGCTGGGCCTATCACGACGCCCACTCCGGACGTTGGCACGGGCCGCGTGCGGAAGATGCCGTCGCACTCTGCAAGAGCAGCGAATTGCTGATCGATATCGGCGGGCTTGCGCCCGAACGTTCCTGGCTGTTCGAGATTCCGGCGCGAGCGCTGGTCGACATCGATCCCGTCTTCACCCAGATTCGACACCTGACCGATCCTGCTGCGCGCCAACGAGCGCGGAACTTCACCGCCTTCTTCACGGTCGCTGAGAACATCGGGCGCGGAGCGGACATTCCCGACGACGGTCTCCCCTGGCGTCCGACCCGCCAACCGATCGTTCTGGACGATTGGCAGCCGAGCGACCCGCCCCCCGACGCGGGATTCTCGACCGTGATGCTGTGGGACAGTTATCCCGCGCGTGAATTCGAGGGACGCCATTACGGCATGAAGTCGGAATCCTTCGAGCCCTTCATCGAGCTTCCGTCGCGCGTGAGCGTCGGGATGGAGCTGGCCGTCGGCAGCGCGTCGGCTCCGATCGACAGGCTTCGCAAGCAGGGTTGGTCGATTCGCGACTCGCGTGAGCCGACCCGCGATCCCTGGAGCTATGCGAAGTACATCTCCGGCTCCCTCGCCGAATTCAGTGTCGCGAAGCAGGCCTACGTGGCGACGCGAAGCGGTTGGTTCAGCGACCGGAGCGCCGCCTACCTGGCCAGCGGGCGCCCCGTTCTGCTGCAGGAGACCGGATTCTCGGATCGGCTGGAAACCGGCCGCGGGCTGCTCGCCTACCGGACTCCCGACCAGGCCGTCGCAGGCATCGAGGAGATACGACGGCAATTCCCGCAGCACATGCGTGCCGCACGTGAGCTGGCCGAAAGCCGTTTCGATTCGAAGCAGATCCTCTCCGAACTCGTCGAGTCCGCGTTGCATCCCGAGCCGCCTTTGCGCGAGGCGGAAGCCTGATGCGGCTCCGGCCGGGGCTGCTGAGCTCGGTCACGGCGGTGGCCGCCACCTTGCTCGTCTTCGCCGCTTTCGAAGCGGCCCTGCGCCTCACGTATCGGATCCGCAACGCGAGCGTGGACGCGGTCGTTCTGCCCTACAACGCCGCCCAGGATTTCGGGCCCATGCCGCCGTGGATGGATGGGATGCGAATCCTCGAGCCCGACGAGGATCTCGTCTGGCGGAACCGAAGCGGCGTCGAGCGGCGCTATCTCGACGTCTACAGTCCGGTGGCACGCGAGTCGGATCGTTCCAGCCTGCTCGGTCGTTTCCTGCCGCGCGTTCCCGATTCGCTCCGGAACAATCCGATCTGGCAGGTCTCGTTGAATTCACACGGCTTTCGCGATCGCGAATTCGATATCTCCAAGGCTCCAGGAACGTTCCGGATCGTCTGCGTCGGAGACTCGTGGACCTTCGGGGCCAATGTCGATCAGGCCGAGGCCTATCCCCAACGCCTGCTGGCGCTGCTCCGGGAGGCGCATCCGGACGCAGGCTTCGAGGTCTTGAATCTGGGAACCATGGCCTATTCATCGCGTCAAGGGCTCGAATTGATGCGTCTGCGCGTGCTCGATCTCTCACCGGATCTCGTCTTGATCGGATTCGGTATGAACGACGCGTCGATTGCGGGCTACCGCGACCGTGACATCGTCGGAATCCACCAGGCGGAGCCGCCGGCGAAGCGAGTGGCGCGCTGGCTCGAGAAGATCGAAGTGTTGAAGCTGCTGCGATACCTGACCCGGGTCGCGAATCGCGAAGCCTGGTCGATCGGCGATTACATGAAGGGGATGGCCGAAGCCTCCGGAAGCCCGGCCGCGTCGTGGTATGGCGGCCGATTCTCGGAAAGTGCCGACTACGACGCGCTCGAGCCCTACACGCGCGTCTCGCCGCGCGACTACGAGGCGAACCTCGAGGCCATGGTGGGATTGGCGGAAGGTTCCGGCGCCGACGTCGTGCTCCTCTACAACGAGTTGTGGAATACGCCCTACCGCGAAGCGGTCCGGCGTGTCGCGGAGCGGGCGGGCCTCGCCTGGATCGACAGTCGATCGCTGATCGTTGCGGAACGCAAGCGGCGCATCCGCCAGCTCGAAGCCGGGCTGGATCTCGCGCCATCGGTCACGGCGCCGTCGCGGGCGCCGCGGGTCGTCGAGGCGATCTTCCGAGTCTACGCCGGGGAGTACGACGTTCCCGATCGCTTGTACGTCGCGAGCCCGCATCCGGCCCTGGGGGGCGGCGCTCCCAACCGGACCGCGCTGTACGACGACGGCACGCACGGCGACGAGCGGGCGGGGGATCGCGTCTGGTCGCTTTCCGTCCGCCTGGAGTCGAACGCGCCGGTCTACTACGTCTACACCAACAGCGGAGCTCCCGGTGAGTGGGACGGCATGGACATTCCGGAAGTTCGCAGCGTGACGATTCCGGAATCCACCGGGGAAAGAGCCCCGCTTCCGCTCGACGTGTTCGGAAAGATGATCCTGCAAGCGGACGGCTGGCACACGAACGGCTCCGGCTACGAGCTGATCGCCCGCGCCGCCTTCGACGCACTGGCGTCCAGCGGGAACTTCCGTCGCCACCTGTCCGGTCGGGAGTCTGGCGCGACGACCTCGTCCCGCTGAACGCGTCGGGGCGAGCCGGCGCTCGTCGCGGCGGTCGATTCGCGTTCGAGCCGCCGCTTCGTCCAACGAGTTGTGTTGCGCAGAATGTACCTGGCACGTGGCTTGCTCGGTCTTCGGGGATGTCGCGCTCCGCACATCGCCGGCCGCCGCACTGTCCGTTCCGGGATTGTGATTCCCACTCCAATCCGGACACTTGGCGCGCCATCAAGAAAGGCTTCTTCTTCCGCCGGGCGAAGCCCAGCCGGATCCAGCGGTACCGCTGTTCACATTGCGAACGCTCGTTCTCCACGCAGACCTTCTCCCCCACCTACTGGCTCAAGCGCCCCGAGCTCCAGCAGCCGCTGCTCCAGCGGGTCCTCGGCTGCTCGGCCTTTCGCCAGATCGCCTGGGAGTTCGGCGTGCAGGCCTCCACGGTCCAGCGCCAGGTCGAGCGTCTCGGCCGCCACTGCCTGCTGGTCCAGCAGCAGCTGCGGCCGCAGGGTCGCCCCGCCGAGACGCTCGTCCTCGACGGCTTCCGAAGCTTCGAGTTCGGGCAGTACTGGCCCTTCGACGTCACCCTGCTGATCGGCCGATCGCACTTCGTCTACGGCTTCCAGGACGCCGAGCTGCGCCGCAGCGGCCGCCTGACGGCCTTCCAACGCCGCAAGCGCGGCCGGCTCGAAGAGCGCCACGGCCGCCCCGACCCCCAGGCCACCCGCAAATCCGTGCAAGCCGTCCTCGCCCGCGAGATCCCGGTCGGGGCGACGGCCGAGCTCGAGACCGACGAGCACCGCGCCTACCCGCAGGCGCTGAAACGCCTCTCCGACCGGCACATCCGGCATCGGACGACCTCCTCGAAGGCGCGGCGGACGCCCCGAAACCCGCTCTTTCCCGCGAATCTCGGCGATCTGTTGATTCGTCACAGCAGCGCGAACCAGAAGCGGGAGACGATCGCGTTTTCGAAACGCCGGCAGGGGGCCTTGTATCGGATCGCGATCTGGGCGGCGGTGCGCAACTACGTGAATCCGACGTCGGTACGGCGAAAGGTGCCGCCCCCGGGCGTGGTGGTGGGCGCCATCCCCAAGGCGTGGACGGTGTCGCAGCTGCTGGGAGAGCGTCGCTTTCCCTGGCGCTTCGAGCTCGGTGGCTGGCTCGCGGACTGCTACTTCGCGCGGATTCCGACCCGGCGCATGGCGCATTGCCGGGAGCATCGACGCACCTACGCGGTCTGAACCCGCGGCGCGCGGCCGGAGCGCGAGAACGCTCCGAAGATCGCGCGCTTCGATCGAGGCAGGCGCAATCTTCGCTACACCACTCAACCGAACTGGAGTCGGTGGTAGCGCGCGTAGACGCCGCCGTTCTCGATCAGCTCGTCGTGGCTGCCGATCTCGGCGATGCGGCCGTCGTCGATCACGACGATGCGGTCGGCGTGGCGCACGGTGGAGAGGCGATGCGCGATCACGAAGGTGGTGCGCCCGCTCACGAGGTTCTCGAGGGCTTCGAGCAGCGAGGCCTCGGTTTCCGCGTCGAGGGCGCTGGTGGGCTCGTCGAGGATCAACACCGGCGCGCCCTTCAGCAGGGCCCGCGCGATCGAGATGCGCTGGCGTTCGCCGCCCGACAGCGTGCCGCCTCGTTCGCCGACCGGCGTGTCGTAGCCCTGCGGCAGCCGCTCGATGAAGTCGTGCGCGTTCGCCGCGACGGCGGCGGCGACGATCTCCTCTTCGCTCGCGTCGGGGCGCCCGTAGGCGATGTTCTCGGCGACGGAGAGGGGCAACAGCAGCGGGTCTTGCAGCACCAGCCCCACCTGCGCCCGGACGCTCGCGAGATCGGCGTGGCGCACGTCGACGCCGTCGATCGACACCCGACCCTGCCAGGGATCGAAGAAGCGGGCGATCAGGGACACCAGCGTGCTCTTGCCCCCTCCGGTGGGTCCCACCAGCGCCACGGTCTCGCCGGGGCGGACCTCGAGGTCGATGGATTCGAGCACCGGTCGACCGGCTTCGTAGCCGAAGGTCACGTCCTGCAGCCGAACCCGTCCCGCCACGCCGTGCGCTCCGGTCGGCAGCGCCGGCGCTCCCGGCTCCGATCTCACTCCGTCCTCCGATTCCAGGATCTCGAAGACGCGCAGGGCACGCGCCTTCGCGGTGAAGTAGCCGGCCGCGACATAGGCCAGCGTCTCCACCGGAGCGTAGAGCGCAGCCAGATAGGCGAGGAATACCAGCAGGGTTCCCACCGTGAAGTGGCCGTCGAGCACGTGGAAGCCGCCCCAACCCATGAGGATCGCGGTCGCCACGGCTCCCACTGCTCCGGTCGCCAGCTTGAAGCGCAGCTGGGAGTCGATCGTTCGCAGATAGGCCCGCAGACTCTTCTGCGACAGCGCCCGAAAGCGCCGGGTTTCGTACTCCTCGCGGCCGAAGGCCTGCACGATCGGCAGGGCCGTCAGTGTCTGCTCCGCCAGCGACAGGATCTCACCCTCGAGTTCTTCGAACTCGTAGGAGCGTTCCGTCAACGGATCGGTGAAGCGTCGGATCGTGAAGGCGAGTGGAAGGACTACGCCTACCGCGACCACGGCCAACGATTGATTCAGCTGCCACATCACGGCGAACATCACGCCGACGCTGGTCAGCGCGGAAAGGGTCGTGAATCCGACTCCGATCACCAGCTCCCGCGCGCACAGCGCATCGGTCATCACGCGGCGAACGAGATCGCCCGTCGGCCGTCGCGTGTGGAAGGACGTCGAGAGGCGTTGGAGGTGATCCAGGAGGTCGGCACTCAGCGCGAAGGTGATGCGGTTTCCGACGTCGTTCTGGAGAACCTTTTCACAGGTGCTGGCGATCCGACCCAGCATGAAGAGCACGACCGTAGCGCCGGACAAGCAGGCGATCTGCGCGGTGATCGTCAGTCCTTCGCTCGCTTCGGTGAGCCAACGGAGCGAGGCCGGTGCCGGCTGACCCGTCAGCACCTGGTCGACCAGCAGCTTCATCGGCCAGGGAGAGAGTGCGGCGAAGCCGACGCCCGCAAGCATGCAGATTCCGAGCGTCATGAAGCTCGTTGCGTGAGGGCGCGCGTAACGGAGGAGTGGTCGCCACCAGGAAGTCATCTGGCTTCCCCGGCGGAGAACTGGCGACGAGACAAGCGCGCGTAGACGCCGCCGTTCTCGATCAGCTCGTCGTGGCTGCCGATCTCGGCGATGCGGCCGTCGTCGATCACGACGATGCGGTCGGCGTGGCGCACGGTGGAGAGGCGATGCGCGATCACGAA
>Ga0210064_1001305_pt1 | contig 10768 bp, 10 predicted proteins | sample Muzzi_CordC_D2_FD_185531 | JGI IMG/M metagenome (GOLD analysis project Ga0210064, IMG submission 185531) | Wetland microbial communities from San Francisco Bay, California, USA, that impact long-term carbon sequestration - Muzzi_CordC_D2 (SPAdes) | ecosystem: Environmental > Aquatic > Marine >...
TATAAAAGAAGTTTATCATCCCAAGGCTGGGTATCGTCAAAGACCGCCATTTTGCGGTCGCCGACCACCACCAGTTTTTGCTCTTTGAACGGATGCAGCCAGGAGACGAAAATATGGGCCCGAATGCCGGATGGAAATTCCATGTGGGTGGTGGTGACGTCGGCAATTTTTTGATGCAGATAGTTGCCGCCGGTTGTCATAATGCTTTCCAGCTCTTCACCGGCCAACGACAGGATCATCGAAATATCGTGGGGTGCAAACGACCACAGAATGTTTTCCTCCCGCCGAATCTTTCCGAGGTTGAGGCGATGGGAATAGATATAGTTGATCCGTCCCAACTCTCCGGCAGTCGCCATTTCCTTCAATCGCACAAACACCGGGTGGTACTGCAGGAGATGGCCCACCATCAGCACCCGGTTTTTCTTTTTGGCCAAATCGATCAGTTCCTGCCCCTCTTCTTCCCGCAGCACCAGAGGCTTCTCGTCATACACATGCTTGCCGGCCAGCAGGCTTTCTCTGGCAATATTGAAATGGGTTTCGGCCGGGGTGGCGACGGCCACCCCCACGATATCAGATCGATTGAGCACATCGGTCAGTGCCAGGCAGGTGTCGATGCCCGCATACTGATCCTTGAAATTCGACAGTATGATTTCATTTTTGTCGGATATCAGCTTTAGCGCATTCAGATTGTAGAAATTACGAATCAGATTCTTGCCCCAGTATCCGCTGCCGATGACCGCCACCGATGGCGGGTTTTTAGAAACTTCAGAGTTCATGGTTTTGGTATTCCTAACGGATTATTTCCAGAACCTTTTAGGAAGATTTAAAGTCCTGAATTTAAAACCTGTAGCAACAACTCACTGAATACACTTGCTTTTTGTGTTTCGGCTTTTGCAACGTTGGTGTTTATTAGGGATCTTTTTCAACCAGCTGTTTGATTTCGATCACAAAATCATGAAAATCTTTTGTACCAGCGCTTAGATTTTGAATAAACACATTATCATCAATCATCAACTCGCCAGTATTGATGCACCAGCATATTTCTGAACTGAATAAACGGTTGAAGCCTTGCCATTAGATTATCAGAAATGATTTGTCTCTCTTTGCTTTTTATAAACACAGAAGTGTAACCGTCGATAACAATATTGTGCTTTTTAGCAAGAATGTGCTGCAGTATACTTGCAATTGCTTCGGCTATTACGATGGTTGAATACTTCAGGCTTTTCAGTACAGTAGGGTTGACGACAATATCAATTTGTTTCTGATGTTTCTGGTGAAGTAAGCGTTCTGCATCAATTGTCTCAGCAGCAATCTCATCTAAATATTTTTGCAGCCGGTCATAATCTAGTTTCACTGAATTCCTCCAAGCGCTCCTGTCGCAGTCGCAATCCCCGAATCATCATAGCTTCATTTTCCATCAGGTATCTTGAAAACTCGTCTATCATATCACTTAGAAACTCCGGATCATCATTCTTAATCAAGATTCCCTCGTTGACAGCTCTTGTTAAAACAGAAACGTCGGCTTCATGATGATCGAAAGAAAGCAGATCGATATGATCCTCGGGAAGGTTCAAATGAAAAGACAGCTTATATATCACATCAAAAAAGGCTGTGCGTTTGTTGGCATGTTTGTTTAGCAATACCAGAATATCCAAGTCATTTACAACGTTTATACCCTGAGCACCGGAGCCGAAAAGGTAGGCGGCAGAAACGTCAGTGCATTTTAGAAGCGCTGCCTTAATATCGGATATTTTTACTTTTTTATTCTTGATCTGGATAATTTGTTTTTTCATTGTTATAGCTAAAGCACAGTCAACGATGTATGGTTCATCTCCAAGTTAGTTGGTGTAATTTGATCCAATCGATAGATATAAGTTTTGATTCAATTATATTTAATAGCCGCCCACTCGCTTTGCTCGTTCGACTGACGCAGACAATATCCGGCCGACGTGGCCGGATATTATTCCCGTTGCCCTTCGGGCAAATCTAAAACCATTCGTTTTATTTCAGCTTTATTCCTTGTGAAATTTACCAGTAAACCAACTTGGATTCCCGTCGCTTTAAGGTAGTTCAATAACTGTACCTGATATTCTTTTATCAATATTCATTTTAAATTATCAATCGCGAAGCGATGCTAACTTTAGTCCGGCCAGGTCGGCCGGGCTAAATGTCTGCGACTGTCTGCGTTTGTCTGCGGCTAATTAATCAAAGATTTTATCGCAAATCACGGCGTGCCACTGTATTTTACTCCAACTTTTTTGGAGATGATCCTTTTTATTATGTCAGATTGACTCATCAGATAAGATTTGAGAATAGACTTTTCATGTATTCATTGCGCCTGGCGGTCTGCCTGGCGTTGATGAGCACGATCTACTAAATCTAAAGATTTTTCCCATGCTATAGAACAAAAAGCTTTGAATTTATCAAGGCTTTCACCGTATTTAACTATTTCCTCATCAGCGTGGGGGATACCGGCTTCAAGCTGGTATTGTACTAAATTATCTATGTATTCTTTGCGCTTTTCTAACGGGATCAGAATCGGGGGATAACCTGATTTTAAAACAGGGATATTGGAAACCAGGCGGGCAATGCGGCCATTGCCGTCGAAAAAAGGATGAATGTTAACAAAGGACACGTGCAACTCTGAATAGGTAATCAGGGCTTCTTCACGTAATTGTTGAACCGCAATTCTTTGATTAAAGGCGCCCAGCCATTTATCCATCAAAGCCGGGGTCTCTTCAGGCGGCGCATATTCAAAGAAATCCTGCTGTTGCGTTTTCTCATTAAAAAAGTAGGTCCCATTCGGCTCTTTTTTCCAACCACCGACTGGTTTGTAGACATCGACAACAACTTGAGTCATGACGGCTTTATGAAGCGCGAAAAGATCCGTATCGTTGATTTCAGCCTTGCCGACCATGGCATAAATTAAATCGATGGCCCGTGCATGACCGACAACTTCCTGGTGATCCTTTAACGGCTTGCCGGAAACGGTTAACCCCTCTTCGATGACAAATTTGGCCTCGCCAAGGGTCAGGGTATTGCCTTCAATGGCCGTTGAGGTATGCGTCCAAAGATCTCGCAGTTGCGCCTTCAAGGCGACTTTTATATCGGAATCGAGGTTTTGGAAAAATTCCACTTTAAATTATCGGATTTGTATGTTGTATTCACCGCGGAGTTCGCTGAGAAAGCTGAGCCTCTTATCTTTGATTTTGATCCCAGCGCACCTTTCGGTAAATCTGCTCCGATCTGATTTTCTCTTTATGATTGTTGGCAAACTCAATCATCTCGGAAATAACTTCGTCGGTTAAATAGTGGGGTTTTAGACCGAGATCCATCAATCCGGTATGTTCCGGATTGTAATAGTGCTCTTCAGCCTCCATACGCGGATTCTCAACGGATGCGATATCAGCTTTAAACCCCATTGATCGGGCAACCTGCTGAACTTTTTGAGCCAATTGATTGACGCTGAAAGTTTCGGTAAACTGGTTGAAAATTCTCAACTCGCCTTTTCGCGCCGGTTTTTCAAGGGAAAGTCGTACACAATTGAGCGTGTCTTTTATATTCAGATACCCTCGAGTCTGCCCTCCTTTGCCGTAAACCGTCAGAGGATATTCAGCGACGGCTTGAACGATGAAACGATTCAGTACCGTACCGAACAGTTCGTCATAATTTAGAAAAGGATACAGCTCCTGATGGCCGTGATTCTCAATAGTAAAAATACCGTAAACGGGCCCTTGCATCAGGTCGGTGACCCGCAGTCCCCAGGTCCGCACATAAAACCACAAAAGGTCAGTGTCCATGATCTTGGTGGTGTGATAGAGGCTGCCGGCTTGTCTCGGGTACAAAAATTTTTGTTGCCGTCCTCTATGTTCAACCTCAAGCCAACCTTCTTCAATATCGATGTTGGGAGTTCCATATTCTCCCATCGTTCCCAGCTTGACGATCTGAGCGTTGGGGCAAAATTGTTGTGTTGCAAAGATCACATGCGCCGTCGTTTCGAGGTTGTTTCGCAGGGTGAGCATGCCTGCCTGCCGGTTTAACATTGAATACGGTGCTGCGGGCTGCTCAGCATAGTGTATAATTCCATCCGGCGGAAACCGGCGAAAAACATCCGCGACAAACTCCCATTTTTTCAAATCACCGATAAAAACTGGTATATGGTAACCGGATATTGATTCCCACAAAGCAGTCCTTTGATGAAGATTGGGAACTTCGATTAACGGCGCAACATTTTCTTCCCGGCACAGTGATCTGCGTAAGTAGTTGTCCACGACGGCCACGCTATGACCATGCGCAGTCAAATGCATCGCCGTTGGCCAGCCTAAATATCCGTCACCGCCTAAAATTAAGACATTCATCGGTGTTCATCCAACAGGTTGTGATCGTAGAGGAATTTGGTCAAATCGTTTTTTGAAAGCGGCAAACGGTTCGCTGAATGATACGGTTTGGCGACCGTATTGCTGACGATATTGGAATACCGGTAATCAACTTTGCGATAAATGCCCCCATAGGCTGGCATAACAACAAAATAGTCTTTTAATTCCCAGGCTCTTCTGATTTCCTCTTCATTCATCAACTCTTCGTATATTTTTTCGCCAGGTTTGTTTCCTATGTTTTTGATTTCAATGTCCGCTGGCGAAAAGCCAAACCGCGAAGCCATTTCGTTGATCATCACCTCTGCCAGGTCTTGAATACGAATAGCCGGCATTTTGGTTATAAAAATCTCACCGCCCACTGCATGATAGGCAGATTCGATGACCAGGCGAATGGCTTCCTTCAGGCTCATAATAAAACGGGTCATGGCCGGATCGGTTAACGTCACCGGACCACCGTGGTGAATTTGCTCCTGAAAAATCGGAATAACCGAACCCCGTGACCCGAGCACATTGCCGAAACGGGTGGACGTAAAGATAGGACCGTCTTCACGGCTGTTGCTGTTGGCGGCTGCCATGAGCCGCTCTCCCATCAGCTTGCTGGCACCCATAACATTGGTCGGGTTGACGGCCTTGTCGGAGCTGGTGAAAATGACGCGTTCAACTTTATTTTCAATTGCGCCGTTAATAATATTTTGAATTCCCAAAATGTTGGTTTGGACAGCTTCGAACGGCGCCCGCTCACAGAGAATGACATGTTTAAATGCCGCTGTATGAAAAACGATGTCCATGTACTTCATTTTGCGTGAAACTTTATCCCGGTCGCGGACATCGGCCAGAAAAAAACTTGCATTTTCAAATTCGGCAAATTCATGCTCCAGAAAAAAAAGCTCGCTCTCATTGTTGTCAATGCCTATAAGCTCACCGACCTTATGGGTTTTTAACAACTGACGAATTAATTCCTTACCGACGGTCCCGCAGGCGCCGGTTACCAGTACTCTTTTCCCATTCAGACCCGAAATCATTTAAATACCACGTTGTCGTTTATTCAAAATTTTATAATTAGTGCGGAAACAGCTTCAAGCGAATAATAACTGGAATCCACGAACAAATTTTCACCGCAGTCGCGAAGATCGAAGAGATTTTTATTCTTTGTCTGATTTCTTGTAAAGAAAATTCAGCCAAAACCATGAGAAGCTATGTTTCATTTATCTAGTTGCCAACTGATAGGTGGGCTTTTTGTTTGGCAGGCAATTTTAGACTTTAGACTTATAGGACCAAAGAGCTGTGATGTAGTTTTCGTTAATCTTCCACCCTTCCATCAGTTGCTATTCATGTGTCACTTATCACTGTCTTTTTCGCTAGCTTTTAAAAATTTGACGACGCCTTGTTCAAAAAGTTTAAAATCTTCGAGATTATCTCGAATTATCTCATAAACTACTTTATTGTCGACTTCCCAATACAGGTGAACCAATCGATTTCGAAATTTCGCCATTTTGACAAGCCGATCGCAAAAAGAGTCATCGATGACACCGATGTTTTTCAGCTGCAAAAAAATATCGGCATAAGTTTCCGGCGTGTCGATTGGTTTATTAAATTGTTCAAGGGAAATCAGCCTGTTGCCTATGTTGAGACAACTTTCTATAGCAAGCTGTAAAAACCGTTCAGAACTAGCTCGAAGAATTGCATCTTTTTTGAAATCCGCATACTTTTTTTCTCTGATATCAGTCAGGAGTAAATAATATTTATTTAGATGTTTCAGGTGCTCTTTTATGCGCTCATCCACTGTAACCGATTCCTTTCAGAAAGGTGTCATCAAAAGCGTCCCTAAAAAACCGGAAATCTAAATATAGTTTAATGGTTTTTTCGATAAAATCTACCAGTTCCATATTACTCGTACAATGTAGGAGTTCCCCGGATTTGATAATACTATGGGAAAAGCGCATGGGAGCATCGTTCATCACAACTAAATCCACTTCATCGGTCTTAAAAACTTTGCTAAATTTACCGATAAGGTCAAGGTGCCTATCAAATCGCTCCTGTTTGTCGAGTTTGCCGGAAAGAAAGATTCCGAAATCTAAATCGCTTAAGGGTTTCAGATCACCGGCTGCCAAACTGCCGAAAGCGTAAAGGGCCACAATATCCCGATCGTTCTTAATTTGTTCGATTAATACCGGGATTCGGTCAGTGATGTCCGCTGGTAACCTATGATCTTCTCTAATCATTTTTACCCCAGGTGATCGTTAAAAAAAATAGGATGGGTTTTTATTTATATTTGGTAGTTTTTAATATGCTACACGTCCAATACTATCGGCAATCTTCTGCTGCTCATCTTTTGTGAGATATGGATGCATGGGGAGACTGAAAATACGCTCCGAGCAATCCTCGCTAGCCGGGAAATCACCAGTTTTATAACCGAGGTAGGAAAATGCGCTCTGCAGATGCAAAGGCTTGGGATAATATATGGCGCTTGGAATTTGGGCCTCTTTTAAATTGTTTTGCAATGCCGTGCGGTGTGTTGAATCTTCAGAGAGAAGCGAATATTGGGCCCAGGCGCTTCTAAAACCATTTGGAATGGCAGGAAGGATGAGATCGGCCCGAGCGCCGAGCAATTCGGTATATCGATCAGCAACCTGTTGGCGCAACTCGATTTCTTCCGGAAATATGTCGAATTTGGCCAGCAGGATTCCCGCCTGAAGTGTATCCAATCGGCCGTTGACCCCGATCCGGACATTGTCGTATTTATGATGCCCTTTGCCATGAACGCGAACGGAATCCATGATTTCACATAATTTATCATCATCGGTAAAACACATGCCCCCGTCTCCGTAGCACCCTAAGGGTTTTGCCGGAAAAAAGGAGGTGCAGGCGATGTTGCCGAAAGCGCAAGCCCGGGTGCCGCTTATTTCGGCACCAAAGGATTGGGCGGCATCCTCGATCACAAACAGCCCTTCCTTTGTGGCGAGCTCATCGATCCGCTCATAATCAGCGGGCAGACCAAACAGATCGACCGGGATGATGCCTTTGGGTTGGAGGACTGAGGACCCGTCTTCGCTTGAGCTTCGCCGCGGCAAGCTGACAGGTGATTCGCTAAAAGTGCAGGGCAAAGGATAAATTGAAGAGTCATTTACTTTGACAGCCTGGATAGCGAGTTCAATTTGGGCCGGATCGATATTAAATGTTTGGGGATCGATATCAACAAAGACCGGTGTCGCGCCAAGCAGGCTGATAACTTCCGCGGTGGCAATAAAGGTAAATGGTGATGTAAAAATTGCATCGCCCGGGCCGACCCCATGGGCCATCAGGGCCATCAGCAAGGCATCGGTACCCGATGCGCAGCCAATGGCATGTTTGACCCCGACATATTGCGCCAGCCGTTCTTCGAGCTGTTTGATTTCCGGCCCCATAATATACTGGCCGTGGTCCAAAATAGTTGCAATATTTGACTCTATCTGGTTCCGGATGCGCTTCTGCTGGGCAGCCAAATCGACGAATTGCATAAATTTAGTCCGTTGTGTGTTGTAAGTAGTCAGTTGTAGACTGAATGGCGTTGGGTCAGAGTATTGTCCTTTTATTCACCACAGATTTTCACTGAATTTCACTGAAATTTATTTACATCCAATATAGTACATTGTTAATTAACCAAATATTCCGTGCTTTTCCGTGTTCTTCCGTGGTGAATTCAGTTTCTGATCTTGACCTGGAATTCCGACTTCCGCATTCCGACTTCTAATTTCCCCTCACCTCATCCTTGATCCGCTTGACATGTCCGCGTCCCAGTCCTTTGACTTCGCAACCGAGCTCAAAGTAACGCCGGATATTTTCATCATTCAAAATCCCGAAGCAGTCGATGATGGCCAGGGGCTTGCCGGCCATTTCGACAATTTTATCGGGTTTAAGGTTCAGATATTCGCGGTGTCGCACGGCAAGAACCAGGGCATCTGCGCCGGTAATTGTATCGGCCAGGCTTGTCACCATCTGCATTTCACTCAGCTTTTCCTGGTTGCGGAAAAATCTGGCCATCGAGTGATCAGGAGACGGATACGTGTCCTGTTTTTCCAGTTCCCACCAGTGCGACACATAGGGATCGTGGGCCACCACCTCGGCCCCCATTTCAGTTAGTTTGCGAACAATGACCTCAGAGCCGCTGTAGCGTGTGTCACCGACATCCTGCCGGTAAGAAGCACCCAGCACCGCGATTTTGCAAGCTGCCACGATTTTGCCCATGTTGCGCAGGGCATCACGCACCAGTTGTGTAGCCCTGAGTCCACGGCTGTCGTTAATATCTATGGAAAGTGGTGTAATTTTAAAAATGTCGTCCTCAAAGCCCATTAACGTGTGATAAGACCACACGCCCAGCCCCCCGTCTTTGGGCAAACAGTACCCGCCGATACCCGGGCCCGGAAAAATGATGTTCGAGTGGGTCGGCCGGATCTTGATGGCCTCTATCACCTTCAGCAGATCAACACCGTTGCGCTCTGAAAATACGCTCCATTCGTCGAGAAATGCCAGGATTGAAGCCCGGTAAGAGTTTTCAATGATTTTACAGGTCTCACTTTCAATCGGACGATCCAGCACGGTTAACGGGTATTGCTCCACGTTAAGTATTTCGCTGAGAAATTTGGTGACACGTTCGCGAGCATCCGCGTTAATCCCGCTGCACACTCGCCAAAAATCTCGAATAGAGGCCACATACTCGCGACCCGGCATCACGCGTTCGAAGGAGTGTGCCAAAAGCGGTTCAACTCCTCTTAAACCTCGTTTCTGGAAGGCTTTCTTGACGATGGGATAGGCAATATATTCGGTGGTGCCCGGTGGCACGGTGGTTTCGATCAAAACCAGGCATTCCGGGTGGATTCTTTCGCTGATAATTTTGAGGCTGTCTTCCAGGGCAGCGATGTCGGCATATCCCTGTCTGACATTACCAAAAGTTTCTTTGTAATAGTCGCATTGAACATCCACCACGACCACGTCCGCCAGTGAAAGCACCTCAAAGGTGTAGGTTGCCGTCAGGGTCTTTTTTTCTTTCACACAGCGTTTGATTAAATGTGCAACCTCGGGGTCCTCGGCTTCCACCGGAGCAATACCACGATTCAAATAGTGAATCTTCCAAAAAGACCGTGTCGAAGGCCGCTGCATGCCGATAACAAATTTGGTCGATTCACCGGAATTTGGATCAGTCGAATCCGCAATCACGCCGGCCATCACCGATCCGACAAACCCAACTCCCATGACAACCACGATTTCCCGTCCTTTTTGGCGCTGTGCATCAACCAATTTTTTGATCGTATTGAACTCTTCAGCGTAATTGTCTTCTGTGGGCAGGGGAAATTGTTCCCCGGCCGGACAAACCGAATAAAGCTTTTCTGATCGTGTCATACTTTCAATGCCTTTAGATGGTGTCATTTAAACAGTGTCATTTTAGTCATTTATTAAGATTTTAGAGGTATTCGATAAACACAGATAGAAGGATAAAATGAATAAAAGCCGTTTATTTTATAGAAATTTACTGTGACCCCTAATTCAATCAAATATCATAGCTCCGCCTGGTGGATTACCCATAAACGGATCCGGTTCGGGATAAATATAATTGCGTCGAGCGTAAGAACACACAATATCTTGTAGTTGAAACAATGGCATTGACCATATTTTGTATTTCAAGTCAAGAAATAATCGCTAAAATGCCTAATTAATTTCGATTACTGAATCAGAGGAAATTCCGCTTTGTGTTATTTTTTGTAAAATGTCTCGCCTTGAGTTGATGGTTGTGATGAATATTCGGTCGTATGAAATGGTTTCGAGCCGAGCCGGATCCGTCACGGGGAATTTCATGAACCTGGTGCCCATTTTGGCATCATCGACAATCGCAACCAGTTGAAGCGACGTTTCCTGCATGGAAATATAGGCAATTTCTGCCAGATCGCCGGCTCCGTAAAAAACAACACGTGTCACGCCCTGTTCTACTAAATCAGTGTAAAGAATTCGCAGTTTTTGACGTGCTTCTTTGTAAAAGTTGTATGAATGCTGGATATATTCATATGTCAGACGGGTTTTCTCGGCAGCACCTTGCGGGGTAAGGATATACTTGATTCTTTTCTTAGGAATCGTTGTTATTTTAACAAATCCCTTTTTGACGAGCCGTTTAATGAACGAATTCACCAGCCCGAGCGATATATTGAGATCCCCGGCCAGGTCTCGCTGGCTGGGAGTCATAGCGTTGTCGACCTTTTCTAGAATCTTTAATGTACGGATGTCTTTGGGATCCATGGGATCAAGAAAGGTAGAAAGTATGTATTAGGTAATGGGTATTAGGTATTGGGTATTGAAGACCGGTACTCGGCTTGCGGCACATGGCTCATGAGTAGGGATATAAGGAGTATAGCTGATAAGCTGGT
>Ga0210064_1001306_pt1 | contig 10765 bp, 10 predicted proteins | sample Muzzi_CordC_D2_FD_185531 | JGI IMG/M metagenome (GOLD analysis project Ga0210064, IMG submission 185531) | Wetland microbial communities from San Francisco Bay, California, USA, that impact long-term carbon sequestration - Muzzi_CordC_D2 (SPAdes) | ecosystem: Environmental > Aquatic > Marine >...
AAGCCCACGAACATTTCTACAAAATCCGATCCGCTCAGGTTGAAAAAGGGCACACCTGATTCCCCGGCCACGGCCCGGGCCAGAAGTGTCTTACCCGTTCCGGGAGGGCCCACCAGCAGAATACCCTTGGGAAGCTTGGCACCCAGCCGGGTATAGCGGTCCGGTTCCTTCAGAAAGGAAACGACCTCTTTGACCTCTTCCACTGCTTCTTCGACACCGGCCACGTCTTCGAAAGTGACTTTTTGAGACGGATCAACCGCATAGATTTTGGCCTTGTTCTTGCCCAGGTTTAAAAAGTTGCCGCCGCTACTACCCATTCGGCGAACAATAAAGCTCCAGAGAAGAAAAAAGAGTCCGAAAGGAATAATCCAGTTGGAAATAAAATGGGAGAGCCAATGGGATTCGATCTTTCCCCGGTAATCGATTCCGTGGCGTTGAAGATCCGGTAGAAGCTTTGGATCTTCCAGAGATACCACTACAAATTGGCGATCACGTTCCTGTTGACGCTTACCTTTCAATTTGTTGAAATTCAGATACCAGGGTGTATGTTTTTGATGGGGTGTAAAATTGAATGGTTCTTCGGAAGCGCCGGGGTCAGTTTTGGGTTTGCCGGCTGCATGAGGCCCTTTCTTCAAGCCGTAGATTCGATCCGGCTCAATGATCACGCTTTGGATCTTGTCCGTCCGGATCAGGTCTCTAAATTTGCTGTAAGGAATTTCCTTGACAGCCGTCCCCGAAAAAAAGATCGTTTCCAGAAACAGTATCAATGTAAAGATCATTAAGTAATAGCCTAGGGAAAATTTTTTTCGATCTTCCATGTTGCCCTCTCTGTAATCTGTATGGGTTTTAAGTCAGAGCGATTTAAGCCTAATGTGCATGATAGGTTTTAATGTCCATAGATTATTGTTCTATCATGCACATAATCCTTTTAATCTGGATCTTAGTTAACCATTACCCGGATATACCCGGTTTGACCGGTTCGGTGATCCAGCACTAAAAATTGAACCCAATGGTGTGGCTTCAGCGATTCAATGAGATTGATAAAACTTTGCACATCACTCACAGGTTGACCGTTGACGGCGAGAATAATATCGTTGACTTCAAATCCAGCCTTTCCCAAAAGTCCGTTGGTCTGCAGCGATTTTATGGCAATCCCGCTTGATCCATGCAATCCATATTTCTGAGCTTCTTTTTCAGTCACTGATCTCACAACCACACCCAACCGCTTGTTCAGAGGGGCCGCCAGTTTTTTGACGGCGTCCTGAAGATCACCGATCTTTATTTTAAAGTCTCGGGATTTTGCTTTTCGCATAACGGTCAGGGTGATTTCCTGTCCGATGGATGTATTGGCCACTTGATTCTGCAGGCTCGATGCATCCGGGATCTCTTTGCCTTGATACGCTGTCACCACGTCGTTTATTTGAAGACCGGCTTCATCTGCCGGGCCTCCTTTAACCACTTCAGCGATGAGGGCACCTTTGGAAACATCGAGCTTCATTGACTTTTGCAGATCCGGTGTTAAGTCCCTGATACTTACTCCCAGCCAGCCGCGTTCCACCTTGCCGTTCTTGATGAGCGCATCGGCGATGTGAACGGCCATGTTGCTCGGAATGGCAAAACCGATCCCTTCGAATCCGCCGGATTCGGATACGATAGCAGCGTTGACCCCAATGACCTTTCCTTGCAGATTCAGCAAAGGACCGCCACTGTTACCCGGATTAATGGCGGCGTCGGTCTGCAAATAGTCCTGGTAACTGCTCGGGTCCAGAATGCCGCGGCGATGTTTAGCGCTGATGATTCCCTGAGTGACGGTCTGATCCAGACCCTGCGGGGCACCAATGGCCACAACCCAGTTGCCGACGTTCATTTCGTCCGAATCGCCAAAAGTCACATAAGGCAGCTTTTCGTCAGCCTTAATCTGGATGACAGCAAGATCTGTCTTTGGATCGGTGCCCACGAGTTTGGCCGGGTAGCGTTGCCCGTCAGCCAGCAGTACCTGGATTTCATTTGCACCGGCGACGACATGATTGTTGGTCAGTATATGTCCCTTGGCGTCCATGATCATGCCGCTTCCCAATCCTTTAAGTTCGCGTTTGAATTTGCGGGGCATGTGATGGGGAACGTCGAAGAAATAGTGAAAGAACGGGTCGTTCTCAAACGGCAGAAACGGGTTGTTAACTTCCTGACGTTGGGTAACCTCAATGTGGGCCACAGCCGGAATCGTTTCCTTGGCAACCTTGGCGATGGCGGTACCCAGATCGACGGCTGACGGGTTGGCAATCGCCGGTATAACGGCCTCCACAATTGGATTCTCGACGGCCGGCGATTTGACATTCTCTGGCGCGCCGGCGGTAGCCGACGGCTTCTGCGTTGCCGTTGAATTGTCAGACGGTGACTGGCATTGTGTCAGTCCCAAAGTTAGCACCACGATGACAAAGAAAAACAAATAACGCATTGTTTGAGTATGTTTGTTAACCATTTTAGCCTCCTAAATTTTTAGATGTGATAAATATAACCCGGATCAATCGAAATTCCGGAACGATCAAGATATCCTGAAGTTTGTATCTTTTCGTTTCAGTTATTATCATTCTAAGCATATTTAAAAAATTCGGTATAAGTCTCCTTCTGATTTTCCTGTAGGAAATTGCGGGAACTTGCTGTCGGTGTGTGTCCTACAACCATCACAGAGACTGCCGTGACCAAATCAAAGACCATCGATGTTTTTAGGCATGAGTGCTTTTGCGTGTCATCAGTCCGGCCAACAATACAGCCAAGATGCCGGTGGTGAAGATGCCGTCAAAGGTTCCGGCACCGCCGATTGAAGCTATGGGCGCTCCTAAACCCTGTATTTTGTAAAGGTTTAGTAGGTCTGCGCCGATCAGTGTTCCGAGTGTGCCGGAGATAAATGCAAGGGCCGGAGCATACTTTCTGGAAAGTGATATTGCCACTGCCGTGGCAGCCACAGGAGGAACCAGAACGGGTACGGCAATACCCACTCCCGGAACCGGATGTGCCAACCAATGAACCACAACCGATACCACAGCCACTCCTATCAATCCGGTATCAAAAAGACGATTTTTAAAAAGCAGATAAATGCTAAGAACGGTCGGAATAACGGCACCACCGACATTAACGGCGATAACGGTTCCGGGCCATTGTGTTACGGTGGGAATGATATACGGAATACCGAAAAAGGTTACTTGGCCCCCGGATCTTACGATTTCCGGAGGCAATTGGTATATAGGGATGTTGACGTAGCTGCCCCAAAAACACATCAACAGCAGCAAAAATACATGGCGTCGATCGATGCCAATGGTCTGGTAAGCATATCCGAGAATGCCCACCTCGATCATTATTATCAGAAAGATAAAAAGAAAAAAAAAGAACCAACAAAAACGGTACCGCCAATGGAAAATAATGCAATATGGTTTTCTCCATCAAATGATCTTGCTTGTTCGTAAATTAATGGGGTGTCGGACCTTCTGTTACCTGGACCAAGTCTTTTGTCCGCAGCCATCTGGCAAATGCCGATCTGACCTGTTCTGCCGTCATTGCCATATAGTGTTGTGCGGCTCGGCTCGGTTCGTCGAGGGGAAGGTCCAGCACGGATCGGTGGATGAATCCCCGGGCAATGCTTCCCAAGCTTGATTCGGTCAGTGGAATTTCCCGCAATAGCATCGCTTTTGCCCGCCGCAACTCGTTGGGGCCAACCGGTTGAGTTTGCATCATTTTCAGATTGTGCTCTACGATGGCGCGTGCTCGAGCAACATTAGACGGGTCACAGGCGTAATTCACCGTGTAATTGGTTCGGGTTTTTCCCGCCTTCAGATCCACTTCCACATGATAAACCAGTCCTGTTCGTTCGCGCAGGTCCCGATACAGACGTGTGGCATAAAATCCGCCGCCCAGGACGTGATTGCCCAGATTTAGTGCATAATAGTCCGGATCAGACCGGGTCAAACCCAGGGTTTCGGCCAGTATGGCCTCATCTTGAATTCGACTATTGTCAGGAATCACTACGGTGTTGGGAACGTTTGGCGGAACCGGAGGAAGGAGAAGATTCGGTTTTGGACCGGTGGCTTTCCAGGAACCAAAATATTTTTTTATGACCGACTCGACTCTTTCGGGTGTCACATTTCCGATCACCACGATAATGGTCTCATCGGGTCGCATAACTTTGGAATGGTAATTTCGGATATCTTCCGGTGTCAATGCGGAGACAGTAACCGGCGTGGCCCAATGCAAGGCCGGATCGTTTCGAGGCAACAAAGCGGTTTTCAGAGCCCGGTGAGTCAGTTCATCGGGGCTTTGTTCTCTGCCTGCGGCTATGGATTTGACCTGGCTTTGGACGATTTTGAATGCGTCATCCGGCAGGGCGGGGTGTAGCAGGTTGTTCACAAGCAACTGCAAGCCCCGATCGAAATGATCTGTCATAACCTGTAAAGAAAAATCTGTTCCCACGGAAACGTCTGCAGCAATCTCATCCAGGGCTTTTTGATAGGCCTTCCGATCCAGTGTCATGGTGCCGTAATCATAGAGTCCGTCCAGAATTTCATCGATGCCTTCCTTACCGGGAGGAATTTGCAAATATGGATTGTTCTTAACATGCCCGTACACGCTCACCGTATGGCTGATGGATTCAGGTTGAACAATCAGCTTAATCCCGTTGGGCAACTCTTTTACCACGGGATTGAGCTTTGAGGGAGGAAGCGACAGCCGCTTCAATGCCCTATTTGCCCATTCCGGTAGCACGACGGTTCCATTCTGGGGCAGTATGACCGTTTCTTTGCCCATGGTGTTTTGAGCGGATGCAGGCTTTCCTGAAGCTTCGGGCGTGAGGACGGCCACCACAGCATGATCCAAATCCAGGTAGTGGCGGGCCACCCGGTTCACATCATCTGCGGATATGCGGGAGATGGCCTTCAGATCATCTTCAGGAGACCGGCGCCTTTCTACCGCCAGTGCCTGGGACCAGACCATGGAAAGTCCAAACACAGAGTTTTTCTGAAATTCGGCGCTTGCCAGTTCCCTTCGCTTTGCCGCTTCCACCAGATCTGCCGGAAACCCGTTTTTCACGTAGTCGACCAAAACGGCACGGAGGTTTTTTTGCACGTCATCGACCTGGCCGTCTTTGGGAAATGCCGCGACGGCATATCCCAAACCGGCCTTGGAAAATATATTCAGATGAAAACCGGTATTAAGTGCTTTTCCTTCTGTGGTTAATTGATACAAATCTCCGCGAGGACTGTTCAGGACATCGGCAAGGACTTGGGAAGCTGCATAATCCGAGCTGTCATATCCGGGGAGTCGAAATGCGATGATGAATAATCCATAAGGGAGATCGGTTTTAATCCTGATGGTTTCAGGGGTTATGGGTTCTAAACGGATTTTTGATCGTGCGGGTATCTTCTTGGCAGGGATATTGCCGAAACGGTTTTTGATCAGCGTGAGCGCATGTTCGGGTTGAACGTCTCCCACAATGATCAAGGTTGCATTGTTGGGAGCATACCAGGTGTCATAAAAACTTTTGAGCATGGGGCCGGTGGTCTGCTCGAATGAGGCATGGGTGCCCAAGGCATCGTGGGCATATGGCGAACCTTTAAATATTGCCCCCAGAAGCCGGGTGTAGAAGATATATTCGGGGCTGGAAAGATCCTGAGCCACCTCCTGTTCGATGGCACCCCGTTCTTGGTCCCAAAGTTTCTCGCTGTCAAGAACGCCTCCCATGCGGATGGCTTCGATGTGCAGGGCGACGTCCAGGTATTCCGCTGGTACGGTAAAAAAATATTGAGTAACCGATTGCTGGGTGTCGGCGTTAAACATCCCACCCATGGCTGAGGTGATGTTGGCGAGCTGACCGGCCGATAAACCCGGATTCCCTCGAAACATCATATGTTCCTGGGCATGTGCCATCCCGGGAAATCCAACCGGTGCTTCATTGGAACCCACATTGTAATTGACAACAGTGGCCACCACCGGCGCAATGGGATTGCGTACAATAACCACCCGCAATCCATTGGCTAAAGTGGCCCGTGTTACCTTCTTCTCGGTATTTTTATGGCCGACGGCTTCTGAAATTCCGGGCGTCAACCCTAAAAGGACGACAATAATCCCAAAAAACAAGAAATTCGAAATCGTTATCTTCCATACGTTTATAGAGTTCCGGATGATTAATTTCATCATGTCCTCCTTTTTAGAAGTCCTATCAAAGAAGTTTCGTAATTGTTTCATTTTACTTAAACATAGACATAACCGTAGGCGATTGTAATGAGATTTCATCCGATTTTGTTGTAGGATTATGCAGCTATTTTCTGTCGGTATTTGTCCTGCAAATCTTGTTTGAAATAAACAAGATATTCAAAATTTATCCATTGGGCCTCCTTGTTCAACTTCAAAAAAATATACCTCAATTAATTAGTTCAAATTTAGTTCTGATTTAGTTGAAGACTGTATAAAATTACCCAGTATCATTAAAATTCAAACACTAAGGAGAGAGGATATTATGAAAAAGTTCACCAAAGTTCTGGGGTCAATGCTGTCGATACTCGCGGTTTTTTATCTTGTAAATCCTTGTCTTGCTCAAGAGGGGGCTACCAAAGAGGAATGTGTGACAAAAGTCGAGGAGGCCGCAAAATTGGTTAAAAAAATAGGGCTACAGCCCGCTATGAAAAAAATCATGGATAAGAATGGCCCGTATAAATGGAAGGACTCTTATGTCTTTTGCATGGAAGAGGGTATGGGCAAGCTGCTGGCGCATCCTATCCCCAGATTTATGGGCTATCCCATGAAAAATTTTAAAGATGCAGACGGAAAACAGCCATTTGAAAAGGTTCTTGAAAAAATTAATACCAAAAATATGGGATGGGTAGCATACTATTATCGACCTCAAGGAGTTGACATTCCCAAACTGAAAAAGACTTACTTTCTTAAAATACCTGGAGAAAACGCGATTCTTTGTGCCGGCTACTACGAATAATGAATAAACTAAACAGCAAGCAAAGGCGTGAATTCCTGAAAAAAAGCCTGGCCGCAGGGGTTGCCGTAGGTGGTTCATTGCTCTGGGGTACAACGGATAGACTATTTGCCAAGGCTGCGGCCTCCGGGACACCGGACCTTGTGGCTGTTAAAAACGGTGAGCCCGATGCCATGTTCAATCAGGCCATCACCATGATGGGCGGCATGAAAAAGTTCGTGAAAAAAGGACAAACTGTGCTTGTCAAACCCAATATCGGCTTTGCCAGGAAACCTGAAATCGGTGCCACCACCAATCCAAAGCTGATCAAATCCATCGTAGGGCACTGCTTTGAGGCCGGCGCAAAAAAAGTCTATGTTTTCGATAATGTTGCCGAAAGCTCATACGGCATGGCACGCAAATGCTATAAAGAGAGCGGCATTGAAGAGGCTGCCAAATCGGCGGGCGCACTGGTGGCACCTGCCGACAATGAAAAGTATTATCAGAAGGTGACCATCCCAGGCGCCAAGACGCTGGTTTCCACTGAGGTACATGAACTGGTTCTGGAAGCCGATGTATTCATTAATGTTCCTATATTGAAAAACCATCGCTACACCTATCAGAGCATTGCCATGAAAAACCTGATGGGCGTTGTCTGGGATCGAATGAAGTATCATTCTTTGGATTTAGAGCAATCCATTGCCGATTTTTGCTTATTTAAAAAACCCGACCTAAACATTGTGGATGCCTACCGGGTCATGTGGCGTTTCGGCCCCCAGGGCAGCACCCCGGAAAATGCGGTCCTCAAAAAAACACTGCTGGTATCCAAAGACATTGTGGCGGTGGATGCTGCGGCCTCCAAGGTGTACGGTATGGATCCGGAAAGAGTCCGATACATCCAACTGGGACACGATTTAAATATCGGCAATATGAACCTGGATGAGTTGAATATCCAAAGACATGTTATGGGCGGGTAGATGCATTGAGCCTTAAAAAGTTCCGTATTACGATTTCTACCACTGTGTTCATACTGTGTGTTATGGCATTTCTTGGCGATGAAAAAATATCGACGGCACTGTCCAATACGTTACCGTATTTTCAATTCACACCATCCTTATTGAAGTTTATACACAATCCGGGTCATTTACTCGGTTCTGGTTTCTTAATTCTCCTTGCGGCGACCTTTATCTTCGGTCGTTGTTACTGTTCTTTTCTCTGTCCTTTGGGAATACTTCAGGATATAGGCATCAGACTCACCAGAGGCTTTCGAAAAAGGCACACGTTTCAACGATCATATCGACTGGCTTCGTATTGTTTATTGGTCCTGACAGTTGTCACTGCTATTTTAGGCTCATTTACCCTGGTCAACCTGCTGGATCCTTACAGCCTTTTTGGAAGAATCGCATCCCATCCATTCAAATCGGTTATTCTTTGGATAAACAATATGATTGTCGATATATTTGAACAATTCGATATGTATGCTCTGATGGTCAGAAAGCAGCACCATATCCCCTTTTCCGTTCTGACCGTATCCATTGGATCGTTAGGCATCATCCTGGCATTTTCAATCATTTCCGGGCGCGCATATTGCAACACGATCTGTCCGGTGGGAGCATTTCTGGGCATCGTGTCCCGTTTTTCTCTTTTTCGATTTGTCATTGACCCAAAAAATTGCCGATCGTGCCGATCATGTGAAAGCGTTTGCAAGGCCGGATGTATCGATATCGATAAATTAGAGATAGATTCCAGCCGTTGTGTTACCTGCTTTAACTGTTTAGATGCTTGCCCAAAAAAGGCTCTGGACTATAAAGCACAAGTTCCGATCCCATTTTCAGGACCAAGGGTCCCTTCTAAAAGAAGTTTTCTGATCAGCTCGGCAGCAGCCGGCGGTACGTTTTTGTCGGCGTTGTTTCCGATCCGTTTATCATCTCTCGAAGCAGCGTTACACAAACAAATGCCGATTATGCCGCCAGGATCAAAGAGCCTCTCGCATTTTACGCAACACTGCACGGCTTGTCATCTTTGTGTGAGCGTCTGTAGGACCAATGTAATAGTCCCGGCCTATTTGGAATATGGTGTTTGCGGCATATTGCAGCCCAAACTAGATTATCTGCAAGGTCATTGCGATTTTGATTGCAACGCCTGCGGTCAGGTCTGTCCCACCGGTGCCATAGCCCCTCTTTTGTTACCGGAAAAGAAACGAACCCGAATTGGCACCGTTTCGTTGAATAAGAAAAAATGTATCGTGCATGTAAATAAAAAGCATTGCGGCGCCTGCGGCGAAGTTTGTCCGACTCATGCGATTTTTCCGGTGGAAAAAGAGCTGGTCTTATTCCCGGAAATTGACATTGATTATTGCATCGGCTGCGGTGCCTGCGAGCACGCTTGTCCTACCCAACCAAAGGCGATTACAGTCACATCGGAATTGGTTCACTTAAAAGCACAAAAATATGTGCCCTCTGCTTCTACTAAGCAGCTGGCAGAGACTCATAACAAGGGTTTTCCTTTTTAAATTTGACCAGACATGAAGACACCGGAGTGAAGCAAGGAAGCACGTCCCTTGGACACGTGCTCTGAAAAACCCGGATTATAGGAAATAATTATGAGAAAAATGGCGATCTGTATTTTTATACTCGTATGGCCGTTAATGGCCAAGGCTCATGGTATGGATGCCATGGCGTATTTTAACCTTGGTCTCAAAAGCACCATGACCAAAAAAAAGATCAATTATTTTTCAAAGGCCCTGGAGTTGAATCCATTGTTGGCAGAGGCTTATGAAAAACGGGGGATACTCTATTCCAGGAAAAGTACGAATTGATGGTAGAGGACTTTCGCTGTTTTACTGAGCTTGTTCCTTTCAAGGCCAATGCTAGGGCTCGGATATCCTAAATCCGGCCTCTACAGAGAAGCTATTTCCAGCTTTACTCGGGCTATTGAAATGGAACCTGAATTTGCTGCGGCGTATTCCATCCGGGCGGAGGCGTATCGACATATTGGTAGTCTCGATCAAGCCATATGCGATTCCACCACAGCCATTCGCATCGGGGGTGATCCGTTAATCCTGACCGAGGCCTATCGGATTAGATATAAAATCTATTGGGAGCTCGGCAAGACTGATAAGGCTTATGAAGATCTAAGAAATGCATGGAGAATTGATCCTACTGTTTGGCAAATATGGAGACAAGAAGGTGGAGGTTTTAACTATCCGGGATATATGATAAAAATGGTTCTTATATATTTCATCGGTATTGCAGCAGGGCTGATTTTCAAATTAAAGCTCAAACCGCCGGAAAAAGATGAATAGATGTTAATGGACAAAAATACTATATATTGACCTATATTATCTTTTGAGCTAAAAAAAGTAATTACATTTTGAAGTATAGCTTATAATGGACCGCTTTGTCTAAAAGAGGTATTGCCATGAAAAAATTAACGTTTTTCTTTTTGATGTTCGTTGGTCTGGTGGCTGCCCAGGCCCACGATATGGAGGCCATGAAGTATTATAATCTTGGTCTTACAAGCACTCTAACTTCAAAAAAAATAGAATACTTCAGCGAAGCCTTGAGGCTGAATCCAGCGCTGGTGGAAGCCTACGAAAAGCGGGGATTGCTTTATTATTTTCAGGAAAAATACGACTCGGTCATCCACGATTTTCAAAGATATATTGAACTTGCGCCGGCTAAAGCCGAAGATTATCGAATGTTGGGGATGGGGTTTCTAAGAAGCCGTATTTACAATCAGGCCATCGACAATTTTACCCGCGCCATCAAGCTGAAACCGGATATTGCCGATGCCTATGCCGATCGTGCCGAA
>Ga0210064_1001307_pt1 | contig 10765 bp, 10 predicted proteins | sample Muzzi_CordC_D2_FD_185531 | JGI IMG/M metagenome (GOLD analysis project Ga0210064, IMG submission 185531) | Wetland microbial communities from San Francisco Bay, California, USA, that impact long-term carbon sequestration - Muzzi_CordC_D2 (SPAdes) | ecosystem: Environmental > Aquatic > Marine >...
AATGAAACCGCCGATCTGGACCGTGCTGCCCAATGCATCATCCAGGGTGCCGGTTTTTCCAACTGTATCGCCTGTGCCAGTGAAAAGGAAATCTTCGTAGTAGAACCCGTAGCCGACCGGTTAAAAGAGAAATTAAAAAAGTACGGAGCCTACGAAATAAGTGCTTCCCAGGGTCAGGAACTGGCCAAACACATTTTCAAGGAAATCAAGGCACCCGGCAAACCGGGCGTCATCAATATGGACTACATCGGTAAAACACCTCAATTCATTTTAAAGTCCATCGGTCTGGAGGTGGGACCGGAAGTACAAATCGTCATTCTGGAAACCGGTCATGACCATCCGCTGGTATGGACTGAACAGATCATGCCGGTATTGCCCTTCGTGCGCTGCCGCGATGTGGACCAGGCGATCGACCGGGCTCTGGCCGCTGAACAAAATTTCGGCCATACCATGGCAATTCACTCCAACAATTTAAAAAACATTCGCAAAATGGCCGGCAAAGCCAGCTGCGCTTCTTTTGTTAAAAACGGGGCCTGCGGCCTGGGAGGCGTCGGGGTTACCGGCGAAGGCTATGTGTCGTTTCACATCGCCACCAACGGCGAGGGGCATACGCGGCCTAAAACGTTTACCCGCATCCGGCGCTGTGTCATGACCGATGATTTACGATATCGCTACGGAACCGATTGATGAGAATTCAGCTGATCGAACATGATCCCGAAGACTTTTCCCGCACCAACGTTTCCTTATGGGTGGCCGAAAAAGGATACCCGGTGAACCAGACCTTCGTTTGCAATAACGAAGAACTACCTCCGATGGATTCCTTTGACTGGTTGATGGTCATGGGCGGTTCGCAGCATGCCTGGGATGAGCGGGCAAACACCTGGCTGCAGGCAGAAAAAGCATTTGTCCGTGAAGCTCTGGACGAAGGTAAGCTGATTCTGGGTATCTGTTTCGGAGCCCAAATACTGGCGGAGGCCCTGGGCGGCCAGATTTTCCCAAATGGGCACAAAGAAATCGGCTGGCACGAGGTATTGTTGAATCGTGAGGGCCGGGAGTCTTTTCTTTTTCAAAACATCCCGCCATCCTTTGTCTCCTTTCACTGGCACAGCGACCATTTTTCCCTGCCCGCAAGCTGCACCAGACTGGCATCCAACAAGGCCTCCGAGAATCAGGCCTTTGTGTGCAGCGGTCGCCCCCTGGTCGGCCTCCAGTTTCATCCGAAGTACACCCGGGATATGGTCCGGTACAATGCCGGCAAGCACAGTCAGGATTGGGTGCCGGATGCGTATGTCAGCGATGAGAAAGAAGTCCTGGCCCGGACGGAAGCAATCCCGGATACGTATTGGCTGATGGAGACCTTGCTGAATAATATGGAGCACGCATTTGATCAAAGAACCGGTACTTTCAGCTAAGTGCTTCTATTCGCAATTACGGTGATGCATTAACAGTACTATTTTTTCACCACAGAGACACGGAGAACACAGAGAATATCTAACTTTTTGTCCATCGGGAGACGGCGATGGACAAAAAACTTGTATCCTTATAGTTTGTAAGTTACTGTAATTATGAAACTATGTACTATGGGAGAATGGCATGGAGCTGCTAAAGCGTGAAAACTTTTCATCGGGGGCACCGTTTGAAGATAAGGCCGGCTACAGCCGGGCCGTAAAGGTCGGCAACATGGTGTTCGTCGGCGGCACCACCACCACCAACTCTAAAGGTGAAGTCGAAGGAGTCGGGGACGCCTACCTCCAGACTAAAATTATCCTCCAGAAAATTGAAGATGTTTTAAAACGTGCCGGCGCCAGGATGTCCAATGTCGTCAGGGTGCGCTTTTACGTCACCGATATCAGCCGCGGCCAGGATTACATCCGGGCCTATTCGGCATGGTTTAAAGATATCCGGCCGGTCATCACCATGGCCGAAGTCAAGGCCCTCGCCCGGCCGGATCATCTGGTGGAAATCGAGGCCGATGCCGTTATCGGCTCATATCTGACTTCCAGGTTGACATAGTGGGTCCTTCTATATTAAATGTGATTCGAAATATTGAATGTGAATCAGCGATTGTCAGTAATTTAAATTAATGTGCTTTCATCAATTCAGTATCGATCGGACGATAACCAATCATGGGAAGTTTTTAAATTTCAGAATCAATTCGATTCTGCCAAGGAGGTGATAATTAGAAGCGGTTACCTGGTGTAAAATCTGCAACAATAATAAAAGGAGGGTTATAAAAGTGAAACGGATATCAATACTGATGACAGTTGTTCTGGTTGCTTTCTTGGTTTCGACCTTGCCGATCGGCAATCTGACCGCCGACGCAATTGGCAAGACATACCGCCTAAAGATTCAATCTGCCTATCCCCGCGGTGATCTTTCCATGGAGTTGTTGAAAGATTTTGCACAAACGGCTAACAAACTCAGCAAAGGCCAAATCAGAATCCAGGTTTTTGCTGATCCGGAGTTGGTGCCGGCCGAACAACTGTTCGAGGCGACCCAGAAAGGAACCCTGGATATGCTGCACGCCGTCGCAGCCATGTGGGGCGGCATTGTCGGGATCGGTGAGGTGGAATTCGGTCTGCCCTATGCCTATAATCTTCCCGGAGAACCGGATGTTTTTGAAGCCGGCAAGATGATCCGCGATTTCTTCTTTAATACCGGCTACGTGGATCTGCTGCGCAGGGAATATGCCAAACAGGGTCTCTACTGGCTCGATGTTCACTCCTATGGACCCATTTTCACCATGTCCACCAAAAAGGTCACAACCTGCGATGACATGAAGGGCATGAAATTCAGAGTCGAAGGTTCCTGGGCCGATTATTACAACATGCTGGGTGCACGCGGTACTTATATCAGTGGTATGGAGGCCTATATGGGACTTAAGCTCGGCACCATCGATGCATCCCAGTGGGACGTGAGTGCCGTCACCGGGCTCAACTGGCAGGAAGTTGCACCCTACCGTATTCTGGGTGGACAGAATGACGTCGTCGTAGGACAGATTCTGGTTAATGAGAAGACCTGGAATTCCCTGCCGGATGATCTCAAACAGGTAATGGCCGATGCTGCCGAGGATTACTTCCATAAACTCAACAAAATCTATGACGGCGAATTGAAAAAGGTTGAGGAAATGGTCAAAAAGGGCACTGTCATCAACAGCCCGATCGACGCCGCCTGTGACGCCCAGCATGAAGCGGCCGCCCTCAAGCTGTGGGATCAAATCGGCCAACGCGATCCCGCTGCCGCCGAAGCTATTGAAATTATTAAGAACTGGAGAAAGACCCTGAAATAGAGTGATACGAAATACGAATAGGCAAGCACATTGTATCTTATCTTTCACTCGACGGGAGGGTTGGTAAAGACCCTCCCGTTTATTTAATACCTGAATTTTTGAGCACCGAACACCGTGCCAGTCAATTGCGGCAACGGGATTTCAAACCTCACCGATGGTGTTTACGTGCAAAATTCAGGAATTGATCCGCCGGATTCGCCTCGATCCGTCCGGTATGAGGGCTTGTTCAGATGTCTAAAGCAGTAAATATATTCTTCGACTGGGTTGACACCATCGTTGAAAAGGCCGGCAGCCTGGCCTGCTATCTGGTATTTATCATTATGACCATCACCGCCATCGATGTCACCGCCAGATATGTCTTCAACCGGCCGCTCCTCTGGGGCTGGCTCACCAACCGGCTGCTGTTCGGCGTTTTTATTCTGTTTGCCGGTGCCTATACCCTGTTGAAAGGTCAGCATATCCGGATCGAAATCTTTTACGACCACTTTCCCCCCCGAATTAAAGCCATCGCACGCTGGATTGCACTGACCGCGATGACCGCTTTTCTGGGTGTTCTGGTCTGGCAGACATCCTGGATGGGTTGGAATTCACTGATGAATGGTGAAAAAGCCGCCGGCGCGTTTCGCATTCCACTTTATCCGTTTAAGCTGCTCATGCCGGTCGTGGCTTTCCTGTTTTTGCTGCAGGGAATTTCTTATTTCAGGAAAGGCAAAGACTGATGAGTATCGAGTTAACAACGGTTCTTTTATTTTGCGGGCTTATTTTCCTTTTAGCAATGGGAGTTCCGGTCGTTTTCGCCCTGGGCGGCATTAGTGTGCTGATTACCTTTCTGCTGGACGGCACCAATGGCTTGTATATTGTTGCGACGACCACCTATCGTGAAATAACCGATCCGGGTTTAATTACGATTCCCCTGTTTCTGCTCATGGGAAACTTTTTAATTCATTCCGGCATCTCCGATCGCCTGTTTAAAGCGCTCAACGTCTGGCTTGCCGGGATAAGAGGCGGACTGGCCCTTGTATCCGTCGGGGTATGTGTTGCCCTGGCCATGTGTGGTGGTTTCGGACCGGGCATTCTCACCATGGGTCTGATTGCCGTGCCTGCGATGCTCAAAATGAACTACAATAAATCCCTGGCTTTAGGCAGTGTTATGGCCGGCGGGGTTCTGGGAGAGATTATTCCTCCCAGCATCATCATGATCATATTTGCCTACATCTCACGCATTTCGATTGGCAAAATTTTTTTCGGCGGGGCCATTCCCGGATTTATCACGGCCAGCCTGTATATAATTTACATATCCGTGAGATGTCATCTGCAACCGGAACTGGCACCCAGGGCGGATGTGGAAATAAATTGGAAAGCCCGACTGGCCTCACTCAAAGACATTATTCTTCCTTCTTTGCTGATCGTCTTGGTGCTGGGATCTATTTTCCTGGGTATCGCCACGCCGACTGAAGCTGCCGGGGTGGGGGCATTCGGTTCTTTTTTAGTCTGTGTTATCTACGGCCGATTGAACTTCAAAGTCATAACGGATTCTTGTCTTGAAACCATGAAAATAAGTGGCATGGCTTTGTGGATCCTGGTTACGGCAACCCTTTTTGGAGTGGTGTATACCAGTGCCGGCGCCCAGGATATGGTGATGGAGCTGGTGGAAAATCTAGCGGTTAACCGATGGATGGTTCTATTCACCATGCAATTTATCCTGCTCATTTTCGGCATGTTCATGGACGACTATGCAGTTTTGACCATATGCGCGCCAATTTTCATTCCAATCGCCGTATACCTAAATTTCGATCCCATCTGGTTTGCCATCGTGTTTATACTGAATATGCAGGTAGCGTACTTGACGCCGCCTTTTGGCTGGGCCTTAATATTGATGAAAGGGGTTGCCCCGCCTGAAATCCACACGAAAGACATCTGGCAAGCGGTACCCCCATTCGTCGCCATCCAGCTGCTGGTATTACTTCTGACCATGTTATTTCCTCAACTTGCGCTGTGGCTGCCTGAAAAGATGCTTTAGCCGGTTGCCGGTGTGTTAGTTTTTGGGTTTAAGGAGTTGATGGGATACATAAAATTATGAGGTGATAAAATGAGTGACCCTCAGGCTACCGAGGTAAAGCGGGCACTATGCTTTGGCTGCTGGCTGCAGGCCGGTGTGCTGGCCACTGTGGCAGACGGCAAAGTCGTTCAACTTAAGGGCGAGCCCGGCCATCCGGTCAACCAGGGCTGGATCTGCGAGCGTTCAAAAGCCTTTATCGAACACCTGTATCACGAAGACCGCCTCAATTATCCCCTCAAAAGGATCGGGGAACGGGGTGAAGGCAAATGGCAAAAAATTTCCTGGGATAATGCCCTGGAGGAGGTTGCCGAGAAACTGAATCACATCAAGACCCAAAGCGGCGCCGAGGCCGTGGCCTCCATCGGCGGTACCGGCCGGGGTTTTTCAGAGCTGTTTAAAGTGCGGTTCATGAATCTTTTCGGTAGCCCCAATCACGCCAACGCCGGCCAGTGGTGCTCGGTCGTCAGCCGCCAGATTCATGCCGCCATCTATGGGGCCGGTGCCAGCCGGGCCGTGAAGGAGCCCTGCAAGTGCGCCGTGATATGGGGCGGCAATCCGGCCGAATCCTTTGCCTGTATTTTCCCGCAGCATATCAAAGCCAAACGCAAGGGTACTAAATACATCATCATTGATCCCAAATACTCCGAGACCGCCGGCCGGCTGGCCGACCGATGGCTGAAACTGCGGCCGGGTACGGATGCCGCACTGGCGCTGGGGTGGATCCATGTCATCATCGAAGAAAAACTCTATGACCACGGATTTGTCGATCGCTGGTGTCACGGGTTTGATGAGCTTAAGCAGCATGTCAAAAAATATCCGCCTGCCAGAGTGGCTGAAATTACCGGGTTGCCGGAAGAACAAATCGTGGAGACCGCCAGGCTGTATGCCACCAGCAAACCAGCCGCCATCATCTGGGGCGTCAAATCCGATATGCAGGGTCGCAACGTAACCGGCATCACCCACGCGAAATGCATCCTCAGAGCCATCACGGGCAATCTCGACATTGTGGGCGGCGATATGCTTTCCGGTCCCTGTGAAAAAGTGAATTATGGCGCCATGCTTGAGTACATGCACATGCTGCCCGCCGGGCAACGGAAAAAGCAACTCGGTGCAGAGCAGCACAAACTCTGGTGCTATCCCGGCTATGAGATGGTTGCAGAAAGCGCCAAACCCTACTGGTACGACAAAGGGTTGTCGGCCGGTTTTCTACCCGGTTGCCATGCACCGGCGGTCTGGACCGCCATCCTGGAGGGCAATCCTTACCCGGTCCGGGGCTTGATATGCGGGGCCTGCAACCCGATGGTCGCCTACCCCAACACCAAACGCATCTACCAGGCCTTAAAAAGCAGCAAGCTTGAGCTTTACGTGGTGGCCGAACAATGGATGACACCGTCTGCCATGCTGGCGGATTACGTCTTTCCGATCACCAACTGGCTGGAACATCCCCAGCTCTGCACCCAGACATTTCAAGGCAGTGGAAACACGGCGGCCATCGGTCAACGAATTGTTCCACCATTATACGAACGCCGCACCGATTTTGACTTCTACCGCGGCCTGGGGTTAAAAACCGGCCAGGATGACTACTGGCGTAATTCGTTGGAGGAAGAATGGGATTGGTGTCTTGAGCCCCTGCTCGATGAGCTCGATCTGGCGTCTTCCGAGGAATTTGCCGTCAAGCAGCGCTGGTGGTCATCCCCGGCCGTTGAAAAAAGGTATGCAACCATTGATCCGGCTACCGGCGAACCACGGGGATTTGCAACGCCGACCGGAAAAGTTGAACTGTATTCCACCATCCTCGAAAAGCTGGGCTATGATCCCCTGCCCTGTTACGAAGAACCCCCGGAAACGCCCATCAGTCAACCTCAGCTGGCCAAAAAATATCCGTTTATTTTAATCACCGGCGCACGCTTTCGCCCCATGCATCACTCCGAACACAGACAGATCCGCTCGCTTCGCAAACTTCATCCCCATCCCATCGCCGAAATCAATCCGGATACCGCCCACAAGCTGGGCATCGGCGATGGCGAGTGGGTCGTCATTGAAACCCCGCGCGGCAAAATCAAGCAGAAGGCCAAGCTGACCTCCCGGATTGCCCCGCGCATGGTCGAATCCCAGCACGGCTGGTGGTTTCCGGAAGAAATCGGCGAAGACCCCACCCTGTTTGGTGTCTTCCAATCCAACGTCAATGTCCTCACCCCGGACTGCGAAAAGTTCTGTGATCCGGCAACCGGAGCGGTGACCTTCGGACCCTTGTTGTGCAAAATTTATCCTCTCAAAAAGTTTACTTAAAGAAGGTCTCCAATTTGACGGAAGCAAGGCTGAGCGGGAACTGGGCCTCACCTGCACGTTTATCCGTAAGGCCATAGAAGATGAGATTTCTTCCGGTCAGTCTGGGACCACCGGCTAACAGCAGCTACCGGCTATCAATTACCGGCGGCATGCAGATTAAGGATTAAAAAAAAGTCATCTATTCATGTAATCGATTACATAATATTAGGATATTTAATTCATAGTCTTTTATCATCGTTGCTCACCATATTTTTGTATCCCTCTTAAATTTCAATAAATAAATTTCTCTTTTTCCCCCAAAAACACTTGCATGCTTTTTGCACATGAGACCAATTACATCCTACCTTTTATAACGCAACAGGAGGTTGCCAATGGCGTCGAATTTTCATCTCTTTCAAATTTCAAACAGAGATAGTCTCCATATACACATGATAGGTGATTTTGATGGAACATCTGCACATGAGTTGATCAATGCTTTAAAAAAAAATATAGGTAATTTTAAAGTGCTCATTGACACAAACGATCTTAATCAAATACACCCTTTTGGGGTAGATGTATTTGAAAGTAAATTATTTACGGGGATCAAAAATAGCAGTAATTTACTATTTATTGGAAGACACAAACACAGATTTGCTCTCTAAGAAGGATGGATGCTATTTAAAGTCAAAAAATTGATTTTTTACAAATTAGCGTCCCGGCCCTCCACTCGGGCGACCATAGTATACATTTGCCCTCCACATGCGTATTTTACTGCTCTCGATTTTGAGGCAAGGGCTGGGACAGTGTTCGACCTTTTCTTCAGTCAGGCCGGCTATGTTTCCGGTCACAGTGATTCTGTCATCAGAGCTATAATCATTCACATTGAATATGCCGTTGTAAGAAGCAAAGAATCTGCCTTCAGATTTATCCCTGGTCTGGGGTTTAGTGTTCCAATCCAGCGGGGTTTGCAGGATCGTAATATCTGTCCGGTCCTCTCTTATTTTGGAATCTAAAATATATCCCCCCAGAATCACGGATTCTCCGACACGGCTATCGGCCTCCTCGACCATAGTTTTGAACGGTATTTTCGGAGCACCGGCACATGAAACGAAAAACATGACGATACAAATACTTACTAGCAAGCCTTTTGATGTTTTCATTTTTGAACCTCTTCCATTTTGATTATCATACTTTAAATAATGTTGTAAACAGATGCATGATCCTTGGTATAGCTCCAACGTATATGCAGGATTTTCGACCTCTAAAAATGTCAGGTATTGTAAACTAATACCTTCAAGCTAAAAAGCGCATCTACCGTGATAAAAAACAAAAATTATCTGCCCCGGAGCTCAGAGATATACAAATTATATACCAACAGAATGGGGGATTTCGGGGAGCAAAATTTGCCATTTTTCATTTCAATTTGACATGCAATTCCCCGATACGATAGGGTGCATATATCCAAATTGTACCTGTACCAATTGAAAAAAACTGGTAGTTGGACCCCTGGCAAGGTGGGTCAATGCAAAGATGCCTCCTATAATGCCCACATAATAGTACTTTTCGTATTTCTCTTGACATGAGAATATCTATAGAATAATTAAAAGTTAAATTTTACATCTAATATTTGTCACCTCCTACTGAATCTGACCGGTATCGACCATCTGTGCTTCTGTCATTCTGATGAATTGCACGTTCTAAAGACACCTACTGAAAAGAATACTGGTTTCCACCTGACATTAGCTTAGAAATAAGGTGAAGTTACGATGGAGAACCCCCTCAAATTGTGCCTATCTTGCTTCTAACGGGGCGATTTTGTCCTGTTGGAAGCATTATAATATTTCTTTTTGCTCAAAACATAAACTTAGGAAACGCGAGGAAAAAATGATGAAAGCAATCTATCGCATAGCTTTAATTGGAGCTTTGGTCTTAATTTTTACTTTGACAATAAATAACACAATTTTTGCCGGCGATAAGACTATTCCGCAGATTATTGGAGAAGCTAAATCCCAGACCACGGAAGTCACCGTCGAAGAGGTCAAAAAGGATATTGATGCGAGCAAGAAATTTGTTTTGTTGGATGTCCGGACCTCAGAGGAATTCAAAGCAGGGCATCTTCCTAAGGCCGTCAACATTCCACGCGGCACATTGGAGTTTATGGTAGGCAAGCAGTACCCTCAGAAAGATTTGGAGATCGTTGTATATTGCCGCACTGATGCTCGGGCAGCTCTCTGCGCCAAAACCTTATCGGAGATGGGATATACGAATGTAAAGTAACTGAAAGGGGCTTTCAAAGCATGGGGTGAAGCTGGTTATCCAATTTATAATCTCCATGGTGAGTTCAAAATGGTTGCCTTTGAGAAAAAGGAATAATATTTAATGGGTCAACGTTCAAATTGGGAAATAAAACCACTTAAAAAAGTAAATACATTAATCCTTTTTGCATTCTCCAACAATAAACGGAAAGTGGCAGAGTCCGATATGGCTCTGCCACTTTCATTTATGTGAAACCTCCAACTAATCGTCAGAAATTAGCGGACCGAAATTGATGATATTTTCAATTCCAGATTTAAGTACCGGATTGATGTTTTACTGCTATTAAACATTTAAGTTTGACATCATTGAAAACCGTATGATATCGGAAACATATCATTACAGATTTCGATAACCGCCGAATTATTGAGTATGGCAAGTTATCTTTAATGAAGTTCTATTTTAAAAACGGTATTTGACAGTCTTTAGCCACAGCCTATATTAACGGTTCATAAATAATAATAGGCTACCGCTGGTTAATATTATATATTTCGGAAATTGAAAAAACGGGTAAAACATTTTATGCCAAAATTACCATCGAGAACATACAACGCTAATGGCTTCCCTAAATTGGCCTCAAAAGACGGTTATCGCTTTCAGAGGGGGTTTTAACCCATCCATTTTGAGACGGTTGGCTTAACTAATAGATATTATTAGGGTGGTGCCCACCCCAAAAAGGGGCTTACGCCCCTTTTTTTTGTTAAACAGCACATTTTTTTCTGCCGGCTATTTGTTGTGACAGGCAAGGCAGAGGTCTGAGCCGCCAATCGAGATTTTTAAAAGTGCATCTGAGATTTGAGTGCCGGCAACAAAGTCGTTATGGACGCTGTGGCAGG
>Ga0210064_1001309_pt1 | contig 10749 bp, 12 predicted proteins | sample Muzzi_CordC_D2_FD_185531 | JGI IMG/M metagenome (GOLD analysis project Ga0210064, IMG submission 185531) | Wetland microbial communities from San Francisco Bay, California, USA, that impact long-term carbon sequestration - Muzzi_CordC_D2 (SPAdes) | ecosystem: Environmental > Aquatic > Marine >...
CAGTCGATGCGCCTGACTCCAATCACTGTGGCCGATTCCATGGCGTCTCCAATCGGACCGGACGATGCCGAGCGTTTTGATGCGCAACAGACTTTTGAGCGCCACCAGCAGCGCATTCTTTCCCAACGCCAACAGCGCCGCGCATTGGTTGGGGGGCCGGACACCGTTGGACTTGGCGGCGACTCCCGATACGGCGCCAAGCGAAGTCAGCTCCAGCGTTTCAGCGTTCAAGACCAGCGACTCAATCTGCAGCGCAAGCTGCGCTATTGAGCTCGGCCGGGTACGCATCCTCCGGGATGTGACAAATAGCACAGAACTCCCATTTTCCCTGTGTCACATTAAGCCGCGACGGTCGACACGCAGTGGAGAGCATCCGAGTGAACTGGGCGGCAAGCGAGAGCAGCGATTCACCCACCGAGTATCCCGACGTGGTGAAACTGCAAAGAGACATTCGCCACTTCGAACGACAAATTGCCCGGCTGGCTTCTCCCAGCAGCACCTGGGAGCACGGCGCGCTGAAGTGTTACCAGACGCTGATTACCCAAAGGCGCAAAATGCTCGGCGTCGCGAAGCTTGGCGAAGTTTTGTAGCTTTACCCTCAGCCGCCACGGGCTGCGGCACGCAGGCGTTCAACGATAGCGGTTTCCCCAACCATCTCCGCGGCTTCGAGAGCCGTCCAGCCGTCATTGGCGGTGGCGCCGATATCGGCGCCGCTGGCGAGCAGAATCTCAACCAAGTCCGAGAAGCCGCTATTAGCGGCATACATGAGCGCCGTGTTTCCGTTTCCCAGCTCGACGCGGTTCACGTCCGCGCCGGCGCTCATCAGCAGGTTCACGATCGCCGCATTGCCCGAGCGCACGGCAACGATCAACGGCGTCTGACCGTTGGCAGTGGGCGCGTTCACATCGCTGCCCGCGGCCAGCAAACGTGCGGTAATTCTCACATGGCCGCCGATGACGGCCTGTCCCAGTCTGGTCTGACCATTGTGCGCGCGCAGGTTCGCGTCAGCACCGGCGTTGAGTAGCGCATCCACCGACTCCATGGAGCCGTCCTCGGCGGCCAGTAGCAGGGCATCACGCCCCTCGTTATCGACCGCTTCCGGCTCGGCTTTGTTGATCAACAGAAGGCGCACGAAGTGCTCATGGCCGCGGCCGGCCGCCGCCATGAGCGCCGTGCGGCCATCGGCGGCGCGAACATTGACTTTGGCGCCCGCGCCAATCAACTCGACTCCCATCAGAGGATCGTCGCGCGCGTCCGCTGCCACCATCAGCGGCGTGTAACCGCCACTGTTGGCTGCATTGGCATCGGCGCCCCGGGCAAGGAGAACGCGCACCACCGGGCGATGCCCGCCCTGGATCGCCAGCAACAAAGACGTGTTTTGTCTTGGAACCCGGCCCCGGGTTTCGATGTCGGCGCCGTTGTCGAGGGCAAAGGCGACCAGATCCGCGCGCCCGGCCTCAGCGGCCATCAGCAAGGCCGTATCGGCGATACGCGCATGGGGCGGCGCTTCGGCGGGCTGTGCCATTAGCAGGCTTGGCAGCAAGAGCACAAGCCAAAGGCTCGGAAAAGCTCTCGTCACGCCGCCGTCGGCCCCATCAACCGACAGATACCAGGCGAAGCTCTTCGTCCGCCGTCCCTGATGCAAAGCGTTCGATATCCAGGCACATCTCGATGAATCCCTCATCGTAGTCGAAGCTGTAGGCATCGGCGTTAACCTTCAGCTCCCGGACTTCCGCGGCATTCAACACGACGATCGTGTTACCGCTCTCGCGCCCTGTCTCGGCCCGGCCGAAACCGAACTGCTCCAGTAAATCTTCCAGGGAATACTCATCGCCCAGGTATTCGTGCAGCAAGGTCAAGCCGCCATCTTCATCGATGGCGTATACACCGGCGGTCTGTTCCTGGCTGTTTCCGTACACCGCGGCTCAGTGGCGCCTGGGGCGCGCTCCCGATTTGGTCGTGCTGCTCATTATTCGTCGAAGGCGAAATACTCGTTAATGCTCACGCGGCGTTCGCTTTGTCCGCGGCCGGCCATGACGAGTCTACCGTGTTCGTCCACTTCGGCGAAGCTTCCACTCAAGCGTTGATCACCAAGGTGCAACGCTATCTCTTCACCGATCCCGTCGGCGCGGATCTGCCATTGGCGCAGAATAGGCGCGAAGCCATCCTCGGCCCAGCGATTGATCCAACTGAGGAAGTAGCTGGCGAAATCCTCGAGCAGCTGGGCTTGTGTGACCTCGCGGGCGCCGCTTGCGTGTACACTGTTGAACTCTTCCGGTTCCGGATTCGGCGGGTGCTGCTCGACGTTGATCATGGCTCCCACCGTCAACCATTCGTAAGGATCACTGGGCGAGCCGGAGGCCGCGAGCAAAATCTGGCCCGCTTTGAGTTCATTGATGAGAATGTCGTTGGGCCATCGATAGCGCAGTCCGGTCATCGGCGAGAGCAACCCCGCGAGCGCGCTGCCCGCGCTCAACGCCGCAACATAGGCCAGTTGGCCCGCCTCTGCGTTGGAAAACTCGGGGCGCAGGACCAATGAGCAATGCAGATTGCCTGCTGGAGAGAACCAGGGATGGCCCCGGCGGGTGCAAGCCTCGCTTTGCTCGGCGGCCCAAATGAGCGTGCCTTCTTCGGCGCCGTCCCGGGCACGGCGGGCCGCTTCCTGCATGACGCTGTCGACCCGGCCAAGCTCAATCAAGTCGAACTGGGGCGGGAGCTTCGGTGAATAACTCATGAGTGTGCGAAGCGCGTCATCAGCGCGAGCAGTGCCGGTGCTTTTTCTATTCGGCCTCGCCCGGGCCATTTTCCGGTGACCAGTCGGACCACTCGATCTGGCCTCGGGGCATACAGCCATCGGCGTTGTGGTGATCCTCGAAAGGCCGTTGCCAAGGCTCTCCCTCGATTACATTGCCTCGTGTGTTCCTGGCGGATACTTCCGGAGCCGCCGTCGCTCGGCTCTTGCGGCCGAAGGGAAAGCCGGTCGCCGGGTGCAGGACGTATATGTGGAACTCGTTCACTTCGTCCACGAGACGCCCCTCCGCTGGATATAGTTCCACGCCCTCGGCGTCGGTTCCGCAGATCTCATTTTTGACCCGCTGCATGTCGCGCCAGTCGCGCACCAATCGCTTGTCGTGGGCTTTGATTCTCAGATGAACCATCGGCGGCCATCCGGGGATGTTTTCGAAATTCACCAGGACCTGGTAACGGCTGTTGGCAAAGGAATAATCGCAGCCAACGTCGCGGCAAAATGCGCTGCCCCGCTCATGAGTTTGTACCATCGGGCTCCAAGGGGGCCAACCGCCACCTTGAACGATTTGCAATCCTTGGTTGAACGCCTCAACCAGCGCCTCGCGCGCCGGCGTGGCGTGGGTAGCTTCCTGCCCGGCTGGTTCGCGCGCTGTTTCTGTCAAGATGCCCCCCCAGTTCTTTTAGGCCCAGTTCCTTTAGGCCCAGTTCCTTATAGGCAATCTGGCCTACCGGCCCGGCGCCCTGTGCAACCGGATTCATTACAGAAGTCAGTCGATAACTATATACGTACTCGTGACGCTACACTATATAGGGTGAGGGGAGTCCAAACAGAATCATTGCCGGGCGTGTCTCAATTACCTGAACAGCGGCGCGATGCCGTGTTCGTGGCCGGCCGTTGGCGGCGCGCAATGCCGCGCCGCGCCGCTCTTGCTCGGGTCTTTCTCCGCGGCGCCCGCTGCATCGAGCGCATGTTGTCGCGCCGCTCGCGGCCTCGGCTTTCGCGCGCGCTTACGGGTATAGCGCTCGGCCTTTGCGCAGGCTGGCCGATGCCGATGACCGCGCAGGCTTCGTTGGCGCAGGGGTCGCCGGAGGCGTGGTTGCTGGCGGCTGTGGAGGCCGTTTGTGGCGGCGCGGGTGTGCATGCCGACGGCGCTGACATCGTGGTTCCCGGGACCAAGCTGGCAAAGCGCTCGCCGCTGGTGGTACGCGGGCGTGAAATCGGCTCGCGCCGGCGCTTTGAAGCAACCGATGGTAGCGGTGAGATACTGCTGGAGACCATAGAGCCCGGATCATTGCTGCGCCGCGTACGCGCCGAATGGCGTGCACCAGCCGCCAACGCAAACCCCGCCCTGCATCCAACATTGACGATTATTGCGGATGGCCAGTGCCGGGTGCAGACCGCCCGCCGGCTGATCTACGGCGATGAAGACAAAGCTGAATATTTGGAGAGTTTGAGCCCGGCTCTGGACGAGGTGCTCGCCCGCGAGCCGCTGAATCCACCGGTGCCGGCGCCCCAGGCGGATGCCTTGGGTGATGCTGCGGCCACCGACGCCGCGCCGGTCAGCGTTGCCATGGTGGACGCGGGGGTGAACTACCTGTTGCCGGCGATCGGCGAGCGCCTGGCACGTAACACCGACGGTGAGATCCTTGGCTACGATTACTGGGATCTGGACCGGCGGCCATTCGATGCCAATCCTGTGCGCTCACCGTTCTTTCCTCAGCGCCACGGCACTCAGACCGCCAGTCTCATGTTGCAGGAATCGCCAGGCGCCCGATTAGTCCCTTATCGTTACCCCCGCTCCCACATGACGCGGATGGCCGACCTGATAGAAGATGCCGCCGCCGACGGCGTTGGGATTATCAATATGTCGCTGGGTGGCAATCGCGCCGATGAGTGGCAGAGCTTCGAGAAAGCAGCGGCTGCGCACCCGGAAATGCTATTCGTTGTGTCCGCGGGCAACAACGGCCGCGACATCGACAGCCAACCGGTTTACCCGGCGTCTCTGACATTGGACAACATGCTCGTGGTCAGTTCGGCGGATTCGTCAGGCCGTCCTGCGCCCGGCTCGAATTGGGGGCGGGAGTCAGTGGACCTGCTGGTGCCCGCCGAGGAGATGCTGGTGACGGATTTCCACGGCCGTTCTCGGGTCGTGTCCGGATCGAGCTATGCGGCGGCGCGGGTTTCGGCCCTCGCCGCCTGTTTGCTCCAGGCGAACCCCGAGTGGCGGGCGGAAATTCTCAAGGCGGCCATTCTCGAACTGGCCCGGGAACCTGCAGCTGAGCGCGCCTCTTTCAGCCGCTATGGTTTTTTACCAGATCCCGGCGCGCGCCTGCGCGGCGCCTGCGCCGCCATGCCTCGCGAGGTACTCGAGTCGTCACGCCTGGTGTGGACCCAGGCCGATTTGACCGACGAATCCCGGCCGCCGCAATCGGGTTTTACCCACGCGCTTCGACTGACGTTGATCATCATGGAGGGCGCCGGCTGGCGTATAGATGCGATTCGAAATGCCACCGCCCGGGCAGCGGACATCCTCGCTCAATGTGGCGTGGCCATCCCGGAGGTTACGGTGAGAATTGTAGAAGGGCCCGAGCGCGCAAAAATCTTTCGCAACGATTGGTCGACGGAATTGGTATCGGAGCTCGCGCCTGACAAGCCGGCGGTGTTCTTTGTCAAAGACACGCTTCAGGATACGCCATTCGATGCCGAGGCCATTGGACGATCCAATAGCCGCAAGCGCCGCAAGCTGGCCGACACCGTGTGGATAACGGCGGCTTCCCAGGATTTGGATATCAGTCTTGCCCACGAGCTGTATCACGCGGTGGCCGACAGCGGCCAGCACGATCCGGACCCCATGAATTTGATGCACGAGCGCACCGGGGAGAACAATACGACGTTGCGCGCGAGCCAGTGCCTGCGGTTGATACGGGTTGGCGAGGCCCTTGGGAATCTGACTCGCTTGAATTAGAAAGCGTAGCAAGCGTAGGTTGGGCTGAGCGTAGCGAAGCCCAACCTACGCTCTGCGTTTTACGTTCAGGCAATGCTTGACGCTTCAGTCTTCCTCGATAGCCCACAGTTTGATAGTGCTGTGATCACCGGCGCTCGGTTTGATCACCTTGAGACTTTCGACGATGCCGTCCTCGCCGAAATCTCTTTCTATGGCCAGCAGCGTATTGAGTGGGTATTCGCAGATGGTGGTGGCGTAGTGCGCTTCTTCCCCGGCCGCCGGCAGGGCGGCGGCGATATGCGGAGCGCCATAGTGTTCCATGAAGTGTGAGGCCAAGCGGTCGATGACCTGCTGGTATTCGTCGTCATCGATTTCGGCGATCTCCACCAGCGTCGTCCAACCGAAGCTTCGGGTGCCGAGGAAGCCGCTCTTGAAGGCCTGCAGGGCTTTCCCCTCGAGCGCCTGGGGGTCCATATCCAGAAAGGCAAAGGATCCTGGCACTGCCCATTCGCCCGGCTGCGAGGCCTGCTCGTAAACGCGCGTATCGGTGTCATCGAGGCGGATGGCGCGCAAAAACTTCATTGCCTGCGCCCGCGCCGATTCAGACCCCGAAGGCCTGTATTCCCGTCTGAGCGCGGCCGAGGATTAATGCGTGAATATCGTGGGTACCTTCGTAGGTGTTGACGGCCTCCAGGTTCATGGCGTGACGGATGACATGATATTCGTCGCAAACGCCATTGCCGCCGTGCATGTCCCGTGAGGTCCTGGCCATGTCCAGGGCTTTACCGCAATTGTTCCGTTTCAGCAGTGAGACTGACTCGTGGTGGACGATTCCCTTGTCGAACAGCCGCCCTAATTGCAAGCAGGCGTGCAATCCCAAGGTGATCTCCGTTTGCATGTCGGCAAGCTTTTTTTGCACCAACTGGGTCGCGGCAAGCGGGCGGCCGAACTGTTTGCGTTCCAGACAGTACTCCCGCGCCGCATGCCAGCAGAACTCCGCCGCGCCCATGACGCCCCATGCGATTCCGTAGCGCGCCCGGGTGAGACAGCTGAAGGGTGCTTTGAGTCCCGAGGCAGTGGGCAGCAAATTCTCCTCGGGAACGAATACGCTGCTCATGGCGATCTGCCCCGTACAGGAGGCGCGCAATGAGAACTTACCCTCGATGCGTGGTGCGCTAAGACCCGTCATCCCTTTCTCGAGCACGAAACCGCAAATCTCATCGGCCTCGTTTTTCGCCCAGATGACGAACACGTCCGCCACCGGTGCATTGCTGATCCAGGTTTTGGTGCCGTCCAGGATGTAACCGCCATCGACCTTGCGCGCCCGGGTCTTCATGCCGCCGGGGTCGGAGCCCGCGTCCGGCTCGGTCAGGCCAAAGCAACCGATGGACTGTCCGCTGGCAAGTCCCGGCAGATACTTGTCGCGTTGGGCGTCGCTGCCGTAGGCATGAATCGGGTGCATGACCAGACTCGATTGCACACTCATGGCTGAGCGATAGCCGCTGTCGACGCGCTCCACTTCACGGGAGAGCAGGCCATAGCAAACGTAGTTCACCCCGGCGCAGCCATATCCCTGCAATGTGGCGCCCAGAAATCCGAGCGCGCCCATCTCGGCGAGAATCTCCGGGTCGAAGCGCTCCTCGCGGTTGGCCGCGAGGATTCGCGGCATGAGCTTGTCCTGGCAGTAGTCTCTGGCAGCATCCCGCACCATCTGCTCTTCTTCTTCGAGCATGTCGTCGAGCAGAAGCGGGTCGCGCCAGTCGAAGCGCGGGGATGTGGCGCCGGTGCTGATATCGCGTGCGGGCGTGGACATGGAGGCTTCCCCAATAATCGGAAAAGAGCCCTAGTCTATCAAGCGAGGTGCTTGCGACAAGACTAAATACGTGAGTAGAGATCCGCTTGTCGGACCGGTCAAAAAAGGCTCGAGTTATGAGGCCCCGCTAAACGCTCTTTGTTTGATAGGTTACAAATGACCCGAGTCACTAGACTTCGCCACACGCTCCTTGTCTACACCCCCTCCCTGTCCCTCCCCCTCGAGACGAGGGGGAGGGGACTTAGGCTGACACGCGGGTGGTTTACTGATGCACCGCTACTTCGCTCAAACGTGGACCTCGGAGTGGTGGATGACCTCGGACTCGTCGGTGGCGGACTGCAGCCATTCCTGCATGGCCGCCAAGCCCGTCATAGCGTCCATGTAGGCCTTCTCTACCGGGCTCATGCGTACGCCATAGGTGTGAAAGCGCGATACCACCGGTGCATACATGGCATCGGCGATACAGAAGTCGCCGAACAAAAAGTCGCCCTCAGCACCCCAGGTCTCCCGGCACCAACGCCAAATCTGGCGGATTCTACGGATATCCTTGGCGGCATCTTCCGGGGCGTGAAAGCCCGATACGCGTCGGCGGCAGTTCATGGGCAATGCATCGCGCAATGCCGCGAAGCCGGAGTGCATCTCCGCGCTCACCGAGCGGGCCGCGGCGCGGGCGTCAACCGGCTGCGGCCAGCCGCGCCCGTTGCCCAGTTGTTCGGAGACGTACTCGCAGATGGCGAGGGAGTCCCACACCACGTGCTCGCCATTTTTCAGCACCGGCACCATGCGTGAGGGTGAGTGTTTGCCGATCTCCCGTTGCCAGGTGTGAGTGTCCAGCGGAATGCGCACCTCGTCGAATTCCACGCCCAGTTGCTTGAGGCACAGCCAGGCCCGCAGCGACCAAGATGAATAGTTCTTATTGCCGATAATCAGTTCGACGCCGTGCATTGCGGTCCCCTGCTTGTGGGTTGATTGATGTTAGTTGAGCTCGGGTCGATTTGCCGGGCGCCATTCATGAACCGTTTTCCTTGCCCTCGGGAGCGGCGTTGGACAGCGTGGCGAATGAGTCCCGCACCTTGCCGATCAATCGAAGCGGGCCGGGCGCTCCGCTCCGCAGCGCCAGCAGGCGCTGAACTGCCCTTCCAGGCGTTCGTCACACTCGGGACAATGCCATTCCGCCCCTTGATGGGCGCTGCTGGCGAGAAAGTCCTCGATGAGTTCCCTGGCCTTTTCGTACTGAAAGTCTTCTGCAATCCAAAGCTCCGGCCAGCACTCCGTGGGGGGCAGCTCACCCGCGCCGCCGAGCAAAAGCTCGTTCTTGACAATGCACTTGATATGGTGGCTTTCCAGCAAATCGCGCAGATGGCCCACCAGAAAAAAGCTATCCGAGCTATAAACCTTCTTCATCGCCCGCACAATCGCTCACAGGCGCCGTTCGTGCCAGCGCACCCCGGTAGGTCCCCAACGCGAAGCGGGCGGGCCATCGACCGATGGGCCATGTATTATTCCCGACAACGTACATGCCAGTTCGCGGCAATCTACGCATGCGGTGGCACGCTGTCCACCGCATGGAAGTGGACCGCGGCGAGCCGTTCGGCAATGCCAATACTGTGGCATGGATTCCGGGGAGAAATCGTGACAGAGGTCCCGCCGCTCGACATTCGGCCTTATCAGCCCGCCGACCAGGCGGCGGTTATTGCACTTTGGCAGGCCTGTTCATTGCTGAGGCCCTGGAACGATCCGGCCAACGACATCGGTTTGTGCATGGATACGCCAAACGGCGGCCTGTTCGTGGCAACGGCCAGCGGTGATGATGGAACCGGCGCCCTGTGGGCGACTATCATGTGCGGCAGTGATGGCCACAGGGGGTGGCTTTATTATCTGGCCGTGGATCCGGAAAGGCGCCGCGCCGGGATAGCGCGAACCATGGTTTGCCACGCTGAAGCCTGGCTGGCCGCACGGGGTATTGGCAAGGTGGAGTTGATGATTCGTCCGGAGAACGACGCGGTGCGCGAATTCTATGAACGCCTGGGTTATGAGGTCGAGCCACGCCTGGTGATGTCTCGCTGGTTGAAAGACGATGGCTGACGACAATAGCTCGATCCGTTCTTTCCCCCTCAAAGAGGTCCGCAAGCGCCCCAATCATCGGCGCAAGGCGCCGAAGGGCAAGCTCGAAGTGGTGGTTACCTATCTCGAGATGACGCACCGGCCGAACCGGCCGGCTGCGCCGCATCGTGGCGAGAAACTCGCGCTGATGCGCCTCGAACGGCCGGTGCCTTCCTTTTACCGCTATTTGTACAACACTGTCGGCGGCCCCTGGTTGTGGTACCTGCGCCGGCTCATGAATGACGACACCCTGTGCGATATCGTCCACCATCAGAAGGTGGAGGTGTTCGTGCTCTACGTCGGCGGCAATCCGGCCGGATTCGTGGAATTGGACTGCCGAATTGCCGAGGACATCGAGATTGCCTTCCTGGGCCTGTTGCCGGAGTTCATCGGCCGCGGCCTGGGCCACTATTTGCTCGACTGGGCGGTGGACGAAGCATGGGATAAGGAACCGGACCGTATCTGGGTGCACACCTGCAATCTGGACCACCCCCACGCCATAGCTGTTTACCAACGCGCCGGCTTCGTGCCCTACCGCCAGGAAACGACGATAATTACCGACCCGCGGTTGCCCGGGGTAATGCCGCCGGGGCAGGAATTCAGAAGTAAGTAGCGTATTAAAATGGGGACAGATCTATTTTCTCTTAGCAGAAAATAGATCTGTCCCCATTTTTATTCAACATGCCGGCGCACCGCTAAAGACCGTGCATCGTGTCTTCGATGAGCATATCGACCACCGCCTTCAACGCTTCTTCCTCGCTGGCCCCCTGGGATAGCGCCTGCTGATAGGTTTTGACTTGGCGGTGCGCGCTGGTGCCGTTGGCCAGCACTTCGCGGGCGTGCTCGACTTCCGCCACACAGCCGAAAAATTCCGCATCGTCGCGCACCAGATTGAGCATCTCTTCGAGCAACTCGGCGTAGTCGACAACAGCGCCCTTGCCGAAATCCACCAGGCCGCGATCGATGCCGTAGCGCTGGGCCCGCCAGCGGTTCTCGTTGGTGAGCATGGGTTCATAACGCCGCCAGCGTTGATTCTTCTGACGCAATCGGTAGAGCATGCGCAGCCAGCAACGATACAGGGCAGCGATGCAGATGGTGTCCTCCAGGCGGGTGCTGATGTCGCAGATGCGCACTTCGAGG
>Ga0210064_1001315_pt1 | contig 10734 bp, 7 predicted proteins | sample Muzzi_CordC_D2_FD_185531 | JGI IMG/M metagenome (GOLD analysis project Ga0210064, IMG submission 185531) | Wetland microbial communities from San Francisco Bay, California, USA, that impact long-term carbon sequestration - Muzzi_CordC_D2 (SPAdes) | ecosystem: Environmental > Aquatic > Marine >...
CCCCGCTTGCGCTTCGCTCCAGACGGGATCGTAGACAGGTGTCAGGTTTCAGTGTTCAGCACTTCCCTTTCCTGACACCTCGTATGAAACTTCATGAAATCCGATGCCATTTCCAAGAAGTATCTCACCGCAGAGCACGCCAGAGCGCAGAGATTATTTAAAATTATCTTTCTCAGCGTTTTCTGCGAACTCTGCGGTGAACTATTAGTTTCTTTTTCGATTTGACCGGCCGTTTTTTTGGCCGGCGGCGGCACTGATACACTCCACGCTGAACACTGGAATATTACGGTTGTAAAGTTGCTGCAGCACCCCCATCAGCGCCGCCTGGTCGGGAAGCAGGCCTGAAAGTTCTGTAAACGCCTCCTGATCCTTCTCTTCCAAGACGGAAACAGTCATTCCCTGTAGATATCCTGACCACTTTGGATCCATTCGACCGGGAACACGGATGCGATACACCGCTGGCTGGAGCATGAGAAAACATTTTGAAATGGATGGGTCAAACATGAACACCTGCTGGTATCATTGGGTTATTAAGGAAACTTGGATTAATATGAAGGTGATGAGACAAACAGTCAATACCACCAAATGGAGTAAAAGAGAGGTATTGGCGGCAATATAAGGGCTTTCGATTGGGAAGACTCCAGGGCAGGGATAGATTACCGCTGCCAACTATTTTGCGTTTAAGATACCAATTTTTCTGGCGGCAGCAACGGCCTGGCGGCGTCCGGTAACGTTTAATTTGCTGTAAATATTGGAAGTATGCTTTTTGATGGTTTGGGGAGAAATGAACAACCGTTCAGCAATTTCCTTGTTGGTGAGACGCTTTTCGAGCAGGTCCAACACATCGAGCTCGCGATTGCTCAACCCGCTTGCAAGAAACGGGTCGGCATGCTGTTCGCCTGGGTGGCGGCGGTCCACGGAAGATGCGGCCGTGCTTTCGGTGGGCAATTCAGCGCCAAACGCTTTTAATAAGGATCCTATATATCGATTGTCCGGGCGCTTAGCCGAAAAATCCGTCAGCAACTCGGCCATGAGCGGGCCCCGGTCGACAAAGGTCCGCACAAATCCAAGCGGTTCGGCCATCCGCAGCGACTCCTCGAGTGTTTGCAGGGCATCGGCAAGTCTGCCCGCACTTTTCAGGGCCACGGCCTCCACGGCCTGTAACTGGATCAACTGCCGGGTGTTGTGATGCTGTCGTACCTCTTTTTTGGCGTTTGCGACATACTCGAGCGCCGCGCTGCAATCAACCGCACTCCCTTTGCTGAGCAGGTATTCAACATGCGTCAACGCAGGCGACTCCAGCCAGAGGTGAGTGCTGTCGACGGTTGGCGCAAGGGGTGTCGATTCTGCCGCAACCTCGCCGGCGACAATGGCCAGCCGGGTTGCGAGAGAATCTGAAATTTTCAACGAATAGGCATCGTTCATCTCGATGGCAAAGCTTCGTGCCGAGAGGGCATATTCCCTTGCCGCCGCCGCGTCTCCCCGCGCCAGCGCGACAAGCGCCAGTCCGATCAGGCTGTCATGATATGGCCGTGCATTCGTAAGGTAGCGCATCTGCTCGACGCATTGGAAGTGGACCACGGCAGTATCCAGACGGTTGCGCTCATACGCCGCGGAGCCCAGAAAATAGTGAGCATGGCAAAACCAGTAATCGTCGACCGCCTCTATTTTATACAGTTCCAGAATCTGTTCTGCGGTTTGCTTGACTGCGGCCAGGCTTCCGACATAATAAAAGATTCCCGCCTGGACTGTCAGATATGCGCCGGCATAGCTGCTGTCTGTTGAACGGGCCTTTGCGATTGCATCGTTCAGCAATTGCATTCCTTCGTCTGGCAAACCATTCATGGCATAAGCAGCACCAGCGTACATGACTGCCAGGTAATTTAGGTGACGATATTTCTTCGGCGTGTTGTTCAGGGCTTGCAGAGCATGCTTGAGAGCGCCTTCGGTATCCCCATTCCAATAAAGGTAGAACCCACGATGGGCATCAATAATGTTCAGGAGTTTCTGCCGTCTGGACTTGGGAATCTTGCATGCAGGGCTGCGCAGCAGCGCCTCGGCATCGTCCATCAAAAGGGCCATGCCATAAAAATCCCAGTGAATGGTCGCACAAAGGACACGGGCCACCAGAAGGGCTGGTTGTTGCTTCTCGGCTGACTTCGGAAACATATCCAGCCATCGCCTTAAGGCCCGCCGGGAAAAATCTTTTTCTAGCGTGTCATCCAGATTCAGCTCGACCAACTCAGCCGCTTTTTTGACCTCCCCGGCGGCTAAAAAATGCTGTAGGGCCTCTTCGATCAGCCCCTGTTCGGCAAACCATTTGCCGGCGCGCCGATGGATCTCGATCTTTTGCTCGGCTGATGTATTCTCTTTCAGATGCTGCATCAGGAGATTTTGAAATAGATGGTGGTACCGGTACCAACGCCGGTCGCTGCCGAGCGGCACCAGAAAAAGATTTTCACGTTCGAGCCTCGCAATCAGCCTCCGGCTGTTATAGATGCCGGACTTGCTTCCGAGGATAAAGTCACACAGGGAGGCGCAAAAGCGATCAAACACGGCCGTCACGGCGAGGAAATTCTTGATTTCGGCCGGTTGTTTTGCGACAACCTCTTCTAAAAGAAAGTCAACAATATTAGCGTTTCTTCCCGAGAAGCTCCGGGCATACTGATCGGGATTCTCGGCATCGGTCAGCGACAACCGCGCCAACTGGAGACCGGTGACCCATCCTTCGGTTTGACGTTGGAGCAGGTCGATTGTTTCAACGGAGAGCGGTTTTTTTAACGATTGTAGGAAAAAGTCTTGCGCTTCCTCCTTGGAAAAACGCAGGTCGGCTGCCCGAAATTTCAGGAACCAGCTTCGGACCCGCCAATGCGCCAGCGGCAATGGGGGATCCATCCGGGTCGAGATGACCAGGTGAATGTGCTCCGGCAGGTATTGAACCGCACGGGTAAGCATCATCTGCACGGGTTCGGAAACAATGGCGTGAAAGTCGTCGAAAACGACCACGAGCGGCTTTTTCAGCGCATCCAGCTCGGAAATCAAAGTGTCGGCCAGGTAATCAGGCGGCGCCAGCTCAGGGGATGACAGCAATGATTCAATCTCAGAACCGAAACCTGAAAAAACTCTGCGGACAGCGGCAATAAAATAACTGAGGAAACGGTCCGGATCACCGTCATTTTTATCCAGGGAGAGCCACGCCGCATGTTCAGGTATCTGATCAAACCACTGGGCAACTAAGGTCGTCTTTCCATATCCGGCCGGGGCCGGGATGAGCGTCAGCCGTTTTTTCCGGCCCTCATCCAGACGCGAGATGAGGCGGGGGCGCACAACCCAATTGCTGTCAGCCGTTGGGCGCTTCAGCTTGGTGGTGGGGAGGATATGAGTATTTTGGGCGTTGTCTGCCACAAGATCTCCTCTAAAGCCTGCATCCGCTCGGGACCCTTTAACGGAAAAAAACGAATCCGACTTCACAGACGCCAAAATGAGGTCAATTCAATCGCCTATTAAATAACAACAAATTCAGCGGCTTTCAAGTTAATAAAATTCCAATCAATTATAACTGTGTATGAGAACGTGAGTTAATTTACGGTATGAAAATATGGTTGTTAGCTGATGCCCCTGCGATATGGTCCATGCGGCAATGCAACATTTTATGCAATACTCGGCATTTTGGATAGCGTGCCTGATGGTGAAATTCAGAATGGATGTAAAGTTGTTGGATGTGATGATGCAATATGAAATATTTGGATTTTGTAGATTGGGTTTAACTTGACTGGGTGCAGATTATTGAGGACCTAATAAAAATCTGACTTGTCAAAACCTTTGATCGCTTGTGGGACTCCCAGGATATCATTAAGCTATAAAACCTGTGATACGTCTGACGTGTCGGTAAACCAATTTTTTCACAATAGATTTTGCCATCACATTTCGAATGAACGGGTTTCAAGGATAATTATTATATATCTCAATTTCGGCAGCACTCCGCAATCCGTTTACCCCGGTTGATCCGGTGGATGTATAAGTACGATTTGCCCGGCGACGCTTCATCTTGCTTCCTCAACACCGCCGACCTTTGACATCATAACCGGTTTCCCGATTAACTCGGACAGCGGGAGAACCATAAGATCTTTGGTCTCAATGCCGGCCAGAAGATTTTCGATCTCGTTTAACCAGGCCGGAATTAAGCCTTCATCAGGTGGTCGATTGTCATGTAGTAAAACGATGTCATCGGGACGAATGCGTTTTAATATCTTTTGGGTTATATTGTTTATCCTGCGGTTGCCGCCATCCAGGGGGCGGCAGCTGAAATTGACCAGATACAGGCCGGTTTTCAAAAGGGCTGAGCGCAGCCTGGGGCTGGTGATACCCGCCGGCGGACGAAAGGCCAGGGGCCGGATTCCGCAATCGTTTAACACCTTCTGGGCGGCTTCGATATCGGCCACAATTGACTGGCAGGTCCTGAAAAGCATCCGGTAACTATGCTTATTAGAATGATTTCCGACCGAATGCCCCTGTCGCACAATATCTTTAACTAATTGCGGATGGGCGGCCGCTTTTTGTCCGGTAACAAAAAACGTTGCTTTTATCTGTCTTTTTAACAACAGTTCCAATAACAGCGGGGTTGTCAAAGGATCGGGCCCGTCGTCGAAGGTGATGGCTACCGCCTTTTTCCCGGAAGCGCCCTTGCATATGACCGGGAGATAAAATCCGAACCCCGGGAAAAAAGGAGCGGCCAGACAGAGCAAAAGAAATCCGGCTAACGGAATAACGGCCAGCCAGCCATCAACAACGATAAGCAGCGTTGCCAGCAGCAAGGCAACCAGGCCCGTTTTGGCGGCTGCGGAAAAAGGCAGCCTGTCGGATTTAATCTCTTTCATCAGACATTTTTCTTGGTTGCAATAAACCAGACGAGTTCCCCGTTGGCGCCCGAAGGTTTGGTTTGATCAACAATGAAATCAGTTTCCATCAGCATCGTTTGAAGGTTTTCAGCGGAACGATAATAGGATGGTGTCTGATTGAGCTTAAGCTTCAAGTTCTCAAGCCACCAGATCCAGGGGGTTGGCCGTGTCGGCGGAATGGATGCTCTGATGATTAATTGACGGCCGCTCTTCAGGCGATCGAAAAGGTTTTTAAATGTCAGTCGCAGGGCGTCATCGTTGAGATAGTGCACGATGTCGAGCATCAGCACCAGGTCTGCCGGCTGCGAAACGGCCGGTATATCCGGAGCGCTGCCGGTTTTGATTAAAGCCCTTGCGCCGGCGACCCTGGCTGCCACCCGAGCCCGACCGGCGTCCGGGTCGATCCCAACAACTTTTGCTCCTGGAAACCGCTCGAGCAGCCAGGCGGTCGGTACGCCATACCCGCAGCCAATGTCCATAATGGTTTCAATATCGTTTAAAGCATCCAAAAAGGGGGGCAACTCCGTGAACATCGGATCGAAATGCATTTTAAACCTGGCAAATAATCGCGGATAGGCCTCTAAATTTCTATAGCGTTTTAATACCCGGTCTCTAATACTGCCGCCCCGGCGGCCGTCTTCTTCCCGGGTTTGAAGACGGTGCTTCAACAGCGGCGGCAGGATGATAAAGGCACCGATAAGAGAATAACCGATACCCAACAGTGAGGTGATCCCGGCGCTTCTTAGCAGGGAGTGTCGGGCCGAACACAGTGCGCCGAATCCGATGATGGTCGATGCCCCTGCCAGAAAAACCGTCAGCCGGATCAGATCGAAATACGGATGGGCCGCATCGCCGTAGCGTTGATAGGAACGGACAAAAAATAGTGAATAATCAATGCCCATACCGATCACGATGATGGCCAGCATCAACCCCGGGATATCCAGCGGATGGCCGATCAGATTCAACGTTGCCAGGGTACTGATCAGCGCAAAGATAACCGGCAGCAGGGCGATTAACGTCAAGGACAGGTCCGCAAAGTAAAGCAGCAACACAATCGTCACGCTTAGCCCGATGATCACCAGCATTTTCGTAAAGGTGGCAAACAGCATTTTTCCCAGTTTTTGCGAAAAAAAGTTCGGGTCAAAAAGCTTCCCCAGCATACCGTATTTCGTATAAAATGCCTCGGCCCGATAGCCCTTCCCGGTTGACAGACTGCTGACCTGCCTCCAGGTCCTTTTTTCCGGATCGGCGACGATGCCCATCAATCCGAAAAACTTGTCCGGGATGGCCATGGTCTCAGGATCATAAGAATCCGTATTCAACATTTCAAAGAACGGCTCAAACGCATCAACGGTGAAGCCAAGCTTCAAAGAGGCTTCCTTTATTGATTTTTCCAGCGCGGTGACCCGGCTGCGATCCCAAAATTTTTTCCAGGCTGCAAAATTTTGCTGCTGTCTTTCTTTGCCGGGAAAGACCATTGAAGAAACAAAGCCTGAGGACAGCCAACCGGACTGCCGCTCATTGGCCATCATGTCCAGCAGCCGGTCCCCTTTTGCCTGGAGTTCGATTAGCGTTTCAGCTTCTGTCATTAAATAGATCTTATTGAATACCAGGCCCCAGACCGTTGAAACCATATCTTCTGCTATTTTTGTGTCCGTGCTCACCGTATTCATGGAACTGAGGCTGACATTAAAATCCGGTTTCGCAAAAAAGAGCATGACAACGGCGAAAAGAAGTGCCGCCAGGGCGCCTGGTTTGCCCGCCCCGGCCAATTTGTTGACCAGATTTTGCAGCGGCATGCGCCTTGATTTGGCGGCAGGCATCTCAGGGAAAATAATGGGAAAAACCGTGTGAACAAAAATAAATGAAAATGAAATACCCAGGGCGGTGAACTGACCCAGTTGCGCCAGAATAGGAAATCCACTGAAATTCAGGGCGGCAAAAGCACCGATGGTGGTCAGTGCCGCCACCAGTCCCACGGCCCGAACCTCTTGCGACGCATCTTTGCCATAGGTTTTATACGGGCGATCCAGAAACAACAGATAGGCAATCCCGTGATCGACGGATATCGATATGATGGCCCCGCCGAACCCGAGCACCATCAGGGAAATCGAGTCATGGATCAGCGCAAACACAAAAAAGGCCGTCATCGTCCCTACAATTGCCGGCAGCAGGGCCAACAATCCCAGATAGGGTCGCGGGAATGTGAAGATGAGCAGCAGCACAATGCCGATGGTCGCGAACAGGATGGCATTGCGGACATCTTTTCTTACAATAAGTTCGTTATCCAGCGCAATCCGATAGGCGCCCATCGGCGTCAGGGTAACCCTGTGGCCGGATCTACCATAGCGTTGTTCGAGATCTGCAGCGATCGTGTCTATCAGCGCCGCCGCCTGCCGGGCGAAGGCGGTATCGGTGCTGGATGCGGCTGTATCCGCGATGACGAGCAGGTGTCGGCCGTCTTTTGAAATGAGCTGGCCCTTATAGATCCTGGCCGATTGGGTTGGCGCCAGGTGCACCAGCCGGGCCATCACGATATCTTTAAATCCCAGGGGGTCTTTGGCAATGAATTCAGACTGCCCGATGCCCTCGAGGTTGAACAGTGATGCGCGAGTATCAGAAATTTTATGGCCGACTTTTTGAGGAGTCAGCAAGGGTTCGATCTGATGCTGCAGATCTTCAGTTGAGAACAGCAGCGGAAGATGGTTTAAAATATGAAATGCCAGATCCGGTATCAGGGATTGAAAATCCTGCAAGCCCACCTTCTTGAACAGTTTGCTTTGACGCAGACTTTGTTCAACGCGTCGGCCGCATTCAACCAGGAGTTCTATATTTTCTTCCTGCAGACTGACATCGATGATGAGCTGGTCTTGAATCGGATGGTTTTTGAAAATATAGAGGGCGTCGGAAATGACGGAATCGCCCTGCGGCAGAAAGCTGACGATATCCGCCTCGATGTCTAAACGAGACAATCCGACGCCGAATAAGGCGCTCACCACAAGCAGAGTGATGATTACGCGGCGCCAGTGAAAGGAGTTTGATTTCATATGTGGATACTATGCTGCTAAGCGTCAGAGCACAAGTTTCAAAATAATTAACAGGATTATAACATGCACTGTGATGACCGGCATCTTGTGGCGATGATAAAACTCGTTCCATTTCTGAATTCGTGCGAGCCCGCCAAATAATCTTCGAAATCTGTCCAGGCCCATGTTCCGGATATTGTCCGTTCGGGAGTTGCTCTGAAACGCAAAGGCCGGATAGGCGGCATAAAAATGGTCGGGCCAATTTTTCAAAATGTCATCATATGGAATTCCCTGCCATTGGGTTTTACTCAAGGATTCGGCGAATCGGCGATTTAAAACATAGCCATGGGCCAGACAGCGATACTTTATTTTCACTACCGATCGGTTCTCAGTCTTTATGCTGTTTGAAACCAAACATCCAAAGAACAGCGCGTTCCAAGGGTCGGCGCCGGATAAAAAGGCGACACAGTTTTTAAGACCGGCCGGGCTGAAACGATCGAACACGATATCATCTTCGAATATGGCGATGGTGGCCGCCCCGGCCTGCAGTCCTTTTTTTATGCAGGTCATATGCGAATTATAGATACCTTCTTCACAATTGTGCGGGTGCTTTTGAACGATGACAAATTCAACTTTGTCGGCCAGACCGACTTTTTCGAATTGGACCTTGGCATCTGCTCGCCGGTCTGCCCGTTTCTCGAGGGAGATGCAGTAGAATTTATCGAAATACTCCCAGTATGTATCAAGTGTCTCAGCGTTCATTGCAATAATTAATTTCTATATGCTTTTTCAATGGCCTTTTGAACCGCATTCATTTGACTTTTCTCCTTCAAAAAATTTGAACCTGTGTTAAGATGTCTTATTCACCGCAGAGCTCGCAGAGAACGCAGAGTCCCGCCGTGGCGGGATTGCATTTGCCGGTGATCCTCCAAAAATGACGGCGGACAGGAAGAACGACAACTGCAAAGCCGCAAGCACTCCTTAAAAAAAATGACCTTATTGGTATAATTTAGCTACCGAAATGATAAAATGAGCATCATCAAGCGAATTTGCGAAACCGAATATGTACGTTCCGCAATCGAGGATAAAGCGGATCTAAGCGCCTTTAAGGAAAAACCTTCTATCCGCGTAATTCTTGGTGTATCGACCATCGCCTTTAGCTATATTATCGGCTGGCCCGCCATCGGTGCGTTAGGAGCCCTTGCCCTTTATCTTAACCGACCCTTGCTGATTGCCATTGGCGGGCCTTTGGTATACGGGTTTTCCCATCTGGTGTTCCTGCTCGGAATGTATCTCGCCGGTTACAACTACACCAAAATTTTTTTGCGCTGGGCCACCCGGGTTGCAGTTGAAAAATGGATCAGCAAAAGCCCATAGCTTATTCCCAACTCGTCTCTAATTATTTGTGTAATCCCGTGATGTTCTAATTCATTTACTTGTTTATGCTTTTAACTGGTTTCAGGTGTCAGCAAACACCGAATCCTGAGTCCTGAAAACTGGTTTGATTGCAACTGAAGGCCAACACCGGTGAAAGAAAGTTCATTTCATGAGCGACTCCGACACAGCGGGTCGAATTCGGTTGCTGAAACCTGACACCTGAATAACCTAATTAGTGTTTTATATATTAGTCGGATACCCACACTTATATTATTATCGATTGATTTTGCCTTCCCTTATTTTGAGTATCTGCTCGACAACATTGCGCTGATGACCATAGTAGATCAACGCCACGGTAGCCAGAACGGCTGTGGTCGACAGCGGATTAAAATTGCAAGCCAGCAGCGTTCCGGCCCCCAGGATAAAAACCATCACCAAAGATCCAACGAAGGGGATGCGAAGCAGGGCAAAGGTTGCCAGCCAGGCCAGGGCCGAAATTCCGGCTGCCAGCGGTGCGATGATCGTTGTAAATCCGAGATAATTGGCCACGCCCTTTCCCCCGCGAAATTGGTGAAAGCAGGGGTAACGGTTGCCCAGTATCAAGGCCAGACCGCCGATGGGTACCCAAGCAGTTGGCAGCAGGTCACTGCATGCCAGGGCGACGCCCATGGCCCGTCCCATATCCAACAACCACACCAGTGCGGCCATGATCAATCCGGCCTGCCGATAGACATTGACGACCCCCGGATTGCCGCTGAATTCCGTTCTCGGATCCTCCTTTCCTGAAATTTTAAACAGCAGAATCGAAAAATTTATGGAGCCTGCCAAATAAGCGAATATGATTGATAATATCAGCGGTATCATGGGATGCAAGTTGATGGTTCTGGTTACCCACCGAACTGGATTAGATTCTCGCAATAATAATCACGGTTTTCTGCGATGAGATTTAAAAAATTCCCAGATAATTTCAGCGGCATCAAAATTCTTGAGAGAATCATCTTCAGCCAGATCGGCGGTAAAAAAATGGCCGGGCCAGACATGGCCCCAGTTCTCTATAAGATACAGGACCACTTCAGTATCGTTTCGACACACTCCCCACGATTTAACATGAACGCGTCCGTTGTTCAAATTGGTGGCGGCGGCTTTGGTGTTACAGCCATTATGCCTGACCCAGAAATCAATTGATTTTTCAACCGACCAAAAAGTCTGTGTACCTCCCCGGTGCAAGCTGACGCCGCCTTGATAAGTGATGTCATTGTCAGCCAGACCATGAAAGCTGATTACAGAAAGCGGCTGGATAGGATCCGGGATACGCCATTCCGGCGCCTCGTCCGAAGGTTTGCCGCCGATGGTGGCCGCCAGCGGCGCAACGGCCGCCAGCAGGTCGCCTCTCTCCGCTGCAAATCGATACACCAACATGCCGCCATTGGAAA
>Ga0210064_1001316_pt1 | contig 10723 bp, 10 predicted proteins | sample Muzzi_CordC_D2_FD_185531 | JGI IMG/M metagenome (GOLD analysis project Ga0210064, IMG submission 185531) | Wetland microbial communities from San Francisco Bay, California, USA, that impact long-term carbon sequestration - Muzzi_CordC_D2 (SPAdes) | ecosystem: Environmental > Aquatic > Marine >...
GCGGCTCAGGGTCGAAAACATCCACAACGGCACCCGAAAAGTGGCCGTTGCGCAAGTTCTCCGACAATGCCTCATAGTCCATGGTCCCGGCCCGGCCCAGATTTACCAAGCCGGCGCCCGGCTTAATCAGGGACTGCCGGCGCGCATCGAGAAGATTGCGCGTCTCGGGGGTCAAAGGCGTTGCCATGAGCACGAAATCCGCCTGTGCCAAGGCCTTGTCGATGGCTTGCGCGGAGTACATTTCATCCACGTCGCTGCTCGGCCGACCATGACGACTAACACCCAAAACCCGCATCCCCGCGCGCTTGCACTGGCGCGCGGCGGCTGCGCCGATGTTGCCGACACCAACGACCGCCACCGTTTTTCCCGCGATCGGAGTCGAATAAAGCGACTCCCAACGCGCGCCGCGTTGATTGTCGATGATCGCCGGCATGTGATTGTGCAACATCAATAGCGCCATCAATCCGAACTCGCCGCCCTTTGCCGCATGCACCCCTCGATTATTGACCACGGTCACGCCATCGGGCACCCAATCCATCGGACACAGGTGCTCGACACCCGCACCAATGATGTGAATCCAACGTAGATTGGGAGCAACCTGCGCAAGATTCTCGGTTGGAAAATCCCAAGTCACCAACACTTCGGCCGTGCGCATGGAATCCTGAAAATGGTCGAGATCCCAATCGATAAACACGTCGAGGCGCGCGGCGAGCTCCGCATGGCGTTTTGCCACAGCCGCATAGCGTTCCGGCGTAATGGTGAACACCGCCTCTCCTTCCACGGTGGGCGGGAAGGTGTCGGGCGATGCGTGATTGTTTTTGATGTGGATACGTATGGCGTCAGCTTTCGTCATGGCCGGGTCATCGTGGGCTCGATCGATTTGCTTCGGTCAATCAAGCCCCGCCGATTCGAGCATCTTCAGTTTTCTGGTGACGAACTCCACGCGTTCGGGTTCTGGCAACGAATCGGCATCGAATTGTGCATCCAAAAAGGCGTGTGCCAGCCGGCTCAATCCATCGGATTCATCCTCGGCGCCTTGCCGTGGCATGCTGAGAACCGTGTCGCCGCCGTAGGTGGGGACGGGATTCAACGACAGATCTGTTGCTCTGCTCGGCGGCTCACCCCGCACCAGCGCGCGAATTTGTTCGCGCAACCGCCGACGCATCAGAGCAACTCCTTTGTCACTTGGCGCGAGATTTTCATTGCCGTGAACGGTGATCCGACCCATGCCTTCCACCGCCTCCGCGTCGGCCGGGTAGCGCTGACGCTCTTCGTAGGGTCGATCGAATAGCTCTCCCTGCTCGATGAGTTCCGGACCTTCTCTTGTGTTCCACTCCGGCGGATCCCCACGTGCGCCAAAGTTCGCCCATGCCAGCACGATGGTTTCCTCGTCATCGATGGGAACTACCCAGCGCGAGAATGCGCTTCGCCCGTAATAGCGCCGTTGCGTTCCGTCGGTCGCGAATGCGGCACCAGCTTGAGTAAAGTTGGGCAATACCAATTCGTTCAGGCGAAGCCAAATATGATCACCCACGCGACGCGTATTGCATCCGAGCAGCCAATTCCCACGCTCGAAAAAGTCCATTTGCCCAACCTCGGCGAATCCTTCGGAAAACTGCTCACGGCTGATACTCGAGTGTAGAAAGCTCGTGTGAATGGGGTCTACGATGGCGTCGAGGACCTGAAGCCAATTACAGTGAAACGGCGCCTTATAGGGCACCATTTCCATATCGGGAAGCTCGAGCGTGTCGTAAACCGGAAATTCCGGAAGCGACTCCGACGGACCCATGTATGCAAACACAATCCCTTTGAACTCGAATGCCGGATAGGCTCCGAGTCGAACCCGGGACTTCAACCGTTCTTGTGCCGCTTGTGGTTGACCAGGCGCGTCGAGCAAAGTCCCGTCGATATCGAAGTGCCATCCGTGATAGCAGCAACGGATTCCCTGTTGTTCGCAACTGCCGTACTCGAGCGACGCCTGCCGATGCGGGCAACGGCGGTGAACAAGGCCGAAGCGCTCGGAGCAATCTCGAAAGAGCACGAGATCTTCGCCAAGAATGCGAAGCGCAACGGGTAGGTCCTTTATATCCGAAGCGAGAGCGACAGGATGCCAGTAGCGGCGCAGGTAGTCGCCGCAAGGCGTGCCTGGTCCGACCCGCGTCAATTCGTCGTCCGCCTCGGCGGAGAATCTCAACTCGTAGCCGCGAAAATCCGTGCAACGAAGGTGCGCGGGAAGAACGGATGCCCGGTGTTTCATAGGGTGTGCGTAAAAGCTTACATATCTTCCGGATCGATACCTGGCACCTCGGTCAGACCCGCTTGTTGTTTCCAATCCACCGGCCAGGCGGCATAAAAAATCATGCACTTGCCGTCGGACTCATACTTGATGTGATTATTCTTCGGCACCAGCATCATATCGCCCGGATTGAGCACGTAGTCCTCATCGTCGCAAACCAGCCTGAACGTGCCTTCGTGACAGTAGATGATCTCGTCGCAGGTGAGATCCCACGGTACGGATACTTTGTTAAGAAAATTGATGCCGCCTGCCATGCTTTCGCAATTCCGAGTGGTGACAAAAGGCTTGATATAGGTTCCGTTCTCGGGCAGGTCATCACAACGATGCTGAATGTCAGACCGTCTGAATACAATTGGTTTCCGCATTGAGTGACTCCGTTTTTTGACAGTGGCAACGCTGGGGCATCTCAAGTGACATGGCGCTTCAGGAGAAACTGGTTCTTGAACATGGCGATTCGAGTCATGATTTCCGCATGGGCGATGTCTGCGTGGGCATAGATGACCTGATTGAGAAAGTCGGCAAAGCCCACTTCTTCGTCGCAGACCACTTCGACGAGCAGATCGAATCGGCCACTTACCCAAGCGACGTACACCACGGCGGGGTATTCGGCCAGGCGGTCAGCGACCTGCTGCGGCGGGGTGCCGGGCGCGGTTTTGATGCCGAGCATCGCATCTGTCTCATAGTCCACCGCCACCGGGTCCACCACCGCCACGATTTGCAGCAGCCCGGCTTCGCGCATACGGGTCACACGGTTACGCACCGTTCCGGCCGACACGTCCAAACGCGCCGCCATCTCATCGTAGGGCATACGCCCATCGTCCTGCAGCAGGTTAATGATCTGCTTGTTGAGATCGTCAGATGGCGACGCCAGGGAGGAGCCTCTTGCGCCTCTGGTGCTGACGTCAGGCGCTGATGACCGGGTACCCTGGGCTGCCGAATGAGGCATGAGAAGCTATGGATTCCATATAAAGACGTGGATATTCTGGGGATTCCGGAGTTATTCGTCAAGAATTTCTTGATAACGCAGCAATAATCGGATTAATCTTGCGTAATCCGGAATTAGACAGGCAGCTCGTCAATTGCCTGACACACTGCGAGGACGAAGAACTATGAGCGCATCGATAACGGGCCTTGCCAGCGCCCTTCCGAGCCTGGACCGCATTCGGGAAGAACAGGCGAAGCTCGAGAACGCCGGGGTCAAGTACATATTCTCGGTTTGGATAGACATGCTGGGCGTGCCGAAAACCAAACCGGTACCGCTGGCCAACTTCGAGGCGCTGTGCCTCGGCAAAGGACCGCAATTCGCAGTGCATTCGGTGTCCTTCGTGCCGGAGCTGGGACCCGCCGACGCTGACCAGATCCCGGTGCCGGACCTCGACACCTTGGTGATTTGCCCGTGGGATCGAAGTTGCGCATGGATGTTCGCCGATCTGTGGTGGGAAGATGCGCCTTACAATCTTTGTCCCAGGCACACCTTGAAACGTGCCGTACGTGACGCAGCCACGAAAGGATTCGTTGGCTATGCCGGTATCGAGCCTGAATTCATCGCCATGCGTTGGCACGACGGCCAACCGGTCAAGGCCTTCGAGTCCGATCCAATGCCCGGTGAAGGCCTCCGTCCACGCCGTCAGGCCTTCGGCTACGACGTGGAATTCTCGGCCGACTCCATGGGCTTTCTTGGGGACCTCATCGACATACTCCAGGAGCTGGGCTGGGACTTGAAGGACGTGGTCGCCGAAGGCGCCTACTCCCAATTCGAACTCGACTTTACCTACACCGATATTCTGCAAATGGCGGACCGGTTGATCTTCTTACGCATGATTCTCAAGGAAGTCGCCAAAAAGCATGGCATGTTCGTCACCTTCATGCCGAAGCCGACCATTGGAGACTGGCGATCCGGCGCCCACATCAACTATTCGATGCAGGCGGTCGATGCACCGGGCATTAACGTGTTTCATGATCCGCAAAGCGATGGATGGAGCGATGCGGCCTATCATGCGGTGGGCGGCTTGTTGCGCCATGGCGGCGCGCTAACGGCCATTGCCTGCTCGACGGTCAATTCGTACAACGGCCTGGTGCCGCGGGTTGGCGGATTCGAAGGCGGTACCGTGACTTGGGCGCCAACACATATGACGTATGGAAACAACAACCGCTCGGCAATGCTGCGGTTGCCGCAAAACCGCTTTTGTATCGAAAATCGCGCGGCCGATATGTGCATGAATCCGTATCTCTCGCTGGCCATGACGAGCGCGGCAACGGTGGCGGGCATATTGGAGCAAATCGAACCCGGGCCACCATTGAACAAAGACCTCTATTCGCTCACCGAAGTCGAAATCAAGGCGACCAACAGTCAGCGTTTGCCGAGAAACCTGCTCGAAGCCGTCGAAATCCTCAAAGAGGACGCCCTGGCCAAATCCGTGCTTGGAGAGACCATGCTCGCTTCTTTCCTGAAGTACAAAGCCGACGAGTGGGAGCGATACCACCAGGCGGTGACCGACTGGGAGGTGCAAGAGTACCTGCGGCTATACTGAGCACTCCGCCGCTAATCTGCGGCGCGTCCACCGGAGAGCATCATTGTGGCGTCAGAGTGTGAAGTGTTCGAGCTTGGCAAGTTGACGCTTCAGTGCGGCGTGCAACTACCCGACGCCAGGCTTGCGTTCAAAACCTACGGCAAACTCAATGGGGATCGCGACAACGTCATCGTTCTACCCACTTTCTATACCGGCACCCACGAACGCAACGAGGCTTATCTAACAGCGATCCCGGCACTCGACCCGAAGCGCTATTTTATTGTCTCCATCAACTTGTTCGGCAACGGCATCTCGTCGTCGCCGAGCAATACACCACCACCCTTCGACGGACCGCGATTCCCCCAAGTCACGCTATTCGACAATATTGCCTGCCAACACCGGTTGCTTACCGAAGGCTTCGATGTGCAGCGGATCGCGCTGGTTGCAGGGTGGTCGATGGCCGGCTGCCAGGCCTATCAGTGGGCCGCCCAGTACCCGCACATGGTCGACGCCATTATGCCGTTCTGCGCCTCTGCGAAAACCTCGCCCCATAACATTGTTTTCCTGGAGGGCGTAAAGGCCGCCTTGCAGGCCGACTGTACCTTCAACGCCGGCGACTACACTTCAGCACCGCGAGCCGGGCTGAAAGCCTTCGCGCGGGTATATGCAGGCTGGGCTTTCTCCCAGGCCTTTTATCGGCACCGCCTCCATCGCCAGCTCGGCTTCGATAGCTTCGAGGATCTGCTCGCCGACTGGGAGCATGATCATCTCGACTGGGACGCCAATAATCTCTTGGCGAAGTTGTGGACGTGGCAGCACGGCGATATCAGTGCTAACCATCGATACAACGGCAACATCGAAAATGCACTCGGCGGTATTCAGGCGCGCGCCATTTTGATTCCCTGTACCACGGATTTGTACTTCCCGCCCGAAGACAACGCCTTCGAAGCACACCACATGCCGAACGCACAACTGCGCCCCTACGACTCACCCTGGGGTCACTGTGTGGCTTCACCCGGGCTGAATCGCGACTTCATGGCATTCCTCAATACCTGCGCAACTGAACTCCTGCGACAACCATAGCAACCGAACGTTAGGGCTGAGCGAAGGGACTACAGGACGCCGTCCCGTTTGAAGGTGTAAACTACTTCCGCTGCCCATCGATTCGTAAATAGATCAAGGAGTGGTCCCATGGCCTTCAGCGTATGTTCGTGGAATGTCGAGTTTTTCGGCTCGAGACGATCGGGCGAAACACACGCCGAAGTTGCCCGTCGCATCGATGACGTCTTCGACTTCCTCTCGCGCCCGGAGATTAAAGCCGATGTCTTCGCCATCTACGAGGTCAACGGCGGCCAAGTCTTCAACAAGGTGACCAGCGCGTTTCCGGATTACTCCTGGCAAATCACTGAGGGACCGGGCACCCAGCAGATTCTGGTGGGCTTTCGAGTGCCGGCCTTCGTTACCCAACGAGTGGAGTTTTCCCGCGGTTTCACTGGGCCGTTGCGCCCGGGCATTCTCGTAACCGTAGCCCACGAGGGCCAGGTCTACCCGATGCTATTTCTTCACTTGAAGGCGGCCGATGCCGCCATCGATTTCGGCGTACGCTCTTATCAACACGACAAAGTCCGCAGCCTGCGCAAATCCCTCGATGGTGCTGCCCAGTCCGAGCGCTCGAATTTCATCGTCGCCGGCGATCTGAACAATGTTGGCATGGATCTCACCTTCTCGGGCCGCGACATCACTATCGACGAGGAGATTACCCGTTTGCGAAATATGTACGAATCACGATTCGATAAGCTGGTGCTACTCGAGAAAAGCGCGCCAGCGACTTTCTGGAATGGACCGGGCAGCTCTGATCCACCGTCTGACATCGATCACGTGGTGGCTGCCTCGCGAATTCACCTGGCAACACTGGCCGGCGGCAGTCATGTGGAGGTCAAGGGCTGGCCGGAACTCGCCACAGACGACGAAAAAGCGGATTGGATCCGGCGTTTTTCCGACCACGCGTTGCTGCGGTTCACCATCGAGGGTGCCGGATGATCGAAGATGCGGCATCGCTATCATGTCAGCGCGCGAGGCCGCACATGCGGAATTCAGTAGGCGGGATCAGTTCGGCGTCTGCTCGCCGTTAACGCATCGTGCCGCGAGATGGTCGTGAATCTGGGCGACATCGTCGTCCATTAAATAGGTGTCCGGATCGGTCCACCCGGTCAGCATGACGACGTTCTTTTCGTTCACCAGCAAATGCTTGTCGGAATCCGTCGATGCGACATTCCATCCCGGCACCGCGATGACGGAGCGCACGCGAATGGGATGTCCGATGATCCTGGAAAGCTCCTTGCTGAGACCGCCCACGCGGTTGACGCATACACCAACCGGCGCACTGGTTTTGGCCTTTCCGAAAACCAGACTGGAGTCGTCCAGTCGCGCGGTGCCGTTTTTTGCGCGGCCGTTTCCAAGTACGAATACGTTCACCGCGTATGCACCTTTGGCACCGATGACGACGTTGTCGATGGTCTGATTTCCCACCCGCACATCGTGATAGATGTTGTATCCCCTGCTGGCGATGCGTTGCAGGGCGTGGCCCACAGCAATGTTGGCCGTGCGCCGAAAGGCAAGCCGCGCCCGCGCTTGCTTCAATTTCACGATTTGGTAAGGCAACAGCAAGCTGACCACGGCGAGCAATGCCGCAAGAGCCAACCAGACCCATGGATGGGGACCGAAAGATAGGTCTTTACCAAGCAGGGGATAGGCGACACAGAGTAACAATACGTAAACGAGTAAAGCGGACAAATACAGGTAGTACTTCCGATCCAGGCTTTGAAGATTCTGCCGGACCCGATGTCCCGGCTCGAGCAGAATTTGCTCGCCGAAGGGGCTTTTCCTCTGGAGCCTGGCGCCGAGCGCCATCCACGCACAACCGGCGATCATATAGACAACGCTTCCCGCGAGCGCGATCAGCAGCGCGCACAAAATTCTCGAATAGAGCTCCGCGTCCGTCATCAAGGTGGTATCCCTGGGTGTCTCCGCTACCCGTTAATCCTAGGAGTAAGGGGCGCCCTTCACAACGCCGAAGGCCACACTGTGAGCCCCCTTGAATGGTGTTTTGACGAAGAATTGCGGTCCAATTCTCGGACCAGCTTCGCAGATTCGAACTACAGGGCGAGCCCGATTCCTAAAGTCACGGGCCGGATCTGTCGATCACCCAGCATGGCTACCAGCGACTCCAGCAGTACCAACGGCGGCGCCAAACCCGGGCGCAGGAAAAAGCGCCAGCGCCGCCGGCGGCTCACCGACAAGATCCGAGCCGCCCTGGCGCGGGCCGCCGCCCTGGGCCGCCGCGATGTCACCGAGCAGCTCGGCACGCTCTACCAGGAGCAGGTCGAGGAAGAGCTTGGCCGTGGCCGGCAACGCCGCACGCGGGATACGGGCGCTGGACCACCGAGGACGCCCCGCGTTCGCTGACCGCCCTCGAGGCCGTGAGCACCAGGCACTCACCGGCTCCCGTCGCGCCTTTACAGCGGATCCCAGCCACACCGATACTGCGCACTATTCGCGTATCCGGGATGTCTGAAGCACGGAATGCGTACGACCTGTCCTCACGCACCCTCGAACCGCTCAGCGGTCGCTCCAATGGTCTTTGCGGCGGCGCTCGGGCTCTGCGCGGCTTGTTTTCAAGTGGCCGCCTTCGACGTGCAAGGCCACCGTGGCGCACGCGGGTTGATGCCGGAGAACACACTCGCCGGTTTCGACTATGCGCTGCGCCTGGGTGCGACAACGCTGGAGATGGATCTCGGGGTCACCAAAGACGGGCAGCTGGTCATCCATCACGACTCGAGATTGACGCCCGCACTCACCCGCGGCCCGGACGGTCACTGGATTCACGCGCCAGGACCGGCAATTAACAGTCTTTCGCTCGAACAACTCATGGGCTACGACGTCGGCAGATTGAATCCGAGTTCTGAGTACGCTCGGCGTTTCCCCAATCAACGCGCGCTCGATGGTGAACGCATTCCCACTCTCGCCCAGATTCTGGCGCTCGCGCCTCGCTACGGCGATAACCCGGTGCAGCTCAATATCGAGACCAAGCTGAGTCCACGGCAGCCGCATATGACGCCATCACCGCGAGACTTCGCGCAACGTGTGGTCGTGCAAGTGCGCAGCGCCCGGGCCGCCGGCCGGGTCACCGTACAGTCATTCGATTGGCGAAGCTTGCTGCATGTACAGTCGCTGGCGCCGGAAATAAAGACGTCCTATCTGACGTCCGAACAACCGTGGCTCGACAACGTTCAAAAGGGACGTCCCGGCAGCTCCCCGTGGACAGCCGGAATGGACGTGGACGATTTCGACGGCTCCGTGCCTCGCATGGTCAAGCAGGCGGGCGGCCGGGTGTGGTCACCCTTCTTTCGCGATCTCGACGGCCCAAGCCTCGCCGAAGCACACTCCCTCGGGCTGCAGGTCATCGTTTGGACTGTCAACGAAGTACCGGACATGCGCCATCTCATCGCCCTCGGAGTCGACGGAATTATCACTGACTATCCGAATCGGCTGCATGAGGTCACAAGACAGCTGGGATTGGGCCGATCCAATTGACAATGAGGACGCTAATTCCCACACGGTCCGGCGCCGCCGCGGCTATGACATCAACAACTTTTTGTAACCGCCATCCAAACTGTGGTCGGCATCTCAAATTGATTTCCACACCCATGGCAAGCTTGCTCCGCTTCGAAATTCAATAACGGGAAGGCATATGATCGGCACCTTGGAGCTTCGCGATCGCTTTGACGATCTGACCGTAGGGTTTCGCTCGCTATCGCAGACCTGCGCCGAGCTGGCCTCCTTATCGCCGCGTCCTGTTTTCGGTTCGCCCGTCCAACAGTCCACCAAAGCGGACTACTCCTGGTGGCACGTGCCCGTTGGCGTGCAGGTGCAAAGCCCCTGGCAAAAGCTCAAGCTGTCTTCCTGCACCATTCACCTGGTGACGCCGGGCATCGCCGGGCCGCCCATCGACATGAGCTGGAGGACGCAGGACGCAACAGCATGTGTCAATACCATGACCCTGCGCCATGGCGCCACGGTCATGGTGCCCATGGCGGCGCGGCGCGAAGCGGCCGACGGGCTTACCCTGATTACGAACCAGAGTTACCTCAGAGACAAAAAGGTCACCTGGAATTTGAACCCGCGTGTATACACCTGGAAGCTCGAATTACGCTGCGGCAAGAAGCGCTGGGAGAGCCCGCACTACTATGTACTGCGCGTCCCGCCCCCGGGCATCAGTAATGGGCACTTCACCCTGGAGCTGCGCCACCAGGAAGCGTAGCCACGGGCAAGTTCCGCCCTCGTTACTCGCCGCCCCTCTACCTCCACTCCCTGTGTTTTTCCTCTTGTAGGTTAGGCTGAGATTCGGGTCGCCTGGCCGGCCGAAAACATTTTTGGCAGCGGGGAGTCGTTTAGTGATAATTCAGGTCCAAGCAGTAGGCCGCCTTTTCCTGAAGGCGCAAACACCGAGAAATGCACATGGAGGAAGTTTCATGACGGCGTTCAAGCAACCCCGCATAGTTTGTCATCCGGCCCTGGCCGCGGCGTTGATAACTCTGTTTCTCGCCACGCCCCAGGTGACTCATGCCGCCAGCAGCGACAGCGATGCCAAGGCGCCTGAATCGGAATACTCGCTGGCCAAGCAAGCCATGGACGATGGCGACTATGACGTCGCCATCGACAAGCTTACGCGGCTTCACGAGGAGGATCCCAACGACGCCGATGTCCTCAACATGTTGGGCTATGGATACCGCAAGATTGGTAATTTCGACCAATCGCGCGGCTACTATCTGCAGGCGCTTGCCATTAATCCGAAGCATCGTGGCGCCAACGAATACCTCGGCGAGCTGTACCTGGAAACAGGGCAGCTGAATATGGC
>Ga0210064_1001319_pt1 | contig 10713 bp, 12 predicted proteins | sample Muzzi_CordC_D2_FD_185531 | JGI IMG/M metagenome (GOLD analysis project Ga0210064, IMG submission 185531) | Wetland microbial communities from San Francisco Bay, California, USA, that impact long-term carbon sequestration - Muzzi_CordC_D2 (SPAdes) | ecosystem: Environmental > Aquatic > Marine >...
ATGCGCTTCTGCATGCTGACAGCATTGGAGGCACAGGCCTGATGTCATACGGGTTATTCTGCCAACAACCTGTACGGTTCATTCATATAGGATGGTGAATATATAAATTACTGTTCTAACTATGTTTAATATTATATAAATCTAAATATTTATAGTATACCTGCATATTTCCGCTATTCCCGAGTCAGACACCAAAGCAGCCGGGTTGATAATCAGGTTCAAGACGGTCATGTCATCCGGGCCAATCGGTCCTGGTGTCAGCCGGCACCGGCAACAGACACGCCGTGGGTTAATGTGAATATTTTTCTTGCGGTGGTGAACTTCTCGTCAGGTGCTGAGTCATATTGAACGAGCACGGAGGTGCTCCCGCTCCCCTCCCTGAGCGGTGATTCCTCCAACCCGGCACCTAGCCGGGTATACTCAAGACCCCGGCTGATCTCCCCCTTGAGCCGGGGTTTTTTTATGTGTCGCCGACTGGTCCTGTTAACCCGTGCAGGTCTTCTTCTGTAATCCCCAGCCAGTCATCCAGTTTCGCGCGTGCAGCGTCGGCGCCGTCACGGGTGAGTGACGAAAACAATTGCAGGCTCGATCCGGGATGCAGTTCCTGCAACTGGCGGCGTACCTGCAGCAGGGCGGCGCTGGCGGCGCCCCGCTTGAGCTTGTCCGCCTTGGTGAGTAGGATGTGGGCCGGGAGGTCTGCGGCGTTGCACCAGCGCAGGACCATTTGATCGAAGTCCTTCAGCGGGTGGCGTATGTCCATCAGCAGAAATACCCCGCAAAGCGACTGGCGGGTTTCCAGGTAGCGCGCGATATTCTGCTGCCATTGTTTCTGTATCGCTTTGGAGACTTTTGCATAGCCGTAGCCGGGCAGGTCGACCAGCCGCAAATTGTCTCTGACCACGAAGAAGTTGATTTCACGGGTGCGGCCGGGTGCCTTGCTGATTCGTGCGAGTGAACGCTGACCGGTGATGACATTCAGGGCGCTGGATTTCCCCGCGTTGGATCGACCCGCAAATGCGACTTCCGCGCCGCTGTCCGCAGGCGCGTTGCGCATATCGGGTATGCCAAGCAGAAAACAGGATTGCTGATAATGGTTTTTCATGGGTTGCAGCACATTAGACACGACACAACGGTCGTTGCAAGGAGTAGTTTCCAGGCTGTTCAAATGGGTTCGCAGTTGACCCGTTGCTTCACGGCGGGACCCCATTTTGCCGGCATGCCTCACATGGTGAAGCCTGCGGCGCATGCGCAGCACCTGCCACGACCAGGCGGGTGTACACAGGAGTACGCTTGAAATGAGAAATTGGCTAGCAATAACAATTACTTTGCTTATGTCCGCGGCCCAGATGACTGTACAGGCCGCTGGCGATCCGGAAGCCGGCAAGACCAAGTCAGCGGCCTGTGCGGCCTGTCATGGTGCTGATGGCAACAGCGTGAATCCTGAATGGCCGAAACTGGCCGGGCAGCATGAATCCTATATCGTCAAGCAGTTGACCTATTTTTCTGATGGCGAACGGGAAAATGCCACCATGAAGCCGATGGCAGGCGGCCTGTCGGAGCAGGACCGGGAAGACTTGGGCGCCTACTACGCCAGCCAGACCGTCTCGCCGGGTACAGCCGATCCAAAGCTTGTCGTTCTGGGTGAAAAACTCTACCGCAGCGGTAATCCGGAAAGCGGTATTGCCCCCTGCATGGGTTGTCACGGCCCGAATGGTGCAGGGAACCCGGCAGCCAGATATCCGGCGCTGCGCGGCCAGCAAGCCAAGTACGTCGAAAACCAGTTGCACGGCTTTGCAGAAGGCAAGCGCGTCAACGAAAATGCCGTCAAGATGATGCAAATTCTTGCGTCACGCATGACCAACCGGGAAATCCGCGCAGTCGCCAGCTATATCCAGGGACTGCACTAGTCTCAACGCCTTATAACCACCCTGCCCGGGTCACTTCCTGGCAGGGTGGCCCCCACACCGGGACGGGTGCCACCTTCGCTGTATCGCCCGCTCAGTAAAGAATCACCCGGGTCCCGGCACACGCAACCAGCGTGGCGCCAGCTTCAGAACCAAGTTTGTATCAGCGTGTCATAGCTGCATGTCACCCAATTTTCACCCGCGTGCGTTACTATGTGTGGACTCTCGCATGCACGCATGCGCACCAACGGGTAAAAGTCATTCAACAAACGGGAGTGGTTCTGTTATGAAGTCTGTCACTACACTGCTGCTGGCGCTACTCATTGCCGTGGTTTTGCCGGGCTACGCCCTGGCGAAGGAATATCAGGAAGGCAAGGAATATCTTCTGCTTGGCACACCGCAGCCTACCTCGACCGGTGACAAGATCGAGGTTGTGGAGTTGTTCTGGTATGGCTGTCCGCACTGTTTCGACCTCGAACCCCAGGTCCAGGCATGGCTGAAACGCAAACCGGAGGACGTCGAACTGGTGCGTATGCCCGCCATTCTCGGCTCGCGCTGGGAACTGCTGGCCCAGGCCTATTACACGGCCGATCTACTGGGCATCACTGCCAAAATACATCCTGCCCTGTTCGAGGCGGTACACGAAAAACACATGAATATCAATGATGAGGCGGCACTACAGGCGTTCTTTGTAGACCAGGGCGTGTCCGCGGACGATTTCAAAAAGACCTTCAACTCCTTCGCCGTTGCCGTGAAGATGAATAATGCCCGGCAGATGACGCGGCGCTACAAGATCAGCGGGGTCCCGACGATCATCGTCAACGGCAAGTACAGCACCGGCGCCAAGCAAGCCGGCAGCAACCAGGCTGTATTTGACGTCGTGGACTACCTCGTTGAGCAGGAGCGCGCTGCCTCATCCGCAGCGCCGGCAGACGTTGTAGCTAACTAAAACCTGTCGGGTAACAGCCAGCGGCAGGGAATCCGGGCTAGTCATGAAGGCATCAGAACTGTTTGTCCGCTGCCTGGAAAACGAGGGTGTGGAATACATCTTCGGTATCCCCGGAGAAGAAAACCTGGCGGTCATGGATGCCCTGCTGGATTCAAGAATCCGCTTCATCACGACACGCCATGAGCAGGGAGCCGCATTCATGGCGGACGTTTACGGCAGGCTGACACGGCGCGCGGGTGTGTGCCTGGCGACGCTGGGCCCCGGCGCGACCAACCTCGTAACAGGCGTCGCGGATGCCAATCTCGATCACGCCCCGCTGGTGGCAATTGCAGGGCAGGCCGCTACCACTCGCCTGCACAAGGAATCCCACCAGGTGCTGGACCTGACTCGAATGTTCGAAACGGTCACCAAGTACTCGGCCAGCCTGCTGGAACCCGGCATCGTGCCGGAAGTGGTGCGCAAGGCCTTCAAGGTGGCGCAGACGGAAAAGACCGGTGCGACCTTTATCGAGTTTCCGGAAAACATCGCCGCTGAACCTGTCGAGGCCCAGCCGCTGCCGGTGAGCTGCTCTGCCGACCCGGAGACGACGAACGAGACCATCGAACAGGCAGCGCAGGCGATCAGCAATGCGCGCCACCCACTGATACTGGCGGGCAATGGCGTGGTGCGCGCCCGCGCCTGGACGCAGCTGGCGAAGTTCGCCGACCGGCTCAACATACCGGTTGCCAACACCTTCATGGCCAAGGGCGTTATTCCCTTCGGCCACCGCTGTGCACTGGGCAGCGCGGGGTTGCAGGCGAACGATTATATTGCCTGCGGCTTCAAAAACGCCGATGTGATCATCTGCATCGGGTATGACCTGGTCGAATATCACCCCTACCTGTGGCATCCGACCCGCGACCGTACCATCGTGCACATCGATCATTCTCCGCCGGAAGTGGATGCACACTACCCTGTAGCCGTCGGCGTCAAGGGTGACATCCGGCACAGCCTGGAGCGCATTGCCGCACGGGCCAGTCCGCACCAAGGGCACCACATGCGGCTCCTGCGCGAGCGGCTCATCACGGAGATGAACCAGCACCGCGACGACACGGGGTTCCCGGTCAAGCCGCAAAAAATCATCTGGGACCTGCGCACCACGCTGGGGCTGGATGACATCGTCGTGTGCGATGTGGGTGCGCACAAGATGTGGATGGCGCGAATGTTCCGCTGCGAGCACCCGAACACCTGTATCATCTCCAACGGCTTCGCCAGCATGGGCATCGCGGTACCCGGCGCCATCGCCGCCAAGCTGGTGCATCCGGAGCGCAAGGTGGTCGCTGTCACCGGTGATGCCGGGTTCATGATGAATTCCCAGGAAATCGAGACGGCCATGCGTTGCAGGACGCCGGTCGTCATCCTGATCTGGAACGACAGCAGTTACGGCCTGATAGAATGGAAACAGATGAACCAGTACCAGCGAACTTCGCACGTCAGGTTCACCAACCCTGATTTCGTGCAATACGCGCGGTCCTTCGGTGCACAGGGTTACCGGGTGGAGAGTACGGCCGATTTACCGGCTATACTTGAAGAAGCGCTTGCCGGCGATACGGTAAGCATCATCGACTGCCCGGTGGATTACCGGGAAAACATAAAACTGACGGAGCAAATGGGAACACTGGTGTGTCCGACCTGACCATGCCCGCAATGGAGCAGATGGACGGTAGTCGGCACCACACCGGCGTGGAAACCTGCATGGGACAGAAAATCCGCCTGCTGAGTTACAACATTCAGGCAGGCATCAGTACCGCCCGTTATCGCCACTACATTACGCACAGCTGGAAGCACGTGCTGCCGCACGCACAGCGCTTCAGCAACCTCGATCGCATCGGTCAGCTGGTGAAGGAGTACGATATAGTCGGCCTGCAGGAGCTGGACGCAGGCAGCCTGCGCAGCGGTTACGTGAACCTGACGGAATACCTGAGTGAAAAATCCGGGCTACCTTTCTGGTATGACCAGACCAACCGGCGCATCGGCCGCATTGCGCGCCACAGCACCGGCTTGTTGAGCCGTTTTCACCCCACCGAGATTGTCGAACACCGCCTGCCGGGACGTATACCCGGGCGCGGCGCCCTGATGATCCGCTACGGCAGCAAGCAGGATTCGCTGGTCGTGATGATCCTGCACATGGCACTGGGCCGGCGCGCGCGGCTGCGGCAGTTCGACTACATCAGCGAAATTGTCAACGAGTATCGCCATGTAATCCTGATGGGTGACCTGAACTGTCCCTCTGAAAGCGTCGAGATGGACTACCTTATCAACCGTACCCTGATGAGCGAGCCTACCCACGAAATGCATACCTTCCCGAGCTGGCGGCCGCAGCGCAATATCGATCACATCCTGGTGACGCCGACGCTACAGGTCGATAATGTCAGGGTGCTGAATTATTCACTCTCCGACCACCTGCCCATCGAGATGGAAATCACCCTGCCGGAATCCCTGCGGCTGGGTGGCTAGCTGACCGTTGCCGGCCCATTAACGGTCTCATGCAACAATCGGCCCTGCGTCCGGCTGAATCCGCTTGTTCAGTATCAATTCAGCTTGACCACGTATGGTTGATCCATCTGGATGAGTCAGGAGCATACCGTTATGGAACAAAATGAAGTCAAGGTCTGGGATCCTTTTGTGCGGATTTTTCACTGGTCGCTGGTGCTGACCTTTACGGTTGCCTATGTCACCGGCGAAGATCTCGAAGTCCTCCACAACAACGCCGGCTATGCCGTGCTGGGTCTGGTGCTGCTGCGCATCGTCTGGGGCTTTGTCGGTACCCGACACGCCCGCTTTCGCGATTTCGTCTATCCGACCGCTGAGGTGCGTGGCTTTCTGCGCGACACCCTGAGGCAGCGAGCGCAGCGTTACCTGGGTCATAACCCCGCGGGCGGCGCGATGGTCGTTGTGATGCTGCTGAGCCTGATTATCACCACGGTCACCGGCATTGCCTTTTTGGGCGCCGAGGATAGCGCCGGGCCACTGGCGATGTTTGCGGGTTCCCCGGAATGGTCCAGGGAGATGCTGGAAGAGGTGCACGAGTTTTTCGCCAATCTGATGGTGCTGCTGGTGGTTGTACACATCATCGGCGTGCTCGTGGAGAGCCGGCTGCACCATGACAACCTGGTCAAGGCCATGTTCAGCGGCCGCAAGCGGGCCTGAAGGTGATGAACAGGGCGATGTTCATGGATGTCAAGGTTATTGCCTTCAGCATCATCGCGCTGGCGGGTGTCGCCGGCTTGCTGGCAATCGGCCTGGGTGGTGCGGGCTACGAGCGCAGCGACCAGGATAAGGAGCAGTATGAATTCAGTGAACGCGCAGCGGTTCGCAGCCTGGCCGGGCCGGGTGATATCCTGTCGCTGGAACAGATACTGCACAATGCCCGGCAGCAGCATATCGGCCGGGTGCTGGAAATCGAGCTGGAAGAGCAGGGCGACGGCCTGGTTTACGAGGTGGAAATACTCGGTGACAGCGGCGAGGTCTGGGAAATGAATTTCGATGCCCGCAGTGGCAAACTCCTCGAGGAGGAAATGGAGGAGTGACTTGCGCCTGCTGCTAGCAGAGGATGATCCGGATCTCAGCCTGCGCCTGAAACGCTACCTGGGCAAGCAGGGCTTTGCAGTAGACGCCGTGCACAACGGCGTCGATGCCGAGTTCAACGGCCGTGAAACCCCCTATGATGCCATTGTGCTGGACCTTGGCCTGCCGCAGCGTCCGGGGCTGGAAGTGCTGGCGAACTGGCGCAAGGCGGAAGTGAAAACACCGGTGCTGATCCTCACGGCGCGAGACTCCTGGCAGGAAAAGGTCCAGGGCCTGCAGCAGGGTGCGGACGATTATCTCACCAAGCCGTTTCAGGAAGAGGAACTGCTGGCACGCCTGCAGGCGCTGATCCGGCGCAACACGGGCACGGTGGGCAAGGCGCTGACAGTGGATGGCTGGGTACTGGATGAGGAGACCCAGTCGGTCAGCCGTGACGAGCAGCGCTGGGAATTGACCGGTATCGAGTTCCGGCTGCTGCGCTACTGCATGCTGCATCCCGGCCGCATTCTCTCCAAGACACAGCTTACCGAGCATGTTTACGAGCAGGATGCCGACAAGGACAGCAACGTCATCGAGGTCTATATCAAGCGGCTGCGGGAAAAACTCGGCAAGGACATCATCACCACCCGCAGGGGTCAGGGGTACGTGTTCGGCAAGCCGGTATGACTTCGCTGCGTACCCGCCTCGGGCTGGGGCTGGTCTCCAGCCTGGCGGTGATGATCGGGTTGCTGTGGCTGACGGTCGGCATCTCGGTTCGCATTCTCATGGAAGAACAGCTGGCGTCGCGCCTGGCACATGACGCCGAGTCCCTGCTGGGCGGCATGAATATCGATGACTCAGGCCACGCAAGCCTGGATGCGCGACGCATCCAGGGAATCTACCAGCAGCCCTTTTCGGGGCATTATTTCCAGGTCGATGTCGAGGGCGAAGTGCTGCGCTCACGTTCCCTGTGGGACAAGGTGTTGCCAACGCCACGCGTGGAACTTGGCGAGACGCGGATGGATTTTATCACCGGACCGCAGGAACAGGAGCTGCTGTTGTGGACGCGCGGTTTTCGCAAGCATGACAGATTTGTACAGATAGCCGTGGCCGAGGAGCTGGGTGCCATGCTCGCGGGCATGCGTGATTTCCGGCTGCGGCTGGCCGCCTGGTCGCTGGCGCTGTTGTGCATGCTGTTGCTGATTCAGCGCTATATCGTTATCCGCTCACTGCGCAGTGTCTCCGCGGCTGCAGATGACGTGGTGCGACTCGAGCAGGGGGATATCAGCGCGCTGGACGAGCGTGTCCCGGACGAGGTGCGCCCTCTGGTGACGGCGATCAACAAGTTGCTGCAGCGACAGCGGCAGCGCCTGTTGCGGTCACGCGAGGCGCTGGGCAACCTTGCACACGGCATCAAGACACCTCTGACGGTGTTGCAGCAGCTGGCCAGTGAAAAAATTCCGGCGGACGATGAGGAAGCACTCGCGCAGCTGCAGCGTTATAGTCGCCAGATCAATGAACAGTTGGACAAGTCGCTGCGCAGCGCCCGTCTGGCCGGGGACAGCCTGGGCGCTAACCATTTCGATCTGCGAACGGACCTGCCACCGCTGGTGGACACGCTGAACCGGCTGCACAGGGGCAAGTCGATCGAGTTTCGGCAGCACACCGGCCAGGCCGGTACCTTGCCCATGGAACAGCAGGATGGCATGGAGTTGCTGGGAAACCTGCTGGACAATGCCTGGAAATGGGCGCGATCCACGGTGCAGTTGACGATCGAACGCGGCCCGGCATGCCGGATCCTCGTTGAGGATGATGGTCCGGGGATCGATGCCGCAGGCCTGCAGCTACTGGCACAACGCGGCATGCGCCAGGACGAAAATATCCCCGGTCACGGGATCGGCCTGTCGATTGTCAAAAGCATGGTGGAGGAGCTGGGTGGTACGCTGCAATTCCAGGCTTCTCAATCACTTGGCGGTTTGCAAGTCTGCATCACGCTGGGCAGCACATAAAAAAGGCCGGGACTGAATCCCGGCCAACTAGGGGGAGATAACTGTCGGACACCCATTCCCGTATGCCGGGGGAGGCTTTCGGAAATACGCAGCGGTGTCCCTGCTACAGTTGCGAACAGGATAGCAGCCGCACCTGAACTGAAGCTGAATTTCCGGCCAGTGTTCTTTCAGCCTGGAATAACGGATGCTGACAAGTCAGCTCAGTATGAGTCTTTCTCTAGTAGCCACGGAATCCACGGAAAAGTTGCTAATGGATGTTGTTTCTTTCTGTGCTTTTACCGTGGATTCCGTGGCCATAATATCCGTAATCACCCGGTTGAAAAGGCACCAGGAGCCTGTCGGCTCCTAGATAAACAGGCACACATCGGACTTGCGCGCGACCGGCAGGAACGAGGTGGCGCCGACATAATCGGTGACCTCGGGGATGAAGTCGCTGTTGTCGAAGCCGAATACATCAACGGTCATCTGGCAGGCAACCATGTGTACATCGGCCTCGAGGCACAGGCTGCGCAGTTCCTCGACGCTGGCAACGCCCTTGTTCCTGAAGGTTTTCTTCATCAGGCCGGTGGCCAGTTTCTCAAAGCCGGGTACGCCTGCCATCAAAAGATTAGGCATCGGCCACGAATAATCCTGGAACCACTTCGGTCCAAACGGCAGCTTCATCGGCATGGCGGGGTTGCCCAGCGGGCTGACCTCGGCGTCGAGATCCTTTTTCAGCAGCAACAGTCCGTAGAAGGTAAAGAACATGTCCACCTCCCAGCCCAGTGCCGCGGCGGTCGACGCCAGGATGAACGGCGGGTAGGCCCAGTCCAGGGTGCCCTTGGTGGCGATGATGGACATAGAGGGTGTGCGGGATGCCTCTATCTCCGCGACTTTTTTCGGCAGCAGCTCATCCAGACGGCTGTTAAGCCAGGCGTCCAGTCGGTCATTGTCCAGGGTGTTTTCAGCGGCAGTCGTCATGTCTTGCGCCTCCAGGCTCAGGTCTTTTCGATCATGAAAATGAAACAGTTACCGGCTTCGTTGCTGGACAGCAGGCGGTTGCCGGTCTGGTTGCAGAATGCTGCCATGTCCTTGAGTGAGCCGGGATCGGTTGCGGTAACTTCCAGTATCTGGCCGCTCGCAAGCAGGTTGATGGCCTTGCGTGTTCGCAGGATGGGGAGCGGGCAGTTCATGCCGCGGGCGTCGAGTCTGTCTGCAATAGCAGTCATGGCAATCTCCATTGAATTATGTAACGAATGGTACAATATACGTATATGCGATAATTCTAATGCCGTCAAGTTATTTTGTACCGGTTGTTATAGAATACAGGTGACACTGACAATCGGCACTGCCATGGCGAGAAACCGACAATTCGACGAAAGACAGGCGCTTGTAGCAGCCATGCTGGTGTTCTGGGAGAAGGGTTTCGAGGGCACCTCGATCCAGGACCTGGAGGATGCCATGGGGCTCAAGCGTACCAGCATCTACAACGCCTTCGGCAACAAGCGGGCGTTATTCGAACGCGTGATGGTGTGCTACAAGGAGTCGGTTATGGCGGCGCTGTTTGCCGACATGGACAATGCACCGGACATCCGGGAAGGCGTCAGGCGACTGCTGAACGGCGCCCTGAACATACACTTCGACGTGGGTAATCCCGGTGGCTGCCTGGTGGTCCTGTCCGTGCTGGAAAGCGGTCAGCACGACGCGCAGTCGCAGGCGTCGCTGCAACAGACCATCCATGACCTGAAACAGGCGCTGCAGTCGCGCCTGACCCGTGCAAGGAAGGCCGGCGATCTGGCAGCCGGACTGGACACTGCGGCAACGGCCACAACCATTGCGACCACCATGACCGGCATGATGGTCATGGGCAAGGCAAACTTCACCAGGGCAGCATTGAAGAAAACGGTCAACCAGGTCGTCGGTTTGCTGGGTTAGCGAAACCGATCAGGGTAAAACGATGCGCTGTAACCGACACTGCTTCATGCGGTTGTCTCTCGATGCAGCCGTCAATCAATCGTGTCGACAGAAAGGCGACTGACGTTACTTCAGCCCGCCGCTGCCGGCTGAACTCTGTCCCAGGGCGCCGATATTGATCAGCGGCACCATGCCTTCACCGGAGACGCGCGGCAGCACGCCGTTCCACTTTTCTGCGATCCGCAGCTGGATCAGTTCGGGATTGTCCTTCAGTGCCATGGCTTCCCGGCGGATGGCATCCGCGCGCGCCTTCGAGCCCACCTCGATTTCATAGGCGGTTGCCTCGGCGGCCAGTTTTTTCTCCGCCGCTGCGGCCTCAGCCTGGGTGACACGGCGCAGCTTCTCGTTCTTC
>Ga0210064_1001322_pt1 | contig 10700 bp, 15 predicted proteins | sample Muzzi_CordC_D2_FD_185531 | JGI IMG/M metagenome (GOLD analysis project Ga0210064, IMG submission 185531) | Wetland microbial communities from San Francisco Bay, California, USA, that impact long-term carbon sequestration - Muzzi_CordC_D2 (SPAdes) | ecosystem: Environmental > Aquatic > Marine >...
AAGATCCACATCGCGCGCAAGCAGCTGAACCTCGACGAGGACACCTACCGCGCCATGCTGTTCACCGTCGCGAGGGTACGCTCGGCCCGCGATCTCGACGAGGGTGGACGCCGCAAGGTGCTGGAGCACCTGCGCGCGCGCGGCTTCAAGGCCCGCCGCAAGGGACGCCCCCATAATATCGACAGCAAGGATCGCGGCCCGCAGCTGAAAAAGATCGAGGCGCTGCTCAGTGAGGCGAAACGTCCCTGGTCCTACGCCGATGGCATTGCGCAGCAGATGTTTCACGTGGATCGAGTCGCGCTCTGCGCGCCGGCACAGCTGCGCAGCCTGATCGCCGCGCTGGTGAAAGATGCCGCGCGACACGGCAGGCGCACCGCATGACCCTGCAGGTCACCTGCCCGGTATGCGCCGCGGCCTTTCCGATGACCGCCGGCCTGAATGACGCCGAGGCGCGCCGTTTCGCGGTGCTGATGGGTGAACTGCCGCCGCCGATCGCCCGGTTAATGCCCGATTATCTGGCCCTTTTCAAGCCGCTTAAACAGGGTTTGAGGTGGCAGCGCCTGGTGAAACTGCTCGCCGAACTGCTGCCGGAGATCACGGCCGGCGAAATCACCCGCAATGCCCGCACGATAAAGGCGCCCGCAACGGTCTGGGTGGCGGCGCTGGAGGCGACCATCGGGCAGCGCGCTGCGCTCACGCTTCCGCTCGACGGGCACGGTTACCTGCGCTCGGTGGTGGCCGGCATGGCGGACAAGGCCGCAGGCCAGGCTGAACAGCGCCGCGAGCAGGCGCTGCGCACCGGCGAAAGCACCCGCCGCGACGGACCGGCCAAGGCCGGGGAGTTCGCGAAAACCGCCATCGACCCCGCGAAACGGCGCGACGGCATGAAGGCGCTGCGCAAGAAAACCGGCCTGTGAAACTCGCCGCGCGCTACCTCCCGCCGTTGCTGCAGGAATTGACCGACATCATCGGCCTGCCCGCCACGCTCAAACTGGTCGAGCATTTCGGCGGCATCCGGGTTTTCATTCCTTCGGATCCGCGGCGCCTCGGCGCAGACCATGCCCTGGTGCGCGCGCTTGGGCGCGATGCCGCGATCCGGCTGACAGCCTATAGCCCGAATGCCGAAATCGCCGTGCCGCGCTGCGTCGCCGCGATTCGCCGGGTGCGCGACGCCGAGATCCGCCGCGCTCACCACGAGGACGGCTGGACCGCCGCGCGGCTGGCGCGCGCGCATGCTTTGACCGAACGCCAGGTTTACGCAATACTAGCTCTGCCGTTCGATAATGAGGACAGCCGCCAGGCGACCTTGTTCTAAGCCTCTCCGCTGAAACCCTTCAGCGTCCCACCTTCCCCCGTCGCCAGCATACTGGCGGCATGACCACGCAGTCCGAAACCCGGCCCCGCGAATACGCCTCACAGATCCTGCGCCTCAACTGCCGGGAGGACCGGATCGCCGCGCTTGCCGCGGTTCCCGCCCATCTTCGCCCCTGGGTTCGTGATTACGTGGTCACCTTCTTCGAGCGCCTCAAGGCACAACCAGAGCCCGGAAATGCCACGCGATGCTGAGGAGCCTTCTCTGGTTGTTGATCGCCTCGGCGGTTTTCTACAGCGCCCTCTGGGCGGATACCTTCTGGGCGGCGGTCCATGAATCGTTTTGGCTCTCGTTGTTTCTGATTCTGGTCGCTATGGCCACTCTGATGTGGATGCTTCTATGCGGCGCGCGGCAGCGGCAAGTGAATATATCGTGATGGATTCCATGCCTGATGAAGCGATCACCACCCATACGAAAAGCTGGATACCGGTAAGGGCGTCCGCATGAAACTCGCCTGGGGCGCAAAGGTCAGCCAGGATTTCCGTTACCGGCTGCGCATGATGTGCCAGGAATTCCAGTGGCGCAACGAGCAGGCATCCCACCTGATGGGGTGCATGGCCTTCGAAACCGGAGGGACTTTCAGCGCTCAGGAGAAAAATCGCGCCGGCAGCGGTGCGGTCGGCCTCATTCAATTCACGCCGACGGGAGTGAAACGCCTGCGCTGGACGCTGGACCAGATCGGGCGCATGAACGAGATCGAGCAGCTCGATGTCGTCGAGGAGTACTTCGCCCCCTACGCCGGCAAGATCCACACCTTCAGCGATATGTACATGGCGATCCTGGCGCCAAAGGCCATCGGTATGCCGGAGGAGACCCCGCTCTATTCGCTGGACATGGGGGCCGCCTACCGGCTCAATGCCGCGCTCGATGTCAACAATGACGGCACCATCACCAAGGTCGAGGCGGCCCGGTTCCCCGAGAAGTGGCTGGTGCGCGGGCTCGAATTCGGCAACTGGACCGATGAGCCCGACATCGAGGACGGTGGCCAGGCGCGGGTGCGCGAACTGCTGGCGCGCATCGCCGCCGATACGGCGGAGCTGACGCGGCTGGTGGCCCCTGTATGAACGCCCAGAAATGGAAAGACCTCGGCATGACGGTGGCGCGGATCGGGTTGCCGACGCTTGGCGGGATGATGGCGGGCGGTCCGATTGGCGCGGCGGGCGCGGCGATTGCCGCGGCCGCTAATGAGCTGGGCATCCCGGCAGAGCAGGCCGACGATCCTGACGTGATCAGCCAGGCCATCCAGGCGGATCCGCAATCCGCGCTCAAACTCTACGAGCTTAATGCTGATCTGGAATCGCAGCGCATCAAGGCCGCGGCCGAGACCGCTGTCGCCGAGTACCAGGAGGCGGCGAAACAGCAGGCGGCCACCAACGAAACCATGCGCGCGGAAATCGTCAGCGAGGACCCGTTCGTGCGCCGCGCGCGGCCGTTCTTTATCTGGATCATGGGCCTCAGCTGGGGCTATCAGATGACCGCGCTGGTCACCATCGGCGGCTTCGCGGTCTACAAGCACCCGGTCGATGCCGGCGCGATCATTACCGCGATTGGTGGCCTGGCGGGCGCCCTGACGACGATGTGGGGCGTGGCGCTGGCGGTGGTCGGGGTGTACTTCAAACAGCGATCTAACGATAAGGCGCGCGCGGTGGGATTGCCTCCTGCCGGTCTTCTGGACTTCCTCAAGAAATGACGCGCATTCTCGGCATCAACGGCATCATGAGCCACGGCAAGCGCAGCACCGACGAGCTGCTCGCCGATCTCGCCCGGCATGGCGCGCAGACCATCGACGCCAATTACCCGCTGCGCGAGATCTGGGAAGTGCGCCGGCGCAGCCATCAGCACAACGACGCGCGGCGGCTGATGCAGCGCTACTACAGCGAGGATGACGTGGTCGTCGCGCACTCCTACGGCTGCCTGGTCTCCTTGCGCATGATGGAGATGGGCGCGCGCTTCTCGCGCATGTTCTGGTTTCGCCCGGCGATGAACCGCGATTACCATATTCCGGCCAAGGCCTGCGAGCGGCTCTATGTCATTCATGACCCGGGCGATCGCGCGATCCTGTTCGGCAGCGTGATCCCGTTTCACGATTTCGGCAATGCCGGGCGTTTCGGCCTGATGGCCGGCGCCAGCGGCTGCGGACGCATCCACGGCGATTCGCGCATCATCAACACCCGCACGCCGGACTACTCCGAACACGAGTTCTGGCATCACAGCGATGATTTTCTCGATGCCAACCGCCCGCGCTGGGTCAAATTCATCACCAACAGGCTGCCCCTGTGACCTTGCATGACATCGATATAGAGATCAAGGACATCGTCCTGATCGTTCAGCTACTCATCAATGCCGCGATCGGTATCTATGTCTGGATCAGCAACCGCCAGCGCGTCACGGTCGAGCGCATCAACCAACTGGAGCGCGACGTGGATTCACGCCTGGATATTCATTCCGATCGGCTGACGCGAGTCGAGGTCAGCGCCGGCGCCGCTCCTACCCATGATGATCTGAAGCGCCTGCACCAGCGCCTTGATTCCGTCAACGGCGAGCTGCAGAACCTCACCGGGCAATTCAAGACCACCAACAACACCCTGATCCTGATCCACGAATACCTGCTGAACGGGAACCATCCATGAGTTATGACCGGCTGCTGATCGAAAACCTGCGCCTTTCCATCCTGCAGATCCTCCAGGAGGCGCCCGATTATGCCCACAATGAATATGTGCTCGACTCCGCGCTGCAGCAACTGCGCATCGGCATCAGCACGGACCAGTTGCGCGGGCAGCTTGCCTGGCTCGACGAGCAGGGCCTGATCCGGCTGGCCTCGGTTGACGGTCCCGGCATGGCCGTGCGCACCGCGCGGCTCACCCGCCGCGGCGAGGATGCTGCCCTGGGGCATGCGCGTATCCCGGGCGTCGCGCGCCCGCGCCCGGAGGGCTGACGCCGTGGGGCGGATTTCATCGATAGACCGCCTGCCCGCCGAGGCGCGCAGCGCGCTGCAGGGATGGCTCGCCGAGCCCGGCATCACCCAGCAGGAAGCCAAGGACCGCGTCAACGACCTACTCGCCGACATGGGAATCCATGATCTGCAGCTTACCCGCAGCGCGGTCAATCGCTACGACATCCGCATGCGCGAGGTCGGTCAGCGCCTGCGCGAGCGTCACGAGGTCGCCGAGATGTGGATCGGCAAGTTCGGACGCATGCCCGCGGGTCAACTCGGTCAGCTGATCATCCAGATGGTGCACGGGCTCGCCTTCGACGCCGGCGTGCAGCTCTCCGAGCTGGAAATGGACGCCGAGAACATGCCCGGCACGGTGAAGATGCTGAAAGAGCTGGCCATCACCATCGAGCGCACCGAGCGCGCCGCCTCGCTGAACGCGGAGCGCGAGGCCGAGATCCGCCGCGAGGAGCGCGAGGCCGCCGCCGGAGCGGCCGAGACGATCGCGCGCCAGGGCGGCATGTCGAAGGACACCGTCGAGGCAATCAAGGCGAGCATCCTGGGCGTCCCGAGTGGATCTTAGAAAAGACATTCCGAATACCGCCGGCAAGGCGATCGCGGCAGATCTGCCGATGGTGCTCCTGCCCTATCAGCAGGCGTGGATCGCCGATGATGCCCAGCTCAAGATCGGCGAGAAAAGCCGGCGCATCGGCATCACCTGGGCCGAGGCCGCCGACGATGCGCTGATCGCGGCCGCCGACAAGTCGGCCGGCGGGCAGAATGTCTACTACATCGGCTACAACCAGGACATGGGGCTGGAGTACATCGAGGCCTGCGGCATGTGGGCGAAAGCGTTCAATTATGCCGCGAGCGAGGTGGAGGAGGGGATCTGGGAGGAGGATGGCGAAGACAAGCACATCAAGACGTTCACCATCAAGTTCCCGTCATCCGGACACCGCATCGTCGCACTGTCCTCGCGTCCGGCAAACCTGCGCGGCAAGCAGGGCGTGATCGTCATCGACGAGGCGGCATTCCACGACAAGCTCGGCGAACTGCTGAAAGCGGCGCTCGCACTGCTGATCTGGGGCGGCAAGGTGCGCGTGATCAGCACCCACGACGGCGACACCAACCCGTTCAACGAGCTGGTGAGCGAGATCCGCAACGGCAGCCGCAAGGGCTCGGTGCATCGCACCACCTTTCATGAGGCCATTGACCAGGGCCTGTACCGCCGCGTCTGCCTGCGCCTTGGCAAACAATGGAGCGCCGCCGACGAGGCCGCCTGGGTGCGCAGTGTCTATGACTTCTACGGCGAGGATGCAGCCGAGGAGCTGGATGTCATACCCAAGGCCGGCAGCGGCAGCTACATCCCCGCCATCCTCATCGAGCAGTCGATGGTTGACGCGCCGATCATTCGCCTGGAATACGACGACGCCTTCGCCGCGCAACCGGAGCCGCAGCGCCGCATCGAGGTCGCCGACTGGATCGCGCTGCAGCTCGATCCGCTGCTCGATGGACTGAACGCTTCGTTGCTGCATGTCTACGGAGAGGACTTCGCGCGCTCCGGACACCTCTCGGTGATCGCCCCGATGATGATCTCCGAGCACCTGGTGCGCTGGGTACCGTTCCTGGTCGAGCTGCGCAACGTACCGACGCGCCAGCAGGAGCAGATCCTCTGGCACATCATCGACCGCCTGCCGCGTTTCCAGGCGGCGGCGATGGATGCCACCGGCAACGGCGAGACCATCGCGGAGTACACGCTGGATAAATATGGCCAGCGCATCGAGCCGGTGAAACTCAACGACGCCTTTTACGGTGCCCAGATGACGCACTTTAAAGCCGCCTTCGAAGACGGTTTAATACGCATTCCACGCAATGCCGATGTACGCCGCGACCTGCGCTCCATTTCGGTGGTGAAGGGCATCCCGAAGCTGAACAAGGAAGCGGAATACGAAGGTGCCGACGGCAAGAAGCGCCACGGCGATGCCGCGATCGCGCTGTTCCTCGCCTACTACGCGAGCCTGAAGGATGTCGTGGAAATCGACTTCCAGTCCTCCGGCCGCCGTGAATCCCTGGGCGCATTCCAGGATCACGCCGCTCCCCGCGCGCGCGCCACCGACACCGGTTTCGGCACCATCGCCGGACACAACGATTTCAGGGGGTGGCGATGACTCTCGTGACAGAGATTGTCGCTGCGGTCGATGCCGAGCCTGAGCTGCCTGGAAATATGCCAGATACGATGTGGGAGCTGATCCGAAACGATCGCGATGCCTTCGAGGAGCTTATGCGCATTGTTGTGCGCGAGACAAAGGCGGGCATTCGTGAGCGTCTCTGTACACTGCTCGAAAATTGGAGCGAGGAATCGACGCAATGAGCTATATCCAGACCCGGTCCGGCCTGCTGATGCCGGCGAGTTTCGCGGAAGCGCCGCTCAAGGCCCCGGAGATGCGCGAGGTCGCCACCACACAGGACGGGCGCGACATCACCCGCGGCTATGTCGACCCGATGATGCTGCTCGCGCCGCAGGACACCGTGCTGGCCGCGCGCGGCGGCAATTACGAGATCTACCGCGAGGTGCTGCGCGACGACCAGGTCAAGGCCGTGTTCGATCAGCGCCGCCTCGCCGTGGTCTCGCGCGAGTGGGAAGTCGTGCCCGGCGGCAAGAAACGTATCGACAAAAAGGCCGCCGACTCCCTGCGCGAGCAGCTCAACGAGATCAAGTGGGACAGTGTCACCGACAAGATGCTGTACGGCGTGTTCTATGGTTATGCCGTCGCCGAATGCCTCTATGCCCGCGACGGCGCCGAGATCGTGCTCAATGAACTGCGCGTGCGCGATCGCCGCCGCTTCGGCTTCGACGGCGCCGGCCGGCTGCGCCTGCAGACCATGAGCAGCATGAATCCCGGCGAGGAACTGAAACCGCGCAAGTTCTGGCATTTCTGCACCGGCGCCGATCACGACGACGAGCCCTACGGGCTCGGCCTTGCGCACTGGTTGTACTGGCCGGTGCTGTTCAAGCGCAACAACATCAAGTTCTGGCTCATCTTCCTGGAGAAATTCGGCCAGCCGACGGCGAAGGGCACCTATCCGACCAATGCCACGGCGACCGAGAAACAGCGGCTGCTGGCCGCGCTGGAGGCGATCCAGACCGATGCGGCGCTGATCATTCCCGAGGGCATGACAGCCGAGCTGATCGAGGCCGCGCGCTCCGGCACCGCCGATTACGTGGCTATGTTCAGCGGCATGAACGCCACTATTGCCAAGGTGGTGCTCGGCCAGACGCTTACCACCGAGGCGGTCGGTGGCCAGTACAAGGCCGACGTGCAGATGGATGTGCGCCAGGACCTGGTCAAGGCCGATGCGGACCTGGTGTGCATGTCGTTCAACTTCACCGTCGCGCGCTGGCTGACCGAGTGGAACTACCCCGGCGCTGAACCCCCGCAGGTTTGGCGCCGCCTCGACGAGGATGAGGATCTCGGCGATCGCGCACAGCGCGACAAGACCATCGCTGACATCGGCTTCAGGCCTTCGGTCAAATACATCACCGACACCTACGGCGGCGAATGGACGGAATCCAGCCCGCCGCCGGCGGTGCCTGGTGGGCCTGCGCCAGGCGAACCGGGCGGCCCGCCACCGGGACCGGCCTTCGCCGATCCCGGCGAAGATCCCACGCCGATCGATGCGCTCACAGACCGCATGGCCGAGGAGGCCGCGCCGGCGCTCAAGGATCTGCTCGACCAGGTGCGCCTCTACGCCGAGGCGGCCGAGAGCATGGAGCAACTGCGCGACTGGCTGCTCGCCGCCTATGGCGAACTCGACACCGCGGCGCTCACCCAGGTGATGGCGCTCGGTTTCGCCGCCGCCGATCTGGCCGGGCGGGCGGATGTGACCGACGAAACCGGGTTAAACCGGCCTTAAACCGGTCACATCATGCCGATCGGCTACGATCCCCGGCTGCCCTTCGCGCAGCAGATCGCGTTCTTCCTCGCCAAGGGCAGCAACCTTATCCCCACCGCTCGCTGGACCGATGTCTGGAAATCCCAGCACGATCGTGCGTTCATGGTCGCCGGCGCCGCCAAGGCGGACCTGTTAAAGGACTTTTATGGTGCCGTCGAAAGCGCCATCAAGGACGGCACCGGGATCGGGGAATTCCGCAAGCAGTTCGATCAAATCGTCGAAAAACACGGTTGGGCGTATAAAGGCGAGAAAAACTGGCGCACCCGGGTCATCTACCAGACCAACATCAGCACCAGCTATTCGGCCGGACGCCTGGCGCAGCTCCGCGAGGGCGGGTTCCCGTTCTGGCTGTACAAGCATTCCGACTCGGTCGTTCACCCCCGCCCGCTGCATGTGAGCTGGGATGGCCTGACATTGCCGGCCGACGATCCCTGGTGGAAGACTCACTATCCCCCGAACGGGTGGGGTTGCAAGTGCCGCATCGTCGGCGTCCGCAACGAGCAGGCCGCAAAGCGCCTGGGTGGCCGTGTTGGCGGGCAGCCGCCAGACGACGGCACGGTGTCAGGCACCGACCGGCCGAAAGGCATCGACAAGGGCTGGGATTACCAGCCCGGCGCCAGCCTGCTCGGCGAGACGCGTGGCCAGCTGCGCGCCGGGCTCAAGGATCTTCCGAAACCGATTGCCGAGCAGCTCGCTGCAGATCTCGAAGCCGCGGCCGCACCGGTTCCGCCGCCGGCGCCGGGCGGCCTGCCCGATTTCAGACCCGCCAAAACCGTCAAGGCGGCCGAGCGCTTCGCGCAGGAGATCCTGGATGCACCGGGTGGCGCCGCCTATCAAGTCGGATCCGATGGGAAGCCGCTGGTCCGTTTCAGACATACCGCCCGTCGCAGGCGCCGCACCGACGGGCTTGGTATCCATGAAGTCGCGCGCGCTGAAGTATATGGAAAGGCGAAATATACCGGCCTGAGTCTCGATACCGCGAATGCACTCAACAAGACGCTGATCGAGCTGCAGCAGGAATGCGATCGCCTCGGCATCCCGCGCCTGCGCAGTGTCAAGAGCGGCGCCGGCCGCGCGCTCGCCTCGATGGGTGATGGCGTGCTTTCGGTGAGCAGGAATCTCGGCGGTAAATCACTCGATCCGGCCGATGCGTTAAATTCCCTGCTATCGCGGCAGGTATCGAAGGCCATCCGCGAGACACCGCTCAGCGAGAAACCGTTCACTACCGAGGCCTATTTCTCTGATCCAGTCGATAAGGTGAAATCGACGCTCTGGCACGAGTTCGGGCATCACGTACACCAGCAGTTTGGTGTCAATGACAGCGCCGCCTATAGCGCTCCGCCTCTGGAGCGCAGGCTGCGCGATTTCATTGCTCGCAGGAAACAGGCAACCGGCGAACGGGCGGCGCTGCAGAGCGGCGCCCTGGTGATTCCTACCCGCTACGCCACGACGAATGCTAAAGAATTCTTCGCGGAGAGTTATAATCTCTACAAGCTCGGGCGCTCGGATCTGATCGACCCCGAGTTGATTCCATTCATCAAGTCAGTCGAGGAAGGAAAGTTGCCATGATCGGCTTGCAATGCCTGACCTGCACCCGCCGGCATGAGACCGGCACCGCCGAAGGGCGCACGAGCTGCGACGCCTTCCCGGCCGGTATTCCCTGGGAGATCCTCGACGGCACGGTCGATCACCGCCAGCCCTATGCCGGCGACCAAGGTCTGCACTACGATCCGCAACCCGGAACCGATACCAGTGACATGGATGAAGGCATCCTGGAGGAAGTCGAGCCCGGCGAGCCGGATCCCCCGCTGATCTGATGACCGTCAGCATCGAGGTCGATGACAAGGACGTGCTGGCCGCGCTCGATCGGCTGGCCAAGAAGGGAGCCAATCTGCGCCCGGCGCTCCAGGATATCGGCGAGTACCTGGCGGAGACCACCAAGCGCCGTTTCGACACCTCTACTGGTCCCGATGGCCAGAAGTGGGCGCCGAATAGCGAGGCAACCATCCTCAACTACCTGCGGCTTCACAAGGGCAATTTCACCAAAAAGGGCAAGCTCTCGGCCAAGGGCCGCCAGCGGGTCATCGGCAAGCGCCCGCTGATCGGCGAGACCCGCAGCCTCTCCAGCACCATCAACTACCAGATCGACGGCAACGAGCTGGCCGTCGGCACCCCGATGGTCTACGGCGCCATGCAGCAGTACGGTGGCAAGAAATCCGACTTCCCGAACCTCTGGGGGGATATTCCCGCCCGGCCGTTCCTCGGGCTGTCCGATACCGACCGGACCACCGTGCTGGACATCCTCCAGGGCTACCTGTCCGAAAAGTAGCCAGAATGGCCAAAATGGCCCGATCCGGCAGACCGCCTGAGAGCCGTTCTAAGGGCCGCACCCGGAAAACCGCACCTACCCCCAGACCAAGGGGCCGATCTCAAAATTTAAAC
>Ga0210064_1001323_pt1 | contig 10699 bp, 12 predicted proteins | sample Muzzi_CordC_D2_FD_185531 | JGI IMG/M metagenome (GOLD analysis project Ga0210064, IMG submission 185531) | Wetland microbial communities from San Francisco Bay, California, USA, that impact long-term carbon sequestration - Muzzi_CordC_D2 (SPAdes) | ecosystem: Environmental > Aquatic > Marine >...
CGATGGCACATGGCCTGGGCCGGGTAAGCAGCGAGCATTGCGTCAGCGAGTTTGGCTGCACGGAGGCAGGCGCACCAATATCCGAATATGGTGGCCCGGGCATCGTGCAGGCCACCCAGGGTTCGGGGCCGGCGTGGCTGAAGCGCGAGTTCGTGCAGCAGAATGGCCAGAATATGCAATAAACAGTAATCCCCGGCCCGGCAACTCCGGTTGCCGGGCAAGGTTGCCCGGAGAGGGGTGGCAGGGTCCGGAGCCAGTGTGCCGGGCCCTGCAATCATCCCCGCTACCACGGTCAGAGTCAGAGCGGATACCAACATGGTAGAGGTGATTCAATGTTGCAGCAGAGAACACGGGAACGGCGCCGCCACAGGGAGAAAACAAGATTTCCGCTTAGTGATTCCGAAGGTGTGCTGGTCCTTGCGGATCGACGCGTACAAGCGGATCGCCGACTGGGAAATATACAGGCGGAATGGATGGACTGCGCGAGTACCGAAAGATTCTGGAAGTAACTCTTGTGTCGGTATGCGACAGACCTGTGATCGCGTGAAGACAGTGCCGGGGAATAACCGGAATTATTTGTGCCCCGGCAAGCGGCAGGGTTCTGTGAAGCCTGCCTTAACCAAACAAGAAGGAGTATGTCCCATGTTGAAAACTACAAGACACTTAACCAGGTCGTTGTCAGGCACCTTTGTGGCTCTGGCGCTCACAGGGGGTTCAGGTGCAGTCTTCGCAAAAGACGACCCTTACACCCTGCAGGGGGATTGTGCACAACTGCCTGCAGACCGTACCACCGAATTCCACGGTAATCCCATGACGAGCAATCTCAACCTGGCGATGGCCGGTAACCAGTGGGTGGTATTCGACCATTTCATGCAGGCGTTCAACGAGTACCGTGATCAACGTGGTGAAGAGGGAATTGATCTGACCGCGATCGGCAACCAGCCAAGAACCTTTGCGGGACTGCAAAACAAGGGTGCGGACTACTTTATCGAGCTGATCCCGCCGGGCCAGGAGCGTGCCCAGATCAAGAGTGGCTGCATGCTGCTAGGTAACGAAGACGAGCGTAACTTCCTGCCGACCAGTATCCAGGTCAATTTTGACGTCTTCACCAGCACCAATTTCAATCTGATGCGCGATCTTGCTGCCAACGGGTTTGTCACAGAAGCGGTACCGTACATCCGCAATCAACTGACACTGATGACTGACGCGGGAAACAGCGCGAACATCGGGGTTGGCGATAACCCGACCATCGACGCTACCCTCGACCTGCTGGATCCAAACATCCGGGTCTCGGAAGTGGACCACATCAATGAGGGTGTCCATACCGGTATCAACAATATGTACAAGCGGATGGATGAGTACACCCGGCTCAATGGCACAGCGGGTGATATCGCCCAGCTGGATGCCTGGCTGGCCTTGGTGGCCGATCCGCAGGAAGGTTCACCGGCAGCCACACGTGTAGGTATCTCCACTAATTTCAACCTGGCAACCAATCCGGAGTGCCATTACTCCAGCCACGCCAGTATTCCAGACGGTACCCTGCGCCTGTGCGAGTTCGCCGTCCTGAACAAGAGCAACACCCACGAAACCCGCGTACACCACGTCGAGACTCCTTCGCGTATCCTGGCAGGTGAATCCGATGTGGGTCCGGTATGGGTGTCCGAGCTGCAGCTGGCGGTCAACAACGGCGATGCCGTGAGCGGTTTTCAGCCCATCGATGCTGTCAATGTACCGGTTGTCTACTCGGTGGCCTTCCTGGCGACGATGAGCAACAAGCACAAGCGGCTTGCGCGGTGGTGGGTTGACTTCCTTCGTAGTCCGGAAGGTGTGCAGATCTATGTAGACGGAGGTTTTTCGGCGCTGACCGGAACCGAGAAGGGTGAGCGTTACTCCTTTGACGAAAAAGGCGAACTGGTCATTGAACAATTTACCCCGTAACTACATTGCATGGCTCACGGAAACCCGCTCTGCGGAGCGGGTCTTTTTCACGTTTGCCTGGCCTGATGCACGGGCCGCCGTTCAAGATGTGACTGGGGACACTATCAACCTCCGTTACGGGAGGAATGGACAACTCCGACGCAGTTCAACAGCGACAGGTGCAACGAAAAGCCTGGTAATGGAAAATCTGCCGAGACCATCCGTAATGGTGCCGATTCCTGCGACGACTGACTGCGCAACATTCAGGCGGCCAGCAGGGTGTATGGTGAGCGGCGTATCAGGGCAATGGCATCTGGTCAATTTGCATCCTGCAACCTGAAAGGGTCATAGCAACATCGATACCGAGTCTTGATTAATAATTCCTCCTCACAGAGGCATTGCAGGGGCAGTTCCCGGTAACCCGGGGCTGCCCCTTTTTTTATACTGGCGTGCTGTAGCAGTATCCGGTTTGCTTGCCTGAAAGATATCCGGGGTGAAGTGCTGATGCTATGATTGCGCCACCATATGATGCTGTGTACATTGACTGGATCAACCCGGGAACATGCAATGACTCAACTATTCGACACGCCGCAGGAAGCCGAAGACAGTTTCTATGATGCCCTGGAAGAGGGTGACCTGAAACAGCTCATGTCAGTTTGGGCGACCAGCGATGATATCTGCTGTCTGCTGCCGATGTATCCGCTGGTCCAGGGTCGTGCTGCGGTCGAGGAGGTGTTCGAGCACCTGTTCTCCCAGGGTCAAGGCGTATCGCTCAGCATCAATCACCTTCACTGGATACAGGCGGGCGACATCGCCATTCACCAGGTCGAGGAGGTACTCCAGAATGTGCCACCCGGCAGGCAGCCGCCACCACCGTTCTACGGCACCAATGTTTTCCGTAAGGACAGCGGCGGCTGGCACCTGCTGCTGCACCAGAATTCCCCCACGCCTGCGCCCGCGCCGCCGGAGATGGTGATGCCGGAATAACCGGTCAGTGCGCCGCGTGTTTCTTCAGGTCCAGCAATTCGATGATGAAAATCAGGCTGGCATCCGGCGGGACGATGCCCTGCACGCCTTTTGCACCGTATCCCAGTGCGGGAGGTAGCCGTAGCAGGCGTCTGCCGCCTGGCTGCATGCCGACAATTCCATCATTCCATCCCGGCATCACCCTTTCCGTTCCGATTACGGAGGACACCGGATCGCCCTGTCTGCGGGAATCGTAGATCTCCCGACCCTTTAGGCCGCCGTCATCAAGCCAGCCGGCGTTGCCTTCAAGGGAACGGCTGCTGCCGTGCCTGCCAGTCTCGCGAGCATGAGTATTAACAGGGCTGTGCGCAGCAGTTTTGTCATCATGTTCCCCACGGTATTGCGCGCCAGACCAACGGCGTAGACGTTTGTCGTTCACGAGCAGGTTTTCGCCGGCCACAATGTCAGGTACCCCGTTACGATGCCAGAATAGAACGAAATCTGCCGACAGAAGCCGGACTCCTGACGTGTGTACCATCCAGCCCTGCTCGTCGGGGCAGTGCGGTCTGAACGCATGAGGGGGCGTTATGCCCCTGAACTGCAATGGGCCCGCATACGCCGGGTATTCAGAACGGCCTTTAACTCTTCGTTGCGCTATGCCATCGCCACAGTAGACCCCGACGGCATGCCACACGTGACACCGATCGGCTCAATCCTGCTGCTGGAGCCCGACAGCACGATCTGTTTCGAGGAATTCACTGCGCGCCTGCCCGCGCATTTACAGGAGAACGCTCGCATTTTGAATGCTGGCAGCTAATTCAGAGAGCGATGGTTCCGGCTTGCCGCGCTACTGCGCGGGCGGTTCAGGCAGTCCCCCGCGATGCGTCTGCACGGCACAGCCGGGGGTGCGCCTCCAGGCCACCACGCAGGAGATTACGCGCTGATCCGCCGAGCAATCAGCGGTGATCCCGGGTGAGTAATTTTGTGAAAGCGTAATGGTGAGAGCAGAACGGCTGGTGCGGGTGATGGTGGAACTGCGATGGGCAGGCTCTACCCGGTAATGATTTCGATTGATTCGTCATTAATGACGGACCACTTGGTGTAGTCCTGGCATACCGCATTCTCGCTGCACTGCACCCCGCGACGGTTGACATGTACGCAGGGGCCGATCGTGTATTTATCAAGGTTGAACTCGGCTTTTCTTTTGAGTGCACGCCTCGGTCCACCCCAGTAGGCACAGGAGGCGCAGCTTCTCAGGTTGATCGAGTAGACGCACATGTTTGAATATCTGCCGGTTCACTGTGGGTAGAGGTTTTCTGCCCACCCAGTCTTTTTATTGGCAAGTTTCCCCGGAAATTTAGAGTTCCCGACGGGGGATCAGAAAACCTCTTGCCTTCAGGCAATGGATAAGTATGTATTCGAGTGATGTTCAGTCGGGTAGCCGGGACTTCCAAATAAGGGTTCCTTTTCCCTCCGGGACACCTGCATGGTGAAGGTGATATCGGGAACCGGTCGAGAGACTGGCCTGGGCCATGCAGGCGGTAGGGCAAGGCATGGAGCACTTGCCGGGAAGGCTTCAGGGTGAAGGGATATCAATCAAGGTTGGTTTGTTATATTGATGCCTCTTCCCAACCCACAACCCTGCGGGGACGGGGTAATCGGCCAACTTACCGATCGATACGGCTGTAACCCGAAGCCACTGGCTTTAGCCGGTATTGTATTCACAGTCAGCAACTGCTGCTTGTCGATGCGGGCGGTGGCCTCGCTATAATATGAGGCCCGGGATTGACGACAGATGCCTCTGGTTCCCTGGTCGAGGGAATGATTTCAGTCGTAAGTGGCTACTGAACCGGCTGGCGGCCAACGGCTGGCTGGTTTGTGAACTACAGAGGATCGAACTGCGGGATATCCGCACCCTGCCGCATTGGGGAATCGTGGCCGGCGTGGATCCATGCTGGTTTGGCCAGGCGTGCTGCAGGAAACGGTAAGGCGTGCAGGCGTGGCTTTGATGCCGGAGGGGGCATGCTACCCGGGCCGCAACATTCGGCCCGGGTGACATGCCTGACAAGGAGGCTGCGACTCAGGCTACCCCGGGGTTGTCGATGACGTTCTTGAGGGTTGGCTCGTTGAGCTCGATGTGGCTGAGGGTCTTCTGGTCACGCAGGTACTCGGCGACCACGTCCCAGATCGGTACGCCGCCTTCCTGTTCCTGCACGCTGGCCCAGCCGGCAACTGCATAGGCCTTGTTCGGCTGGAGCGCCTCGCCGTCCAGTTCCATGTCGGTAATCCGGTTGCCGATCGTCGCGGAGGGATCGATTGCGTATTTCAGGCCGCCGACCCGCACCATGTCGCCGCCCTGCTGGTAGTAGGGGTCGTCGTTGAACAGGTTGTCGGCGACATCTTCCAGGATGTTCTTTATCCGTTCCCCGGTGAAGTTGTTGAGGGTGGTAATGGGGTAGGTGATGCCGGTCTGTGTCATCACGTGCTCAAAGGTGATCGGCTCTCCGGGCAGGACGCTGACGCCCCAGCGGAAGCCCGGTGACAGGGAAATCTGCGCATTTTTCACCTCGATCAGCGCGTCGCAGATGAGTTGGTCAAAGGTGCCATTGAAATTACCGCGCCGGTAGAGCACTTCATCGGCAACCGCCAGTTCCTCGCCCAGTTTTTCCGCATAGGGTTCACGGACCTTGTTGATATAGGCGGTCATTTCCGGGTCGGCCGGGATGAGGTTTGAGAATACCGGCAGCAGTTTGTAGCGGAAATCGCGGACCTTGCCGTTCTGCACATCCAGGTCGAGTACACCCAGGAACTTGGAGTTGGATCCGGCATTTGTCACCAGGGTCTTGCCGCTGGCGTTCTCGACAACCACAGGCTGTGGCACGCCGTCATGCGTATGCCCACCCATGATGGCGTCGATGCCGCTGATTCGGGAGGCCATCTTGAGATCGACATCCATGCCGTTGTGCGACAGCACCACCACTACCTGTGCGCCTGCCTCGCGAGCGGCGTTGACGGTCTTCTGCATCTTGTCTTCACGAATGCCGAAACTCCAGTCCGGCACCAGGTAGCGCGGGTTGGCGATCGGTGTGTAAGGAAATGCCTGGCCGATAATGGCGGTGGGGATGCCGTTGATCTCCCTAATCACATAGGGTTTGAAAACATCCTCCTCCCACTCGTTGTCGATGATGTTCTGTGCAACGAAGTCGATCTTGCCAGCAAAGTCGTTCTTGACGATTTCCATCACGCGATCTGCGCCGAAGGTCATTTCCCAGTGTGGTGTCATGACATCCACGCCGAGCAGGATCTGCGCATCGACCATGTCCTGTGCATTGGTCCACAGCGAGGTGCCGGAACCCTGCCAGGTGTCACCACCGTCCAGCAGCAGCGAGCCTGGACGCTGGGACCGGATGTTGTTGACCAGTGTGCGCAGATGCGCGAACCCGCCGGTCTTGCCGTACTTCTGCGCAGCTTCTGCGAAATCCAGGTAGGTAAAGGCATGTGCAATCGAGGTATTCGCCTTCATACCGTAGTACTCCAGGAATTTCTCGCCCACGATATGCGGTGGCTTTCCACGCATGCTTCCAACACCGATGTTGATGCTGGGTTCGCGAAAATAGATGGGCGCGAGCTGGGCATGGCAGTCGGTGTAGTGCATCAGTGAAACATTGCCGAAAGGCGGCAGTTCATAGGGGTCTGCCGGTCCGGTGACCGGGGTTGTGCCTGTTGCGCTGTCGGTGCTGGCATCACAGCCCGTCAGCTTGAAGCCGGCGGCGCTGGCTACCGCCAGCATTTGCAGAAATTCGCGTCGTGAAAGGCTCATAAGATCTCTCCCGTATGGTGTTTATTCAGGCGGGCCGCATGCAGCAGATTCGTCCTGTTGCCTGCACGGTTTGCTTACCTTGATTAAAAAAAACCCGACTTGCATGAAGCCGGGCTTTGAGTGTCGCGGTTACAACTGGCGGAGTTTACTTGCGCGCGCCCGGGCCGTTGATTTCCAGACCGTTGCTCATGTAGGTATGGAAATACTCCAGTGCGCTGTATTCGTCACCCTGTGCCTTGTACGGCTTGGCGCGCACCTGCGCGTTACAGCCGTCATAACGCCGGTGCAGGGTACCCAGGCCGCCCCACTTGGAACGGTAGACCGGAAAATGGGAGGTCTGGCCGAGTGCCGGGCTGAGGATGTCTGCGCGGATCTTGTTGCCGGAATTGGCGACATGGCAGTCTGCACAGGACATGTTGAGCTGGCCGCGCTTGGCGTAGAAGAAATTTTTGCCCTGTTCGTAAATTGCTAGAGCACGGGGGTCATCAGGGACGATGACGTTGATGATATTGCCACGCGAGGTGTAGTGCATGTACGCGGAGATATCGGCGATGTCCCCCTTTTTGTACCCCAGTGGTTCCTCGCCATTGGCTTCGCGGCAGGCGTTGATCGCATGTTCCAGCGTGATGATCTTGCCGGAGCCGGCATCAAAGAACGGATAGCGGTTGGCGATGCCCTCGCCATCCTGGTCGAAACAGCTGGCGTAGGTCTTGCCATTTTTGAACGGAGTGGTAAACAGCTCCTTGCCTTTCTCCAGGTTCAGCTCATAAGGCGGGAATTCCTCGATTTCCTCCCACTGTTCACGGGAGGCGGCATCGATGGAATACACGCCATTGATAAAGTCATTGAAAGGCGTTTTCGGGAAACGCTTTGCAAAGTACGCCCTGAATTGCTCCAGGTCTTCTTGAGGTGTGGCCAGAACCGGCGCCGTGAAGGAACCGAACAGGCCGACCACCAGGGTTGCTGTCAGAAGCTTTTTCATTGAAGTGACTCCCCTACGATTATGGCAGACAATAACAGGTCAGTGTTTTTCCGCTTTTGTCTTATTTAATGGTGGTTTCAGCAGAGTCCTTCTCGCCCTTGTTGTCGACCCAGCTCAGCTTGACCGTGTCACCGGCTGCAGCTCCGGTGAAGCGGAACGACAGGTAGGGATTCTTGGAAATGGCCGGCCCCCAGTTGGCGGTCAGAACGGTGTTGCCCTTGTGCTCGCACACGACTTCCTGGATGAAGTGGGCAGGGATCTTCTCGCCGGTCTTGGAGTCCTTGCTCATTCCGGTTTCCATCGGGTGGCTGATCAGGGCCTTGATGGTGGTGACGTCGCCGTCAATATTTGCGCGCATTTTGATGCTTGCCATGGTAAATCCTCTTTGTACGCTTGGTATCGAATTGGGTTATTGTCAGGGCAGGGCCATTAGCCGCCGCAGCCGCCGATCGTGACCTTGACTTCCTTGCCGGTGCTGTAGAGCTTGCCACCGGCCTTGACAACAGCGATCACGCTGGCAGTCTTGCCCATCTTGATCCGGGTTGAGACATAACCTTCTGTCCCGGGACCCAGCACGAAGCTTGCCGCCAGCGGGTTGGCGTTTTTCTCGGCAATGATGCTGATGGATTCGACATCGCTGAGGTCCGAGGTGACGGAAACCGGTACCACGGCGCCATTCTCTGCGATATCAGGTGCCTTGATCTTGATCTTGTCGCTGCCTTCAAGGTCGGAACTGCCAAACAGGGCATTCAGGGAGCTGTTGACGTCGGTTGCCTCAAATGCCGCTTTCGACCATGCCGCAAACGACATGCGCGGGGTTAACAGCCCGGTGCTGACAGCCATGCCGATGGCGCCGGTTGCCAAAGAGCCTTTCAGAAATATTCTGCGTTTGAGATTTGTCACGAGTGCTTCTCCTGGGAAATGGTTTATATCGTGCTTGTTTTAAAGCGTGTAGATGTATTCGACGACCTGATCGATTTGCTCTTCGGTCAGAACCCGGTGGCGACCGAAAGGAATCATGATGCTGTTCGGATTTGCAACCGTGGCGTCCCATATCTGGGCGCGCAGTTTGACCTTGTCAGGATAACGGAGTTTCATTGCAATCAGGGGTGGTCCGATGTTGCCAGGCAGGGTGCCGTCTTCAATGGCATGGCAGGCCAGGCAGTTGCCCAGCTTGCGGTCAAATGCCACGGCCTTGCCTTTCTCGATAACCGAGCTTGCTGCGTCAGCTGCTGTTGCCGGGAGCGATGCCATGATCAGCGCCCCGATTACAGCAGCAAGTGAAAATGCAGATGTCAGGATTTTCATCACGCTCTGCCGCATTGTCTGTTCTCCTAGAATAATCTGGTGTTATGGATTCTGAATAGTGCGGATGATTGCCACTCTTGTCAGAGTCCGCGGGGATGGGTTTTTTCGTAGTTGTACTGGGTTGTGGCGGCTTCGGCCTCGAAGCGTGCCTTTTCGGCAAGGCTGAGGGCCGTTTGGTTGTCACCCTTGTCTGCCGCTTCCTGGGCCTGTTTGAGGAAATCCTCGGTGTTTACCCAGATCCAGTTGTTGGACTTGGCCAGCTTGATGGCATCGCTGGCATTGGCGATGGCCGCCATGGCTTCCGGACTGGCCTTGGAGTCAGACTTCTTCATGGCCTGGTCCGCACAGCCATTTACCAACCAAAGCGAAAGCAGCGCGGTTGCCAGTAGCTTTACAGGAAGACGTGTCTTCATTGATTAAACTCCCGTTAGTGTTATGAAGGTGTTTTCTTACTGCAATTTACTGCAAATGCTAGTTATTTGTGTTTGTGTAGGGAAGCTAGCATCGGTGCTGTTGGTGTGTCAAGTTATTGTTTTTAGTACATTAGGAGTTGTGATTATTCTAATTTTTCAGCCGCAAGCAACGTTTCCAGCTGGGTGATGCGTGCCTGGATGCGTGCCGTCAGATAATCATTCAGCTCGGGTTGTTTTTCTGCGAGTTTGAGTTGCTCAATTGCCTGGTTTGTGAAGCCGTTGAGAAAGTAATACTGCGACATCGCGGTGTGGGTTTGCACCTTGTGCCCGGTTGCCCCGGCGGCCTGTGCAAGCAGCTTGAATGCCTTGGCGTTGTCCTGGTGGTTGGCCGTGGTATCAGAGAGCAGGCGGTAGGCATCTTCCTCGCGGCCGGCGTCCATCAGAGCAGTCGCATAGGGCAGGGCAACGGCCATGTTGTCAGGGTACAGGGCCAGGGCATCCTTGTAGACGGCAAGCGCCTTGTCCGGCTGTTTGCCACCACGCAGGATGTCGGCCAGGGCCAGTCGATAGGTAATGCGATCGGGGTCGGCTTTTTGCAGTTTCTGCATAACTGTCTCGGCCTGTGCGAACCTGCCATTTGCCGCCAGCAGTAGCGCGAATTCGTATTTTTCAGCGGGTGTGTCGCCGCCTGATTCGCCCTGGTAGCGCTGGAAGTCAGCGAGGACCTGCTTGGCGTCCTGGTAGCTCCTGACCCGGAGCTTGGCTCGCAGCAGCAGGAAATCCAGACTGGTATATGCCGGTTTCCGCGGGTAGGTTTCCGCACGTGAAGTGGCTTCGGCAATACGGTTGGTTGTAACGGGGTGGGTGCTGAGGAATTCTGGCGGCCGGGTGCCGTAGAGCTTGGAGTTTTTCTGCAGCTTCTCAAAAAATTGCGGCATGCCGTAGGGGTCGTAACCCGCATCGGCCAACGTCTGGATGCCGACGCGATCCGCTTCATATTCATTCGCGCGGGTAAAGTTAATCTGATACTGCATGTTTGCAGCGGATGCCGCTGTCAGCGCAGCGGCGCCGGCAGAGCCGTCTGCCGTTGCGCCAATCAGGATGGCGGCCAGGATAGCGGCAGTGGTCGGCAGGCTCATCTTGTCGGCCGCGTCAAAGCGGCGCGCCAGATGGCGCTGGGTAACATGGGCGATTTCGTGTGCCATAACGCCGGCCAGTTCGCTTTCCGAATCCGCAGTGACAAACAGTCCGACATTGACGCCGATGTAACCGCCGGGACCGGCGAATGCATTA
>Ga0210064_1001324_pt1 | contig 10695 bp, 6 predicted proteins | sample Muzzi_CordC_D2_FD_185531 | JGI IMG/M metagenome (GOLD analysis project Ga0210064, IMG submission 185531) | Wetland microbial communities from San Francisco Bay, California, USA, that impact long-term carbon sequestration - Muzzi_CordC_D2 (SPAdes) | ecosystem: Environmental > Aquatic > Marine >...
CTCGTTGTGGAAGCGCCGCGCTTCTCGCGTTTCGCTCGCCGTGACCGGCGCATGCGGCCGTTCGAGGCTCGCGGCCTGCAGGCGGGCGGGCGCGATACCGCTGTCGAGGATGGTCTGGCCGGTGCTGTTTTCCAGCAGGCGGCGCACCAGGTAGGCCATGCCGGGCAGGGTCTCGCCGAAGGGCACGTAGACCCGCAGGCGCTGGCCCTGCGCGATCAGCGCCTGCTTGAGTTCGTCCGCCATGCCGTAGAGCATCTGGAACTCGACGTGTTCCGCCGGCAGATGGCGCTGTTCCGCGAGCGCCATGGCGCAGGCCAGGCTGCGCACGTTGTGGCTCGCCACCGCCGGCAGCACGGCATCGGGATGGGCGAACAGTTCGGCGAGGCAGTCCTCGAAACAGGTATCCGTCTGCGCCTTGGCTTCCCACACCGGCACCGGCCAGCCATGTTGTCGCGCGATCACCGTCTCGTAGTCCCAGTAGGCGCCGCGCACCAGGCGGATGTGTACCGGCGCGCCGCGCCGTTTCGCCCAGTCGATCAGTTGCCGCAGGTCATCGCGCGCCTCCCGCAGGTAGGCCTGCACGGCGATGCCGGCATCCGGCCAGTCGCGGAATTCGGGTTCGTTCAGCACCGCCATGAAACACTGCATCACGATGTGTTTGAAGTCGTACTGCTCCATGTCGACGGTGACGCCAATCTGCCGCGCGCGCGCCGCTTCGAGGATGGGGCGCAATCGGACGGCGATGGCCGCCACGCCGCCCTCGGGGTCGAGCGGGTTCCACTGCGAGTAGAGCGCGGAAAGCTTGAGCGAGATTTGCGGGCGGCGGGTTTCATTTTCCACCGCATCGCCCGGTGGCAATTCCCGCAGCAGGTCGAGGTAAGCCTGCTGGTAGCGCTGCGCCTCCGTCTCGCTCACCACCGCCTCGCCGAGCAGGTCGAGCGTGTAGCCCATGCCGCCGCGATTCAGTTTCTCGATGGTGTGCCGTGCTTCGCGCAGCGTATGCCCGCCCATGAAGCGCCGCGACAGGGCGCGCAGGGTCGATCGCAGCAGCGGTGCGGCGATGTGCAGCGCCCAGGGCGCATCGCTGTGCCGCAGGCTCCATCCGCTCACCTCCGGCCAGGGAAGCTCCAGTCCGGTGAAATAATCCTTGAGATGCCCGACCAGCTCCGCATCGTCGCGCAGGGTCGGCAGCACGTCGATGAAACGCAGTGTCTGCACCCGGAAGCCGGGTTCGTCGATCGCCTGCAGGATCAGTCGGTCCAGCCAGGCCTGACGGTTCGACGTGGCGGACTGCGCGGCCGATTCCAGCAGTTCTCGCCCCAGCGAATGAATTCGTGTTTCCAGATCGCTGTCATCGTTCATGCCGGCATGCCCTCGCGAGATATCCGATGGTCAGTCGTCATCGCGCCTTGTCGTGAGTGAGACGAGTTCTCCGTCCGCTCCCGTCACGAGGTGAACCTCGATAGGACGACAGCAGAGAGGGCAATCCTCGATGTACTCCTGATCCCCGCCGCTGGTGTCGGCAGTCGTCTCAAAAAACTCACCGCAATAGGGGCACTCAACCCCGGCTGTTTCGAGCATCGTCCGGTTCCTCTGCCATCCAGTATTGCAGCAGTTCGTCGAGGTGGCGCCGGCCCAGCGCGGTGCAGCGGATGACGTCCCCCTCCCGTTCGAGCAGGCCGCGCCCGATCGACTCGCCGAGCGGTCTGGCGGCGGCGCTGATGGGTAGCCCGGTGGCCGCGCGAAAGCCGTCGGCCGTAAAGCCGGCATCGAGCCGCAAGGCGTTCATGGCGAATTCGAGCACCGCATCCTTAGCCGTCAGCGGCGTCATGCTGTCGATGCGTTCGCACCGATGCGCGGTTTCCAGGTAGCTGCGCGGATGCCGGGTTTTCGCGTAGCGCGTCACCGTCTGGCGGGCGGCATCGGTGAGCTTGGCGTGCGCGCCGGCGCCAATGCCGAGGTAGTCGCCGAAGCGCCAGTAATTGAGGTTGTGACGGCACTGCCGGCCGGGCCGGGCGTAAGCGGACACCTCGTAGCGTTCATAGCCGGCCTCGCGCAACTTCACGGCGCCGGTTTGCTGCATGTCCCACAGGATTTCCTCGTCCGCCCGCGCCGGCGGGTGGCGGTAAAACCAGGTGTTGGGCTCGAGGGTGAGTTCGTACCAGGACAGGTGCGCCGGCTGCAGCGCGATGGCGGCGCGCAGATCCGCCAGCGCCGCCTCGATGTCCTGCCCCGGCAGGCCGAACATCAGGTCGAGGTTGAGGTTGTCGAAGCCGGCGTCCTGCGCGGCGCGCACCGCGGCGTGCGCCTGCCGGTCATCGTGGATGCGCCCGATGGCCGTGAGCAGAGCGGGCTGGAAACTCTGGATGCCGAGCGAGAGGCGGTTGACGCCGGCCTCGCGAAATCCCCGGAAGCGTTCCTGGTCGACGGTGCCGGGGTTGGCCTCCAGGGTGATCTCGGCGTCGGGCCTGAGCGGCACGCGTGCGCGCACCGCGCCGAGCAGCCGGTCGATCGATGCCGGTGAAAACAGGCTCGGGGTTCCGCCGCCGATGAAGATGGCCTCGACGGTGCGTCCCCACACCAGCGGCAGGTCCTGCTCGAGATCCGCGATCAGGGCATCGACATAGGCCTGCTCCGGAATCGCTTCCTTTACTTCATGCGAGTTGAAGTCGCAGTAGGGGCACTTGCGCACGCACCACGGGATGTGGATGTACAGGGTGAGCGGCGGCGGGACGATGAAGTGGAACATGTATCTCAGCGTGCAGCATTAAAGGTAAAAACATTATGGCGACGGAATCCACGGAAGAACACGGAAAAATAAAATCATTCAAATAAGTTACAAATCCTGGTGTCAGGATCTATAGCGCTGAACTTGCCTGAAGTTGACGCATCTTGTTGTTACGTACCAACTCCTGGATTAGCTTGGTGAATAACCCGCTCGTGAAGCATTCAAGACGGGAAAAACAGTTGAATATTTCCGTGTTCTTCCGTAATGGATTCCGTGGCCATAAAATACGCCGTATGACGACTACGCCGGCACTTGATCTTTCACAGCAAATGGCGGATATCCGCCTGCTGCAGCGCGGCCAGCAGTTTGCGCAGCGCCTGACCGCGGTGGCTGAGGGTGTTCTTGATGTCGGGCGGGAGTTCAGCCGAGGAACAGTCGTGCGTGGGAACGTAGAACACGGGATCGTAGCCGAAGCCGTTGTCGCCGCGCGGCGCGAACAGGATGCGGCCCTCCCAGGTACCCTGGCAGATCAGCGGCGTGGGGTCGTGTGCGTGCCGCAGGTAAACCATCAGGCACTGGAAGCGCGCCGTGCGTTCCGCTTCCTCGACCTCGGCAAGCTCGGCGAGCAGCTTCTCGAGATTGGCCCGGTCACCCGCGCCGATGCCGGCATAGCGGGCCGAGTAAATCCCCGGCGCGCCGTTGAGGACGTCCACCTCGATGCCCGAATCGTCGGCAATGGCGGGCCGCCCGGTGTGCAGCGCGGCGTTGCGGGCCTTGAGAATGGCGTTCTCGACGAACGTCAGGCCGGTTTCCTCGGCATCGATGACGCTGTATTCGCTTTGTGGCACGACGTTGAGTTCAAGGTCGGCGAGCAGCTGGTTGATCTCGCGCACCTTGCCCGGATTGCTGCTTGCAAGTACCACCTGCTTCACGGTCTTAACCCGGATATCCCACCAGCATCCCGAGAGCCGGCGGAATTCGCAGCCGCCGGGGCGCCGATGTGGAGGGAAAGTGATAGCCGTAGCTATCACTTGAGTGAACATCAAGTCCCGGCGAGCGAGAAACCGCCGGAATCGGGATAGAACAGCGCCGGGAACACACTATTTCCGGTTGATACTCTGAAAAGCTCGGCGTTACTTCTTCCATTTCAATCTCTTCTGACACAGGCGTTGTTCGGCTGGTGAGATATCCGGGTTAGACCTCCAGCACCCGGCGCTGCTCGTCGAGCAGCTGTTCGATGCCCTGCCGGGCGAGCGTCAGCATGGCATCGAGTTCTCCCTGGTTGAAGGGATGTCCCTCGGCCGTGCCCTGCACTTCGATGAAATCACAAGCGCCGTTCATAACGACGTTCATGTCGGTTTCGGCGCTGCAGTCCTCGGGATAATCGAGATCGAGCACCGGCGTACCCCGGTAGATGCCGACCGAGACGGAGGCGACCTGCCCGGTAATCGGATTTTTCTTCAGGACCTTTTTGTCCATCAGCGAGGCGACGGCGTCGACCAGCGCGACGTAGCCGCCGGTGATGCTGGCCGTGCGGGTGCCGCCGTCGGCCTGGATGACATCGCAGTCGATGGTGATGGAGCGTTCGCCCAGGGTTTTCATATCCATGACCGCACGCAGCGAGCGTCCGATCAGGCGCTGGATCTCCATGGTGCGCCCGCCCTGCCGCCCGCGCGCCGCCTCGCGGCCCATGCGGCTGTTGGTGGACCGCGGCAGCATACCGTATTCCGCCGTGACCCAGCCTTCGCACTTGCCTTTGAGAAACTGCGGAATCCGCTCCTCGATGGTGGCGTTGCACAGCACCCGGGTATCGCCGAATTCCACGAGTACGGAGCCTTCGGCATGCTTGGTGTAGTTGCGGGTGATGCGCACAGGGCGCAGTTCGTCGGGGGCGCGTTGACTGGGTCGCATGAGGATTCCTGGTTGATGGCTCGAATGGGGCCGGGATTATACCCCGTGGCGGGCGAAGGGTCAGGACGCTTGATTGGCGTTCATCCCTAAACACCGCTTTCACCGCAGAGACGCAAAGTACGCAGAGAATTACCTAATGAAAAACAATTAATTACCTCTGCGTGCTTTGCGTCTCTGCGGTGGGTTTATTTGTCCGTGTATTTCCGTGTGCTTCTGTGGCTGTCTTTTTTCTTCTTACTTTTCACCTCTCACTTTTCACTTCTTCGCGGTGAAGAAAGTGGTTAACGACAGATTCCTACAGCCAGAGCATGCGGCCGCATTCGAACGGGTGGCAGAGCAGTTTGTGGCTGGGGAAAACCCTGATCTTGAAATGCTGCAGTCCGCCCGCACTGCATGACTCGTCGCTGTCGAAGAGGTCGCACTGGTAGAGGGTCTCGCCTTCCGGGTTCCGGTCCACCAGTGAGAAGGGTATGCGTCTCTGCGCGATGAATTCCCCGTTCACGGACTCGCTGCCAAGGACGCATTCCACGATGACGTCGCCGGGGTCGAGCCCGTTGAGGCTGATGGCGACCTCCATGGACACGGCCTCGCCGGCCTGGACCGAGGTGGCGATCGGCCGCGCCAGGCGGGCACGGACATTGGACCATGACTCCCTGATCTTCTGTTTCCAGCGGGCCAGTTCATATGCGCCCTCGAAGTGATTTTCGGCCAGCCGGCGCCCCTGGCGCGCTGCGGGCGCGTAGGAATTGTTGAGGTAATCCAGGGCCATGCGGATGGTGTTGAACTGCGGGAGGACCGATTTCATGGAGGCCTTGGCCTTCTTTGTCCACACCTCCGGTTCCCCGTCGCTGTTGCGCGAGTAATAGGCCGGTATGACCTGGAACTCCAGGATATTCATCAACTCCTCGGTTTCCAGGCGGTTGCGGGTTTCCGGGTCGAAGCCCGGATGCGGAGTGATGCCCCAGCCGTTCTCACCATTCCAGGCCTCCGCCCACCAGCCATCCAGCACGCTGAGGTTGACCGCGCCGTTGATGGCAGCCTTCATGCCCGAGGTGCCGCAGGCCTCCATGGGATATTCCGGGGTGTTCAGCCAGACGTCGACGCCCGGCAGGAGTTCGCGCGTCATGGACAGGTTGTAGTTCTCGAGCAGGATGATCTTGCCCTGGAATTCCGGCCTCAGGCTGATCCTGAAGATATGGCTGAGCAGGGCCTGCCCGGGTACGTCGTTGGGGTGGGCCTTGCCGGCGAACACCAGGATGACCGGGCGATCCGGGTTGTTGACCAGCCGGGAGAGGCGATCGAGATCCTTGAAGATCATGCCGGCGCGTTTGTAGGTGGCGAAGCGGCGGGCGAAGCCGATCAGCAGTGTGTCGAGGTTGCGCGGCGTGAGATGAGAGACGAGGCGATCGATCATCGATCGGGTCTGCGCACAGCGTTCGTACTGGATAGTCGCCCGGTTGCGGATGTCCTCGATGGCGGCTGCCTTGAGCAGTTGCCGGACGCTCAGGAAGACGTGGTCGGGGATGCTTTCGATGAACCCGTCCCAGAACTGCGTGTCGGTGAGCTTGGCGCGCCAGCCGCCCCCCATGTACATCTCGAACAGCGCCACCCAGGAGCGCGCCAGGTAAGTGTCGACGTCCGCTCCGTTGGTAATGTAGCCAATCGGGTTTTCCGCGGTCTGGATGTCCGGCCACAGGTAGGATTCCATTTCCGAGGCAACGTTGCCGTGGATGCGGCTGACGCCGTTGCGGTAACGCGAGCCGCGCAAGGCCAGCGTGGTGGTGCAGAAGCCGTGCGGGTTGCGCGGATTGGCGCCGAGTTCCATGAACTTCTGCTCGCTTACGCTGCAATCCCGGATGCAGGTGTCGAAATAACGGGTCATGAGGTCGTAGTCGAAGACATCATGGCCAGCCGGTACCGGCGTGTGGGTGGTAAAGGCCGTATTGGCGGCGACCAGCTCGAGTGCGCTGTCGAAGTCCATACCGTCGCGCACCTTCTCCTTGCAGCGCTCGAGGATGAGGAAGGCCGCGTGACCTTCGTTGATGTGCCAGACCGTCGGGCGCAGTCCCAGCGCGCGCAGCGCGCGCGTGCCGCCGATGCCCAGGATGATTTCCTGCTGGATGCGCAGGCTGAGGTCGCCGCCGTAGAGCTGCGCGGTCAGCTGGCGGTCCTCCGGGCTGTTGGCGGGGACGTCGCTGTCGAGCAGAAACAGCCGGATATGGCCGGCGCGCACCTGCCAGACCTTGAGTTCCAGGCCGCGCCCCGGGAAGTCCAGGTGAACGGAGATTTCGTTGCCGGCGTCATCCAGGGCGGGGGAAACCGGCAGGTCGCGGGGATCGGTATACGGGAAGTGGGCGATCTGCGCGCCCTCGCAGTCGATGCGCTGGGTGAAATAACCCTGGCGATAGAGGATGCCCACGCCCACGAAGGGTACCCACAGGTTGCTCATCGCCTTGCAGTAGTCGGCGGCGAGAATACCGAGCCCGCCGGCGTAGATCGGCATGCTTTCGTGAAAGCCGTATTCCGCCGAGAAATAGGTGACCAGGTCCTTGTTTCCGTCCAGGTACCTGTCGATCGATATCGTCGGTTTCTGTTCCTTGTAGGTGTCGTAGGCGGCGAGGACGTTGCGATACTCGGTCAGCAGGATCGGGTCGTTGGCCGCCGCGTCGATCCTGCTCTGGCGAACCCTGCGCAGGAACACCCTGGGGTTATGGGAGCAGGCATTCCAGCAGTCCTTGTCCAAGTGCCAGAACAGGCCGCGAACCGTGCGGTTCCAGCTGAAGTAGAGGTCGTCAGCCAGCTCCTCCAGTCGGGCGAAGCGCTTCGGCAGTACCGGACGGATTTCGACGCTGAACCTGGACCCGGGTTCCTGGCCCTTTTTCGAACTGCTGTCATCCATTGGAGATTCTCTCTTTCTTGATTGTTGAATAAGGGGGACAGACCACGTTTTTTCATTCGAAAAACGTGGTCTGTCCCCCAGCCCCCAGTTGAGAAGTGTCGCCGCTACCCGCCTTCCATGTCCAGCACCACCCGGGTCATTTTCAGGACGCTGTCGGGGTTGAGCGAGATGGAGTCAATGCCCCGGCTGACCAGCCAGCGGGTGATCTCGGGAAAGTCCGAGGGCGCCTGTCCGCAGATGCCGATGTACTTGCCGGCGTCATGGCAGGCCTGGATGGCCATGTCCATGAGCGCACCGACTGCCTCGTCGCGCTCGTCGAAACCGGTCAGCAGCCCCGAATCGCGGTCCACGCCGAGGGTCAGCTGGGTCAGGTCATTGGAGCCGATGGAAAACCCGTCGCACAGTTCGAGAAACCGTGGAGCCAGCAGCGCGTTGGCGGGGATCTCGCACATCAGGTTGATTTTGAGGCCGTTATCGCCACGGCGCAGTCCCAGACGGGCCATCAGGTCGAGCACCTTGCGCACTTCCCCGACGGTGCGGGCGAAGGGGATCATCAGTTCCAGGTTGTCCAGGCCCATGTCCTCTCGCACCTTTTTCATCGCGGCGCATTCGAGTGCGAAACAGTCGGCGAACGCCTCCGAGTGGTAGCGGGAGGCGCCGCGGAACCCGATCATCGGGTTCTCCTCGCGGGGCTCGAAGTCCGTGCCGCCCAGCAGCGCCGCGTACTCATTGGACTTGAAGTCGCTCAGGCGGGCGATCACCGGTTTGGGGTAGAACGCCGCCGCGATCGTCCCGACGCCTTCGGCCAGCCGGTCGATGTAGAAGCGCTTCGGGCTCGCGTAGCCGGCGATGCGCGGCTCGATCTGCTTCCTGATCTCCTGCGCCAGGCTGTCGTATTCGAGCAGCGCGCGCGGATGGATGCCGATGCTGTTGTTGATGATGAACTCCAGGCGCGCCAGGCCGACGCCGTCGTTGGGGAAGGCCGCGTATTCCAGGGCCTGATCCGGGTTGCCGATGATCAGCATCATCTTCGTCGCCGGGCGCTGCAGCCCGGTCAGGTCGATGCGTTCGCTGCGGTAGGGCAGCTGGCCTTCGTAGATGTAGCCGACGTCGCCCTCGACGCAGGAGACGGTGACGTCCTGGCCGTCATGGATGTCGTGGGTGGCGGTGCCGGCGCCGACCACGGCAGGAATGCCCAGTTCACGCGCCACGATGGCGGCGTGGCATACCCGCCCGCCGCGATTGGTCACAATGGCGCTGGCGATCTTCATGACCGGCTCCCAGTCGGGGTCGGTGATATCCGTCACCAGCACCTCGCCGGGCAGCAGATCGTGCATGTGCGCGGCCTCGAGGATGATGCGCGCCCGGCCGGCGCCGATCCGCGCGCCGACGCTTTTGCCGCGGGCGAGCACCGGGCCGCGCCGTTCGAGGGTGTAGACCTCCTGGAAGGCCTGGCTGCGGATGGAATGCACGGTCTCCGGTCGCGCCTGGACGATGAACAGTTCGCCGCTGACGCCGTCCTTCGCCCATTCGATATCCATGGGGCGTGGCTGGCCGGCGTGGCGCGAGTAATGCCTTTCGATGGCGACGGCGTAGCGGGCGAGTTCGAGCACCTCGTCATCCGTGATGGAGAAGCGCTGGCGCTCGGATTTTTTCACGGGCACATTGCGGGTGGCCGCGGCCGTCACCGGGTCACGGGTGTAGATCATCTTGATCGCCTTCTCGCCGAGGTGGCGGCGGATGATCGGGCGATGGCCGGTGGCGAGCGTTGGCTTGAACACCAGGAATTCATCCGGGTTGACCGCCCCCTGCACCACGTTCTCGCCCAGGCCGTAGGCGGCGGTGATCATCACCACGTCGCGGAAGCCGCTTTCCGTGTCCAGCGTGAACATGACGCCGGAGGCGCCGATATCGGAGCGCACCATCTTCTGGACACCGATCGACAGGGCGATGCTCATATGATCGAACCCCTTGTCGACCCGGTAATGGATGGCGCGATCGGTGTAGAGCGAGGCGAGCACCCGCTTGCAGGTGCGCAGCAACTGGTCGAGGCCGCGGATGTTGAGGTAGGTTTCCTGCTGCCCGGCGAACGAGGCGTCGGGGAGGTCCTCCGCGGTGGCGGAACTGCGCACGGCCATATCCGGTTCCTGGCCATACTCCTGCGCCAGCTCACCGTAGGCGGCGCCGATTTCTTCAGCCAGTTGCGGCGGCAGTTCGCCGTCGACGATCCAGCCGCGGATTTGCGCACCGGTGCGCGCGAGCGCATCGACGTCGTTGACATCGAGCGCTTCCAGGGCCGCCTCGATGCGCTCGCGCAGTCCGTTGTGGGCCAGGTAGTCGCGGAACGCCTGGGCGGTGGTGGCAAAGCCGTTCGGCACCCTGACGCCTTCCCCCGACAGGCTGCGGTACATTTCCCCGAGCGAGGCGTTCTTGCCCCCGACCAGCGGGACATCGTCGATTCCCAGTTCGCCAAAGCGGCGGATGTAGCGATAACCGTTCATTGCAGTCCCCCTGCTGGTCCAGTATGACTTCAGGACGGGCACGCTGTGATCGTGCTCTTTTCCCTTCGCCATATTATAGTGATTGACTACCCGATGGATGGTCGCCGGACTGAATTTACCGTTCGTCGAGCTGTCTGGGCACACCGATCACAGTGAGGATAAAAGGGTCAAGGCCGAATGTCGCTTATTTAAGGGATATCGTTCTTGTATTAAAGAACCCATGGCCACGGAAGCACACGGAAGACACGGAATATTCACAGATAATTTCTGTGTCTTCCGTGGATTCCGTGGCTGTTTATTACGATTTCGACTCAAGTAAGTGCCATTCGGATCAACGCCGAATGGCGCTTGCATCAGCCCTGATCCAGGCAAATAGCGGCGGAATCCGCGAAAGACATAGACATGATTATTGAACCTTGTTTATGACGTGTCCTGGTTCATCCTGCGGCAATGTCGTTATGGCCATGGAAACACACGGAATAAATGCAATTAGAATCTTTCCGTGTTATTCCGTGTGTTTCCGTGGCCAAAAAAATCATTTAGTGAGAGGCAACACCTTAAGCAGGCGGTCTTTGAATCAGGCATTTCCATGAGACGGCAGAGCGAATCGCACTGGTTGCCCTGGACGGCCGAACAGATGTTCGATCTGGCGGCCG
>Ga0210064_1001326_pt1 | contig 10681 bp, 6 predicted proteins | sample Muzzi_CordC_D2_FD_185531 | JGI IMG/M metagenome (GOLD analysis project Ga0210064, IMG submission 185531) | Wetland microbial communities from San Francisco Bay, California, USA, that impact long-term carbon sequestration - Muzzi_CordC_D2 (SPAdes) | ecosystem: Environmental > Aquatic > Marine >...
GTCTCGTCGACGATCGACGGGCTCGGCTGGACGCGCACGCGCGCCGCCTGGGTGATGGGTGCGATCATCGCGGCGCTCGGCATTCCCTCCGCGTGGAACACCAACTTCCTCGGCGTGGTGGACACCGTCGCGAACAACCTCTTGCTGCTCGGCGGCGGGCTCTCGCTCTCGATCTTCGTGGGTTGGGTGATGGAAGACCCGGTTGGTGAGGTGTCCGTGGGCACGACCGGAATCCGCTGGTTCGGGTTGTGGCGTACGCTGCTGCGCTTCGTCGCGCCTGCGCTGCTCGCGACCGCGCTGCTCCAGGCGATTCCCTCGACCTGGCGGGCCGTCGTCGACTTCTTCTGAGACGACGCTTCCGGTCAGCCGATCACGCCTGCGCGGCGACTGGCCGCCAATGCTTCGATCGCGTCGACGCCGCGGATCGCAGCGCGGATCTCGCTCGCGAATTCGTGCCGCCGTCGCGGAAGATCGGGCTGATCCGGGTCGAGCAGCTGGCGATTCTTCGCGAGCTCGAGCGCAGTGCGCAGAATCACCTGCGAAATCGATGCGGTACTGCGGATGCGCTGTTGGCGGTGGTACTGGCGGCCGAGTCCGCAGCAGGCCGAGACGAAACGGGCCGCGTCGATCGGCTGATCGGGGTCGTGTCGCTCGAGCTGGTCGCCGACGAGGCGGTAGGCGTCCAGGAACGGCCGCAACACGCGGTGGGCGGTGAATGGCCGGAACTCGCGCAACAGCTGCAGCACTGCTTCGGGGCTGCCGGCGAGCAGTGAAGGCCACTCCGTGTGCTGGATCCGGAGCTCGCGACGCAGCTCGGCGCGAAATGCCTCCTTCTCCGCGAAGAAGAACTCGAATTTGAGCAGGTCGCGAAGATTCATCGCGGCGAGCCAGAAGCTTTCGGACGGATCTTTCGAGTCCGGCTCTCCGGCTTCCGCGGCGCGCAGCAGCGCGAGCTCCGCGATCGCGGATGTGACGAAGAAGTGGATTACGGTATTGCGGTAGTAGGCGGCGTCGAGCTGTCGGTCGGCCTCGATCTGATAGACGTCTTCGGGACCGTCTCCAAAACGTGTGACGATGCCGTTCTCGACCAGGCGTGCGAGCGTTTGGTTCGCGCTTTCAGGGTCGTAGAGGTCGAACTCTCCGGTCGTGGGAAGATTCCGGCGCCGGATGTAGAGCAACAGATTCTCGAGCTCGCTGCCGACTTCAGCCGCCGTGAGTGCGCGATCGCCGTCCCCCAGCAGCGCCATCGTGACCAGCGACGTCGGAGTGATCGGGGTGACGCGATCGATCCGGACCGCGACCTCGAATGCGAGCTTCTGGACCTCGAGCTGGCGCTCGTCGCGAGCGGCGGCGGGACTCGTGCCGTTCGTCTCGATCGTCTTCGACAGGAAGATCGGTTCGCCGAAGCGGATGTGGACGTGGCCGTAGCGCCGGCGCAGCGTGCGAATCGTTCCGATCAGCCAGCCGAATCCCTCCGTCCGCTTCTTCGCGCCGCTTTGCTCCGCCGCGTACGTGCCGACGTCGGAGATCTGGTCGTACGCGAGCGAGGTCGGAATCAGCACCACCTCGTCGCTCTTGCCGCGGCGGTAGGCGTCGACGACGGCGTTCAGCATGCCGTAGCGCGGCGGTAGCAGCTTGCCGGAGCGGGATCTTCCGCCTTCGATATACCACTCCAGCGAGAAGCGCTTCTCGATCAGGTAGTCGATATAGCGCTGCAGCACGAACTTGTAGATCGCGTCGTCGCGGAAGCTCCGGCGAATGAAGAAGGTTCCGCTCCGCCGAACCAGCGGGCCGACGGGAAAGAAATTCATGTTGATGCCGCCGGCGGTGTGATTCGGGGGGTGCCCGTTCTCGTGCAGTGCGTATTGCAGCACCAGGTGGTCGAGATTCGATTTGTGCGACGGCAGGAAGACCACGGGGTGTCGCTGCGCGAGCGCTTCCAGCTCGCGCAGCTGGTCGGGGTCGTAGCGCAGCGCCTCGCCATAGCCCTGGGTGTAGAGCAGCCGGATCAGGTGGGCGACGAGGTCGATCACGAACGGGCTGTGGGTGGCGGCGATCTCGCGCAGATCGCGCGCGGCCTCCTTCATCACTACCGTCTCGTCGCGGCCTTGTTCGCGTGCAAGCTCGGCGAGGCCGCCTCGGAAGGCGGGCTGTCCGAGGATGTTCTCGTGGACGAGCCGCGGCACCTTGTAGCGCGCGCCGCGCAGACGCCGTTCGGCGCGCTCGAGCGCCAGGCAGGCTTGACGCTCGACGAACTCCGCGAGCCCGGTCGTCTCGGACGCATCGCTGCCCCCGGCCGCCCGCCAACGTCGTCGCAATTCGCTTGCGGGCGCGGCTTCGCCTGCGACGATGCGACAACGTTCGCGGTCGCGGCGCAGGATCAAGCGCGCGCGCAGCGGGTCGGGATCGCGCGGGTCGCTGAGCGAAAGCAGGTCCGAGAATCGCACCGCACGCTTTCCGCCGCGCTTCTTCGGAAGCCAGGCGATCCGCAGCGGTATCAGGAGCGGGTCCGAGCCGGCCGCGAGCTGGGCTTCGAGGGCCGAGAGCGACTGGGATTGCTTGCGTCGTCGCGTCGACGGGATCGAGATCGAACGCGGAGCTTCCGCAGCAAGACCATCGGGGCGCCGACGCTCGATCCAGGCTTCCAGCAGCGACCGCTCGAGTGCGCTCGCGGCGTCGAGTAGGAAGACCGGAGTCCGTCCATCGAGCGCGGGCCAGTCGGGCTCGCGCTGCAACGCTTCCGCCGTGGCGTCGTTCCATGCCATCGGGGGCAGTCTATCACCGCGCGCGACGAGCGTGGCGTGGGCGCCCGCGTCGGCGGTATCGTCGAGGTCCGTTGTGGGTCTCTCGCCTCGCGACAAGCGTGGGGCGCCGGGCTCGGGCGAATCGACGAGGACCGCATGGCCGACCGTAACCGCTTTCCGATGGAGGCCTGGGTGCCGCTGCTGGCGGGCCTGTTGTGGCTGTGGAACGCCCCGTGGCACGGAGCGATCGGCTTCCTGTTCTCGGTCTTCCCGGGCTGTCTGCTGCTCGGATCCGGTGTGTCGATGCTGCTGATGCCCGGCGATCGCCGGATCTCCCAGTTCGCGGCGCTCGGGGGCTTTTCGGGAGCGGTGTTCGCGATCCCGGCCCTGTTCGCAGTCGGCTTCTTCCACGGACTGCTCCTGATTGCGGCCAGCCTCGCCGGCGCGATTGCGGCCGGCGCGCATTCGGTCCGGATCGAGCCGCCGGTCGAGGGCATCCCCGCAGCGGAGACCTCGCACGCGCTCTCGCTCCAGGTCGCCGTCGACGAAGCGCTGCTTTCGTGCATGCTGCTCACGAATCCGCTGCCGCAGCCGGGCGATCACGCGCGGATCGAATCGGAGATCGCCGCCGCGCGCGAGATGTTCCTCGCGCGCGGTTGGATCGAGAAGCCGGAGACCTATCATCAAACCCCTCCCGCGCTCGAGAATCCCGAGATCCGATCGGGCAGCTCGCGTCGCATCGAATTCGAGCAATTGAGCTTCGACAGCGAATTCGAGCCCCACTCGGACGAGCCCGGGCGCGCCCGCTGGCTCGGGTACGGTGCGAACCGCCGCGCGCACGCCTGGGTGCTGCGTCACGAAGACGGTCCGCGGCCCTGGCTGGTGTGCATTCACGGCTACCGCATGGGCTTCCCGCTCTACGATCTGGCCGCGTTTCCGCCCGAGTACTTCCACGAACGGCTCGGACTCAACATGATCGTGCCGACACTGCCGTTGCATGGTGCGCGTCGCATCGGCCGCTACAGCGGCGACGGCTACATCGGCGGCGAGCTGCTCGATATCGTGCATGCCGAGGCGCAGGCGATGTGGGACATTCGCCGGCTGCTCGGCTGGGTGCGCGCGCAGGGAGCACCGGGCATCGGCGTGCTCGGGCTCTCGCTCGGCGGCTACAACGCCGCGTTGCTCGCTTCGCTGGAGGCGGATCTGCAGAGCGTGATCCTCGGTGTACCGCTGAGCGACTTCGCGCGTGCGATGTTCCGCCACGGGCCGCCGCTCTACCTCCGCGATGTCGAACTCGAAGGCATCGACGAGGCGCGAAGCTACGAGGTGCTGAGCGTCGTTTCTCCGCTCGTTCTCGAGCGGAAGGTTCCGCTGGAACGCTGTGCGATCTTCGCGGGCATCGGCGATCGGCTGGTTCCGGCCGATCAGCCGCGGGATCTCTGGCGACATTGGGGTGAGCCGCGCATCGAGTGGTACCAGGGCGGGCACGTCACCTTCCGCGCACATGCCGGGGTCCGCCGACTCGTCGTCGACAGCCTACGCGGAGCCGGCCTCGCCGTTTGAAGCGCTTCCGGGGCTCTTGCCGCCCGGTCGCAACATCATCGCGATCGTGATCGCGACGATGTAGAAGCCCGCGAAGATCTGGAATGCGGCCCGGTAGCTGCCGGTGGAATCGAAGATCCAGCCCGCGAGCGGAACGCCGAGCATGTGGACCGGGATCTGTACCGGGCGCAGCAGCCCCATCGCCTTGCCGAACGAAAGGCGGCCGAAGGCGGTCGCCGTCACCGCCCCGTGGACCGGGACGACGCCGCCCATCGAGAATCCGAAGATCGTCGCTGCGGCGAGGACCGACCCGAAGCCGTCGCCGTGCATCAGCAGCAACAGGCCGAGCAGTTGGCCCCCGAACGAGACCGCGGTCGTGATCCGCGCGTCGAACCGGTCGATCATGAGTCCGAATACGGGTTTTCCCAGCGCGCCGGAGCCCGCGGCCGCGGATACGATCCAGGCCGCCCGCTCGACCGAGATGCCGAGGTCGGTAGCGAATGGAAACATGTGAATCAGCACCGCCGACAGTGACGAGAAGGCGAGGCTGAACGGAATTGCGATGGCCCAGAAGTTGCGGTCGGCAAGCAGCTCGCGAGTCCGCCAGTGGAGGTCGGGCGACGCCGAGCGCAGCCGTTGATGATGCTCCCTGGTTCCGCCATCGGGCAGCAGCCCCTTGTCTTCGGGCCGATTCACCACCAACGCGGCGACCAGCGGAACGATGATCGCGATCGTGAGCGCTGCATAGACCTGGAAGCCTCCGCGCCAGCCCAGCTCGGAGATCAGCCGGGTAGCGATCGGCGGCATGATGAGGCCCGAGAACGAGATGCCGATGGTCGCGATGCCGAGCGCCTTGCCGCGCCTTTCCTCGAACCAGTTCGAGACCAGCTTCGCGGATGCGAGGCCGCCCATCATCGTCATGCCGAAGGCGAACAGCGTTCCCATGATGACGTAGAGCTGCCAGAGCGCGGTCGTGAGTGAAAGCGCAAAGAACCCCGCGCCGACGAGCAGCGCGCCCGTGATCATGATGCGCTTGATCGAGAGCCGATCCAGCGCGCGACCGATGAACGGCGAGCAGAGAGCGCCGATGCCGTTCGCGATGGAGATCCCGAGCGAGGCCGCGAAGCGGGATCCGGCCAGGTCGGCGCTGATTCCCTTCAGGAAGATGCCGTAGGAGTAGAAGAAGAAGCCGACCGCGATGAAGTCGACCACGAACGCGACGGCGACCATGCGCCAGCCGAAGAACAATCTGCGCCGGTCGCTCGTGGGTCGGGTCCGTTCGGTCTGGGCCATCGGTCACCCGCTTCAGCGAGGAGATTCCCGCATTCGGAGCTGATCGAGCACCCGTTGGTGAGCGACGCGGCTCAACGGGTAGCGAATCGCCACCACGGCGGCGAGCGCGAGGAAGAACGCGGGCACGAGCGAGGTCAGCACGCGGATCGTCTGTATCGCGACGTCGCTCTGCCCGCCGGGCGCGGCCACGCCCGAATAGCCGGCGAAGTCGAGCACGAATCCGATCAGCAGGACGGCGGACGCACCGCCGAGCTTGCGCAGGAAGGTGAAGAACCCGACGTATACGCCCTCGCGGCGTTCGCCGGAGGCGAGCTCGTCTTCGTCGATGACGTCCCCGAGCATCGACCAGGGCATCAGATCGGCCACCGCGTAGCCGATCGCAGCGAACGAGGCGATCGCGAACATCGCCCAGCGCGGCCAGTCGGGCTGGCTCGCGAAGATGAAGATCTGAGCTGCGATCCACCACGACGCTCCGGCGATGAAGATGGTCCGCTTGTCGTGGCGCCTCGCAACGCGGAGCCAGACGGGCAGGGACAACACCGCGATCGACAGGAACAGGAACATCGTGGTTTCGAAGTCGCTTTCGCGATCGAGGTAGTCGACGAAGTAGAACAGGAACATCGCGCCGATCAGGTCGACGGCGATCCGCGCGAGGATGAAGAAGGCCGCGAGCGTGCGGTAGTTCGCGTGGGCCGCGATCAATCGCAGACCGTCTCGGAACGCGAGCGGGTCGGAGTGGCTGGACTCGGGCCGCTCGAAGCTGACCTTGAAGACCGCGAGCCACGGCAGCGTCAGCCACACCCCCACCAGCGCCCCCGAGGTCGCCCAGCCGGTCGCTCCGCCGCCGAATACCTCGGCGAGCGGCTTCATCGCCACCGCCGCGAAGGTTCCGATCACCGACGCCGCCGAGCGGTAGGTGTTGAAGGAGGTGCGCTCGTCGTAGCTGTTCGCCATCTCGGGCAACAGCGCCATGTAGGGAATCGAGAGCACCGTCATCGCCAGGCTGGTGAGGATGTACGCGCCCGCGTAGTAGACGAACTTGCCGGCCTGGCTCGCCAACGGAACGTCTTGCCACATCAGCGCGAAGAACACGCCGAAGGGCACGGCGCCGAGCAGGAAGTAGCCGCGCCGACGGCCGACCTTCCAGCGGGTGAGGTCGGAGAGCCGCCCCATGGCGGGATCGCTGAAGGCATCGACCACGCGAGCGATCCAGACGACCGCGCCCGCGAGCACCGGCCGGAGATCGGCGACATCGGTCAGGAACTTGAAGAACAGCAGCGAAGCCGCCGACAGCACCAGGTTCACCGTGTGATCGCCGAGCGAATAGACGAACTTCGTCGAGGCCGGGAGCGTCTCCGGTGCGTCCGTGTGCGTGTCGTGCGTCAAGGGCTGGCCCACCTGCTCGCGGGCCGCGCCGCCGGACCCGATGCGGCGTCGAGTTTGCCGGTGTTCGGGTCGAAATGCGATCGGTTACCATGGCGCTTTCGCACCGGCCGCCCAGGAGCCACCGCCATGGATCCCGCAGAAACCCTCCCCAGACTGCTCGCGGGCCTGAATGCCGTGAGTGCGACGCTGCTGGTGACCGCGCTCGCGGCGATCAAACAGGGCCGACGCGAGCGCCACAAGCGACTGATGGTCGTCAATCTCGGAGTATCGGCGCTGTTCCTGGTCGTCTACGTGAGCCAGCAGGTGCTGGTGGGGCACCAGCGCTTCCCGGGGGACGACTGGGTGCGGACGCTCTTCCTGTGCATCCTCACGACGCACACGATTCTCGCGCTGGTGTTGGTGCCGCTCGCGCTCCGGACGTTCTTCCTGGGCTTCAAGCAGCGCTTCGACGAACACCGGCGGATCGCGCGCTGGACCTTCCCGATCTGGCTCTACATCTCGGTCACCGGCGTGGTGATCTACTGGATGAACCACCACCTGCGCCCGCCGGTCTAGCCGGTTGCTGAAAAAGGCCGGTTCGGTTCTATTCGCGCGAGCTTGGGGGGTGCCTGCCGCTCCCTGATCAGGTGGCGGTCGCGGCAGGCACCCCCCAAGCTCGCGCTCCTTCGAGTCGTTCGAGCCCAATCGCCGAGGTGCAGGCTCGGGGAGCTTCCGGTTGGACCCCGCGTGACGCTTGGTGCGGATACGAAACCCATGGGCTGCGAGAGACGGCGAAGCGGCAAGCCCGCCCCGACCTCTCGCAACCATCGCAGGACTTCTTCAGCATCCGGCTAACCCTTCGCAGCAGCCATCTCGGCCATGCGGGCGAGGACGTCGTGATCGCCGACGACGACCACGCGATCTCCCTCGCGCAGCACCTCGTCTGCGCCCGGTCGGATCTTCAAGCTCTCGCTGCCGCGCTTGATCGCGATCACCGCGAGGGGCACACCCAGGGATTTGAGTTCCTTGAGCTCCACGCCGACCAGGCGGCTGCCCGCGGCGAGGACGACTTCTTCGAGGTCGACCTCGGCGCCGTCGCCGGGAGCGCTGAGCTCGAGGAATTCGACCACGCCCGGGCGCACGATCGCATTCGCGACGCGCTGCCCACCCAGGCGATGGGGCGAAATGATCTGGCTCGCCCCGGACCTCCGCAGCCGGTGGATGCCCTCGTCGGTCTCGGCCCGCGCGTGGATCGCGATGTCGGGGTTCGTTTCGTGTGCGGAAAGAGCGATGAAGACGTTGTCGGAGTCGCTCGGAATCGCGGCGACGATCGCGGATGCACGATCGATCGCGGCCCGCGCCAGGATCGAATCGTCGAGCGCCGAGCCGAGAACGAAGGCGCAACCCAGCTCCACGCAGGCTTCTTCGACGCTGGGATCGTCGTCGATCACGACCACGGACGATTTCGCCTTGCGGAGGTGCTCCGTCACCGACCTCCCGAAACGGCCGAATCCGCAGACGATCACGTGGTTGCGCAGCGAGGCGAGGGTCCGTTCCATGCTTCTCTTCTCCAGGATTTCTTGTAGACGGCCTTCGATGACGAAGGCCGTCAGTGCGCCGACGGCGTAGAACGCGGTCCCGATCCCCAGCATGATCAGGCCGATGGTGTAGAGGCGCCCGACACTCGAAAGCGGGACCGGTTCGCCGAAGCCGACCGTCGACAGCGTGATGACCGTCATGTAGAGCGCATCGATCGGGGACATTCCCTCGATCAGCACGTATCCCGACGTCCCCAGCGAGGTCAGCGCGCAAAGTGCGACCATCGCCAGGGCCAGCCGGTGCGAGGAGTTGCGCGGACGCGGCCTCGCCGGGGTGAAAATCTTCAACAAGTGCATTCCGGCTCGCTCCACGACCAGCGGTCGAATCCGTCGACTCCGGAACCCTGCATACACCCGGCCGGTTTTGCAACCCGCTGTGACGCCGGGGAATCGTGGATTCGCTCGGGCCAGCGATTTGCATTCGTGTGAATCCGGTTCATGCTATCGGGAAGCATCGCTCCAGGCTCGCCGCGGGAGGGCTGGGATCCCCGCGAGCCGGGCTCTCGTCGCGACGAAGCACGGCGGCGAAGGCTCGATGGATCTCCCCGCCGAGGTGGAAAGATCGCTGTGCAGTCGCTCTCCGCCAATCGGACCTTCCTGGCCGGGCTGCTCGTCGCGCTGACGCTCGTCGCCTACGCGCCGACGCTCGACGCGGGCTTCATCTGGGACGATGACGATTACGTGACCGAGAATCCGACGCTGCGGACCGTGGACGGCCTGCGGCGGATCTGGCTCGACTATGGCGCGACGCCGCAGTACTACCCGATGGTCCACACCAGCTACTGGCTCGAGTATCAGCTGTGGGGGCTCGAGCCCGCCGGCTACCACGCGGTCAACGTGCTGCTGCACCTCTTCGGCGCCATGCTGTTGTGGGCGGTGCTGGCGGCGCTCGGCCTGCCCGGCTCGTGGTTCGCGGCAGCCGTCTTCGCCGTCCACCCGGTGCACGTGGAATCGGTGGCCTGGGTCACCGAGCGCAAGAACGTGCTATCGGGCGTGTTCTTCCTGGCCTCGTTGTACGCCTATCTCCGGTCCACGGGGTTCGGGCGCACGGCTGTGGACGAACGCGGTGCGTTGCGTCTCTACGCGCTCTCGCTTTTCTGCTTCGTCGCCGCGCTGTTGAGCAAGACCGTCACGGGTTCCCTGCCCGCGGTGATCCTGCTGCTGCTGTGGTGGCGGCGAGGTCGCGTCGACCGCTCCGACGTGCAGTCGCTGATCCCGTATTTCCTGCTGGCTGCGGGTTTCGGCCTGCTGACCGTGCGGCTCGAGACACAGCACGTCGGTGCGGTCGGGTGGGAGTGGGATCTCTCCTTCGCGCAGCGGATCCTGATTGCGGGACGCGCGCTGTGGTTCTACGCCGGCAAGCTCTTCTGGCCGACCCGGCTCTGCTTCAACTACGCGCGCTTCGGGATCGACGCGAGCGACCTCGTCGCCTGGCTCTATCCGGCCGCCGCCGCACTCGTGGCGCTCGCGGCGTGGGGGTTTCGCGTGCGGATCGGGCGGGGACCGCTGGTTGCGCTGCTGATATTCGCGGGCTCGCTGTTCCCCGCGCTGGGCTTCTTCGACGTCTATCCGATGCGCTACTCGTTCGTCGCCGACCACTTCCAGTATCTCGCCAGCGTCGGGCTGATCGCCTTGTTCGCCGCGCTCGCCGCGTACGCCGCCGGGCGCGCAGGCGATCGCTTGCTGCCGGTGGTCGTCGTCGCTGCGGGGCTCTTGCTCGCGCTGCTGACGGGCATGTCGTGGCGCCAGGCCCAGGTCTACCGCGACGTCGAAACCCTCTGGCGCGACACCCTGGCGAAGAACCCGGACTCCTGGCTCGCGCTCGGCCATCTGGGGCTGATCGCCGAGAGGGACGGCCGACCGGACGAGGCCATCGAGTATTTTCGCGCGTCGCTGAGAGTCGAACCCCGTCAGCACGAAGCACACAACAACCTCGGCAATGCACTGCGCCTGCGCGGTGAGCTCGACGCGGCAGCCGCCGAGATCGCGCGCTCGCTCGCGGTCCAACCCCGCTATGCGATCGCCCACAACAGTCTCGCCCTGGTCCGTCACGACCAGGGCGAGTTCGCCGAGGCCGTTCGGGGCTTCGAGCGCGCGCTCGAGATCGATCCCGGGCTCGCTGCCGCACACACCAATCTC
>Ga0210064_1001327_pt1 | contig 10679 bp, 13 predicted proteins | sample Muzzi_CordC_D2_FD_185531 | JGI IMG/M metagenome (GOLD analysis project Ga0210064, IMG submission 185531) | Wetland microbial communities from San Francisco Bay, California, USA, that impact long-term carbon sequestration - Muzzi_CordC_D2 (SPAdes) | ecosystem: Environmental > Aquatic > Marine >...
TGATGATGCGTGGCGAATGAAGATCCACTAGGGGCCAAACCAATAATACTGTCATTACCATTCCTCCTTGTGAGGCAACCATTACGCCTGGTTCTTGAAAGCATCTCGGCGTCGGGCATGGTTTGCCCATAACAGAAGAATGATGATCGAATGCTATTTGATATGGTTAGTGCCCCCCGGACCATTTAATCTTATGAATTATTAATCGACTAGGTCCGACCAGATATCTTCGGTTTGGCATCACCATGTGTATATTCCGATTGGTTACCTCCGTGTTTGCTGCATAAAATATGTGCCAAGTACACATTACAATACTGGGTACTTATCGGATCAGATGTCGAGGATGATTATCTTGTAAGACATTTCTGACAGATCATGTAGGAAAATTCCTACACGGCAGAAAACAACAGGCGGACGAGCCCTTATACGGAGTCGCTGTCAGTGCCCAGATCCATATTTGGCGAGTATGATCCCGCCATGGACTTGCGATTACGGGATTTCGAGACCGCAGCAGTTGTACTAGTGCTGTAATCTCACGTGACCATATCGTGACCGACTCCTGTCATCTCGTGTCCACTCCTGTCCACTTGTGGCAACTTAGCGCGGGGCCGGCGTGCGTAAGTTGTTGAAAACAGGGAGGCCAGAAAACGCTAAACGGGTCTGAAAATCCCCGTGTCGGCAGTTCGATTCTGTCCCTGGCCACCATATAAACAACGACTTACCGTTACTAACGCGTATGGTGCAAATATTCGAACGAGCCCGTATGGTGCAAATAATCGAATGGACCGCAAGATATTGTTAACACGCAATATTACGGGAAATCTGTTCGCGCAATGGCCCATGTCATCTAACTGTTCCATTTGCTGGTAATTACCCTGACAGGTTGGCTTAACCGCCACTTTGATGCCTGTCATGCAGCATAGGGATGCACACGTTTCTCGATCTCTTTGCCGATCTTGTGTTTGGCTATCCGGAGGTCGTATTCTGCCTGCAGACCCAGCCAGAGTTCCGGTGAGACATCGAAGTAGCGGGCAAGCCGCAAGGCGGTATCTGCGGTAATCCCGCGCTTCCCGTTAACGATCTCGCTGATACGCCCTGGAGGCACCACAGTATCCCGCGCGAGGCGGTTTATACTGATCTCCATGGGTTTGAGAAATTCCTCAAGGAGAATTTCTCCCGGGTGAATTGGTTCCAGTACCTTTGTCATTTCTCAAGCCTCAGTGGTAGTCAACGATCTCAACATCCAGTGCATCGCCATCCTTCCAGCGGAAACAGATGCGCCACTGGTTATTGACCCGGATGCTATGCTGTCCTTTGCGGTCGCCCTTCAAGGCCTCCAACCGGTTGCCTGGCGGCACCCGCAGGTCCTGCAGACGGAGGGCGCGATGCAGGTAAAGCAATTTGCGCCTTGCCACCCGTTCGATATTACGGAACCGGCGGACGTCACGGTCATTGAACAACGCCTCAGTGTCTCGGCAACGGAACGACCGGATCATATGGTGAGAATATTATGCAAAACGTAATATGTCAACCGGAATATGATGTCAGGGCAAAGAGGTAGCGTGACCATATCGTGACCGACTCCTGTCATCTCGTGTCCACTCCTGTCCACTTGTGGCAACTTAGCGCGGGGCCGGCGTGCGTAAGTTATTGAAAATAAAGAGGCCATAAAAAACCGCCCGGGTCTGAAAATCCCCGTGTCGGCAGTTCGATTCTGTCCCTGGTCACCACCATAAAATCGATTAAAAACAATAAGTAACAATCCAGAGCAAGCACCATTCCAAGTGCTGTAAAACCGAGCAGGGGATTTTTGGTCCATGTGTCGGAATGAAGATTATTGTCGAAACCCACAGAAAATGGTTGCCGCGTATGAAGACGAACTCTTCTTTGCGTAACACCGACAGCCGATTATTTCGCATGGCCGAGTCACTTTTCCTATTTTAATTCCTGCCAGCTAGGCGCGACTTTGGTGAAGACTGGTTCGTGCTAGCGTTTTCAGCGTCGAACGACCCCCACGGCATCCGTTTTTCCATGCTCCGCGTATCCCCGCTAGATACTTTGCGTATGCTGACTGCTACCCGGGGATTGGGCGTGTGCAACATCCGGATAGGCATGGTTCATCCAATGATCGAATTCATTGCCGCGAACGCCTTGGGGGTATGCTCAATTTCTACTATCGCGAAGTGGCTTGAGAATGCCGGTTCGATTTTTTGTAGCATACGACACTCACCGGAATAAGCGACGGACTTAACTGGTATTATTCGCCAACGCTATGATGCGCGACAGATTTTGCAGGTCGCGCTCGTGAATCTTACAGGCAGCTTCGTATGATGCCGTGGTTTTAGTGCAGACCAAAGTGAAAGGGCTGCCGCGGCGTTCTGTCACATGGGTGAGGTCGCAATGATTTCCGTCGATGATTTGATGTAGGTGTTGGCGACGTTTTTTAGCGAGTGGAAAGTGGCCTTGCTTCTGGTCCGGATTGGCCAGGAACGCGCTCAGCGCGCCGCAGTCGCCACAGCTACATGACAGTTTGTCCGCACGCCGGTAATCGGTCGGCTTCTGCGGAGCCAGAGCAGTGCGGTTTTCCAGCTCTTTGCGGCACGCACCGAGCCAGTGTGAGATCGCGTCATTGGCTACGGGCAGTTTGGCAATCCGGGATTTGAGGCTGAAGATTGCGGCGAGATGCGCACCGGTCAGATCGTACTCGTCGACACTGGTGAGTGCGTGATCGATCAGACGCGACAGTGGCTTCACCGCGTCGATAGCGAGCATCGCCTTGACGAGCCAAATCAACAATGCTGACCGGTCGATCGCTCTGAGTTGCCAATTGTTCTCGGACGGCTGTTGGTCAAACGCCTCCAGCGTCTTTACCGCCCGCTCAGCCAGCCGGGTGCAAAGCCCTATGCGTTCGGCATTCCTGTCCCGTAGCAGACACAAGGTTGCCAACAATTCCGCATTACGGTTGATCGTCTTTGCCGTGGTGGCTTCGATTACCGACGTCAGTTCCGCTTCGAAACTCGCCCAGCCATGCTGCTTACCGAACTTGCCGAAGGAGTTGTCGAGCTGCATCCCGCCATCGTCAACCACCACTTGCGAGAGGAAACGACGAAAGAGATCTGGATCGTCCAGCTCCTGGAGCAGCGTCACAAAGACACCGCGGTTCACTGGCTCGGCCTCGTTCCAGGACGACCTGCGGCTTGCTTGCCAGGAATCGATGATCGCTGCCGCGAAGGACAAGCATTCCCGGCGTTGTTTTTCCCGTTTGGCCGTCGACATTCGCTTGAGCCGATTGACCAGCGGTTGCAACCCGCCAATTGCGGCATCCGTGCCAGCGCCGCAGAGCACCGAAAAATGCTTGTCGCGTGGCCAGATCACAATGGCGGCGCGATGATACCATCGCTCCAATGTCATGCCGGCGTTGCCCGTAAAGCCCTCGAAGTCTTCGCTGTTGGGGTCTCCGTCGTCCAGCAGCGCCTCGGATACGATGTCTTCTTCGTCTAAACGAATCTCACAAAGACGCACCTTTTTCCCATGCTGGTCCGACCAGTGGTTGGCGGACAATCTGTGATCATAGAGCTCGCCCATCTCATAATCTCCATCGGACTCATCGTAGTCATTCTCATATTCATCTTCGAAGTCGGACCTGTGATAGCCGCCTCTGTATGAGTACTCGTCGTATCCCCCTTCGGCTTCCCCACTTTGCCACAGCGTGACCAGCGCCAGATGAGCTACACAATCTGCTTGCGTCGCGGCCTCGAAAAGCACCTCGGCGCGCGCCCGATCGATTCCCTTCAGCGTATCCATGTTCAGGCTGTCCTGTGTGTAGCGATGATCGAGGATGACGGCGATCTTTTTCCTATCCTCATTTTTGCGCCAATCGTCGAGCAATTTGCTGATGGCGACGACGGTCGCGCCATAGGACGGAGCGTTGATACCTTTTTTGCTTCGCGACTTGGCGAGCGTGACGTTGTATGTCAGGCACAAGCGATACCCGCTTCGCAGCGGCCGGACCTCGTGCTGACAATCAGTGTAGAACGCGGCGTAACTTAACTCGTACCCCGAGGTAGAGCCCGTAAACTGGATCTCGTACTGCCAGCCGTCATGCGACACGATCAACTCGCCTCCGTCACAAACCGAAGGTAAGACAATTACCAGCGTCGCCACCATCCGGTCGAGCTTCTCGCCGTCGCGATGTGGCAGGAAGAACCCTCCTTTTTCGTAAACCAGAAGCTTGTAAAGATGAGCCGTCAGTTTGCGGTCCTCAAGTCCCAGTTCATGTTGCACGTTGGCAACGATTTCCTCGACCAATTCCTCCCATTTCGGGTTTGTCAACTGGAACTGATCAGGGTCAAGTTCCCAGGTTCGCCGCACATCAGTATCGACCAGCGTTTCTGTTCCCTTACCGTAAGGGGCTTGGCGGCACTGTTTGATAAGTTTGCGGGCCTGCGTCTTGCCGAGAGGCAATGACAACACGCCGAGTCCGTCGACCTTCAGCCCCGGCATCGTCAACGGCATATCGCCTGATGTGCAAACCGCACTCGGCCGATCCACCTCGCCGAGAGCTTTGAGCAACTCGTCGTGAACATCTAACTGCTGTTTTGTAATGCGGGTCACGAAGACACCTTCCAGGTTTGGATATTTGATGCTGTTCGCTTCACGAACAACGGTATTGCCTTGAAATTCGCATTTCGTAGGATACCAGTTCCGGACGATCAGCAATCCCGATGGCCAAGGAGAACTCGGATTGGGGCAAAGATTGCGTTGTGCGCGCCATGGCGAACCTCGGCTACATGGAAGCAAACCTTTTTATGTAGTCTGTTCGCCGCGTTCGAGTCAATCGGTCATTTGCCACGGATTGATCAACAATAGATCGGGAATAAACTCGAAATCCTTGGAGTTGCGCGTTGCCAGGGTCAAGTGGTTTGCCTGGGTAATGGCGGCGATCTGAGCATCCTCCACCGACATGGTGCGGCCAGCCTTCCGTGCGTTTGCGATCAAGTTGGCATAGTAGGAGGCAGCGCTGGCATCAAAGGGAAGGATCCGGTCCTGAAACTCGTCGAACAGGGCGCCGGCCAGTCGGGTAAACGTATCCTTGCGTTTCCCATTTGGCAACAAGGCTATGCCGAGTTCAATCTCGGCCTTGGTGATGGCGGTCAGGAAAACCTGACTATCCAGTTGTGCATCTAACCATTGAATTATCGCTGGTTCTGGTGCCGGTTTCATCAGTTCAGACAGCACATTAGTGTCCAACAGAATCACGCACTGCCACCAGAAAAGTCGGGAGCTGGGCGGGGTTGGGAGCGTGCCGGCAGCTCCAGCTCCAGACCGCCGGTCGTATCCATCACTCTTTGATGAATACGGCTGGCCAACCCCTTTTCAGGCGTCTTTCCGGACAGGGCTTGACGCAGGATCTGCCGTGCTTCTTCCTCCATGGAACAGCCGTGTTTGGCGGCCCTCCTCCTGAGTCGTCTCTTCACCTCATCGTCGAGATTACGAATGGTTAGCATTGCCATGCTCAGATACTCGTTTGAAGTCTTATTCATATTGGAGTTTAGGGAGTGCATGCATTGAATGCAAATAGGGGGCGATTTCTAGTGTCCGTAGAAAATTCGTACTTCTTGATATGCTCGGCGTTTTCCAGAAGCGACGTCAGTTTGTATTTCTCAGCCATTGTTGGTGCCGAAGAGTCGTGGCATGGAGGGGGGCGCAGAGCCAAACCCCGAACAAGGGCTTGTGTCGCCATTCATTGAGTTTTTAGAGCAGGGCAATCATGTATTTAGCATCGTTGTCCGGCCTGTTTCTCGCGAATAACTTATGCGGGAGTTTTGCGTGAATGAGTCCTGCACGGTCCTGCATAGTTCTGCAGTTTACGCAACGAGCGTCCCGGTAAGTCATTGAAGAATATAGTTACTGGATGGCATAGTCAGGACTGAAAATCCCCGTGTCGGCAGTTCGATTCTGTCCCTGGCCACCATATTTATCAACGAGATAAAAGTTTTCTTCTGTTAATCCCTGTGTCACTCGGTACACTTTCGGTACACCTGTACGGAAGACGATGTGGCAGCGATCACCAAAACACCCTCGAGCACCTGGAAGGCGATCATCCGCAAGCGCGGCTGGCCGACGACCGTCAAGACGTTCCGCACCAAGCGCGACGCCAAGGACTGGGCGCGCAGCACCGCGGATGAAATGGCGCGCGGTGTCTACATCAACCGGGCCGGTGCAGAGAATCTGCTGCTCGAGAAAGCGCTCGATAGGTACCTCAGCGAAGTGTCCGCCAGCAAGCGGGAAAGCACGGCCTACGCGGAGAGCCACAAGGCCAAGGCGCTGAAGAAGAAGTTCGGCGCCTACAGCCTGGCCGCCATTACGCCGGACCTGGTGGCCGAGTACCGCGACGAACGGCTGGCCGCCCGCAAGTCCGCCAGTACTGTCCGTCTGGAACTCTCCCTGCTCTCGCACCTGTTCACCATCGCCATCAAGGAATGGCGTGTGGGCCTGTTCTACAACCCGGTCGGCAATATTCGCAAACCGGCGCCTGCCAAGGGGAGGGACCGTCGCCTGAGCGCGGACGAGGAGAAGGCTTTGTTCAAGGCCTGCGACAGCCATTCCAATCCCATGCTCGGCTGGATCGCTCGCATTGCGCTGTACACCGGCATGCGTGCCGGTGAGATCAAGTCACTGACGCGCTGCCAGGTGAATCTTGAAAAACGCACCGTGTATCTCAGTGAAACCAAGAATGGGTCCCCCAGAACCGTCCCTTTGACCAAAAAAGCAGGAAATATTTTTCGCATGGCGCTAAGCAATCCGGTGCGCCCCTTCGATACCGACCTGATCTTCTTCGGCGAACCCGGTCGCGACAAGATACGTCGGCCGTATGAATTCCGCCCTGCCTGGCACCGCACCCTGAAAGACGCCGGCATCAAGGGCCTGCGCTTTCATGACCTGCGCCATGAAGCCGTCTCACGTTTGGTCGAGGCCGGCCTCGGCGATCAGGAAGTCGCGGCCATCTCCGGTCACAAGTCCATGCAGATGCTGAAGCGTTATACGCACCTGCGGGCAGAAGATCTGGTGGCGCGGCTGGATCGGGTGATGGGTTGAAAATGTGATGCAGGAGCGGGCTTGCCCGCGAAGCATTCCTGGCCTACAATACACATAAATACGCAATATATGTGTATATTATTTGCTGGGTAAACTGCCATGAAATCCGATACCGTACGAACCAATATCGTGCTCGACGGCAAGCTGGTTGAGGCCGGCCTCAAGGCCACCGGACTCAAGACACGCCGCGAGCTGGTTGACTTCGCCTTGCGTGAACTCCTGCGCCACAAGCAGCAAAAGAAATTGCTCTCGCTTAAAGGTAAGGTGAACTGGGAAGGCAATCTTGAGGAGATGCGTACCGGACGTGGTCAGTGATCCTGGTTGACACCAGCGTCTGGATCGACTTCTTCGCAGGTCGTAACCTGCCTCATGTCGAGGTACTGGAGCAATGCATCCTCGATAACGAGGACCTGGCCCTGTGCGGTATCATCCTCACCGAGATTCTCCAGGGGATTGCCGATGACACCACCCACCGGCGCGTTCGGCGCTATCTCAGCCCATTGATTATGTTGCCTATGCCAGAGACGGTATTTCTGCGGGCAGCGGATATCTACCGCAAACTGCGCAAGAAAGGCATTACCATCCGCAAGTCTAACGATTGCATCATTGCTGCCACGGCGCTGGAGCATCACTGCCAGTTGCTGCATAACGACAAGGACTTTTCGCCGGTAGCTGAACACTTCCCACTCAAGATCATCAGCACTTGAGCACAAGTACACACGACTCCAGCTAACCTGCACCACGCAAGACTCTGATCATTATTCGAATTACCGAAATGGCAGTACGACTGTTTCTGAACTTTAGCCAAACATTCATTTAGTGCTGTAAAACAAGGGATTATATAGCACGTTGCTAACAGTTTAGTTCTGGTAATCGCGTGACAGATTATGCAATCTCGTGTCTCCGAATCATGCACAAGGAGACCGCGGATTATGCAAGACGCAGAAAACCACGATGTTGTAACGTTGGAGAATCAAATTACCGAACGTTATGGCCTGTTGATATCGCAGACGCAGTTGGCAGAGCTGCTCGGCCGCACCACCGGCGGCCTGCGTTACAGCCTGAGTTACCCGAGTGATCAAAGTACACGCGCCCTGAAGGCCTCCGGGCGCAAGATCGGCCGGCGGGTGTACTACCCGGCCACGGAGGTGGCCCGGATCATTATCGGTACCAGTGACGACTGATCTTTCCTGTAGCACTGTACTGAAGCAATGAGTATTGCGGCGATGAACTGGGCTTGGCATCAGGATCTCAAGCCGGTGCCCAAGCTGGTTCTGATGGCGCTCGCCGATGCGGCGGATGATCAGGGCACCTGCTGGCCTAGTGTCGCGACCATTGCAAACAAGGTGGGTGTATCGACGCGTACCGTGCGACGGGTGATGCAGGCGCTGACAAGCTGTGAGTTGTTAACGGCGGAACCACGCTACCTCGGCGATGGTTCCTGTTCCTCAAACCGGTATCGTTTGTCGCTGGAAGGGGGTGACAATTTGTCACCGGCCCCTGACGGTGGAGACACCACTCCCGGACATGCGCGTCAGGGTCCCCCTGACACCCGTGTCATACCAGGAACCACCATAGGAAACCAAAAGGAATCATCACAACCACCCCGGCCGGAAAATGAACAACCGGATCGTGGTGGTGGGAAATTATCCGATCTGGTCTACCCGAAAGCCCTGCTGCCAGCAGAACGTGCAAGGGCGGAGCTCATGATTGCCATGTTGGCCGCACCGCTCAACCAGCAGGTGCTGGATGAATGGGCCGGCATCATTACCGCCGGCGATATACGGTCCTCATCACTCGGTTGCCTGCGTGCGCTGATCAAGCGCGCACAGGCGGGTACCTTTACACCGGAGCGTGCCTTGCGCGTGGCACAGGCACGCAAGGCACGACAGCGAATGGAGGCGGCACAAGCGCACGTCGAGCTGCCCGCACCGGGCCCGATCGACGAAGACAGTCCGCTTGTGCGCCGCATGATGGAGATTGCACAACGCTCATGCAGGAAATAACCGGTGGTTTCATGAAACCACCACAACAGATCTGTACCGAAGGTTCACCGATGCTACCAAATGCAGCCTATGTGATGGCAGTAGCCTGGCGCACAGACCGCCACGATCGAAGCGGCCGCGTCACTACCGAGCGCAGCGCAGTAGTGACGCGGCCGCAATCAGGATTGCTCGGCTGGCGGGTGTATTACCCGGCCTCCGAGGTGGCCAGAATCATCATTGGTAAGAACGAGGCATGAGTACCACCATCATCCGCACTACACACCGCGACCGTGCTTTCATCATCGATCGGCGTACCGTCGAGAATGAGTGCCTGTCCTGGGCCGCCAGGGGACTGCTCATCTACTTGCTGTCCCGGACGGACGGCTGGACGTTACGGGTCGAGGAACTGAGCGAATGCGGTGACCTGGGGCGCGATGGAATCTACAGCTTGCTACATGACTCCGCGAGGCGGGCTACGTGACGTATGAGAAAGAACGAGATGAATACGGGCGTATCCGTGGTGGCACCTACGCTATCTACGAGATTCCTGAACTGCCGGATCCGGATGTGCCGGACACGGCTTGGCAGGACCCTGCTGATCCAGATTCAGCAGACAGTGCCGTGGAGTTTATCGGCTGGATCCCGGAACAGGTCTGGGACAGGGCGCTGGCTGCGGTAGTCCATCTCAGTCCGGAAGACACCCAGGTCGTGATCGACGAGTGGGCAGGCCGTGTTGGGTGCGACATTGTCGACGTACCGCCACTTGAAGAACTGCATACGTTGGTAGAACAGTACATGGAAGGTTGTTGTGGGTTGGCATTTGCCGAAACTACCAGGTGTATACGTGAAAAGCCGCCTCCTGAGGGAGGATACATAATCCCGGATTATGATTGGGAAGCTGGCGGTGATTAGTGCTGCTTCATCCTGTATCACGATGATTCAGCCTGACTTCGACTCTGGGTGCCGGGTACGAGCCAGGCAATGACCGAAACTTTTTGCGCATACCGAAGGTTGCCAGATTCATCCTGATGCAACCGGTGTGACAGGCAATGCCTGGCGCACCGGCTGCCATGGTCGAAGCGGCTGCGTCACTACTGAGCGCAGCGCGGTAGTGACGCAGCCGGGAAATCCTGTTGCTGCAAGGAGTTCCGGGCGATTTCAGGGGTGACGGGCGGATTATCTGTTCTGGATTGCGCCAGATTCGATGAAGAGTGCGTTGTGATCAAGTGCAAAATGCTTTTTGCAGTGACAGATCGAAAGTGCATTTGTATACTTGCACCAGAACATCGGTTTTATCCGTGGCCACTACGGTAAAGTGGCAAGCAAGGCACCTCCCGGACCGTGTAACAGGTGCATCGGCGAAAGCCGCGGTCCATATTCCACATCTCACGCATTGCGTGAACATGCCAGTGCCCGACCAGGGCGTGACTTCAAACCTCGTGAACTGAAGACGAACGGGCAATTGTTCCTGGCCGTTTCCAATTCATATTTCTCAAACCCGCGGAAATTGTTCGCATCACTCAAAGGAGGTCTTATTGACATACTTTAATGCAGCCCCGTTAAGGGCAGGTTGGATAAGGCGGGCACATTCCCCAC
>Ga0210064_1001330_pt1 | contig 10675 bp, 14 predicted proteins | sample Muzzi_CordC_D2_FD_185531 | JGI IMG/M metagenome (GOLD analysis project Ga0210064, IMG submission 185531) | Wetland microbial communities from San Francisco Bay, California, USA, that impact long-term carbon sequestration - Muzzi_CordC_D2 (SPAdes) | ecosystem: Environmental > Aquatic > Marine >...
CGCATCAAGGAAATCATTGTCCTGGCAAACGGAGAAAAAGTCCCGCCGGGTGACATGGAGATGGCGATCGCACTGGACAGGCTGTTCAGCCAGGTCATGGTCATTGGTGAGGGCAAGCCCTACCTGGCGGCCCTGGTTGTCCTGAACCCAAAAGAGTATTCCGGTTTCGCTTCGGGAGCCGGACTGGCGGATAATCTGGAAGACGAACAGCACAGTGAGCAACTGGAAAAATTGCTTATTACGCGTGTCGCTGAGCGGCTACGTGACTTCCCGGGTTATGCCACGATTCGCCGTGTTGGTGCCGTCACTGCGCCCTGGACAATTGACAATGGATTAGTGACGCCGACGTTAAAACTGCGACGGGAGCGTATTCTGCAGACATGCAACGACGATATGGAACGACTTTATGCCGGGCACTGAACAGGTAAACTGAATGTCCATTCCCGGCTGGTTAACAGACAGAATCATACTTGAACCCACACGGCACAAGATTCATGCGCCGGGTGCCCGACGAGAATTGCTTGCCTTTGCCGGTGGACATCTGGAAGTCTGGATCCATCGCATCGGTCCCTGCGATGCAGTTGACCCGGAGTTATACGTGCTCAAGTTTCCGGGTACTGCCAGTCGCGCGGAAAATTCTACCGGGCTTGTGCAGAACTGCTGGCTAGATAGCTGTGTTGAAGTGTGGGCGGTGAACCCACCCGGCTACGGCGGAAGCAGCGGAACAGCAAGCCTCAAAAATATTCCAACGATGGCGAGCTGTGCACTTGATGCGTTGCAGGGGGTGGCGAAAGGGAATCCGGTGGTTGTGGCAGGTGGCAGTCTCGGTTCAGTCAGTGCAATTTATCTCGCGGCAAATTATTCTGTAGACGGTTTGCTGGTGCAGAATCCACCGGCATTGCGTCAAGTGATAAAGGGTCGCGCGGATTGGTGGCATTTCAGTTGGGCGACCCGAATGATTGCCAACCAGGTTCCGGAGGTATTGGACAGTATTGAGAACTCGACAAGGATCAAGGTGCCCGCTGTCTTTGTCGTGGCTGGCAAGGACAGGATTGTGCCGGCAATGTTTCAGCAACAAATTATCGATGCCTATGCAGCGCCGAAGCAAATACTGTTCCGGCCCGAGGCCGACCATGATACGCCCCTGTCAGAACACGATCTGCAACAACTCGGACCGTTGGCTGCCTGGTTGCGCGATGGTATGGCGCGCCAGGTAAAGCATTAACAAGACATCATACGATGCCCGAATACAGAACCCTGAACCCGGAGCAGTTGCTCAAGTGGGCTGAAGATAACAAGGACATCATGCGGTTGCGCACCGATCGTGATCTGTTGCCGGGTGGTTACATGGCAGCCTTCTCGCCCGTACTGGTAGCCTGGCAGGCGAGTGACATTCAGTCGCAAGACGGCCATCTCATCCTGCGTAATGTGAACTACGGTGGTAATCCCATGGAGCGCACGACTATTCTGCATTCCGTGAGGGTACCGCTTGATGGAATCGAAGCCGCCGAGGTGATTCTGGTACCGCTGGGTCGGCGCGGGCAGCGTGGCCCGGCCTACCATGTGGAACTCCGTTTTATCTTTTCGGCAGACTGTTGTCCCGAGTTTCTCAGCCTCGCCGATTCGACGACGGGTACCGATGCACGTTTTCCGGATCTGATATTAAGTTGGGAAGCGTGGCGGCCACCGCAGCAGAAGTTCAGTCTAAGGGAAGGGCTGGACGAAAGTGTGTACGCACTCAGTATGCGCGCCTTTGCGGGTTCGCAGTTGTTTCTCGAAGACAGTATTCGCAATCGAGAATGGACCGGATACCGCCTGTGCATGCCGGGTGGAAAAACCGGTTTGCAAGAGTTACTGAAAGTGGCGCTGGCCCTGGGTGATGGTGTGGCGCGGAATACGATTCATCGTTTATTGCAGCAGGATAGCGATACCTGGGCCGCACATGCACCTGCAGTCGAAAGTGAATCGGGGCGTGAGGATATGGTCTGGAGAGAGCTGCATGCGCGACTCGATACAGCGAAACCAGCAGACATAGCGCTCGAAGATCTGCCGGAGTCCGATCAGTCTTACCATGCGCTGGTTCGTTCGTGTGCTACATTGACGCGTCACGCGGTGCTGCTTACGGTCTGGCGACTGCTTGATCAAGGCTATACCGATGGCGTGAATGCAGACAAGCTTCCGAGTGCGGAACTTGCACAGGTTGAGGGCTGGATGAAAGCGGTGGCGCATGCAGACCTGCGACGTGTTTTCCTTAGTGCGCCCGCCGCGCTACGATTTCTTTTGCGTAATCCGCAAGTGCTGCCGACCAAAATTCCGGATGAGCTGGATGCCGCCGGGTTACTGGAGCATGAGGGCGGAAAACCTCGAGAAATCCACTACGGTCGACAGGCCATCCGGCCGTACGCGGTGGATGGTGGTGTCAAACGCCTGGACTGAATAGTACTGTCACAACCGGCTGACACCATCCGGTCCGTAGGGCCGGTTGCTCTTGTGAGAGTAAATTGTCTCGCGTGGTTTGTCTCCGTCACGTTCAACCAGACCGGCGTTTGCGAGTTCTTCAGGGATCTTGACCGGCAGTAAATCCGGGTGCCGCAGGATGTAGCGAAGTGCCAGCGGCGCACTCAGAAATAACCCTTTCAGGTTGCCACGCGCCACGTCCTCCATCCAGTCTTCCGGCTCATGCAGGCTTGGAGACGGAAGCTTGTCCATAATAATCCCGTCAGTATGGCCCTGTTGGATAAGTCTGCTCGCCGCTACCAGCAGTGTGTAGCGAGACAAGGTTGCACAGGACCTGACCAGTGTCTGATAACTGCTCTGGCTGGCATCAAGACTAAGATTGGGGTCGTCCGGAGTCATTGAAGAACTGGCACGATCCTGCAGTGTTTGCCATTGCTGCATTATTTTCACGTTCTCTTCGCCGGGCGGTGCATGACTGAGCCAGTCGGCCTCGCTCTGTTGTAACAGGCCGGATAAAGTATGCCGCGCGACACCGTCGCCCAGGGCCAGAGCCACTTTCAATAGTTCCGTGAGACCCTGTTTGCCACCTGGCATGCAAAGCCGGTAGCTGAACCATTTCAGTCCATGTAGTGAATCTTCAAGGAAGCGTTGCGGTCCTGCGTAGGCTCGCTGACTGAGACCGTAGGCGGTTTCGTCCATCGCCGAAAATACATTGAAACCCTTATCCGGATTCCGCCATGATTCCCAGCTGAGAATCAGGTCCGGGATGTGCGCATCTGTACCGGTCTCCGAGCCCGCCAGGTTGAGTAATTCGGGCTCTCTGCCTGCCTCAAAGACAAAGCGAAGTTGCGCATGCAGCCAGGGTGCCGCCCTACCGCCAACAGCTGCTGCTGGTGGTACCAGCACAAATTCGGCAAAGTCCACAGCATCGGGATTCACGCGAACCGAATGCAATGTTGTAGTCTTTTCCAGCGGGTTACCGCCATAATTCAGATTGCGCAGTATGACGTGCGGTTCGTCACCCTCCAGGTCGCTGGTGCGCCATTCAACCAGCGCCGGTGCCATGGCGGCCATGTACCCGCCGGGGATGACGTCACAAAACGTTCTCAGCCGCATAATCCGGGTATTGTCTTCTGCCCAGGACAACAGTTCGGCAGGGGACAGGATGCGATTATTGCTTTCAGATTTGAAGTTGCTCATAGCTCAAAGCATGCAGCATCGGAACAGAAAATCGAAAGAATTTGCGAGTGTAAGCATTTGTTGTAATCATGCACCTGGTGATACGTATACAGAACCTTGTACGGCAACAACTTGATACGGAGTCAGAAATGAGTACAGGCAGAATAAAAGCCATGCCCGCGGAGTCAAAGAACTCATCCATATTGAGATATCAACATCTTAACATCTATTGTCAGTATCACAATCGAAGCGACGGCAACGAGAAGTCGGCTTCAACGCCCGGTCCTTCCCGGTTTAAGTCATCCAGCTCCTTGAATAGCCGGAACGTCGGGTCATCATTCAGTTGATCGTGCATAGAATCCTCAATCCAGCCCGGAAGTTTAACTGAATTACTTCTACGAAGGAAAAGATATGACCGACACAGATACAGATTCGGTAAGCCTTCCCAGGGAACCAGGACTCCGTAATCCGTTAAAGCGATACTCGGGCTCCGGCAGTATCATCATGATTCTGTTAATGCTGCTCGACATCGTCGGTATCGCGATTACCGACTTTGCGCCGCTATACAGTCACTGGTACTGGCTGGCGATGGTAGTCGTTACCGGCATTGCCTGTATCACCATGGAATGGGCTCGCGCCCGGGAGAAAGGTCTCGGCATAGCGGCAATTCTCAAAAATGAGGGGCTCATCTGGCTCAGCGTTCTTTTCGCGGTTAATACGGTGTACTTCCTTTTGCACGCGGGGCGTCTCGACAGCGAGAACACCGGGCTGATCATCCTCCTGATACTGGCACTGGCCACTTTCCTGGCCGGACTGCGTCTCGGTTGGCGGTTGTGCCTCCTGGGGGGCTTGTTGTGGGGCGCCCTGATTATGGCCACCTACCTGGAAGAGTTCCTCTGGATTGTCCTGATGGTGGTGCTGGCCGCCACGGCGGTGCTATATTATGTGGCAAAACACAAATCTGCTCCTGAGGGCGGATAGCGGTAAAATCACCCTCGCACTTCTGGTGGACCACTAGACATCCAGTAGAACTTCGGCGCCGGGACAACACGTCATACATAACCCACAAAGGGGAATATATCATGACACCAATGGAAGAGATCGAGATGGACAAGCGCCGCAAGGCGCTAGATAAAAGTGTTATATCGCTGGTTGATAAGTATATGAAGACGATGGAATGGGACATCCCCGAGGTGGATGAAACAAAGGCGCGGCAGATGATCATGGATGAGATCAAGCAGGCGATCAGCCGGATAGAAAGCCAAGCCCGAGACTGACAATCGTTACCTGGAGATCGCACTATGCCTTTTGCGCAAATCAAACCCTTCGTCCCGGCACTCCTTGTTATGCTGCTGCTCGCAGCATGCAGCAAGAACGTTGATTCAGAAACCGTGGCGTATGAATTCGTTCGGCTCTATTTTGTGGAAGACAATATGGCTGAGGCCGTTAAGCTGTCCAGTGGTAGCGCCAGGGTGAAGCTCGAGGAACTTCTGCAGGAAATCGAGGCAGTGGGCGCCAAAGAGCCGGCCGCAGACAAGCCGCGCGTAAAGGCAGTACTACTGGAAATGCAACCGGTCTCACAGGAAACGATCATGTACATCTATCGCGTTACATCAGATGTGGATGTGCAGGGTATGCAGCCGGTCACTGCAAGACTCTGGCTCAGCAAGGCGGGGGAAACCTGGCTCGTGAGTAAATTTGTCCAGGAGGAGTAGAACTGGATGAGTTGGATGTACCACTGTGACGATCGGTGCCTCGGCGCTGGCGCGAATTCGGCGGAGTAGATTCCCGGTGCTGCGAATATGACATTTGTCGAACATTATGTCGCCATGGGGCGTGCATTCTTCGAGCATCTCGGTGCCGATGCTGCCAGCACGCTGGAGCACTACGCCAGGCTGGCGGAACCGGTGCTGGACCAATATGGCTATCTGGCGGTGTTCGGGGCTGTGGTGGTCGAAGGTTTCGGGATACCTGCCCCGGGCCAGACCATGCTCATGGCCGGGGCGATCCTGGCGGCGCGCGGGGGGATGTCCATCGAGTTGGTGCTGGGACTGGCTCTGTTGGCGGCGGTGTTCGGTAATACGCTGGGCTACCTGTTGGGACGCTGGGGTGGCCGCATGGTATTGCAGAAAGTAGGCGTCAGCAAAACGCGCATGCAGCAGGTGGAAAGTCTGTTCAATCACTATGGCGGTGGTATTGTATTTGTCGGCCGGTTTTTTGATGGTCTGCGCCAGTTCAGCGGAATTGTGGCAGGTACCCTCGAAATGCCCTGGTGGAAGTTCTCGGTTTTTAATCTGCTGGGGGCGGTGGCCTGGACTGCACTCTGGGGGTTAGGCGTGTATTTCCTGGGGCAGGATATCAAGACTGTGTTCGCGGTGTTTCACAGGATTGAACCTTATCTGATTGTTGTCAGTCTGCTTGCGGTGATTGTTCTGCTGATTTATCTGCGGCGCGGCCGCAAGTCTCCGGATACGGTTTGACAAGTAACGCCAGAAACAACCCTCAAGAAAAGGCGGGCGATTTTTTACACGCTGTCAGTGTTGCGGTGTGTCAGCGCCGCCATCAGCTCTATTCCGAGACAGCCGGATCCTTCGTCCCGTGATACTGCGATAGGCGAATTCGACTCCCAAAGACACCAGGATCATGCCCGCCAGAATCCAAAGGTGGTTGCGAGTCGCCGGATTCTCCTCCACTTCGACGCACAGTACGAGCAGGGCGATGGCCGTACTGTGCGCAGCCAATCCGGATATCCAGGTACGACTGCCTGTATCACCGGCCATCCACTACCTTCGATACATTGCCACCCGGGTCGACTTCGTAGGTTGTTTGATGCTCTGGCAGGCCGAGTAAGCGGGCTACTTCGACAAAATCAGCGTGATCCCAGGCATCCCGCTCGACTTGCAGGACATAGTGCGAATAACTTCCCGATAGCACGTATGCTGGCTGGGCCTCGAGGTATTCAAAGCGATAGCCGGCATCCAAAGCGCTCAGCAAGTCATCCGCTGTGATGCGGTCGGTCGGAATTGGTGCGGATAAGACTTCGCGACGCTGGTCCACACCGATGCTGATCAACTGCGCTTCCTCGAGGCGCCGGAGGCGTGACGCGATATCTGCAAACAGGATCAAGGATTCCGCATCCCGCGTACCGTTGGTTTCCCTTGAGATTGCATTGCTGAGGCCGTTGAGGTCACGTGCGACCAGGCGCAAGACGCGATCGATACCCCATCCATAGTGCGTCAGCAGATAGACACTGTCCAATTCGACGGGTGCGACGAGCTGGCGGGTAAATTCCTGATCCCGCTGCGGTGTGAACGTGATTGTCGGCGTCTCCGAATAGCCCACGGAAGCGCCCGGCGAAACGAAGGCGCTGTTACTGTCTTCCACTTCGCCGAAATCGCCGCCGATCGAAGCACTCGCCTGGAAGTTCATTTGCGTAGAGATGCCGTTAATCGCAAGAAATTCAGGTGCATCGGAATAACGCAAGCGGACCAGATTGAGCACCAGCTCCCGTTGATCGCTGACTTGCACCGATTCGTTATACGCGAGTCGCGATGCCCGCATTGCGTCAGGTCCATGAACGGCGCAGCCGGCCAGAAAGAATGAGACCAGGCCAAGCCAGGTGAGGCATGGACGCGACGTGAAAACCGTCGCGCCAGCCCACTCGACCGAGCTCATGCGGCTTCTGGCGGTAGCGTTTTACCCGTGAAGTTGCCACGCTGATCCGCCTTATGGACCATGGTGTACGCGTAGTCCACGCCCATACCATACGCACCGCTGAGTTCCTGCACGATCGCAATCGTCTGGTCGTAGGTATCCTTGTGAGCCCAGTCGCGCTGCCACTCAAGCAGTACCTGCTGCCAGGTCATGGGAACGACACCCGCCTGCACCATCCGATCCATCGCATAGTTGTGTGCATCCAGTGACGTGCCACCGGAGGCATCTGCCACCATGTAGATCTCATAGTCACCGTCCAGCATTGCCGACAGGGCAAATGTGCAGTTGCAAACCTCCGTCCAGAGCCCGGAGACAACGATTTTCTTGCGGCCGTTGTTTGCCAGCGCGTCCCGCACCTTCTGATCGTCCCAGGAGTTCATCGAGGTGCGTTCCAGCAACGGAGCGTCCGGAAAGACGTCCAGCAGTTCCGGATAGGTGTGACCGGAAAAGCTCTCGGTTTCAACAGTCGTAATTGTGGTTGGAATACCGAATACCCTGGCCGCCTTTGCCAGTCCCACCACGTTGTTTTTAAGTGTCTGGCGATCGATGCTCTGCACACCAAAAGCCATTTGTGGCTGGTGATCTATGAAGATCAGCTGACAGTTGTCAGGGGTCAGCACTTCGAGTTTACTCTTGCTCATTGACAGTCTCCTTGTGGTTGCTTACGGGACAGTGTTGGCGTGACAGCTACTGCAAGAGCAGTCGGTGCCAACAAAACCGACGCTCATTGCCATCACGAGCAACGCGCCGACGAGTTTTGGGGGAGCCGGTAGTGGCAGGTCGAACCAGCAACACGCCAGTCCAATACCGAATCCGAGAAAAATTCCGGTAATTGCCGCGAGCATCGCCCTGGGCCTCCCTGGATCCGGGTGCGCCAGTCGGGCCGCCGCAACGTGTTTCATTGTCTTTGGGCCGCGCTCCCGCGAACCGGCTGCCAATGAGATAGCCAAGCGTTATCGAAACAACCAGTAGTGCACCGACGATGGCCAGCGGTGCCGGAACCGGAATGTCAGAGAGACGGCAGATAACGCCAATGCCGGATGCGAGTATCAGACTTATTACGATCTTCACTGTCACTTCTCCTTCGCAGACTCGACAGGCGCAACATAGTGCGCCACCACCGGCGCACTGTCAGCGCTTAACAATGCGCGGATCTCGCTTTGTAGCGCGCGGTCCGCGGCAGTCACTCGCTCGTGCTGACGCAGGTGTCCCAACCAGGACTCCACATAGAACGATTCGATGAAATGATTCTGCCGCTCTGTATTCTCGTAAATGCCCCAGGCAAGCGCTCCGTCGCGGCGACGGTGTGCGCCGAGGGTCCGGATCGCATTCAGAAATCTGTCCGCTTCGTCAGGGCGCACGTCATAGTGAATCGTCACCAGCACCGGGCCGCGATCATGTGTCACCGCGTCCTGGACAACCGGCGCGGGCCAATGCATCGACGGTGTTAGATCCAGCTGCTCGAATCCGCTGATTCGCCACCGCCAGCTCAAGCCCACAGCCACAACGAGGCCGGTGGCGGCAATCGTGAGTGAATTCGAAATACTGGTAAAATCCGCCACTGCACCCCAGAGCAGACTGCCACTTGCCATTGATCCCATGAAGACGGCCATGAACACCGCCAGGCCCCGGGATCGTACCCAGTTCGGGAGCGCTATTTGCGCGGCCACCTGGAGAGATGAAAGGACCGAGATCCAGGCGATGCCACTGGCCGCCATCGCCAGACACAAGGGCAGCAGCTGTTTCACCGTCGCCAGGGCAACCATGGCGCCCGCGTACAACAGCGTGGCTATGGCAATCAACGCGTCCCGTGAAAGCCTTGTATGCAGTTTGGGCAGCAGAAATGCGCCGGCGACCGCGCCTGCGCCGATCGACGCGACCAACACGCCAAAAGCCTGTGGCCCGCCGTTGACGAGATTCCTGGCGATCAAGGGTAACAAGGCCCAGGAGGCACTCGCGAACAGGAAGAAGCCCAAGCCACGGATCACGGCGGCCTGGAGTTCGGGGGCGTGGCGGGCAAAGCGCAGGCCGGACCGCAACGCGCTGAAAAATCTTTCGCCCGGCAACTCGCTGAGCGGTACAGTGCGTTGCCAGCGCAGCAAAATAAAGATGACACCAAGATAGGACAACGCATTCAGGACGAACACGGCACCGGTGCCCGCAAAGGACACAATCACACCGGCCAGTGCGGGCCCGACCGCGCGCGCCACATTAATGCCCAGGCTGTTCAGCGCGATGGCGGGTTGAAGATCCGTTCACGGGACAATCTCGGGTGTGACTGCCGCCCAGGCCGGCATCATCATGGCCGCGCCGATGCCCATCGCAAAGGTGAGAGCTACCAGCGACCAGGCCGTGGTGAAGCCGCTCAAGGTCAGAAACCCCAGCAACCCCGCGACGATCGCCATCCACACCTGCACAGCAATCAGGTAACGGCGCCGGTCGACGATGTCCGCCAGTGCGCCCGCCGGTAGCGCCAGGATAAAGATGGGCAGGGTGGTGGCCGCCTGTACCAGCGCCACCATGACTGGCGTTGGCGACAACGATGTCATCAACCAGCCTGCGCCGATGTCATGCATCCATGTGCCGATGTCCGAGGCCAGCGTCGCGATCCACAACATGCGAAACATCGGGATTCTGAACGGCGACCAGGCCGATGTGTTTGCCGCGCTCATTGTATCAGTCATTGCCACACAGCGTCGCCCGTTTGCTAGAACGCAAAACAGCTGCAACCGAACGCTCCCCAGAACGGGTCTTTCGGTACGCCTGCGATGTGCGGATGGGGGTGGTGGACATGGCCGCAGCACTGATAAGATGCCATCGTGGCAGTCCCGGCAGAGGCGTGGTAGTGCCCGCCATAGGTCCGTACCGGCGACCAGTCGGGGCTCGCTGGCGGCAAGGTCGGAGCGAGGTTCATGAAATCGCCGTCGCCGTGCACCACGTCACCCCCAACTATCGTCAGGAGCGACGTGATGTCCTTGATCTGTTCTTCGGGTACCGAAAAGTAATCGGCCGACAGCACGGCCAGATCGGCGTATTTGCCTGGCGCAATAGCTCCTTTGACTTCATGCTCCCCCGAGAACCAGGCACTGCCCCTGGTCCAGAGCGATAGCGCCTTCTCGCGCTCCAGCTGCCGATCCTCCGGGTACAGACGCAAACCGCCCAGGGTCTTGCCGGTGGACAACCAGTACAACGATACCCAGGGGTTGAAGCTGGCCACGCGCGTGGCGTCGGTACCCGCACCGACCGGCACGCCGGCGGCCAGCATGTCAGTGATCGGCGGCGTGAACTGTGCTTCCGTTGCGCCATAACGCTCGACGAAGTACTC
>Ga0210064_1001331_pt1 | contig 10667 bp, 8 predicted proteins | sample Muzzi_CordC_D2_FD_185531 | JGI IMG/M metagenome (GOLD analysis project Ga0210064, IMG submission 185531) | Wetland microbial communities from San Francisco Bay, California, USA, that impact long-term carbon sequestration - Muzzi_CordC_D2 (SPAdes) | ecosystem: Environmental > Aquatic > Marine >...
GAACCGAAACCTGGAGCAGGAGATCGCTGCGGGGCGTTACCGCGAGGATCTGTACTACCGTCTCAACGTGCTTCCGTTTCGGGTTCCGAGCCTGCGGGAGCGCTCCGAAGACATACCGGTCCTGGCCCGAGCTTTCATTGCGGAGTTCTGCGCCGCGGCCGGCGTTGCGTGCAAGCGACTCACGCCGGAGGCGGAACGACGACTGATGCGGCAGACCTGGCCCGGTAACGTGCGGGAGCTCAGGAACCTGATGGAGCGCCTGGTGATCATGCTGCCCGGAGAGGTGATCGACGAATCCGATCTGCCCGTTCCGGCTCGCGACGTGGCCGAGCTCGGCAGCGTCGATCTCGGGTCGGGCACGCTCGCCGACGCTCGCCGGAAATTCGAGCGGGAATTCCTGACCGCCCGGCTGCGCGCGAACGAGTGGAACATTTCGCGGACCGCCGAGGCGGTCGGGATCGCGCGTGAGAGTCTTTCGCGCAAGATCAAGAGCCTCGCGATCGAGGTGGATCGTGGCTGATCCGGCTCCGATAAGGACCGATGCCGCCGTCGTCGAGAATCGCTCCGAGGGAGGGGCGAACCGGCGACTGCGTCTGCAGGTCGACGGCTGGCCGGGTTTCGGCCCCGGACAATTCGTGATGCTCTCGCCGGGAACGCGAACCGATGTCCCGCGCAGCGATCCGCTGCTGCCGCGCCCGATGGCGGTGTACCGGGCGGAACCCGCGGGCGCGGGCGCGGTGGTCGAGATCCTGTACAAGGTCAGCGGCCGCGGCACCGGCCTGCTCGCCGAAGCGTTGCCGGGGCAGCGCGTCGCGCTGGTGGGGCCCCTCGGCCGCTCTTTCGATCTGCCCGCATCCGGCGAACGCGCCATCCTCGTCGCGGGCGGAACCGGGATTGCATCGGTCTACGAGCTCGCGGCGCGAGCGCGGGTGAACGCCGCAGTGTCGGTGTTGCTCGGGGCCCGGACGCGCCAAGACCTGATGGGCGTCGAGGATTTCGACGCACTCGCCGTCGGTCTGCGACTCGCGACGGAGGATGGGAGCGCGGGCGAACGGGGCCTCGTGACGGCTCTGCTCGAGGCGGCGCTCGCCGAGGGCGGGTCGGCCCGCGTCTACGTCTGCGGGCCGACGCCGATGATGCGCCGCTGCGCGGAGATCTCGGCTGCACACGGCCGGCCGTGCGTGGTCTCGCTCGAGAACAACATGGCTTGCGGGTTCGGGGTTTGCCTCGGCTGTGCTTCGCCGCTCTCGGCCGGCGGTTTTGCGCTCGTCTGTCGCGACGGACCGATGTTCGATGCCGAGCGGGTCGCGTGGGAGGGGCTGCCGTGAATGCTTGCCAGGCTCCCGATACCCGGGTCGACCTCGCCGGGATCCCGCTGCGCAACCCGGTCCTGACGGCGTCCGGGACGTTCGGTTATGGCAGCGAGTTCGCGCCGTTCCTCGACCTGCGCCGGATCGGCGGCTTCGTCGCGAAGAGTCTCACACTGAAGCCGCGCTTCGGAAATCCGCCACCGCGAATTTCCGAGGCCGCTTCGGGAATGCTGAATGCGATCAGTCTCGAGAACGTCGGCGTCGACGCATTCGTCGACGAGAAGCTTCCGCTGATTCCCGAAGGGGTGACGGTGATCGCGAGCCTCTTCGAGACCGAGATCGCGGGCTACGCGGCCGTCGCCGAGCGGTTGTCCGAGACCCCGCGAATCGCCGGTCTGGAAGTCAACGCCTCCTGTCCGCACGTGAAGAGCGGCGGAATCGAATTCGGACAGAATCCGGTGGTCCTGGCGGAACTCGTTCGCACGGTGCGCCGCGCGACCAAACGGCCGCTGCTCGTGAAGCTCTCGCCCAACGTCACGGACATCGGCGAGATGGCACGCGTCTGCGAAGCCGAAGGGGCCGACGGCATCTCGCTCATCAACGCCGTACAGGGGCTCGAGGTCGACCCCGAAACCCGCCGACCGGTGCTCGCGAACGTTCTCGGCGGTTTGTCGGGGCCCGCGATCCGGCCGATCGCATTGCGAATGGTCTGGCAGGCTTCGCGGGCGGTTACGCTCCCGATTTGCGGGATCGGGGGGATCGCGACGGCGGCCGACGCGATCAAGTTCCTGCTCTGCGGAGCGACGGCCGTGCAGGTCGGCACCGCGAACTACCTCGACCCGACCGCGTCGGCCGCAATCGTCGCTGGAATCGAGGACTATTTGACGCGCCACGGGGTCGCACGGGTCTCGGACCTCGTGGGGGCGTTGGAAATCCCCCCCGCTCGCCGATCTTGATTGCTTTCCGACAGGAAATTGGATAGATTACGCGGGCTTACATGAGCAACCGCTGATCGTTCGTCCGTGCCTGTAGCTGAGGGGCGGTTGCACGAGAGTGGACGCGAAATGTGGGCGAGTGACACTTGGTTGGGTTCCGGGCGGGTGGCTTCGACCGGAAGGGAAAGTGGGCTGATGTCCGCTTTTTTTGTTTGTGGACGCGAAGCGACGAGCAGGTCGAAATGAAGTGTACCGAGACATTCCGGAGGATCTGAAGATTCTGATCGAACCGATCGTCGAAGACGCGGGCTTCGAACTCGTCGACATCGTTCAGAAACGCGGCCGGCAGCCGTGGCTCGTGCGTGCCGTGATCGACACCAGGGTCGGGGACGGCCGGGTGTCGGTCGAGCGCTGCGCCGAAGTTTCGCGCGAGATCGAAACCCATCTCGACGCGACCGATGCGATCGCTGCGCCCTATCGGCTCGAGGTCTCGTCGCCCGGCCTCGATCGAACGCTCGCGCGCGAGAAGGATTTCGCCGCGGCCTGCGGTTCCGAGGTGCGAATCGAAACGCGTCAACCGGTGAACGGCCGTCGGCGCTTTCGCGGCCGACTCACGGCATTCGACGGGGATATTGCGAGTGTGGAAGTCGACGGACTCGAGTTCGAAGTTCCGTTCTCCGAGATCGCCACGGCGAACTCGATCTATGAATTCACACGCGATGATTTCGCGAGAAGTAGAGAGACTGCAATGAAGCTGCGGAACGAGAAGTCTGCGATGGAGCGCGCATGATCGGCCTGAAGCGCGAAATCGACCAGATAGCCAAGGACAAGGGCATCGATGCCAAGGAAATCATCGGCGCGCTCGAGGAGGCGATGAAGCAGGCTGCCCGCCGCGAGGTGGGGCAGGACAAGGAGATCGAAGCCACGTTCAACGCCGAACTCGGCGAGATCGAGCTGTTCGAGTTTCGCGAGGTCGTCGAAGAAGTGACCTCGCCGGAGACCCAGATTGCGCTGACTGCCGCTCACGAATTCGACCCCGACGCCGAAGTGGGCGACGAAATCGGCGTGAAGCTCGACACTTCCGGCTTCGGTCGGATCCTGGCGCAGGCCGCGAAGCAGGTGATCATTCAGCGAATTCGTGAAGCGGAGCGCGACACGGTCTACGACGAGTACAAGGATCGCAAGGGCGAAATCGTGAACGGCATCGTGCGCCGTTTCGAGAAGGGCGCGATCATCGTCGATCTCGGTCGGACCGAAGCCGTGCTGCCGCTCAAGGAACAGGTGCCGCGCGAGAGCTACCGGCCGAACGATCGGATCCGCGCCTACGTGATCGACGTGAACAGGGCCGCGAAAGGCTCGCAGATCGTGCTGTCGCGTGCGTGTCTCGAGTTTCTCACCCAACTCTTCGAGCAGGAAGTCCCCGAGATCTACGAGGGGATCGTCCGTATCGAGTCGGCTGCGCGCGAACCCGGCGGCCGTGCGAAGATCGCGGTCGTCTCCCGCGACAGCGACGTCGACCCGGTCGGCGCGTGCGTCGGGATGAAGGGCAGCCGAGTCCAGGCGGTGGTGCAGGAGTTGCGCGGCGAGCGCATCGACATCGTGCCCTACAGCCCGGATCCGGCTCGTTACGTCTGTTCGTCGCTGTCGCCCGCACAGGTTTCGAAGGTCATCATCGACGAGGCCGAGAAATCGATGGACGTGATCGTTCCGGATGACCAGCTGTCGCTCGCGATCGGCCGCAAAGGGCAGAACGTGCGTCTTGCGGTGCAGCTCACCGGATGGCGGATCGACATCAAGAGCGAGACCAAGATGAGCGAGCTCGCCGCCTGGCTTTCCGAGGCCGTGGCGGTGGTGCCGGGCTGCGGCGATCCCGAAGGTGAACTCCTGCTGCAGCAGGGCATTACCTCGCTCGAAGATCTTGCGGCCTGTCAGAGCGATCTGCTGACTTCCCTGCCGGGAATCGACGAAGCGGGCGCGCAGGCGATCCGGGAAAAGGCCGCCGAGCTGGCTGTTCGAAAGAAGGCCGAAGAGGAAGAGGCTGCGCGCCTCGAAGCCGAGCGTGTCGAGGCGGAGCAGATTGCCGCCGCGGCCGCCGCGGCGGAAGCCGCCGAGTTGAGGGCGGCCTCTGCCGCCGAAGCCGCCGATGCGGAGCAGGAATCGGTGGATGCGACCGAGGGTGAAGAGACGACCGCGTGATCCAGGAGATCTCGAAGGTCGGCGCGCACGCGTGCTGACGACGTAAAGGCGATGAAGAGCTGATGGCGAAGATCAGGGCATACAAGCTGGCGGAAGAACTGGGAATCGATCGCAACGAGATCGTCGAAAAGGCGGCCTTGGTTGGCGTCGAGCTCAAGAGCGCCATGGCCTCGATCGACGAAGAAGATGCGGGGACGATTCGCGCCAAGTACGGCGGCTCCGGTGAGAAGAAGGTCGTCACCGAGAAGCGGGTCACCCGCAAGGGTGGCGCGGCGGTGATTCGTCGGCGCAAGAAGGCCAAACCGGAGCCCGAGCCCGAGCCCGAGCCCGAGCCGGTCGCGGTAGAGGAGGAGCCCGCAGTCGCCGCCGTCGAAACGGAAGCGACGCCGGAAATCGTTGCCGAGGCGGAGGTGGAAGCCGAGCGGACGGTCGCCGCCGAGGCGGAAACGCCGGCCGCCCCGAGCGAGGAGGCCAAGGCGCCCGCACGCGAGGCCAAGTCGCCTGCGGCCCCGTCGCCGCCGGAAGGCGTCCAGGAACGCCGTGAAGGCAAGGAAGCCAAGGACGGCAAGGACGGCAAGGACGGCAAGCAGCGCAAGCTCGTGCGCGAAGTCGTGAACCTGCGCGAGCAGGAGACGCTGGCACGCCAGGCTACGGGCCGCGGCACGATCCGGCGACCGGTCGCCGTCGACCCGCGCACGATGACCTCCCCGCGCCGCCGCCGCCGCGACGCAGCGCCGAAGCGGCCGGCCGCCGCTGCTGCGAAGGAGACCACGAAGGTCGTTCGTGTCGAAGGCAGTGTCTCGGTCGGCGAACTCGCCCGGCTGCTCGGCGCCAAGGCTCCCGAAGTCCAGAAGAAATTGATGGCGTTCGGCACGATGGTGTCGATCAATCAGCTGCTCGATGTCGATATGGCTCGCAAGGTCGCAGCGGAGTTCGGACACGAACTCCAGGACGTCGGCTTCGACGAGCAGAGCCATCTCGATGCTCCCGCCGAGTCCTCCGACCCGAAGAACCGCGTCGCGCGCGCGCCGATCATCACGGTGATGGGACACGTCGATCACGGCAAGACGTCGCTCCTCGACGCGCTGCGGAAGACGGACGTGGTCGCGGGCGAAGCGGGCGGGATTACCCAGCACATCGGCGCCTACCGTGTGTCGGTCGACGGGAAGCTGCTGACCTTCATCGATACGCCGGGGCACGCGGCCTTCACCGACATGCGCGCTCGCGGCGCGCAGGTGACCGACATGGTGATACTCGTCGTCGCCGCCAGCGAAGGCATCATGCCGCAGACCATCGAGGCGATCGCCCACTCGAAGGCGGCCGGCGTGCCGATCGTCGTTGCGGTCAATAAATGCGACTTGCCCGGCGCCGACCCGCAGAAGACCCGCCAGCGGCTGATGGAGCACGACCTCATTCCCGAGGAGTTCGGCGGCGAAGTCATCTGTGTCGACGTGTCTGCGACGAAGCGGACGGGCCTGCCCAAGCTGCTCGAGATGCTCGCGCTCCAGGCCGAATTGCTCGAGCTCACGGCCGATCCCGGCGTGCGCGCGAAGGGCGTGGTGCTCGAGGCTCGCCTCGACAAGGGGCGCGGCCCGGTCGCATCGGTGCTGATCCAGGAGGGCACCCTCGAGCGCGGTGACGTCATCGTGGTCGGCACCCATTGGGGTCGGGTGCGCGCGATGGAAGACGAAAACGGCAAACGCATGAAGGAAGCCGGGCCGTCCGTCCCGGTGCAGGTGACCGGCCTCTCCGGCGTTCCCGAGGCGGGGCAGGCGACCCGCCGAGGCGCGACCGACTTTCAGCCTGGACGAGTTCTTCCTGCGTGCTCAGGGCGGAGGTGTGAAGGAGCTGCCGATCGTGCTCAAGGCCGACGTGCACGGCTCGGTCGAGGCGGTCCGCGACGCCCTGCTCCGGCAGTCGACCGACGACGTCAAGGTCAACGTCATCTACTCCGGAGTCGGCGCGATCACCGAGTCCGATGTGATGCTCGCCAAGGCGAGCGGCGCGATCATCGTCGGCTTCCACGTCCGCCCGGATCCATCCGCCCGCAGGGAGGCCGAGGGCCAGGGCGTCGACGTGCGGATGTACAAGGTCATCTACGAGCTCATCGACGAGGTCCGCGCCGCAATGGTCGGACTGCTCCCGCCGACCGTGACCGAGGAGTTCCAGGGTCGCGCGGAGGTTCGCGAGACCTTCACGGTTCCGAAGATCGGCACCATCGCGGGCTGCTACGTGTCCGAGGGCAAGGTGAGCCGTTCGGACCTTTGCCGGCTGGTGCGCGATGGCGTCCAGGTCTACGAGGGCAAGCTGGGATCGCTCAAGCGCTTCAAGGACGACGTGCGCGAAGTCGCATCCGGATTCGAGTGCGGGATCGGGATCGACGGCTACAACGACGTCAAGATCGGCGACGTGATCGAGACCTACAAGCTCTCAGAGAAACCCCCGACTCTCGAATGATCGTCGGGGCGGCCGTGGTCGAATTCCGGATCCACGGCTCACAGTCATTGAAGGCGAAACGGGGCGTCGTGCGCTCCGTCGCCCAGCGGGTGCGCAACCGCTTCAACTTGTCGGTGGCCGAGGTCGGCGGTCAGGATACCTGGCAGCTCGCCGTGCTGGGCTTTGCGACCGTCGGCTCCGACCGGCGCCGGGTGCGTGAAGTGCTGGAAAAGGCATTGGCATTCGTCGAGGAGCTGCATTTGGTGGAGGTCATGAACAGCGACGTGGAGTTGATCGACCTTCCATACCGCGATGGTTGTTACGAAGACGTCCCGTTCTCCGTCGGCACTCCCGATCTCGTGGAATGAGCCGTGTCCCGCCGAACCGAACGCATTGCCGAGCAGCTGAAGCAGGAAATCGCGCGCGTGCTGCGCGAGGACGTGAGTGACCCCCGAATCGGGATGGTGACGCTGACGCGTGTCGACTGCGCGCCCGACCTCTCGCATGCACTCGTCTATTGGAGTTCGATCGAGGTCGGTTCCGAAGACGCGCTGGCTGCGGTCGAAGACGGGCTCGACAGCGCCGCGGCGTTCGTCCGCGGTCGAATCGCCAAGGTGTTGCCGCTGCGGCGCGTGCCGAGGCTCGAGTTCCGCTACGACGCGACCCTCGAACAGGGCGACAGGACACTGACGTTGCTCAGGGAGATCGCCGATGGCGAGAAAGAGTAGGCCGCGTCATTGGGAGCGGAACGGTCCGTCGGGCTTCGTCGGCGTCGACAAGCCGCAGGGCTGGACCTCGCACGATGTGGTCGATGCCGCCCGCCGCTGGTTCGGAACCCGGCAGGTCGGGCATCTCGGGACCCTCGATCCGCTCGCAACCGGCGTACTACCGCTCGCGCTGCGAGCCGCGACCAAGCTCGTACCGTTTCTCGAGGGCGGCGAAAAGGTCTACGTCGGGACGATCCGGCTCGGCGAGACGACCGACACCCTCGACGCGGAAGGCGAGATCCTGTCTCGGAGCGAAGGCCCGTGGCCCGGCGAAGCGGACGTACGCGAAGCACTCGGGCATTTCGTGGGCGAGATCGAGCAGATTCCGCCGATGTACAGCGCGGTGAAACGCGACGGCGTTCCGTTGCACAAGCTCGCGCGACAGGGGCGCGAGGTCGAACGACCGCCGAAACGGGTTCGAATCGACCGGCTCGAGCTGCTCGACTTCTCGCTTCCGGACATCGATGTCGAGGTCGCTTGTTCGGCGGGAACCTACGTTCGCGTCATCGCATCGGACCTTGGGGCGAGGCTCGGCTGCGGCGCGCACCTGAAGAATCTCTGCCGGACACGCAGCGGACCCTTCACGTTGGAGGATGCGCGGACCGAAGAGGAGCTTGCGGCGGCGGCCGAGCGGGGCGAAGTCGATCGCTTCGTCATCCCGCCGGTCGAAGTCCTGGGGTTTCCGATCGTTCAGCTGGGTGAATCGGAGGTGAGGACGGTGCGGCATGGGGGCGAAATCGCCTCACAGGGCCCGCCTCGCCGGCCCGGCAGCTGTATCGCGGCGGTCGAACCCGGAGGGCGCCTGCTTGCGGTCATGGAGGTCCGGCCGGGGCGGCGGCTCCATCCGCTGCGGGTCTTGCCTCCGCTTGCCCCTCAGGGGTGACTCTGCAACACTACGGCCCCATCGGGGTCCCCTCTCGGGGCTCTCGTTCCCTCCGGTACGATCGGTCCGGGGGTTTCCACCGGAAGAATTCCGCGCGTCGGGCCGCTACTGCGTATCGCCCGACGCGATGGCACGACAGAACAGGAGCAAAGTTGATTTCGAAAGCGACCAAGACTGCGACGGTTGCCGACTACCGTACGCACGAAACCGATACCGGTTCGACGGAAGTACAGGTTGCGTTGCTCACGCAGCGGATCAACGAGCTTTCCGAACACTTCAAGACACACACGAAAGATCATCACTCGCGCCGAGGGCTTCTCAAATTGGTGAGCCAGCGTCGGCGTCTACTCAGTTATCTACGGAGGACCGGTCCCGATCGGTACCAGGAACTCATCAAGCGATTGGGACTTCGCCGCTGAAACTTCTCCTGGCTCCCATCTGTTGGGAGTTCCGCGGCGCAATTTACGAATTCACCCGAACGACGCGGGGAGCCGTGTGCGGAGTGCGGAAGTTAGTCATACGCGAAGCACGGGCTTCGCCTATCACTGATTCCGCATTCCACCGCGAATCTCTCCCCAGCAATTCCAGCGTCGTTCAATGACGCTCCGATCCGGACGGATCGGAGGGGAGATACACATGGCAAATTATTGGTTCGAACCCCAGACGGTCAGCCTCGAAGTGGGCGGCCGCACGATGACGCTCGAGACCGGGCGCATGGCCAAACAGGCCGCCGGTGCGGTGGTCGTCACCTACGGTGAAACCGTCGTTCTCGTCACCGCCGCGCGCGCCAACCCGCGCCCCGGCATCGACTTCTTTCCGCTGGTCGTCGACTTCGTCGAGAAGACCTCCGCGGCGGGCAAGATTCCCGGCGGATTCTTCAAGCGTGAGGCGCGCCTCTCGGATCGCGAGGTACTCGTCTGTCGCTTCATCGATCGCGCGATCCGACCGCTGTTTCCGAAGACCTTCAACGACGAAACACAGATCGTCGCGACGGTGCTCTCGGCGGACGGCGAGAACGCCCCCGACATGCCGGCCTTCGTCGGCGCATCGGCAGCGCTCTCGATCTCACAGCTGCCCTTCGAGGGCCCGATCGCCGCAGTTCGGCTGGGTCGCGTCGATGGTGCGTTCGTGGTGAATCCCACGCCCGAGCAGGCCGACGCGAGCGACCTCGACCTCGTCGTCGGTGCGAGCCGCAACGCGCTGGTCATGGTCGAAGGCGGCGCAGACGGCGTGGCGGAAGCCGACATGCTCGACGCGCTCAAGTTCGGCCATTCCGAAGTCGTTCGGTTGATCGACCTCCAGGAAGAGCTGGTCGCGAAAGCGGGCAAGCCGAAGATGGAGGTCAAGCCTGCGCCCGACTACTCGGAAATCGCCGCCAAGGTGCGCGCGATGGCGGAAGCCCGGCTCGACGAGGCGGTGCAGATCCGCACCAAGCTCGAGCGCTACGAAGCGATCGCGGCGATCGAGAAGGAGGTGCACGCCGAGTTCGTCGATGCGTATCGCGCCGAGCAGGCCGACCTGTCGACCCTCGAAGCGGTGGAAGCGCGCCGCGACGGGCTCGCGAAGCTCTCGAGCGGGGTCCACGAGGCGCTCCACGACCTCCGTTCCGACCTCATCCGCAGGCGGGTGCTGAACGAGAAGGTGCGGATCGACGGCCGTGGGCTGGCCGACATCCGCCAGATCGCGGCCGAGGTTCGCGTGGTTCCGAGGCCGCACGGTGTGGCGCTGTTCACGCGCGGCGAGACCCAGGCGCTCGTGACCACCACGCTCGGCGGCAAGTTCGACGAACAGACGATCGAGACGCTGACCGAGCGCTCCTCGAAGAAGTTCTACCTCCACTACAACTTCCCGCCGTTCTCGGTGGGCGAGGCGCGCATGATGCGCGGGCCCGGGCGCCGAGAAGTCGGCCACGGAAACCTCGCGGAACGCGCCATCAAGGCGATCCTGCCCGACAACGAGGACTTTCCGTACACGATCCGGATCGTTGCCGAGACACTCGAGTCGAACGGCTCGTCCTCGATGGCGACGATCTGCGGCGGCGTGCTGTCGCTGATGGACGCGGGCGTGCCCATCAAGGCGCCGGTGGCCGGTATCGCAATGGGCCTGATCCAGGACGGCGACGACGTCGCGGTGCTGTCCG
>Ga0210064_1001333_pt1 | contig 10658 bp, 10 predicted proteins | sample Muzzi_CordC_D2_FD_185531 | JGI IMG/M metagenome (GOLD analysis project Ga0210064, IMG submission 185531) | Wetland microbial communities from San Francisco Bay, California, USA, that impact long-term carbon sequestration - Muzzi_CordC_D2 (SPAdes) | ecosystem: Environmental > Aquatic > Marine >...
TAAGTTTTTGATCTGCTCCGGATCGATGAGGTTTCTGGCAAAAAGAATGATGCCGCCCACCTTCAGCGTGTCAATTAAAAATTTGAGTTCAGCGTTCAGTTCAATACCGTCAAATCCCACCATCAAACGCTGCCCTGCCGATTGCTCAGGTGAAAATGTAGTGATATTCATATTAATCCTTTAAAATTCATCCTGTTGGTCAAGGAACACGTGTCACTGAATTTCGTTATAACTCATTTTACTTGGGATGTTGGCGTTTTTAAACCTTGAACCTTAAACCTCTTAACCTGAATGGTTTAAGACCATCCCCGCCCACCCCTTTTCATCCGCTTTCCAGATGCACTTAAAGCCGTTTTGCGCAAAAGTGTCCAGGAGATCCTCAACTTCTTCTGATTTGATCCCCGACACCACCACCGCACCTTTTTTTTGAGTTATCCTGGCGATGTAAAGACAAAGCTGATTTAGAGTGGGGTACCGAAGGTTGGCCGTGATCAAAAAATAGGTTTCTTTGATGTCTTCGAAGCCGGTGTCCAAGATGTTGATTCGATGTTCAAGGCCGTTTAACTGAATGTTTTTTTGTGCTTCTGCTCTTGAACAGGGATCGATATCGATACCCACAGCACCCTTTATCCCCATCAATACGGCAGCGATGGCCAGAACACCGGACCCGGTGCCGATGTCCAGGGCCCGGGAATTGTCGGCCTCGAGAATACCAGGATTTTCTGATAATGCCGTTTCTATCCCCTGAATGGCCAATCGCGTTGTTGGGTGATCCCCGAATCCGAATGAAGCGCCTTTTACAATATCAATCACGATGTCACCAGACACAGGTTCGTAAACCATGCCCGGCGGTTTCAGAACCACCCGCCTTGAAACTCGGGTTGGCTTCTCATAAGATTTTTCAAGAAAAGAACAGCCGAGATGGTAGGTGTATTTGAGCTCCCGGCTTGAAACCAGATCACTGATAGCGGTTTTTATGGCTTTTTCGTCTGCAAAAATTTTTCCCAAAAGCCGCTTCCTGAGTTCACCGGGTGTTAGCCTGCTGCTTGATTCCTCGACCATAGCCAGCACTTTTCGACGGAGGGTCCCATTGTCTTTGTTTGGATTTTTGGCGGTATTGACAGGTACGGTCATCGGCCCTTGTTTTTTCGGCGCAGCTGGTACTTTCGAACGGCCCGGTTATGGTCTTTGAAGTTGGTTGAAAAATGATGCGTTCCATTATTTCTGGACACAAAGTAGAAAAATTTTTCATCAGCCGGATAAAGCGCAGCTTCAATGGCTTTGGCGCCGGTGTTTGAAATCGGCCCTGGCGGGAGCCCTTTCACGGTGTAGGTGTTATATGGTGTCGGATGCTCCAGATCTTTTCGGGTGATATTGCCGTCATAGTCTCCCATGCCGTAAATGACCGTGGGATCGCTCTCAAGGCGCATGTTTCGTTTTAACCGATTATGAAAAACAGAGGAAATTATGGGACGCTCATTGGCAACAGCGGTCTCCTTTTCGATGATCGATGCCAGGGTGATCACCTGGTGTATCGTCATTCCCAGGATTCTGGCTTGTTCTTCCCACTCCGGCGTGAAAACCGACCAGAATCGTTTGACCATCGTGGATATAATGTCTTCAGGGGTAACACCCATCGGGAAATAGTACGTTTCTGGAAAAAGATATCCTTCAAAGGTTTGGGCATCAATTCCTTTGGCATGCACAAAATCAGGGTCGGTTGCAGCCTTTAAAAAATCGGCTTCAGATGCGAGTCCTGCGGTTTCAACAGTCCGGGCAATCTGGATCAGGTTGTACCCTTCAGGGATGGTCAGCCGGTGAAGGCGAACCCTTCCATCCACCATGGTTTCGAGTATTTTTTTCGGCGTCATGGCAGAGGAAAGCTGATATTCTCCGGCCTTGATGCGTTTGTCATACCCTTTGATGCGAGCAAACAACCTGAATTTAATTGGATGAAGGATCATTCCTTTTTGATAGAGCAACGTGGAAAGCGCCTTGAATCCCAGACCGGATTGAACGACAATTGCCTGCTCGACGGGTGCCGTTTCCGGTGGTTTTTTGGCGTAGATAACAATATTCAGATAACCGCCGGCCACACCGATAGACAGAAAAAGCAGTATGAGTAAAATGGCAATGCTCAGTTTCTTCAACTTAGATGTGCTCTCCTATAAAAAGAGGGTCCAAGGATTCAAGGGTTTGTTTTCTAAAGACTTTATCAGTGCCTTTAACATTCTTTCGATTTCTGCAATGTCTTTTTGTAATGTACCCAATTCACCTTTTTCAATTAAATCTAAATCCCCTGCTAATAATATCTGCGTTTCCAATTCGCAAACAGAACCATATGATATGTAAAGCATCCTAACGTAATCCAAGGTTGTCTTTCTTCCATATCCTTCTGCTATATAAGAAGGAATAGACACAACAGATCTTCTTATCTGTGAAGTTAGACCGTATCTTTCTTCCGTTGGGAATTTTGCTGTTATTCTATATATCTCTAATCAGAGTTCGTATGACTTTTGCCAGACTCTCAACTCTTTGTAATTTTTTAGCATTTTTATCCGCCAGTTCTGTGGAGGATCACTCGAACCCTTGACCCCTTGTACCCTTTGGAATCACATTCGCTTAATTGGAAATGACCCACATATTTTACCCTAATTAACCACAACTAATCGGGAGATGATCTTTTAATTTTATTCCAATTTAACATGAATTGTCAAAGAACTAATGGTGACGGCTTCGTAAAAAGTCCAATTTCTGCGTTGCGCTTCATTTCGTGTTCACTGCGACGTACAGAGGTAAGTGAGCATACCATTCAGGAAAATGAACGATACTATGATTTCACTTTAACCCTATTTACTTAAGTAACCGAAAGATTCTCATTAATTTTCATGCAAGATTCAGGTTTTAAATCGCTTGATTTTATAACCGAAATGTTTATGATTTGATAGTTGATACTGTTTGAATGAAAGGTTTCTGACTAAACATGAATCTTAAACAAAAAACAACCAAAGAATATCAGGGATTTGAACAGGGACCCATCCGGCCGCCCAGTGAAGCCTTCAGCCTCCTTGTCCGGGTGACCCGAAACTGTCCCTGGAATCGCTGTACGTTCTGCCCGGTCTACAAGGATACCCGATTTTCCATCCGCCCGAAGGATCATGTGATAAAAGATATCGACTCGGTGTATCGAAGTGTCGAGATCATCCAAAAGACCGCTCGGAAAGAGGTAAACGTCCCTCTGGCAGAAATTCGAAAAGCTGTCGGGAATGGTAATCATGTGGACCCCTTGGCATTCAATGCTGCTTTGAACTGGACTCGTGATGGAATGCGCTCGGTGTTTATCCAGGATGCAAACAGCCTGATTATCAAGCCTTCAGACTTTGTTGAGATTCTGACACATCTTAAAACGCGCTTTCCATGGGTCGAACGGATCACATCCTATGCCCGGTCCCATACCATTGCCCGGATCAGCGACGACAACCTGAAAGCCATCAGAAACGCCGGTTTAAACCGAATTCACATCGGCCTTGAATCCGGTTCGGACAAGGTGCTGAAGATGACCCAAAAAGGGGTCACCAAAGAGACTCACATCAAGGCCGGACTCAAGGTTAAAAAGGCCGGAATGGAATTGTCCGAGTATGTCATGCCGGGCCTGGGCGGCAACGCATATTCAAAAGAACATGCTGCAGAGACGGCCGATGCATTAAACCAAATCAATCCGGATTTCATCAGACTCAGGACCCTGGCCATTCCCAACAGTGTGTCGCTGTACGATGACTATGAAACCGGTCGTTTTGAAAAGTGCACGGATGTGATGATGGCTGAGGAAGTGCTGCTTTTCATCGAATCCTTAAATGGAATTACCAGTATGCTGAAAAGCGACCACATCCTGAATCTTTTTCAAAATCTGGAAGGAAAATTGCCGGAGGATAAAGAAAATATGCTGGACATTGTCCGCCGGTTTTTGGCCATGACGCCGGATCGGCAATGTATCTACCAGGTGGGGAGAAGGCTCGGATATTTTTCCCGTCTGAGCGATATGGAAAACCCCCGGCGCCTGGAAAGAGCGGAGAAGGCTTGCAGACAGTTCGGCATTACACCGGAAAATGTGAATGAGGTCATAGATGAGTTGATGAAGAGATTCATCTAGTTTCCAGTTCGGAAATGGCCTTTTTTCGCAATCCGCCGGAGGCGGACAAGTCTCGGCGCCTGCCCTGTGAAATGCAGAGCCTATTTCTCTGGGGTCAATCTTCAAAATCGCTTGTGCGACATACAGATTGTATGCCTCCGCGCAATTTTTCGATTTTCTTGACCTTGCGAAAAAATTCTCATTTCTGAACTGGAAACTGCATATTATCCCTAAATGAATTTACACGCATCGTGACTATGTGGATGAATTTTAGAATCATCTTCCAAAGGGTTGGTCGTTTGATAAGGGGCCAAGGATTCAAGGGTTCGAGTGAAAAAGTTTTAAAAACAAATAAATAAAGATAATACCTTGATTCTTGGAGTCACTTTCTTATAAGAACATATTTTTGAAAAGATCGAGGAATAAGGGCAGAAAAAACTCCAATGTTAACGTCATCTGAATCAAAGCGTTTACAATCACTTGACCCCTTGAATCCTTGAATCCTCGAATCCTTTTCTCCAACTATTTTGGAGAAGAACCGAATTTTATAACTTCAAAAAGGAGCATGTATGACAGAGAATAGTGGAAACATTGTTTATTCAGAAGATGGGAACCTTGATGTTCCGGATTTTCCGGTGATCCCATTTATCGAAGGTGACGGTACCGGGCCGGATATCTGGCGGGCTGCCCGGCGAGTGATGGATGCAGCTGTCTCGAGTGTTTTCAGTGACAAGCGCAAGATTCAATGGCTGGAAATTCTGGCCGGAGAAAAAGCCTTTAACCAAACCCAGTCCTGGTTGCCGAACGATACCCTTGAAGCCATCAAGACCCATCGCGTGGCCATTAAAGGACCGCTGACGACTCCTGTGGGTGAAGGCATCCGGAGTATTAATGTCGGCCTTCGACAGGAACTCGATCTTTATGCCTGCGTCCGGCCCGTGAAATATATCGGCGGTATTCCCAGCCCCATGGTCAAGCCTTCGGACGTGGACATGATTATTTTCAGGGAAAATACCGAAGATGTCTACATGGGTCTTGAATGGAAAGCAGGCTCTCCAATCGCCCAGAAAATCATCGATCTCGTCAAATCCGAAGACGGCCGAACCATCCGGCCCGATTCAGGAGTTGGATTAAAGCCCATTAGCCGCTTCGGCACCCGCAGGTTGGTTCGAATGGCCATAGAATATGCCATTGAACACAAAAAGGAAAGCGTCACCATTGTTCACAAAGGGAACATCATGAAGTTCACCGAAGGGGCGTTTCGAACCTGGGGATATGAGGTCGCTCAAGAAGAATTCGGCGAAAAGACCATTACCGAAGCGCAACTTTGGGAGAAATACAACGGCATAGTTCCTTCGGACAAGGTTGTGATCAAGGACCGGATCGCAGACGCCATGTTCCAACAGATTCTTTTGCGTCCGGCAGAGTATGATGTGCTGGCCATGCCCAATCTGAACGGGGACTACATGTCCGATGCCCTATCTGCCATGGTTGGCGGACTGGGACTGGCCCCGGGCGCCAATATCGGCGACGGCATTGCCCTTTTTGAAGCCACCCATGGCACGGCACCCAAATATGCAGGGCAGGATAAGGTGAATCCCGGTTCACTGATCCTGTCCGGGGCTATGATGCTCGACTACCTTGGCTGGAAAGAGGCTGCGGACCGAATTCGCAAAGGACTGGCAGAAGCGGTTGCGAACAAGCGGGTCACCTATGATCTGGCAAGGCAAATGGAAGGCGCCGTTGAGGTTAAATGTTCGGAGTTTGCGGAAGAAATTGTTCGTTATATATAACAATGAAACAGTCGATTGAGTTAAAATATGGAAGGCGAAAAATCCCCCTTTCCTTTCCGGATCGGACGGACATTTTTCAAATCCATGAACCGGATAAAAAAATAACACCGTCTTTGTTCGCCACCAGGCTCCATGATGAACTCGAACGCTTGAATCCGGATCTTTCAGACATTGCCATCGTTGTGGGCGACAAAACCCGGCTGTGCGGTTATCCTGAATATTTGCCGGTTCTAATCGACACTCTAAAAAACGCTGGTGCTGATCCGGACCGAATGACCCTGTTTATCGCCTACGGCACACACGCTTTGCAGACAGACAAAGAATGTCTCGAAGCATATGGAGAAGTCTATCAAAATGTTCCGTTCGTTCATCACGACTGTATGGATGATACAGACTTTGTAAACTTCGGAACAACCTCCCGGGAAACATCGGTGCTGATTCGGCGCGATATTGTCGAAACCAAATTTTTAATCACCTTTGGGGCTATTTCCCATCATTATTTTGCCGGTTACGGCGGCGGTCGAAAGCTGATCTTTCCGGGACTGGGTCACAAAGCGTCGATCTATCACAATCACGGATTTTTTTTGGATCAAGAACGACAAATCCTTTCACCATATTGTCAATCGGGTGTTCTGGATAAAAATCCGCTGGCAGAAGATTTGGCGGAATTTGAAACCTTTTGTCCTGCTGATTTGGCCATCCATGGCATGCTTGATAGCCGGGGACAGGTTTGTGATCTGTTGCCGGGTGCGGGAACCGGTCATTTTCAAAACGCCTGTACCGAGCATGGAAAACATTGTGAGGTTCGCGTCACCGAAGACTATGATCTGGTCATCGCATCCTGCGGCGGGTATCCAAAGGATATCAATTTTATTCAAAGCCACAAAGCCATCGAGCATGCTTCCAAATTTGTCCGTGACGACGGTATGTTGATTATCCTGGCCGAGTGCCAAGACGGTGTGGGATCGAAAACCTTTTTGCCCTGGTTTGAAATGGGCAATTGGAAAAATGCGTTTGACAGACTGGCCCAACATTATGAAGGAAACGGCGGAACAGCGCTTTCCATGATGTCCAAATCAAACCGAATCAGAATTGTAATGGTCACCACATTGAGCGATTCTATCTGTAGAACCATTGGTGTTGAAAAAATCTCCATGGATCAGGTAAAGCCTCTGGTGAAACAATCCACTGGTGCTGTGGCAGCAATACCCAATGCCGGTATTTTGGTCAGGATCCCAGGATAGATGATGGATAACGCCGAGAGATTTAACCCGGATAGGATCATATCTCCTTGACATTCGGATGTTAAGACAATAACAAATTAAGAAAATATTAAATTTTGAAAACAGATCAAAAGGAAATATTCATGGCAAAGCCTAAATTAAAATCGCATTTAATCAATCCGGAATGGTGCAAGGGGTGCGGTATCTGCGTCCATTTTTGCCCCAAAAATGTCCTGGAACTCAATGATAACGACAAGGTATTTCCGGCTCGGCCTACAGATTGTATCTGTTGCAAGCTCTGTGAACTGCGGTGTCCCGATCTTGCCATCGAAATAGAAATCGAACAGGATGAACAATGAAAAAAGAAAACATTAAATTTATTCAGGGCAATGAGGCTTGTGTGGAAGGTGCACTTTATGCAGGGCTCGATTTTTTTGCCGGTTACCCCATCACCCCGTCAACGGAAATTGCCGAGCTTCTATCCCACCGGCTGCCACAAAAGGGGGGAAAATTTATTCAGATGGAAGACGAAATTGCCTCCATGAGCGCCATTATCGGGGCATCCCTTACGGGCAGTAAAGTCATGACCGCCACCAGCGGCCCCGGCTTTTCCCTAATGCAGGAAGCGTTGGGATATGCCATCATGACGGAAATTCCCTGTGTAATTGTCAATGTTCAGCGAGGCGGACCTTCAACCGGTATTCCCACCCATGTGAGCCAGGGAGATGTGAACCAGGCCCGATGGGGAACCCACGGTGATCATGCCATTGTGACGATTACCGCTTCCAACCACCAGGATGTGTTTGAAACCACCGTGCATGCATTCAATATTTCAGAGACCTACCGGACACCGGTAATTTTGCTCTATGACGAAGTCGTGGGCCACATGCGGGAGCGACTGGTTATACCCACAAAAGGAGAGCTCCCCCTGGTGGAACGACTCCGGACATCGGTGAAAGAAGGCGTGGATTATCACCCCTATCTGCCAAGGGAAGACGGACGCCTTCCCATGTCTGACTTCGGCAGCGTCCATCGATATAACGTCACCGGGCTGTTTCATGACATGTGGGGATTTCCCTCGGATAATCCCAAAATCGTCCATGGTCTTCTTCGTCATCTGGTGGATAAAATCCAAAACAATGTCAATCAAATTGCCCGTTACAAAGAATATTACTTAAAAGATGCAGAGATCATTCTGATTTCATACGGGTCTTCCGCTCGATCGGCCAATCATGTCGTGTTCAGTCGAAGGCCCCGGGGCGAAAAACTGGGACTTTTGGAACTTCAGACCTTATGGCCGTTCCCCTATGATATTGTTCGGGAAAAGTGTGCCAATGCGAAATATATCGTGGTGGTGGAAATGAACATGGGCCAGATCATGCAGGAAGTCAGAACCGCCGTGGACCGGCCCGAGAAAGTCTTTTTGGCCAATCGTATTGACGGCGTTTTTATCACCCCCACAGATATCCGAAGTATTCTGCGGCTGATCCAGGGAAAAGGAGTTTAATTTATGGCAATAAAGGATTATATCAGGGAAAGGTTTTTTCCGCACATCTGGTGCCCGGGATGCGGACATGGGACTGTAATGAACAGTCTTTTAAGGGCCCTGGATTCACTTGGAATGAGCAAAAATGAAATCGTCATGGTTTCGGGAATCGGATGTTCATCCCGGATTTCAGGATATGTCGATTTTCATACACTCCATACGCTTCACGGCCGTGCCCTGGCGTTTGCCACCGGCGTTAAAATGAGTCTGCCCGAGCTGAACCTCATTGTCCCCATGGGAGACGGCGACGCGCTGGCCATCGGTGGCAATCACTTTATTCACGCTGCCCGGCGAAATATCGACCTCACCGCCATTGTCATGAACAATCGCATTTACGGCATGACCGGCGGGCAGTATTCCCCGCTTTCCGGCTACGGAACCATGGCCACCACAGCGCCCTATACCAACATCGACCAATCATTCGACACCGTTGAACTGGCAACCGCTGCCGGGGCTACGTTTGTTGCCCGAAGCACCACCTATCATGTTCAACAGCTGACAAAGATCCTAAAACAGGCCATTTTGCATGAAGGATTCTCGGTGGTGGAAGTTTTGACCCAGTGCCCGACCTATTTTGGAAGAAAGAACCGTGAAGGAAATGCAGTGGATATGATGGAGTCATACAAGAAAAATACAACGCCCATCGGATCAAAGGCCAAAAAAGAAAATCCGGACCTTATTGAAAGGGGCATTTTCGTTCAAGAAGAAAGACCCGAATATTGCAGTGAATACGACAAAATTATCGAAAAAGCAAAGGCTAAGCTCAACACATAAAAAGGATTGAGACATGAGAAGATGCAGATTGGTATTTTCCGGATCAGGTGGACAAGGGGTGATCACGGCGGCCATTATACTTGCCGAGGCCGCTGTGCTCTATGAAAACCTGTCCGCCGTGCAATCCCAGGTTTACGGCCCCGCAGCCAGAGGGGGTGCAACCCGCACCGACGTTATTATTTCCGAATCAAATATCAATTACCCCAAGGTCATTCAGCCCAATGTACTGGTCTGTCTTACCCAGGAAGCCTACAACCAATATTATCCCATCATTCGACCCGGCGGACTTCTGATTACAGACAACCGTTTTGTAAAAATCCAGAGAAAGGTCGATGCACTGCAAAAAGAACTGCCTATGTATCGCAACATAATGGAAACCATCGGAAAACCCATTGTGTTCAACATTTGTATGCTGGGTGCGGTGATTGCATTGACCAAACTCGTCAAACCAGACTCCGTCATGAGTGTACTTGAGGACCGGCTTCCCGCCGGTTTTATAAAGATGAATCGCGATGCTCTGGATCTGGGAATGAAGATTGCAGCGGATAATGAAACCTAATACCTGAACTTTGCACAAGCCGGAGACTTTCATATGCAGGATTCAGGTGATAATCCATGTCGTTAATTCAGGACTCGCCACGTTTGACTTTCAATTCACAATTTGCAGGGCTGTACATCCACATCCCTTTTTGCCTTGGAAAATGTCCTTACTGTGATTTTTATTCCATAACAGACCTGTCGCTTCAGCCGGCATTTCTGGATGCCCTGGCGTCCGAGATGAACATGACCCGCGAACTCGACCAGGTATTTGACACCCTGTATATCGGCGGCGGTACCCCGTCTGTTTTTAATATAAAAATCATCGACAATATCATCAAAACCGCCCATGAATGCTTTGACATTCTTTCCGACGCTGAAATTACCCTGGAAGTCAATCCCGGAACAGCGACCCTGGAGCAATTGAAGGGTTACCGAAAAGCCGGTGTCAACCGAATAAACATAGGTGTCCAGTCGTTCAATTCCGCGAATCTTGACTTTCTCGCAAGAATCCATTCAGCCAAGGATGCCCGGATGGCGGTAAAATGGGCCCATAAGGTCGGATATGAGAACATTGGGCTCGATCTGATATACGGGATTCCTGACCAGACAAAATCTTCATGGCTAAAGGATTTACGCTCGGCACTTGAATTTAA
>Ga0210064_1001339_pt1 | contig 10618 bp, 5 predicted proteins | sample Muzzi_CordC_D2_FD_185531 | JGI IMG/M metagenome (GOLD analysis project Ga0210064, IMG submission 185531) | Wetland microbial communities from San Francisco Bay, California, USA, that impact long-term carbon sequestration - Muzzi_CordC_D2 (SPAdes) | ecosystem: Environmental > Aquatic > Marine >...
CATTGACGCCGATGGCCGAGGCCATCTCCCGATCGGAGGATGCCGCCCGGATAATCCGGCCGTACCAGGTTTTTTCAATCAGGGCCCATAGTCCCAGCGCGACCAGTGGGCCGACGGCAATGATAAACAGGCTGTATGTGGGAAAGTTGCGTCCCAGAATGGACACGGATCCGGCCAGGCCCGGCACGCTGGGAGAGCCCAGCGAACCGGCGCCCCAGAGGATCTTGACCAGATCATCGAACAGCAGCACAAAGGCAAAGGTCAGCAACAGCTGGTAGGGCAGCTCGAGCCGGTAAACGTAGCGCAGGAAAAACCTTTCAACGACGTATCCGACGACGCACACGGCCAGCGGTCCGAACAGCAGTCCGAGCCAGAAATTGTCGCCCAGCCGGCTCAGGACGGTGAAACAGCAGTAGGCGCCCAGCATGTAAAAGCTGCCGTGGGCAAAATTTAAAACTCCGAGGACACCGAAGATCAGCGTCAGGCCGCTGGCCACCAGCCAGATGAACATGCCGGCGGACAGGCCGGCCAGGCATACGTGCACAATGGATTTGAGGTCCAAGCTATCCTCCCCAACCTGAACGGAACAGCGAACCGCAGAATATCGAATATCGAACCTCAGAATTTCGAAGGGTGGTTTCGCTTGCGCGGCGTTTGTGCCGCGTATCGCTCAGTACTTTTTAAAATAGATAGAATACCTTCCTTCGATATTCGATATTCGCTTTTTTTTAGAGTTTCCTATTCGATTACTCTGGCCGCCGGCAGCCAACGGCTGGTCTGACGACTAATAGCAAATAATTAATCATCGTCTAGAACGGCGGCTTGGTGCCGTCCCCTTCAAAGGGCGGCCGGTTGAAGCATTCCTTGGCCGGGATCAGCACCTGTTTGCCCATGACTTTAAACGGATACTTGGGATTGGACACCGTCAGGCCCCACGGCACGTCGTACATAGCCTGATGGTCTTCCTTTCTAAAGACGCGGTCCCCCGCTGGGGAGCTCAGGCTCATGCCTTCCAGGGCCTGGACCACGGCGGCGGTCTCTTTGGAACCGGCCGCTTCGACCGCTTTTTTGAATGCGAACATGGCGGAATATCCGGTTTCGGACACGTAAGCGGGATAGTGATTCCAGCGTTTCCGGAAATTGGCGACCCATCCGTTGTTGCGGGCATCATTGGGATACATGAAGAAATAGCGCGCTGAAATCCAGACGTTGTCCGGCATTTCCATGCCCACTCCCTCAAGCACGTCCATGGCGGCACCGACCGGAAGCATGACGTGTTTGATCTTGTCGAACATGCCGGCCTGGTTGGCCTGTTTGATAAATGCAATCAGCTCGCCGGCCCATTCGACGGAATAAAACCCCTCGGGTGCGGCATCCATAATGGTGTTGATGTGCGAGCGAAAGTCGGTGGTGCCGAAAGGCGCCCAGGATTCGGCAATAAAGGACACATCCGGCTTCAGCTTGGTCAGCGTGTCTTGGAACATGGCCCAGCAGGTGTAGCCGTATTCGTACTTGGGGCTGACCGTGGCCCAGGTTTTGGCCGGCAGATCCTTAGCTATGAAGGCGGCTGCATTGCCGTCCTGGTACGTGGGAATGGAAATGCGAAAAACCTGCTTGATGCCGTTTTTAAAGACCTGTTGTTCGGTCAGCTTCTCGGTGGCGGCATGGGTGACCATCAGCACCCGGTCCAATTCGGCCATTACGGGCGCCAGGGCCAGGGCCTGACCGGAAGAGTCGATGCCGCCCAGGAAATCGGCTCCCCAGCTGTCGACAAAATAACGGGCGTTTTTAATGGCCACGTCGGCCTTGAGGGTGGAGTCCCTGAAATCCATCTCCAGTTTGTTTCCGGCAATGCCGCCGGCTGCATTGATTTCTTCCAGGGCCATGGTGACGCCATATTTGTGAAATGCGCCGTAGCCGGCCAGGGTGCCGGACAGGATGGCCTGGTATCCGACTTTGATCGGGCCCTTTATCTTGGGCGTGGCCGCCCACAGGCCTGACGGTTTGAGAATCCCGGGTCCCAGTGCCACCGCACCGGCTGTCATAAGCCCGGTTTTGATAAATTTTCTGCGAGTAAACCTTTTCTTGCTCATAGTATCCTCCTTTGCTTAAAAGTTGCCTGGATCCTTAAACGAACAAGGCCGATGACGACCGCTTGCGGCCGAATCGGTAGGGACCGATGAAATGAAGCATTATCGGCCGATCAACATGCCGCCGGCCGAGCACTGAGAATAAATCCGCGCTCAACCATTTGAAATTATTACAATATGGATAAGAAAAACAAACGCATCCAATATTATTCAATATGATAATTTTGTCAATCTAAAAATTGGCTTTGAAGAATTCGGCCAGATCATCGATGGTTTATCCCGCTTATAGATTTTCAAATTATATTCCAGCGAAAAGAAGTAAATCCGGCAATCTGAATTTTCTATTTTTGGTTCTCAAAACTCCATTTTTTATTTCGATTTGACATGCGATTCCCTAATACGATAGGGTGCGTGTATCCATATCGTATCTGCAATAATCGCATAATTGATAGTTGTTGGTCTGGCAAGCTAATTCTGAAATTTGAAGACATCACCTTATATAGCCTTTCTGTACATCATTACAATTTACATGATAGACAGATCTGTATTATTCGTTATGGAGATCTACTCAATTACTGGTTATATTTTTTAATGGACGTATATAGATTCTACAAATATCGAATAATAAACAGCCGTCTTCTTAATTCACTCGAAGATGGTACGATATATTTTTCTCATCAAAAAGACCTAAACGACCCGTTTGATTGCGAACTTGATATTGAAAAAGCAATAAGCAATGCGGCGGATGATCTTGGTGGAGATGAAGGCGAAACGATAAGACAACTATTAAATAAAGATGGTGAATTTGAAAGATTCCAAGCCAACGTTAATGAGCTTGGGATCTTCTCGGCTTGCTTCGAGATGGACGAAAACCAGACACTCCTGTGGGCACATTACGCAAATGACCACAAAGGTCTTTGTGTGCTGTATGAGATGCCAATGGCGTTTCTTGACGATGAAAATAATATTCTAGGCGTTTCTGAGGTTACGTATGATCAGGATTCCTTGACAGAGTGGTTCAAAGCCTTGGCGCTTAAGCTGCCGGTCTCACATTACTATTTTATAACAGAGTTGCTTAAAAGAGTTCTAACTGCGAAAAGTCCACCTTGGCGTTACGAACGCGAGGTGAGAATAATAAGGCCTACTGCTGGTCCTTTCAAAATTGATAAATCGTTTATTAGGCAGATTTGTTTTGGGCTTCAGGCATCAGATGAAGATATTGGGAAATTCAGATATATTGTCGATAAATATGAATCGCAGGTAGGTTTGTATAAGGCGATTAGGGGTAAGAAAGATTTTGGAATTGAGTTCAAGGAAATATAGCAATTAATTTGCGAGGGACGTCTAATACCTGGGGCGTGTTTAGAGATTTCCATTCGCATTCAATTAGATGGTTGTAGGAACTACGTGGCCCGTAACCGCCGCCCCTCAATTCCACGATATGGTTTTAATAATGAATGAAATCCAAAATAACTTGATGGATATTGTGAATAGAGAGAATCAAGTCCTTTTGGCGACAATTGATTCAAATGCTGAATATTATAAACTAAGCAATGATGTCGTCGACTATTTGTGGCATTATGTTTCAGGTTTCGACGCTGAGAACGGCCTTACGTTTACTCTTTTTTTGGGGGGAATATGGGGGACGGGTATTGGGGAATATGGGGGACGGGTATTGATATATTGATTAAGCAGAAACAGATTACCCAACCAAAATGATTGTGCAGATGCCTAAAATCAGATTGTATTAAATCTGTTGCAATCTTTGGAATTGTATTTTTTATTTGAACTATTACGCGATTAATCCGTGGGTATTGGGGACGGGTATTGATATATTGATCGACAGGCGGAAGTTTTGCAGCTATTTGAACTAACATGCCACGAAATGACAGAATTGATGCTGCGGGTGCGTTGCACCATATTATAATTCGCGGAATCGGACGCCGGAAAACCCACTGGGACGATGAAGATCGTGATTTCTTTTTAAAGCGGCTGGGACAGGCGTTATCTGAGACGCGAGCCGATTGTTTTGCATGGGCTTTGGTTCCTAATCACGCCCACCTGTTCCTGCGCAGGGCCTTACGCCGATCATTAAATATTACACGGGGCGAAAAGATTGCAAAAGAAAAGAAACTTAAGCTGATCGGGTAAATTATCCTAATATATCAATACCCGTCCCCGATTACCCGTCCCTGGGGTTGTTTAACGACTATGGAGTCCGATATTACAAGGCCTGAAAGTGCTGCCAGTCCGATAGGTCCCATAAATTTTCAGATGAAGTTAACAGAGAAAGCGTAGTGCGGGAAATCCGCATGCTGCGTTTGACGAGGCGGGAGCTGGAAACGGACTCATAGGGCACCGCGCCAGTTCTCGACCCTACCTGTGTGGGGGAGGGCGCCGCGTAAGCGGTGCCTTTACCCGGAACACGGACGGGAATTCCGCTGCGCTCCATTCCCACCGGTGATGGCCGCGTGGGCCCAATTGACACCTTGACAATATGCCCTCTATGATGTACAGTTGGATGCACACTTATGGAGGTTCGCAATGAAAACAATTACATTCACTGATTTCCGTAAAAAAGCTTCCGGATTCATAACCGAAGTTGAACATGGTGAAACGCTTGTCCTTCTCCGTCGTGGGAAACCGGTAGCTGAAATAGTTCCATTTTCAGATAGGGCCCATAGTCTTCCAGTTTGGAAACAACCCGCAGCTCGATTACGCATAAGAGGAAGTGACTTATCATCGGCTATTTTGGAAGAGCGTGAGACGGTAATATGAAACTGGCGATTGATTCATCATCTTTTGCCAAAAGGTATGTGCAAGAGGTTGGTAGCGACAAGCTGGATCGTCTCTTGGAAAACGCTTCGGAGTTGGCTTTCTGCGTCATTTTAGTACCTGAGATTGTTTCTGGTCTTAACCGCCGTCTGAGAGAACAGGTCTTGACCATTGCAGACTATCGGGCTGTTAAGAAGCAATTGTTGGAGGATGTTCGCGACGCAACAGTTTTACAGATCACACCTTCCGTCGTCTCGCGTTCTGTAAAACTATTAGAGGGCCATGTTTTACGTGCGCTGGACGCCCTCCATGTTGCATGTGCTCTTGAGTGGCAGGCTGATCTCTTTGTGACCTCGGACAAAAGGCAATTTATGGCCTCCAAGAAGATGGGTCTTCGGTCTGAATACATAGGCCAACCAATCAGTTGAGCTGACGGCGTGAAGATGGCGGTTTTACGTATAGGCAATGCAAGTTTGATGCGCATTTGGGCCGCAGCTCACTTCCGCGTTGCTTAGTCTTACAACCATTTAGGAGGTAGGTTTCCATTGCGAAAGCCCATAGTCTTCCTGAGTTGCGGACAGCGAGGTGCTGAGAAGAAGGTAGCCTTCGGCAGCTAAGCAAAAAAGACCGACGAGGTTTTATAATAAATCGAAACGCCTTGTTTCGGTTTTGTGCAGCTAATCCTAAAAGTTACCGAATAAAACTCCAACAAACCTGGAATAATTAAAGGCCAAAATAATTTGTGATATCGTTCAATCCGGATATTGAGTTCTAAAAAAAAATATCTAAATAATTGAGTCTGTTTCCATTATTCCCAACCTATCCATAATAGCATTTAAAATGCCAGTCCAGTAATACTTCGAAAAGCTATCCCTCTAAGCTGAAATCAATAAAAAAAACATAAATTTAGCTTGACATGTAGTGCCACATTGTATTATTTGAGAGCATCCTTTCTAATTGGAATAACCTTGAGAAATACCGTTGGAATCTCTATCCTTTTTACCTAATCGATAATTCAGGGAGGAAAAAATGATACGAAGAACACTTTTGATGGTAACTCTTTTGCTCTTTGGCAGTTTCGCGGCAGCAAGCATGGCTGCCGAAGTTCCGAAAACCCGCATTGACCAGATACTGGCCATGAGCCCAACGGAAATGGCGAAAAGCGGAGCTTGGACCTCCGCTGCTTACGACCGTCTTATGGGCTATATATACTCCATCCAGGACCAGGAACTACGCAACTTTGTCCTCGATATGTACACCAATCCAAAATCAACAGTGTTTAACGGCGAGGCGTCGCCAAACGCCCTTCGCACAGCACCTGCGACCGGTGGCCCGGGCCATCATCACTATCCAGGTGGACTTGCAGTGCATTTGCTGGAGAATATCGAAATAGCATTGGGGTGGATGAACACGTTCCAGAATGTACACGGCATCCACACGACCGACCGCGACCTGATCATCGCTGAGTTGGCCCTGCATGACTGGAGCAAGGTCTGGTACAATTGGGACGAGAGCGTCGGAAAGGTCAAAAAGCCCGACTGGTTCCCGAAATCCTGGGGCGGAAAAGACGGAATTGCCAAGTGGGGCTGGATGGGCGAACACGGCGCTGTTGTTTATTCCGAAATGTTGAAGCGCAAGGCACCGCAGAAATTGCTGTTTGGCGCTGCATCGGCCCATTTCGATCCGCAGTGGGATGTAGAAATCACTGACAAGGACGGAAAGGGGCAAGGCTTCAACCCGGCGATGGCGGAAGCAGCAAAATATGCCGGAACCGATGCGCCGAAATTGAATCTGGATCAGCGGCGGGTTGAATGGTTTTTGTCCAACTATTCGGATGGCAGCTGGTCCTTCTCACACTATGTTGCCGGAATATCCGCCCACAAATGGATCCGGATGGTGGCAAAAGATCTGGGGATCGATCCTGACTCACCCCAGGCTGCGAAGCTGGCGTGGTTCGTCTTGACGCGAATTTCGGATTTCAAGCTCTACAAGAAATATCAGGATGACGGCTTCTCGGTTGATGCCGTCAAAGGAATAATCAATTCGGTTCTGGCGGACTCCTCAGCCTATGAAGTGAAGTAGCCTCCCCGCTGGCGTCCGGGCAAAGGACACCGGCGGGCTTCCGTCTGATCTCCACACCTGCTCCCCCTGGGCCAACCATTTCTTCAGATAGCGGCTATCATTGTTCTCTCGAACCTATGATATAGAGATCGTGGATTTACGTCAAAATTCCACTTTAAGTGACTTCAGAATTACATTGAATACCAAGCAAATTTAACTGGTCTAATTTTTTGAAATGCGATAGTAAAAGACAATTCTCATCTAAAATGGGAGTAGCTAATCATGTCCGCCAAAAAGAGAAACATTTCAAGGAGAAATTTTATTAAAGCGGCTGGTGCCGCCGGTTTAGGATCGGCGCTGGGAACCCTATGCTCATTGACACCGGCACATGCCGGCGCTTCGACAGAGGCGCCGGACCATATGACGGTGCCGACGCGACCTTTCGGGAAAACAGGCGTGGATGTCCCGATTCTTGCGCTGGGTGGGGTATTAAGTGCTTCTGATCTGTTAATATTCAGGCAGGCCTTTAAAATGGGGGTCACATATTGGGATACGGCGAATTCATATGGATGGGGAAAGAACGAAAAGGCAATCGGCAAATATTTTGCCAAGTTTCCAAACGATCGCAAAAATATTTTCCTGGTATCCAAGGCAGGTACTTCTGATCCGCAAAATTTAACGGAGGAATTAAACACCTCACTTCAAAGAATGAATACATCGTATGTCGATCTGTATTTCATTCATTATGTGAGCAATGTAAAAAAAGAGTTGACGGATGAAGTCAAAGCCTGGGCTGAAAAAGCTAAATCAGAAGAAAAAATACGTTTTTTTGGATTTAGTGCCCATAAAAATATGGAAAGCAGTTTGCTTGCGGCAGCTAAACTCGGGTGGGTCGATGGCATAATGATGAGCTATAACTACCGCCTGATGGTAATAGATAAAATGAAAAGGGCGGTTGATGCCTGTGCCAAGGCGGGAATCGGTTTGACAGCTATGAAAACACAGGCCGCTTTTTCGGCCAACTTTTATGCAACCATCGGTTCTAAAACTGATGATGCGCTGAAAATGACGGAAAGCTTTTTAAACAAAGGGTACACCGCTGAACAGGCCAAACTAAAAGTGGTGTGGGAAAATCCAAATATTGCCAGTATCTGCTCGGCTATGCCCAATATGACTATTCTGCAGGCAAATGCCGCCGCGGCCATGAATAAGATCAAACTGTCTAAAGCTGACAAACAACGCCTGGAACTTTATGCCCGTAAAACGGCTCCCGGATATTGTGCCGGCTGTTCAAATATCTGCGAATCAGCTGTCGATGTTGACATTCCGATCAGTGATATAATGCGCTATTCCATGTATTATCACAGCTATGGAGATCGGGAGACAGCGTTGTCGTTTTTTAATGCGCTGTCACCGGATACCCGGTCAAATATTCTTAAGGCAGACTTTTCCAGGGCTGAAAATCTTTGTCCCCAAAAAGTTCAAATTGGCAAAGTTTTGAAAAAAGTACATGAAGATTTAAGTTGAGTCGGAGCAAATTGCGCAATCCATAATTGAAAAGCGATACGCTTTTATTTTTTGGTTCTTCTCCAAGTTGGTTGGTGTAATTTGATTCAATTATATTTTATGGCCGCCCTCTCGCTTCGCTCGTTCGACTGACGCAGACAATATCCGGCCGACCCCGGAGAAACAGGCTTCGCGTTTCACAGGGCAGGCGTGGCCGGATATTATTCCCGTTGCCCTTGGGCAAATCTAAAACCATTCGTTTTATTTCAACTTTAATCCTTATTTATTTTAAATTCTCAGTCGCGAAGCGATGCTAACTTTAGTCAGGCCAGGCACCGGCTGCGGGATTTAAAAATCGGCCGGGCTAAATGTCTGCGACTGTCTGCGTTTGTCTGCGGCTATTTTATCAAAGATTATATCACCAATCACGGTGCGCTGCTGTTTCTTACTCCAACTTTCTTGGAGATGATCCTTATTTTTTAAACTCCGGCTTTCTTCTTTCCAGAAAGGCCGAGATACCTTCTTTGGCGGCCTCGGTGCAGGCGATCTCGCCAAATCCCCCGTAACCGATCTCCAGCGCTTCAGCCAGATCATCGGTTGAGGCCCCTTTTTGAATGGTTTGGGCGGTGATCGTTACGGCTTCTTTACTTAACAATTGCTTACCTGCCATGGGTTGGTCCGGGATGATCAGTTCCGGTAAATCCACTTTGCCATGCGGGATTCCCGTGACCTTGTCTTGTAAGCTGTCGACTGCATCAACAGCGGCCTGAATAAGTCCCTGATAATCGTCTGCCAGACTTGTCACGATTCCGATTTCAGCCGCTTCCCTGGCTTTCAATGGTTTGCCGAAACAGATCATTTCATGAAACAGGGCCGCACCCTGGGGCCATTTGCGATAGGGTACCACACAGCCGCCGATGCCCGGCAAAATACCAAGAGTGATTTCGGGGAATTGCAGGATGGCATGTTGCATCGCCACGATTCCGTGACAGCGGATGGCAACTTCCAGGCCGCCGCCCATGGCCAGTCCGTTGAGGGCGGCCACCACCGGTTTTTGCATGCGGTCCATAAATACCTGCACCTTGGCGCAGTCCCTCGCATACTGGGCCGAGGCGGCCGGGTCGCCCAGCATCGACGGAAATTTGCCGATATCGGCTCCGGCGGAAAAGGCGGCGGTGCCGTAGCCCGTAATGATAAATCCCTTGACTGCGGCATCGTTTTCATATTGCCTCAAGACATCCAGGATTTCATCGGTCAGCTCGTCGTTGAGGGCATTCATGGCCTGGGGGCGGCGGATGGTAATAATTTTAACGCCCGCGTAGTCATCGACCAGTATAAACCGCTTAAAATCCTGGTAGTCTGCCAGTGATTTTACCGGCTGGGGAAAACCCGGCCGTTCCTGCTGAAATTTTTGCATGATGCGGCTGACTTCCGCCTCGCCCAGTTCGCGCATGAGATCCAGGGGGCCTTTTTTGAACCCTAAAGCGACCTGGCAGCCAAAATTGAGATCCTGCGGGGTGCCGATGCCCCGGTCGATAATGTCAAAGGATTGGGAAAACAGGATTCCCAGCAGTCGGTCGCGAACCGTGCTTTTGACTGCGGGGCTCACTTCAACCGGGCTTCCCGGGCGATGGGTCAGCCAGCGATTCACCGAAGCCAGAAGCGGCGCCGGTTGGTAATGATCGCCTTCTTCCATCTGAAGCGAGTTGGTCTCGATGATAATGGGATTGCCGTTGGCCATATTCAAAACAAAGAACGGTCCGGCGAATACGAATTCTTCCGCTACTTTATCGATCTGGCTGGCGGTGGCGCTTTGCAGCAGGTAGGCGGACTCGTTGCACCAGTTGTCGAATATGCGATCCAGAACAAAGCAGATGGCATTGTCGGTAATGATCGGGGCTTTGCCGGTTTGGGCAAAAAACCAGAACAGGTAATCCAGCACTTCCCGACTGCCGCGTTCCCAGGAGATGACCTCTACCGGAAGGCTGCGCCAGGCCGGCGCGAAAAAGTGGGTAATGGAGGTCCGCTCGGGCTTTGCCATTTTTGAGAATATTCTGTCGGCCGGAATCGAACTGGTATTGGATGTGATAATCGTATCCTCGCCGACGATTTTTTCGACCATGCCGAATATTTTTTGTTTGAGCGGGATGGCTTCGGTGGCGGCTTCGATAACCAGTTTACAGTTC